>JAESFV010000180.1_pt1 | contig 87706 bp, 78 predicted proteins | sample 9269471 | NCBI WGS metagenome assembly JAESFV01 (sample SAMN14502647, study PRJNA617108) | algae metagenome | isolation source: Symplocastrum torsivum CPER-KK1 and co-occurring heterotrophs from... | place: USA: Central Plains Experimental Range, Colorado | collected 2001-01-01
GAGCACTAATTCCAGGCTGGTATAATGACCACGAACCAAGAACAATGGCAGACACGATCTGCTCGATCACGCCGCTATCTAGCGATTCAAAAATTTGAGAAAACTCACACTTATAACTGTCTATTCTTTTTATTGTCCTTATATTTGTTAACTTTAAATCTTCAATACGCAATCTAATTAGATTTTCCGCTTCCCCATTTCCTAGTATTGCAACTCGTGCCGCTTCATCGGGAGAGAGCGAGAATTCAATTATTTTGTCCGCTACCTTCTCAAGCTGTTTGTCGAATTCTAGCTTATCATCCTTAATTTCTTTATCATTATATAGAATAATCACCTGGCATTTTCGCCTTTCCTTAAGAAAGGATGCTATACCCAATACATCTTTTTGATCAAGGCCGCGTCCAGCTCTCTCTAAATCATCAATACAAATCAATTGGTTTCTAACCAATAGGAACGACGCGCTCGCTGCCGCGTCAAATGCACTTTCACGCCTAAATACCGATGCTATAAATTTTACAAATGATACTGTAGACTCTCGCAAAACAGTATGAAATTTGTCTAACCATATGCCTTCGATTAATTTGTCTGGAGATACGGTATTCTCTACTATAGAAGATCGTAGGTCAGATATGGAATTAATTCCAAATAACGAAACATATGAATATTTTTCACTTGCTAGAGTCATATCTTCGTACGAAGATAGTAAAATTTTGTTCCAAATAAATGTTTTTCCGACACCCCACCTACCTCTAATGCATACGACAGATGGAGTGTCGTCGCCTAAAAACCGTTTCAACTCTGTCGTAATGTTCTCTAGCGACATATTAAACTGCTCTATATTTTAACCGGAGCAAAGAGCTAAACAGGTCAAGGGAGTCGCCTCCCCGCCCGCACCACCGCCGCCACGCCCAGCAGGATGATCCCGGTGCAGACCCCGCCCGCGATCACCGCAGCGGGGGTCATGCGGGCGCCGGCGGCAAGGCGCAGCGGGCCGAGGCGCAGGTCGACGGCCGCCTTCATCTCGTTCGGGTGGGTCGGGGGCGCGGCCAGCCAGTCGAGCGCGGGGGTGGCGTGGCCACCCGCCATGCGGGCGGCGCCCGGCGCGGGGGCGGTGTCCGGCGGGGTGGCGCGGGACAGGGCGGGAACGGGCGGCATCGGCGTCTCCTCCAGCGGAGACGCGATTATGAACCGGATCGGCGGCCCGTCGAGGCTTTCCGCGTCGAGGCTTTACCCGTCGAGGCTTGGCGCGTCGAGGCTTTACGCGTCGCGGCTCTACCCCACCCGCCGCGCCAGCCACACATCCATCACCCAGCCGCGCGCCGCCTTCACCTGCGCCCGCGCCTCCGCAATCGCCCCGGCGACCTCGGCGCAGGCGCCGGCATGCAGCACCTGCCCCGCCGTGCCGAGATTGGCTCCCCACCAGATCTGGCCGTTAAACCCGCGCGCGGCCAGCGCGGCGAGCCCGGTTCCATCGTCCAGCAGCACGGCGAAGGCGGGGGCGTCGGGCGTCGCCGCCGCCACATGGCGGCCGGTGGTGAGCAGCACTTCCTCGCTAATGGCGTTGAGCGGCAGGACGTGGGCCGCGCACAGCACTTGGAGCGCGGTGATCCCGGGAAACACCTCGACCGCGAAATCCGCCTGCGCCCGCGCCTTTGCCAGCACTCTCAAGGTGGAATCATAGAGCATCGGGTCGCCCCAGACGAGCATGGCCCCGGTCTGGTCCTCGCCCAGCTCGCCGGCGATCAGCCCGGCCAGCAGCTGCGCGCGGGCGCCGTGCCAGTCCGCCACCGCGCCCTCATAGGTTTTTCGCGCGGTGTCGAGGGCAGCGGGGCGGCGGGGCGGGCTGGGGGCGCGCACCAGCCGGTGGCCCGGCTTGCCGAAGCGGGCGATCAGCTCTTCGCGGGCGCGCACCAGTTCGCCGGCGCCCTCGGATTTGTCGAGCAGGAAAAAAACATCCGCCCGCCCGAGCGCGGACAGGGCGTGGCCGGTGAGCCCTTCCGCCTCGCCCATGCCGATGCCGATGACCAGCACATGGCGCATCGCCTAGTCCGCCTGTGCCGCGAGACCACGCGCGGCAAACACCTCCTTGGCGATCATCAGCGCGTCGAGCGCGGCGGGGAAGCCGGCATAGAGCGCCATCTGCATGATCACCTCCACCACCTCCTCGCGCGTCGCCCCGACATTCAGCGCCGAGCCGATATGCACCCGCAATTCCCGCGCGGCATGGCCGAGGCACACCAGCCCGGCGACGGTGGCGAGCATGCGGGCGCGCAAATCGAGCCCGGGGCGGGAATAGACGTCGCCATAGCCAAACTCGAAAATGTAGCGGGCAAAATCCGGGGCGACATCGCCGAGCGCGGCCATCACCTCCTCGCCGGAGCGGCCGGTGATTTCCGACAGCCGCGCCTGGCCGCGAAGGAGGCGATCCGTGTCGTCCGATGCGTCGGCTGTCATTACCCGTTTCCCCCTTCAGCGGCCGGTGCGCGCGGCGACGATCTCAAGCGCGCGGGTGATGCTGGCATTCCGGTCCAAGGCCGTGTTGTCGAGCACAACGGCGTCCGCCGCGCGAATCAGCGGGGCGCTTGCGCGACCGCTGTCGCGCTCGTCCCGCCGGAGAATGTCGGCGAGAACCTGCTCATAGGTCACCGGTTCGCCACGCCCGGCCAATTCGCGATGGCGGCGATCGGCGCGTGCTTCCGGCGTCGCCGTGACGAAAATCTTCACCTCCGCCTCGGGCGCGATGACGGTACCGATATCGCGCCCGTCCAGCACCGCCCCGCTCGGGTTTTTGGCAAACCGCCTCTGGAACGCGAGCAATTTCTCGCGCACCTGGGGAATAGCCGCGACCCGCGAGGCCGCCTCGCCGACCTCGCCTGTTCGCAGGCCCGGCTGATTCAGATCTATCATGCTAAGACGTGCCGCGAGTTCAGTAACGGCAGCGACGTCTCCCAAGTCCACCCCATTCTCCAACGCCGCAGCCCCCACTGCCCGGTACAGCAGCCCGGTGTCGAGGTAATCCAGCTTGAAGTGATCAGCCAGGGCCCGCGCGATCGTGCCCTTGCCCGAGGCGGCCGGCCCGTCAATGGCGATGATCATCCCGCGACAGCCTCGGAATCGATCAAAGCCCCCAACCCCCGCATCTGCGGCAGGAAGGTGGGGAAGGAGGTGGCGATGAAGGAAATATCGTCCACTTTCAACGGCTTGTCGGTGGCGAGGCCCATCACCAGGAAGCTCATGGCGATGCGGTGATCCATATGGGTGGCGACCGTTCCGCCCCCCGCCGCCCCGCCCGCGCCGGTCACGATCAGGTCGTCGCCCTCGATGCGATAGCCGACGCCGGCCTGCGCCAGTCCATCGGCAACGGCGGCAAGGCGGTCCGATTCCTTCACCCGCAGTTCGGAAAGCCCGTTCATCCGCGTTTCGCCAGAGGCGAAAGCGGCCGCCACCGCCAGCACGGGGTATTCGTCGATCATCGAGGGCGCCCGCTCGGCCGGCACGGAAACGCCTGTCAGCGCGGAGGCGCGCACGCGAATATCGGCGACGCTCTCGCCGCCCTCGACGCGCTCGTTCTCGAAGGTGATGTCGGCGCCCATCTCCTTGAGCGTGATCAGCAATCCGGTGCGTAGCGGGTTGGTCATCACCCCCTCGATCACGAGGTCCGAGCCCGGCACGATCAGCGCCGCCACCAGCGGGAAGGCGGCGGAAGAGGGGTCGGCGGGCACATGGATCGGGGCCGGCTTCAACTCCGGGCGGCCCTTCAGCGTCACCTTGCGGCCGTGTTCGCCATAGGGCTCCACCGTCACCTCGGCGCCGAAATGGGTGAGCATGCGCTCGGTATGGTCGCGGCTCGCCTCCTTCTCGATCACCGTGGTCTCGCCCGGCGCGCCAAGCCCGGCGAGCAGCACGGCGGATTTGATCTGCGCCGAGGCGACCGGGCTCCCATAGGTGATCGGCACCAGCTCCTGCGGGCCCTTGAGGGTGAGCGGCAGGCGCCCGCCCTCGGCCGCCTCCACCACCTCGACGCCCATCTGCGCCAGCGGGTCGAGAATGCGGCGCATCGGCCGGCGGCGCAGGCTGGCGTCGCCGTCGAAAGTGGCGGTGATCGGGTTCCCGGCCACCATGCCCATCATCAGCCGCGAGCCGGTGCCGGCATTGCCGAAATCGAGCACGCCCTCGGGCGCGCGCAGCCCGCCGACGCCAAGGCCGTGCACCCGCCATTCGCCCTCGCCCACCCGCTCGACATCCGCGCCTAGCGCGGCGCAGGCCTTGGCGGTGTTGAGCACGTCCTCGCCTTCCAGCAGGCCGGAAATGCGGGTCTCGCCAATGGTCAGCGCGCCGAAGATGAGCGAGCGGTGCGAGACCGACTTGTCGCCGGGCACACGCACCCGGCCCTTGAGCGCCGGGGAGCGGCGGGCGAGGGCGGGAACGGGGAGGGCGGCGTGACCGGTGCTGCTCATCACTCAAGCCTTGTCTTGTGAAGTTAGAGGTGTGCGAAGTTAGGGGTCTTGCGAAGTTGGATGTCGTGTGGCGTTCGGGCCCCCGGCCGGGAGCGGTAACGCGCAACGCCGGCAGAACCCTTCCCCCGGCGGCGCGGTGGGCGCCCCTCCTAGCATGCGGGCGCTGCTGCCGCCACGGCCCTCGCAGATGCGGCTTGACTCCGCCCCGCGAGCGGTTCAATGGGAGCACCCTTTCCATCACCACCCGAGGTCTGAAACCGTGGTGAAACCTGAATTAGGCACCAAGCGCGTCTGCCCTGTCACGGGGCGGAAGTTCTACGACCTGAACAAGGATCCGGTGATCTCGCCCTATACCGGCCAGATCGTCCCGATCACCCTGCCGGTAACGCGCGGTCGCGCGGAAGCGCCGCGTGCGGCCGTGGCGGCGGTGGCCGATCCCGATCTGGAAGAGGTCGCCGAGGTCGAGCTGGTCTCGCTCGAGGACGCCGACGAGGAAGCCGCCGGCACGCCCAAGGCGGCGGTTGTCGACGACGACCTGGAGATTGACGACGACGAGGTCGCCAGCGACGATGACGACACCTTCCTCGAAGAAGACGAGGACGCCGACGATGACGTGACCGATCTCATCGGCGACGGCATCGAGGACGACGAGGAAAGCTGAACGAGGAAAGCTCTGGGGATGGATCACTCGATTTAAAATCGAGGCTTGCAGTCCGATCCGCCATATGCTTTACGACCACTCCGCCCCGGGTTGATCCGGGTCGGCAAGTCCGGATGAGAACCCAAGGTGCAGCGCCCCGGCGCTTCACGCATCCGGCACCCTCGGTGGGGCCATAGCTCAGTTGGGAGAGCGCTTGAATGGCATTCAAGAGGTCGGCGGTTCGATTCCGCCTGGCTCCACCAAATCTCTCCCTGACGACGACATCTCCCCTTATCGGCACCTGATCAGGCCTGCCCGGCTCCGGGCCGCAGCGGATCTGCCGGTCGCGCGCCAGCCAGAAGCTCCATGTCGAGCGCGAAGCTGGCTGGGCCCTGCCCGGGCGTGCCGGGCAAGGCCTGTTTCAGCTTGCGCTTGATGGCGGGTCAGCGCCGCTCGGCGCCGCGCAGCGCATCGACGCTCCACGGGCCGGGGCCGGCGAAGACAAGATAGAAGAACACGAAGCAGTACAGCGCCGCGAGTTCGCCGCCATTGACCAGCGGGTAGAAATCTTTCGGCGCGTGCACGAGGAAATACGCCACCGCCGTCATGCCCGAGAGGATGAAGGCGGTCGCGCGCGAAAACAGCCCGATCAGCAGCAGCGCGCCGCCGACCAGCTCGATGATGCCGGCGATGCCGGACATGGAGACGAGGCTGACGCCGGTCATCTGGGTGGCCGGAAAGCCGAGCACCTTGGTGGTGCCGTGCTGCATCAGCAGCAGCGCCGCCATGATGCGCATCAGGCTCAGAACGTGCGGGGCCAGCCGCGTCAAATTGCCAATCATCGGATCTTCCTCTCGGGGCTCATGGATTGCCGGCCCGCCAACCTGCCCCAACCGCTTTGCCGCTTCAATCGGCGCGCGGGGTGCGCGCGGTGCGGGGCACAAACTTCATGACGCAACTGCGAATGATGGATTGAAGGGAAGACCTCAAAACGCTAGACCAAGAGTGGGAAAAGGTTCGGGACCTTTCGCGGGGCTCGGCTCAACCCGTTGGCGTTGCGTACATTTCAGCCATGGCTGAATTTCCATCACGGCGTCGGGGACCGTTTTGGCCCCACCCAACAGGGCATCTGAAATGACGAAATGGGTCTACACCTTCGGCGACGGCACTGCGGAAGGTGCGGCGGAGATGCGCAACTTGCTCGGCGGCAAGGGCGCGAACCTCGCGGAAATGTCGAATCTCGGTCTGCCGGTGCCCCCCGGCTTCACCATCTCGACCGAGGTCTGCACCTATTATTACGCCAATGGCAACGTCTACCCGGACAGCCTGAAGGCCGATGTCGACGCCGCGCTCGCCCATGTCGGCACGCTCGCCGGCCGCACCTTCGGCGATCCCGCCAACCCGCTGCTGGTTTCCGTGCGCTCGGGCGCCCGCGCCTCCATGCCCGGCATGATGGACACGGTGCTCAATCTCGGGCTGAACGACGTCACCGTCGAGGCGGTGGCCGCCTCCTCGGGTGACGCCCGCTTCGCCTATGACAGCTACCGCCGCTTCATCCAGATGTATTCCAACGTGGTGCTGGATTTCCCCCACCACCATTTCGAGGAAGTGCTTGACGGCTACAAGGCCGATCACGGGCATAATCTCGACACTGACCTTTCCGCGCAGGACTGGAAGGAAATCGTCGCCCGCTACAAGGCGCTGGTGGTCCATGAGCTGGGCCGCCCCTTCCCGCAGGACCCGCACGACCAGCTCTGGGGCGCCATCGGCGCCGTGTTCGGCTCGTGGATGAACCAGCGCGCCATCGTCTATCGCCGGCTGCACCAGATCCCGGAGAGCTGGGGCACGGCGGTGAACGTGCAGGCCATGGTGTTCGGCAATATGGGCGAGACCTCCGCCACCGGCGTCGCCTTCACCCGCAATCCCTCCACCGGCGAGAACGCGCTCTATGGCGAGTTCCTCATCAACGCCCAGGGCGAGGATGTGGTGGCCGGCATCCGCACGCCGCAGAACATCACCGAGGTCGCGCGCATCGGCGCCGGCTCCGACAAGCCCTCGATGGAGAAGGCGCTGCCGGAGGTCTATGCCGAGTTCGTGCGCATCGCCGGGGTGCTGGAAGGCCATTACCGCGACATGCAGGACCTCGAATTCACTGTCGAGCGCGGCAAGCTGTGGATGCTGCAGACCCGTTCGGGCAAGCGCACCGCCAAGGCCTCGCTGCGCATCGCGGTGGAACTCGCCAATGATGGCGTCATCACCCGCGAGGAGGCGATCGGCCGGGTCGATCCCGCCGCGCTGGACCAGCTGCTGCACCCGATGCTCGACCCCAAGGCCGACAAGAAGGTGATCGGCGCCGGCCTGCCGGCCTCGCCCGGGGCCGCCTCCGGCGAGATCGTGTTCTCCGCCGACGAGGCGGAACTGCTGAAGACTCAAGGCCGCAAGGTCATTCTGGTGCGCATCGAGACCTCGCCGGAAGACATTCACGGCATGCACGCGGCGCAAGGCATTCTCACCACCCGCGGCGGCATGACCTCGCACGCCGCCGTGGTGGCGCGCGGCATGGGCAAGCCTTGCGTCTGCGGCGCCGGCACCATCCGCGTCGACTATGCCGCCGGCACGCTCACCTCAGGTGGCGTGACGCTGAAGAAGGGCGACATCCTCACCATTGACGGCGCCACCGGCCAGGTGATCGCCGGCGCGGTGGCGACGTTGCAGCCGGAACTCTCCGGCGAGTTCGCCACGCTGATGGGCTGGGCCGACGGCGTGCGCCGCCTCAAGGTGCGCGCCAATGCCGAGACGCCGCTGGACGCGCGCACCGCGAAGAATTTCGGCGCCGAGGGCATCGGCCTCTCGCGCACCGAGCACATGTTCTTCGAGGGCGACCGCATCCGTTCCGTGCGCGAAATGATTCTCGCGGACGACGAGAAGGGCCGCCGCGCCGCGCTCGCCAAGCTGCTCTCGGCCCAGCGCTCGGACTTCCAGCAGCTGTTCGAGATCATGGACGGGCTGCCCGTCACCATCCGCCTGCTCGACCCGCCGCTGCACGAATTCCTGCCGCACACCGAGGCTGATATCGCCGAGGTGGCGCAGGGGCTCGGGGTCAGCGCCGCCAAGCTCGCCGCCCGCAAGCGCGAGTTCGACGAGTTCAACCCGATGCTCGGCTTCCGTGGCTGCCGCCTCGCCATCGCCTTCCCGGAGATCGCCGAGATGCAGGCGCGCGCCATCTTCGAGGCGGCGGTGGCGGCGCAGAAGACCACCGGCAAGCCGGTGGTGCCGGAGATCATGGTGCCGCTGATAACAGGCAAGCGCGAATTCGACCTCGTCAAGCATGACATCGACACGGTGGCCAAGCAGGTCGAGGCCGAAACCGGGGTGACGCTGGAGTACCAGGTCGGCACCATGATCGAGCTGCCGCGCGCGGCGCTGATGGCCGGTGAGATCGCGGAAACGGCGGAGTTCTTCTCCTACGGCACCAACGACCTCACCCAGACCACCTATGGCATCTCGCGCGACGATGCCGGCACGTTCCTCGGCACCTACATCGCCAAGGGCATCTTCGCGGTCGACCCCTTCGTGTCGATCGACACGGAGGGCGTGGGCGAACTGGTGCGGATCGCCACCGAGCGCGGCCGCGCGGTGCGGCCCAAGCTCAAGCTCGGCATCTGCGGCGAGCATGGCGGCGATCCGGCCTCGGTCGCCTTCTGCGAGGAAGTCGGGCTCGACTATGTCTCCTGCTCGCCCTTCCGCGTTCCCATCGCCCGCCTCGCCGCCGCCCAGGCCGCGCTGAAGACGCAGGCCGCCAGCCAGGCGTGAGGAAACAGACCGCACGAGGCTGGCAGGATCGCCGGCCTCGTGCCTTGCCCCTCGTCGCCAGGCCGCCGCTCAGGGCCGGGCGGCGAGAGCCTGCCGGAGCCGCGCCGCCGCGGCCCGGCCGAGAATGACCGGGTCACTCATACCCTCCAGCACGACCCGCGCCTCGTCGCGCGAGCGCGTCTGCACGCTGCGGATGCGGTCGCAATTGATCAGGATGGAGCGTCCCGGGCGCAGGAAGGGCGGGGAGGGCAGCAACGCCTCGAACTGCCCGATGCTGCGCAGGATCATCAGCGGCGGCTGCTCGGCTACGTGCACGCGGCTGAAATCGCCCTGTGCCTCGATGGCGAGAATGTCGCCGGCCGCGCAGCGCAGCAGCCGTCCGGGTGCGCGCAGTTCGAGCGTGTCGTGCCCCTTTGGCGTCGGCGCGAGGAGGCGCCGCGCCCGGTCGAGCGCCGCGTCGAGGCGGGGCTGCGCCACGGGCTTGAGCAGATAGTCGATCGCTTCCACCGCAAAGGCGTCGACAGCATATTCCGCATAGGCGGTGACGAAGATCACCCGCGGCGGGTCGGCCATGCCGGCGAGCAGGTCGAAGCCGTCGGCACCGTTGAACTCGATGTCGAGCAGGAGCAGCGCGGGCTGCAGCCGGCCGATCAGTGCCATCGCCTGCGCGACGCTCTCGGCTTCGCCGACGATCTCGACATCGGTATGCGGCGCGAGCAGGCGGCGCAATGCGCGGCGGGCCAGCGGCTCGTCATCAGCGATCAGGACGCGGAGCACGCTTCCCCCTCGATCAGCAGCGTGGCGACGACCTGTCCGCCGTCGATCTCCCGCAGATCGAAGCGGTGCCGGCCGGGATAATGAACGTCAAGCCGGCGGCGCAGATTGGCGAGGCCGAGCCCATGCCCGGCGCGCAGGCGATGGGCGGGCTCCAGCCGGCCGGTATTGGCGATAGCGACGCGCAGGGCCTCGCCCTCCAGCCCGACATGGACGCTCAGTTCCAGCATGTCCGAGCGGTCGCCATGCTCGACGGCATTCTCGGCGAGCGGCTGGAGCAGGCTGTTGGGAATGTGCCGGCCGGCAGCGGCCGGGTCCATCTCCACCGTGACGCGCAGCCGAACGCCGAACCGGGCCTGCTGGATCCTGAGATAGGCTGAGAGCGCCGCGACTTCCTCGCCCGCCGGCACCACGGGGGTGCGGATGCCGGCAAGGACATGGCGGAGATAATCGGTGAGATCGCGCAGCATCGCCAGCGCCGCGGCGGGATGCTCGGGCACCTCCTCGGCGATGCCGTTCAGCGCGTTGAACAGGAAATGCGGGTTGATCTGCAGCCGCAATTGCTGGATCTCGGCGGCGAGCGCCTCGGCCTTCGCCGCGAGCATCTGCGTCTCGGCCGTCAGCGCGGCCGCGTGCGCGGCCTGGCGCTGGCGGTCGGCCCGCAACCAGAAGAACAGCAGGCTCCAGCCGGTCAGCGCCACGGCGTAATGGGTGAAGGGCAGCGCGATTTCCTCCAGCGCCCCCCACTCGGGAATGGTCCAGCCGAAGATCTGGCGCGCCAGCATGGTGGTCGCGACCACCAGCGCCGAGGCCGCGCTCGCGAGCAGCACCATGGCCCCGACGACGCGCGGGCCGAGCACCGCCCCGGCGAAGGCGCGGTCATAGATGCCGCCGAGCACGGTCGAGAGACCCACGAGCAGCAGGAAGGTCAGCCCGCTCAGGGACAGCGCGGCGGTGAGGTCCTGATAGGTCAGCTGGCGGTTCACCAGATCGACAAGGGTGAACAGCCCCCAGCCGGCGATTTGGATGCGCGCGAAGGACCCAAGGCGCCACCACGCACCGGACGCAGCGATCGGCATGGGCAGGAGGCTCACCTGAAGGGCTCCGGGGGCGGGCTGGGCGATCGGCAGGGCGGTGGGACCGGACAACCGGCAGCCTCATCGATTTCTGCGCCCCATTCATCGAGTCGCACGCATCGTCGCGGTGCCGGAGTGCCTAGCCCATGGCATCTTTCCCGCGCGCTGCCTAGAGCGCGCGCCGAATGGACCGCGCTTCCTGCCGTCGACAGCGCGGCATCGCGCGGGCCTAAGCTGCCGCGCCCCCGGCGGCTCACCGCTCACAGGACCTGCGAATGGCTGTCCCGCCCGTTGCCCGCGCCTTGTCCTCCTGCCGGCCGGCCTTCCTCGCGGTGGGGGCCTTCTCCGCCGTGATCAACCTGTTGATGCTCGCGGGCTCGCTCTACATGCTGCAGGTTTATGACCGGGTGCTGAGCTCGCGCAGCGTGCCGACGCTGATCGGCCTGTCGCTTCTGCTGCTCGCCGCCTATGCCTTGCAGGGCTACCTCGATTCGGTGCGGGTGAAGATGCTGGCCCGCATCGGCGCGCGCTTCGACGCGCAGGTCTCGCCGCTCGCCTTCGCCGCCGCGCGCCGCCTGTCGCTGGCCGGACGGCGCGCCGACGAGGCGCTGCAGCCGATCCGCGACCTCGACCAGATCCGCGGCTTCCTCGCCTCGCTGGGCCCCACCGCCCTGTTCGACATGCCCTGGATGCCGCTGTTCTTCGCCGGCTGCTTCCTGCTGCACCCCTGGCTCGGCCTGCTGGCGCTGGCCGGCGGCGTCCTCATCGTCGCGCTGACGCTGGCGACCGAGCGGGCCAGCCGCTCGGCGCTGAAAGCCCAGTCGGCCAGCCGCGCCGCGCGCGAGGCGCTGGCCGAAGCGTGCCGGCGCAATGCCGAGGCGGTCACGGCGATGGGCATGGGCGGGGCGTTCGGCGGCAAGTGGCGGGAGGCCAACCAGCGCCATGTCGGCGACTGGCTGGCCGCCGCCGATGTGACCGGGGCCAGCGGCGCCTTCGCCAAGGTGTTCCGCATGGTGCTGCAATCGGCGGTGCTGGGGCTCGGGGCCTATCTCGCCATCCACGACCAGATCTCCGGCGGCGCGATGATCGCCGCGTCCATCATGACCTCGCGGGCGCTGGCGCCGATCGAGATCGCGGTCGCCAACTGGAAGGGCTTCATCGCCGCCCGGCTTGGCCGGCACCGGCTGGCCGAACTGCTGGACGCGCCGTCAATGGCCGCGCGCGAGCCCACCCCGCTGCCGGCGCCGGCCGCCACGCTCACGGCGGAGGCGCTCGTGGTGGCGGCGCCCGGCCGCGCCGCGCCGATTGTGACCGGCGTCACGCTGCGGCTGGAGGCGGGGCAGGGGCTCGGCCTCATCGGCCCCAGCGCCTCCGGCAAGTCGACACTGGTGCGGGCGCTGGTCGGGGTGTGGCCCGCGCTGAAGGGCGAGGTGCGGCTCGACGGCGCGCGGCTCGACCAATGGGCGCCGGACGCTTTGGGTCGCCATGTCGGCTACCTCCCGCAGGATGTCGAACTGTTCGACGGCACGGTGGCGGAGAACATCGCCCGCTTCGCGCCACAGGCCACGGGAGAGGACATCCTCGCGGCGGCGCGGGCGGCGGGGGCGCATGAGCTGATCCTGCGGCTGGAACAGGGCTACGACACCCGCATCGGCGAGGGCGGGATGGCGCTTTCCGGCGGCCAGCGCCAGCGCATCGGGCTGGCCCGCGCGCTCTATGGATCGCCCTTTCTCGTCGTGCTGGACGAGCCCAATTCCAATCTCGATACCGAGGGCGATGCCGCGCTGACGCGGGCGGTGCAGGGCGTGCGCGCCCGCGGTGGCATCGTGATCGTCGTCACCCATCGCCAGAGCGCCATCGCCGGGCTCGACCGGCTCGCGCTGATGGCCGAAGGCCGCCTCCAGGCCATCGGCCCGACCGAGGAGGTGCTGGCAAAGCTCGCCCGGGAATCCCGTGTTGCCGGCCTGCCCGGCCTCAAGCCGGCGGTGGCCTCATGACACTCGCCTCTCCCGCGGACCATGGCGCCGCGCTTCGCCGGCTGACCCTGCTGGGCGGCGCGGCCGTGCTGCTCTTCGCCGGCACGGTCGGCGTCTGGGCGGTGACGTCGACGCTGACCGGCGCCGTGGTGGCCTCCGGCCAGTTCGTCGTCGACGGCAATGTGAAGAAGGTGCAGCACGCCACCGGCGGCATTGTCGGCGCGCTGAACGTGCGGGAGGGCGACCGGGTCGAGGAGGGGGCGGTGCTGATCCGCCTCGACGACACCATCACCCGCGCCAATCTCCAGCTGGTCACGCAGCAGCTCGACGAGTTCGCGGCGCGGCGCGGCCGGCTGCTGGCCGAGCGCGACGGGCTCGCCGCGATCGCGGTCGCGCCGGAGCTGGCCGCGCGCGGCTTTGAGCCCGATATCGCGGCGCTGGTCGCGTCCGAGCAGAACCAGTTCACCGCCCGCCGCACTGCCCGCGCGGGACGCCAGGCCCAGCTGGCCCGCCGCATCGCCCAGCTGGAGGACGAGATCGCCGGCCTGCGGGCGCAGCAGGCGGCGCGCGACCGGCAGGCGGTGCTGATCGCCGAGGAACTGGCGGGCGTGCGCGAGCTCTACGCCAAGAATCTGGTGGCGCTGAGCCGCAAGGCGGCGCTGGAGCGCGAGGCGGCGGAACTCGACGGCGAGAGCGGCCGCCTCATTGCGGCGGTGGCGCAGACTGAGGGCCGGATCGCCGAGACGCGGCTGCAGGTGATCGAGATCGACGACGTGCTGCGCGAAGAGGTGATGAAGGAACTGGGGGAGATCCAGTCCAAGGCGGCCGAACTTACCGAGCGCCGCACCGCCGCCGAAGACCAGCTGAAGCGGGTCGACATAAGGGCGCCGAGCGCGGGCTTCGTGCACCAGCTCGCCGTGCACACGGTGGGCGGCGTCATCAGCCCGGCGGAGCCGGCGATGCTGATCGTGCCGGCCCGCGAGGCGCTGCAGGTGGAAGCGCGGGTGAACCCGCCCGATATCGACCAGATCGTGCCCGGCCAGCCGGCGCAGATTCGCATCCACGCCTTCAACCAGCGCACCACGCCGCAGCTGGCCGGCACGGTGGCGCGCATCTCCGCCGATACCAGCCGCGACCCGCAGAGCGGGGCGGTGTTCTACACGCTGCGTGTGGCGATACCCGCCGAGGAACTGGCGCGGCTCGCCCCGCAGGCGGTGAGCCCGGGGATGCAGGCGGAGGTGTTTGTGCAGACGCAGGACCGCACGCCGCTGCACTACCTCGTCAAGCCGCTGCAGGACCAGATCGCCCGCGCCTTTCGCGAGCGCTGACCCGGCGGGGGCTGGTCGTCGCCGCGGTGGCGGGGTGTCCCTGTGGGGCTGGCGGACTCGTCGATTTCTACGCCGCCTTCATCGAGTGGCCGGGAGTGCCCCGGTGATGATGACAGCGGCTCGTGCATTCTTTTGCCGCTCCGGTGAGAGCGGCGACCTGACGAGGAGAGCACAGAATGGCCGGTACCCTCTATTCCGCGGAACTGCCTGAATCCGGCCAGCGGCGCATCGAGGGTTTCGATCCCGCCACCGACAAGCTCGATCTCGGCGCCAATTCGGTGCACGCCTATATCGTCGTCGACACGCCGGAAGGCGTCGCCTTCATGGACCCGTGGAGCGGCAAGCAGACGCTGATCGTCGGCGTCTCGCTCGGCCAGCTCACCGTGAACAGCTTCACCCCGGTCGAGAACGACCATCTCCGGCAGGATCTCAGCGGCGCGCTGGCCTGGGAGCACGGCATCACACGCGCGCCGAACACGGTCTATGCCCGCTCGCACGAGGTCGGCCAGATCGACCGCGTTGCCTTCGATCCCGACACCGATGTGGTCGACTTCCGCTATTACGGCTCGCGCGAGCAGATCTACATGGTGGACGGCACTGAGGGCGTGGTGATCGGCAACTACACCACAGGGCAGACGCTGATCCTGCTCGACACCACCGTGGCCGAGCTGTCCGTGGAGAATTTCCTGTTCCACACCGCGCAGGCGCGCGAGGACCGGCTCTTCCTGCAGCTCGGCTTCGCCTCGGTGCCGGATTCGCAGGTGATCGGCCGGGCCGACATTCCCACCGTCGGCAGCGATCTATGGCCGACCGCCGCTGGCCCCGGCACGCCGCCGAGCGGCGTCACCGGCACCACCTATCTGATCGACTGGGACTATGGCACCAAGGCCGTGATCGACTTCGACCCGGCGGTGGACCGGCTGGACTTCAAGTATTTCCGCCCCGCCGAATTCACCGTCGCCGAGGTGGGCGGATCGGTGGTCATCACCATTGTCGGGCAGAACCAGACCTACACGCTCGCGGGCGTCTCGCTGGCCGATCTCGACTACAACAACATCGTCGCGGTGGAGGATGCCACCTACCAGAAATGGCGCGGCCTGATCGAGGCGGCGGATGCCGGGGACGACGTGCCGACGCTGCGGGTGGCGGACGCGCAGATCACCGAAGGCCAGAGCGGCACGAGCGTGATGAGCTTCACCGTCACCCTGTCCAAGGCGGCGGCGGGCGTGGTGAGCGTCGATTACTCCACCCTCAACGGCACGGCGCTGGCGGGTTCCGACTACCAGGCCGCCCTCGGCCGCCTGACCTTCCAGCCGGGCGAGACGGCCAAGACCGTGCAGGTCAATGTGATCGGCGACGCGACGTTCGAGCTCAATGAGGCGTTCGATCTCGTCCTGTCCTCGCCTTCGGGCGCGACGCTGGCCGATGAGCGGGCGACCGGCACCATCGTCAATGACGACGCGCAGGCGCCGGACGTGCTGCCGGCCCTTTCCATCGCCGATCTCTCCGTCGCCGAGGGCGACGGGGCGCATGTGCATTTCATGTTCATGGTCACGCTCGACAAGGCCTCCACCAGCCCGGTGACGGTTGAGTACCGCACCGCCAACGGCACGGCGCTGGCGGGGTCGGACTATGAGGCGACCACCGGCACCCTCACCTTCGCGCCGGGCGAGACCGCCAAGCAGATCCATGTCGATGTGATCGGCGACACGGTGGCGGAAGCCGATGAGCGCTTCACCGTGACCCTGCTCACCCCCACCGGCGCCACCATCGCCGATGGCGAGGCGACCGGCACGCTGCTGAACGACGATGCCGCCGCGCCGCCACCTTCCGGCGACAGCCTCGCCTTCGCGGTGGCGAGCAATTGGGGCGCCGGCTTCACCGGGGCGATGACGCTGAAGCCCGTCGCCGCGCTGAATGGCTGGACGGTGGAATTCGACGCCGCCTTCGACATCTCCAACATCTGGAACGCCGAGATCGTCAGCCATGTCGGCGACCACTACGTCATCCGCAACGCCTCCTGGAACGGCAAGGTGCCGGCGGGCGGCACGGTGAGCTTCGGCTTCCAGGCCTCGCCCGGCGGGGCGGCCATCGTCGCGGAGGATTTCGTCGTCAATGGCAGCCCGGCGGGCGGAGGGGCGGACCCGGTGCCGGTTCTGCCGACGCTCGCCATCGCCGATACGAGCGTGACCGAGGGCAATGACGGCACCGCCTATCTCTCCTTCACCGTCACCCTCTCCAAGGCCGCGACCGGCGCGGTGAGCGTCGCCTATGCCAGCGCCAATGGCACGGCGGTGGCGGGGCAGGATTATCAGGCGGTCTCCGGCACGCTGACCTTTGCCGCCGGCGAGACCTCGAAGGTCATCCGCGTGCCGGTGACGGGCGACACGGTGGTGGAGGCCAATGAGGCGCTGACCCTCACTCTCTCCGCCCCCACCGGCGCCACGCTGGCGGACGGCACCGCGACCGGCACGATCGTCAATGACGATGTGGCGCCGCCGCCCACGGTCTCCGTCTCTGGCAGCACCGTGGCGGAGGGCGATGCCGGCGGCGGCGGCGCGGCGGAGGGCTGGTTCTCGACCTCCGGCAACCAGATCGTCGATTCCGCCGGCACTGCGGTGAAGATCGCCGGGGTGAACTGGTTCGGCTTCGAATCCAGCAATGCCTCGCCGCATGGCGTCTGGACCCGGCCCTACACCGACATGATGGACCAGATGAAGGAGCTGGGCTTCAACACCATCCGCCTGCCCTTCGCCAGCGCCACCCTGCACGCCAGCAGCGCCAGCGGCATCGACTACAGCCAGAACCCCGATCTTGCCGGCCTGACGCCACTTGAGATCATGGACAAGATCGTCGCCTATGCCGAGGAGATCGGGCTGAAGATCATCCTCGACCATCACCGCTCCTCCTTCGGCGCTGGCACCTCGGAGAACGGGCTCTGGTACGACAGCACCTATACGGAGGCGGCGTGGATCGACGACTGGCAGATGCTGGCCGAACGCTATGCCGACAGCACCGCCGTCATCGGCGCCGATCTGCACAATGAGCCGCATGCCGGCAGCTGGGGCGGCGGCGGGGCAAACGACTGGGCGGCCGCCGCCGAGCGCGCCGGCAATGCCATTGGCGAGGTCAATTCGAACTGGCTGATCTTCGTCGAGGGCGTCGCCGCCTATGAGGGCGACAATTACTGGTGGGGCGGCAATCTCCAGGGCGTGCGCGACCGGCCGATCGAACTCGATGTGCCGAACAAGCTGGTCTATTCCGCCCATGACTATGGCAACTCGGTCTATGAGCAGCCCTGGTTCAGCGATCCGGACTTCGCCGCGCAGCTGCCGGAAAAATTCGACGAGATGTGGGGCTATATCTACCGCGAGAACATCGCCCCCGTGCTGATCGGCGAGTTCGGCACCAAGCTGCAGGACCCGAAGGACGCGCCCTGGCTGGAGGCGCTGACCTCCTACATGGCCGGCGATTTCGACAATGACGGCACCATCGACATCCCCGCCGGCCAGGAGGGCATCAGCTGGACCTACTGGTCGTGGAATCCCAATTCCACCGATACCGGCGGCATTCTCGCCGATGACTGGCGCACGGTGAACACCGCCAAGCTCGCCTATCTCGAACCGATCCAGTTCGATCTCGACACCGATGGCGGCGCGGGCGCGGGCGCGTATGCGGTGTTCACCATCACCCTCTCGGCGGCGGCGGCGCAGGCGGTGACGGTCAGCTACCAGACGCTCGCCGGCAGCGCCGGGGCCGACGATTTCACGGCGGCCAGCGGCACGCTGAACTTCGCGGCCGGCGAGACCAGCAAGACGGTGCGGATCGCCATAACAGGCGACAGCCTTGCCGAGACCAATGAGAGCTTCACCCTCGTGCTCCGCGATGCGCAGGGCGCGGTCATCGGCATCGGTCAGGCCAGCGCCATCATCGAGGACGACGACACGGCGGCGCCCGTTCTGCCGTCCCTCAGCATCAGCGATGCGACGGCGGCGGAGGGCAGCGCCGGTGCGCCCGGCACGCTCACCTTCACCGTCAGCCTGTCGCAGGCCACCGAGGGGTCGGTGAGCGTGCGCTATGCCACGGCCAATGGCTCGGCGGTGGCGGGACAGGATTATCAGGCGGTGTCCGGTACGCTCACCTTCGCGGCGGGCGAAACCAGCAAGACGGTCACGGTCGCCGCCATCGGCGACGCCGTTCTGGAGGGCAACGAGACGTTCAACCTCGTTCTTTCCAGCCCGAGCGGCGCCACACTGGCCGATGGCACGGGGCGCGGCACGATCGAGAATGACGATGCGGCCCCGCCGGCCGGGGGCGACGCGGTCGCCTTCACCGTCGCCAGCAACTGGGGCAGCGGCTTCACCGGCGCGATGACGCTGACGCCGGAGGCGGCGCTGAACGGCTGGACTGTCGAATTCGACGCGCCGTTCGACATCTCCAACATCTGGAACGCCCAGATCGTCAGCCATGTCGGCGATCATTATGTCATCCGCAACGCCTCCTGGAACGGCAAGGTGGCGGCGGGGGGCGAGGTGAGCTTCGGCTTCCAGGCCTCACCCGGCGGCGCCAGCGTGGTGGCGGAGGATTTCATCGTCAACGGCAAGGCCGTGGGCGAGGGCGAGGCCGAGGGCGCGGCGCTGCGGCTTGCCTCGCTGCCGCTCAGCGACGATGTGATCGATGTGTCGATCGCGCTGGTGGAGGCGCGCGCCTTCGACTTTACCGCCGAGGTGACGCTGCACGATGACGGCGCCGGGCTCGACGGCTGGACGCTGGAAATCGCCACGCCCTACGAGATCGCCGCCATCGAGGGCGCGGAGATCGTCTCGCGCGACGAGGACGGCTATGTGGTGCGCAGTCTTCCCGCCACGGAAGCGCTCGACCCGCAGGCCGACCTCCGCTTCCAGATCGTCGGACAGGGCAGTTTCGACAGTTCGCAGTTCGACTTCCTAATCTAACTCTTTGCTTTGGCGCGTTTTCTTCACGCGATCCGGTATCCGCTTCGCAGGAAAACGCTCTGGCGGTCGAAGCGATGAAAGTTGTTCACCCGAGGGGGTGCTGGGAAGCGGGGCGTTGCGACGCCAACCAGCCCTCAGTGAAGTCTCTCGGGTGAACGTGCACCTGCATGCCCGGCGCGGGCCGGGCATCGACGCCGCTTCGTGCGAGGGGGGCGCCTTACCCGCCCTTCGCTGCGGCCTTCAGCCGGTACAGCGCTTCCAGCGCCTCGCGCGGGGTCATCTCGTCGGGGTGGAGGCCGTCCAACGCCGTCTTCACCGCCGCCGCCACCGGGTCCGCCTTCGCGGCCGGCGCGGCGGGGGGCGGGGCGCGGTTGAGCGCGGCGAACAGGGGAAGGTCGTCGAGGATGCGCTGGGTCGGGGCGGCGCGGTCGGCGGATTCCAGCTCGGTCAGCACGGCACGGGCGCGCTCCACCACCGCATGCGGCAGGCCGGCGAGCTTGGCCACCTGGATGCCATAGGAGCGGTCGGCGGCGCCCGGCACCACCTCGTGCAGGAAGATCACCTCGCCCTCCCACTCCTTCACCTTCACCGTCGCGTTGACGAGGCGGGAAAGGCGCTGGGACAGCGCGGTCAGCTCGTGGAAATGGGTGGCGAACAGGCCCCGGCAGCGATTGGTCTCGTGCAGGTGCTCCAGGCTCGCCCAGGCGATGGAGAGGCCGTCAAAGGTCGCGGTGCCGCGGCCGATCTCGTCGAGGATGACCAGCGAACGCTCCGTCGCCTGGTTGAGGATGGCGGCGGTCTCCACCATCTCGACCATGAAGGTGGAGCGCCCGCGCGCCAGATCATCCGCCGCGCCAACGCGCGAGAACAGCCGGTCGACCACGCCGATGCGAGCGAAGGTCGCCGGCACGAAGGCGCCGGCCTGGGCGAGGATGGCGATCAGCGCGTTCTGGCGCAGGAAGGTCGATTTGCCCGCCATGTTCGGGCCGGTGACCAGCCAGATCCGCCCGGCGCGGGCGCCCTCGGGCGGGGAAAGCTCGCACTCATTGGCGACGAACGGCCCGCCATCGCGGCGCAGCGCCTGCTCCACCACCGGGTGGCGCCCGCCCTCGATGCGAAAATCGAGCCCGTCATCCACCTCCGGGCGCACATGGCGCTCGTCCACCGCCAGCTTGGCGAGGCCAGCGGTGACGTCGATGACGGCGAGCGCCTCGGCACAGGCGCGGATCGCCTCGGTCTGGCCCATGACCGCGCCGACCAGCTCGTCGAACAGAATCTGCTCCAGCGCCAGCGCCCGCTCGCCGGCGCTGGAAATCTTCGCCTCCAGCTCGGCCAGCTCGGTGGAGGTGAAGCGCATCGCCCCCGCCATGGTCTGGCGGTGCATGAAAACGGCGTCGAAGGGCGGCTCGCGCAGCCGGTCGGCATTCTGCTGGCTCACCTCGACGAAATAGCCGAGCACCGCATTGTGCCGGATCTTGAGGGCGCGCACCCCCGTCTCCTCGACATAGCGCCGCTCCAGCGCCGCCACCACGCGCCGGCTCTCGTCGCGCAGGGCGCGGGTGGCGTCGAGTTCGCCCTGGTAGCCGGCACGGATGAAGCCGCCATCGCGGCGGTTCAGCGGCAGCTCGTCGTCGAGCGCGGCGGTGAGCGTCGCCGCCAGCGCCGGGTCGACGCCTGTGAGCGCGGCGGCGGCCCGCGTCAGCTCGGCGGGCGCGGGGGCGTCGGCGATCAGCCCGGCGATGGCGGTGCCCTCAAGCAGCCCTCGGCCGATGGCGGCAAGGTCGCGCGGGCCGGCACGCCCCAGCGCCACCCGCGAGAGGGCACGGGCAAGGTCCGGCACGCCGGCAAGACGCTCGCGCAACTGGGCGCGCAAGCCGGTCTCATCGGCCAGACACTCCACCGCATCGAACCGATCGGCGATCCGTTTCGGGTCGGTCAGCGGCTCGGCCAGGCGGCGCGCAAGCAGGCGCGCGCCGGCCGAGGTGACGGTACGATCCACCGCCGCCCACAAGCTGCCGGTGCGCTCGCCGGTGGTGGTGCGCAGGATTTCGAGGTTCGCCCGCGTCGCCGGGTCGATGATCATCGCCTCGCTGGAGGCCTCGCGCTGCGGCCGGCCGAGCGGCGGGCGGGCGCCAAGCTGGGTGCGCTCGATATAGGCGACGATGGCCCCGGCGGCGGCCAGCTCGGCGCGGGAGAAAACACCAAAGGAATCAAGCGTTGCCACCTGGAAGAAGCCGGCAATGCGGCGCCCGGCGGTGGCGCCGTCGAAGCTCTCCTTCGGCAGCGGCGTGACGGCCGGCAGGGTGCGCCAGAGCGGGCGCAGCTCGGCATCCTCATAGACCGCATCGGCAACCAGCAATTCGGCCGGCTCGATGCGGGCGAGGTCGGCGGAAAGCCTTGTGCCGTCGGTCTCGGCGACGCGGAAGGAGCCGGTGGAGATGTCGGCGAAGGCGAGGGCGTAGACATAGCCGTCGCCCTCTTCGCCCGCCCCGCCCTTCACCCGGGCGAGGCTCGCCAGCACATTCTCGCGCCGGGCGTCGAGCAGCGCGTCCTCGGTGATCGTGCCGGGGGTGACGAGGCGGATGACGTCCCGCTTGACCACGCTTTTCGGCCCGCGCTTCTTCGCCTCGGCCGGCGGCTCCATCTGCTCGCACACGGCGACGCGGTAGCCGGCGGCGATTAGCTTGTGCAGATATTCCTCGGCCCGGTCCACCGGCACCCCGCACATCGGGATGTCCTCGCCCTGGTGCTTGCCGCGCTTGGTGAGCACGATGCCGAGCGCGCGCGCGGCGATCTCCGCGTCTTCGAGGAACAGCTCGTAGAAATCGCCCATCCGGTAGAACAGCAGGCTGCCAGGATTGGCGGTCTTGATCTCGATGTACTGCGCCATCATCGGCGTCACGCGCTCGATATCGCCTGCCGCCTTGGGCGTGGCAGGCGGGTTCGGAGCCTCGCCGGGCGTGGTGCTGTTCAAAGGCTGATCCATGAAGGGGACGCTGGCAGAGGCGGGGGGCGCGTTTCAAGCGCCATGGCCGGTTATCCCCTCTAAAGCGCGATGCCGCGCAGCGCCTCGGGGTCCATCAGCCCCATCAGTCTGCCAGCGGCGGCGCGGGCGAAGCGCAGGGTCAGCGCCTTGCGGGTGGCGCCGGCCATGGGATGGCGCGGCGCCTCGCGTACCAGCCCGGCGCCGAACGGGTCGGCGACCAGAATGCCGGTGTCCTCGGGGAGAATGTCGAGCGGAAAATCGGGGCCGACGGCGAAGAATAGCCGGTCGCAATGCAGGCGGTACTCGGTCCATTTGCGGTCGGTGCGGAAGTCGATGACCGAGGACTTGATCTCGACCACCCACACCTCGCCGCGCATGTCGAGCGCGGCGATATCCGCCCGCCGGCCGGAGGCGAGGCAGAATTCCGGCACGCCGACGAGCCCGCGCGCCGCCAGATAGCGCAGCGCGCCGCGCTGGATGCCGCGGGCGGTCTCGGACTGGCGCCCATCGGGGGGCAGGACGAGGTCGGGAAAGCTGGTGTCGCTCATTCCCGTACTCTATCCGTTCTCCTCCTCGCGGGGGAAGACCCCCGCAGCGGTCTCGATGGCCGGAGCGTCCTCGCCGCGCGAGAAGGGCGGCAGTTCCGGGCCCGCCAGCGCCGTTGCCGGTGCGGGCGGCGGCGTGCCGGCATGCAGCCGGCGCACCACGGCGAAAGCCGAGATCAGCGCCGCCACGCCGAAGGCGACCGATCCCAGCGCCTGTCCGGCGATCACCCCCTCGACCCCATACCAGCGCCCGCCGAGCCAGACGAAGGGAATGGTGCCGAGCGTCGCCCGCCCCCAGTTGAACAAGGTGGAGAGCAGCGGCGCGCCGAGATTGTTGAAGGCGGCATTGGCGACGAACAGGGCGCCGAAGAACACATAGGCGCCGGCCGCGTAGAGGCAGAAGAATTCGACCAGCGCCACGCCCTCCGCCGACAGGCCGAACACCCCGGCAATGGGCTGGCGGGCCAGCGCCAGGATCAGCCAGACGCTGAGCACATAGGCGAGGGTCAGCTTCAGGCTGTCGCGCACGGTCTGCCGCACCCGGTCATAGCGTTCGGCCCCCACATTCTGGCCGATCACCGGGCCGATGGCGCCGGTGAGGGCGAAGAGCGGACCGAACGCGACCGGGATCAGCCGGCCGATCACCGCCCAGGCCGCCACCGCCGCATCGCCATGCGGGGCGAGGGCGTAGGTGACATAGGCGTTGCCGACCGGGGTGGCGATGTTGGTGAGGATCGCCGGTACGGCGATGGCCGAGAGCGGGCCGACATCGGCCATGAAATCGGCCAGCTTCGGCCGCGCCGCGAGCCGATGCACCCGGATCACCGCGTTCAGCCCATAGGCGGTCATCACCACGCGGGCGATCACCGTGGCGATGGCGGCGCCCTCGACGCCGAGGCCGAGCCAGAGAATCAGCAGCGGGTCGAGCGCGGCGGTGGCGAGGCCGCCCGACAGCGTGACCCACATTGAGCGCCGCGCATCGCCAATGCCGCGCAGCGTGCCCGAGGCCGCCATGCCGAGGCCGAGCAGGGGCGTGGAGGGCAGTACGATCAGCAGGAAATTCCGCGCCAGTTCGAGCGTGCGGCCGCTGGCACCGAGCAGCGCCAGCAGCGGCCCGAGAAAGGGCAGCATCATGAGCGTCATCAGCCCGGTGGCGAGCGCCATGTAGATGAGCGAGGAGGTGGAGAGCCGCCGCCCGTCCCCGAGCCGACCGCTGCCGATCGCCCGCGACACCAGCGCCGAGCCGGCGATCATCACGCCGATCCCCACCGAGGTGGTGAAGAACATCACCGTGCCGGCATAGCCGATGGCGGCCGCCAGTTCCTCCTCGCCGAGCAGCGAGATGTAGAACAGGTTCAGCAGGTCGACGACGAACACCGCCATCAGGCCGACCGAGCCGGCCGCCGTCATGGTCGCGACATGGCGCAGCGTCGAACCTTCGACGAAGCGGGCCTTGAGGGGCTTGCGGGGGGAGGGCGTATCCATCGGCTGGATATGGCACGCGCGGGAGCCGGCGGACAGGCTTCCCGGCGCAAGCCATGGCTTGCACGCCCGCCCGGCTTGCGGCCATGCCGCCGACACAAGGCGATGATTGAGAAGCGTCATCGAAATCGGCTAGAAGGGCTCTCCCTCCGGCCGCCGCCTGCGGCCCGCGCCCGTCTCGCCCCTTGCTCACCCGTGCAACGGACCCACCATGACCGCTGAGACCATCGACGATCACACCAAGGCCCGCGTGCTGGTGCAGGCGCTGCCGCACATGCAGCGCTATGACGACGCCATCATCGTGGTGAAATATGGCGGCCACGCCATGGGTGACGAGCAGGTGGCGCGGGACTTCGCGCAGGACATCGTGCTGCTCGAACAGTCCGGCGTGAACCCGGTCGTGGTGCATGGCGGCGGGCCGCAGATCGGCGCCATGCTGTCCAAGCTTGGCATCAAGTCGGAATTCGCCGCCGGGCTGCGCATCACCGACAAGGCCACCGTCGAGATCGTCGAGATGGTGCTCGCGGGCTCGATCAACAAATCCCTTGTCGGCTTCATCAACGAGGCCGGCGGCAAGGCGCTGGGCCTGTCCGGCAAGGACGGCAACATGGTCGTTGCCTCCAAGGTGACGCGCTCGGTTCGCGATCCCGATTCGAACATCGAGCAGGTGATCGATCTCGGCTTCGTCGGCGAGCCCGAGACGGTGGACACCACGGTGCTCGACCAGATCCTCGGTCGCGAGCTGATTCCGGTGCTGGCGCCGGTCGCCACCGGCAAGGGCGGCGGCACCTTCAACGTCAATGCCGACACGTTTGCCGGCGCCATCGCTGGCGCGCTCGGCGCCAAGCGGCTGCTGCTGCTGACCGACGTGCCCGGCGTGCTCGACGCCGACAAGCAGCTCATCAAGGAGCTGACCATCGCCCAGGCGCGGGCGCTGATCGCCGACGGCACGATTTCCGGCGGCATGATCCCCAAGGTGGAAACCTGCATCTACGCGCTGGAGCAGGGCGTCGAGGGGGTGGTGATCCTTGACGGCAAGGTGCCGCATGCGGTGCTGCTGGAGCTGCTCACCGACCACGGCGCCGGCACGCTGATCACCCGCTGACGCCAGACGTCGCGCGACCCCACGCGTCATCCCGGCTTTGCGCTGCGCTGCGGCCGGGATGACGAAGGCCTCGCCCGACGGCCCGGTCTTCGCTATGGATGGCGCCATGACGACGCCCCCCATCGAAGCCCGCGCCACCGCACCCGTCGACTTCTCCCATGTCGAGACCTGGGTGTTCGACCTCGACAACACGCTCTACCCGCCCGGGCTCGACCTGTGGCGGCAGATCGACATGAAGATGCGCGCCTATATCGCGAACTTCCTCGGCCTGACGCTGGACGAGGCCTTCGCGCTGCAGAAGGGCTATTACCGCACATACGGCACCTCGCTGCGCGGGCTGATGATCGAGCACGCGATGGACCCGGACGACTTCCTTGCCCATGTCCACGCCATCGACCTCGCCAGCCTCGACGCCGCCCCGGCGCTGGGCGAGGCGCTCGGCGCGCTGCCGGGCCGCAAGCTGGTCTACACCAATGGCTCGCGCGGCCATGCCGAGCAGGTTCTCGCCAAGCTCGGCATTTCCGAGCATTTCGCCGATGTGCACGACATCGTCGCCGCCGAGTTCCACCCCAAGCCGCAGGAGACCGCCTATCGCGGCTTCCTCACCCGCTTCGAGGTCGACCCCGCCCGGGCGGCGATGTTCGAGGACCTCGCCCGCAATCTCGAAGTGCCGGCCGTGCTCGGCATGCGCACCGTGCTGGTGGTGCCGCCGGGCCTTGCCGTGAACCCCGCCGACCGCGAGGCGTGGGAGCATGAGGGCCGCGACGGCGCCCATATCGACGTGGTGACGGACGATCTGACGGCGTTCCTGAACAGCCTGCGGAGCTCCTGATGCGACTGGGCCGTTGACAGAAGCGCCCGGCGACCGGACAAGACCCGCGAACAGCGGAGAATGACATGTCGAGCCAGCTTCAGAGCATCATCGAGACCGCCTTCGACAACCGGGCGGAGGTCAATTTCGAGACCGGCGGCGAGATTCGTCATGCGGTGAACGAGGCGCTGGCCCTGCTCGATGCCGGCACGGCGCGCGTCGCCGAGCCGGGCGAGGACGGCCACTGGAGCGTCAACCAGTGGCTCAAGAAGGCGGTGCTGCTCTCCTTCCGCCTCAACGACATGACCGCCATTCCCGGCGCCCCCGGCGGCGCGCATTGGTGGGACAAGGTGCCTTCCAAGTTCGAGGCCTGGGGCGAGGCCGAGTTCCGGGCCGCCGGCTTCCGCGCCGTGCCGGGCGCCATCGTCCGCCGCTCCGCCTTCATCGCGCCGAATGTGGTGCTGATGCCGTCCTTCGTGAATCTCGGCGCCCGCGTCGATGCCGGCTCGATGGTCGACACCTGGGCCACCGTCGGTTCCTGCGCGCAGATCGGCAAGAACGTGCATCTGTCCGGCGGCGTCGGCATTGGCGGCGTGCTGGAGCCGCTGCAGGCCGGCCCGGTCATCATCGAGGATGACTGCTTCATCGGCGCCCGCTCGGAAGTGGTCGAGGGCGTCATCGTCCGCCGCGGCGCGGTGCTCTCCATGGGCGTATTCATCTCCGCCACCACCAAGATCATCGACCGCGCCACCGGCGAGGTCTTCATCGGCGAAGTGCCGGCCTATTCGGTCGTCGTGCCCGGCGCCCTGCCCGGCAAGCCGCTGCCGAACGGCCAGCCGGGGCCCTCGCTCTATTGCGCGGTGATCGTCAAGCGCGTGGACGAGCAGACCCGCTCCAAGACCTCGATCAACGACCTGCTGCGCGACTGAGCCCGGGCGGTTTCTCGCCCTCCCGCTTGACCGTCATCCCGGCCGAAGCTTAGCCAAGAGCCGGGACCGTTCGCGGCAGGCGGCCATGGGGCCGGCACGCGATCCCGGATCGGCCGGCGGCCGTCCGGAATGACGAGGAGAGGATCACGCATGTCCGCCACCCCTTCCGTCCTTTCCGCCGCCCCGGCAGACCCCGTCGAGATCCTGCGCACGCTGATCCGCTGCCCCTCCGTGACCCCGGCGGAGGGCGGCGCGCTGGCCTATCTCGACGCGGTGTTGTCCAATGCCGGCTTCGCCACCCACCGGGTGACGCTGACCGGCCCGGACACGCCGGACGTGGAAAATCTCTATGCCCGCTTCGGCACGCGTGGCCCCAATCTGTGCTTTGCCGGCCATACCGACGTGGTCCCGCCCGGCGATGCCGCGCATTGGCGCTTTCCTCCCTTCGAGGGCGCGATCCACGAGGGCGTCATCTATGGGCGCGGCGCGGTCGACATGAAGGGCGGCGTCGCCGCCTTCATCGCGGCCGGGCTCGATCTTGCCGGCGCCCATGGCCACGATCCCGACCACGCGGAACTACCGGGCTCGATCTCCTTCCTGCTCACCGGCGACGAGGAAGGCCCGGCGATCAACGGCACCGAGAAGCTGCTGCGCTGGCTGGCCGACCGCGACGAGCGGATCGACCATTGCGTGCTGGGCGAGCCCACCTCCCGGGCAGCGCTGGGCGACATGGTGAAGATCGGCCGGCGCGGCTCGCTGTCCGGCTCGCTCACCGTTCACGGACGGCAGGGCCATGTCGGCTATCCCCATCTCGCCGAGAACCCGATTCCCGGCATGGTGACGCTGCTCGCCGCGCTGAAGGCCGAGCCGCTGGACGGCGGCAACGCGCACTTCCAGGCGTCGAATCTCGAAGTCGTCTCGGTCGATGTCGGCAACCCCGCCTTCAACGTGATTCCCGCCGAGGCGCGGGCCCGCTTCAATATCCGCTTCAACGACCTGTGGACGCCGGACACCCTTGCCGCCGAGATCGAGCGGCGCCTGAGGGCGGCAGCCGGCAACGAGGTGCGTTTCAACCTCGCCTTCGAGGCCCGCTCCTCCGACAGCTTCCTCACCGCCCCGGGCGAATTCGTCGACCTTGTGGTCGAGGCGATCGCGGAGGCGACCGGCCGGCGGCCGGAACTCTCCACCACGGGCGGCACTTCGGATGCGCGCTTCATCAAGGATCACTGCCCGGTGGTCGAGTTCGGGCTGGTCGGCACCAGCATGCATGCGGTGGACGAATCGACGCCGGTCGGAGAGGTGGCGGCCCTCACCCGCGTCTATGCCGGTGTGATCGCCCGCTATTTCGCGCTGTTCGGGCGCTGAGGGCGGACGCGGCCTATCGGCTCTTCAACCCCGGCGCGAGGGCGTCGACCCGGCTCGTGCTGTTCACATCGGTGGAATAGAGGTCGGTCTGCACGCTGCCGCTGATCTTCACGCAGGTGGAGGATCCCGCCAGGCGGGTGAAGCCGGCGCCATAGCGGGCGCAGGCGGGATCGCTCTTCTCGGCGGCGGCGGTGTTGGCCGGGCGGCCGGGGGCGGTGGCCTGTGCCGCTGCGGGCAGGCTGCCGAGGAGCGTTGCCCCGGCGAGAAGCAGGGCGTGGGTACCCGAGCGCCAGGCGCCGCGTCCGTTCGTCGCCGTGATGCCCATAATGTCCCCCGCCGCCTGCAACCGTGCCGATTTTCCGATCCGAATGCGGCTCCAATCGGGCGCGGTCAAGCCTGCCGCTTCCGGCACCGGGGGCGAAACCGGATAGGATGGTCTGATTCGTTCACCGGACGCCCGCCATGCCGAACATGCCCCGCCCCGTGCTCGCCACCAGCACCGCCGTGTTCCGCGATGGCAAGGTCCTGCTGGCCCGGCGCGGCCGGCCTCCGTCGCTGGGGCTGTGGACCTTGCCTGGCGGGCGGGTGGAGCCGGGCGAGACGCTGGCCGAGGCGGCCGCGCGCGAGGTGATCGAAGAGGTAGGCGTGGCCTGTGCGATTGTCGGCGTCGCCGGCGCGCTCGACATCATCCAGCATGATCGCGAAGGCGCGCTGGCCGCCCATTTCGTGGTGGTGAGCCATGCCGCGCATTGGGTGGCCGGCGAGCCCGCCATCGGTCCCGAGGCGGCGGAAGTCGGCTGGTTCGATCCCGAGGCCCTGCCGCAGGAGACGACTGAGGGGCTCGCCGGTATCATTGAGGCGGCTTATCTTCTGGCGCGGGCCGGCGACGCGCCGGAGGCTCAGTAGGTCCATGCGGGCTCTTGACGCCCGCGCGGCGCCGGCGCACCACACGCCCATGCGACGCACTGCGCCCGTCACCCTCCTGCTCGCCCTGTTGTTGGCGACCCTCGCCCTCGCCCCACGGCCGGCAGCGGCGCAGGCGACCCAGGGCGGTGCCCCGCCCTATGAGGGCGAGCTGCTGCATCTGGCCGAAATCCTTGGCGCCCTGCACTATCTGCGCCCGCTTTGCGGGGCCGCGGAGGCGACGCGCTGGCGCGACGAGATGCAGAGCCTTCTGGATGTGGAGGCGCCCGCCGGCGACCGTCGCGGCCAGCTCACCGGCGCCTTCAACGCCGGCTATGAGAGCTATCGGCAAGTCTATCGCGTGTGCACGCCCTCGGCGGAACTGGCCAGCCAGCGCTATCTGGAGACCGGCGCCAAGCTCGCCCGCGACGTTGCGACCCGCTACGGCAGCAACTGAGCCGGGGCGCCGGGGCCGGGCGGGCGAACGATTATGTCACACCTGTCGCATTTATGCCGCGGCAAATTAACCGTCCTTCAATTCTTGGGCGGACGTGCCGCCGGGGCATGCTAAGGTTTGATCGTTGCGTGCCCCGCGGGGCGGAAACTCGGCACGCGGAGGATTTGGTTTGTCTCAGCTTCCTGGAACGCTCGATATCGACGACAAGGCCGACCAGGCTCACGAGGACGAGCGCCATGCCGCGCTCGCCTATCTCGATGAGGCGTGGAACGAGGCCGTCTATGACGGGCTCGACGAGGACTGCCTTGCCCAGGCGGCCCTGTTCACCGCCATCCGCTCGATGGTCGCCACCTATGGCGAGGAAGCCGCCGCCGGCTTCGCCGAGCGCCTAGCCGAGCGCATCCGCGCCGGCGAGTACACGATTCCCTATAATCGCCAGTAGCCGCGTCGCCGAGCGAAGGCGACGCCTCTAGCCCTCGCGCCGGACGAAAATCTCCAGCCCGTCGACATCGGATTCGCTGAGTGTCCAGCCGCGCGCGGCGTAATAGGGCGCCAGCGGCGCTTCCGCCGCCAGATACACCTGCGCATGGCCGGCCGCGAACGCCGCCTCGGCCGCATGGGCCAGCAGGGCGGCGCCGATGCCCTGCGCTCTCACCTCAGGCTCCACCCACAGCGCGGCCACCCAGGGTGTCAGCTGCGGACGCTGGTCGAGATCGCTGGCGATGAGCGCGACGCAGCCGCGAAAGCGCACGCCTTCATGCGCGACGAAGGTCGTCGGCACCGCTTTCGGCCCAAGGCTCTCGTCGAGCCGGGCGCGCAGGGCGGCAAGTGGCACGCCGTCCGCCTCCCACCACGCCCGCCAGACACGTTCGGCGACCACGGCCGTGAAGGCGGGGACCTTGCGCAGGTCCGACACGGTGCCGGCGGATGTCATGCGGAAGAAACTCCAACGCAAAAAGCGCGGCGACTGGCGTCACCGCGCTTGGAACTCTCTTGCGTCCCGACAGCCCCTGCCGGGGCCATACGGCGTCGTCTCAGCGGGGGCCGCCGGGAACGACCTTGGGCTTCGAGGGCAGCAGGCCTTCGCGCTGGGCGCGCTTGCGGGCCAGCTTGCGCGCGCGACGGACGGCCTCGGCCTCCTCGCGGGCGCGCTTCTCGGACGGCTTCTCGTAGTGCCCGCGCAGCTTCATCTCGCGAAAGATGCCTTCGCGCTGCATCTTCTTCTTCAGCGCCTTGAGGGCCTGATCGACGTTGTTGTCCCGAACGAGAACCTGCACGTGTCTTCCTCTTTCGTGCTTCGCGTATCGCGCATCGTTGAATTCTGGCGATTGGCGCGGGTCTCCCGAAACCTACGGGATGGCGGGCAGCCAATCAGGGTGAGGGCACATAGCAGGACTCCCCACGCTTGTCCACCATGGCGCGGCACGGGGCGCGACAAAGCCGCGTGAAGCGGCCGAAAGCGGCCCTCACACGCCGGCGATGGCGATCACCTCGGCCACCGCCGCCTTGCTGCGGAAGGCCAGCGCCGCCTGATATTCCGGCGAGTGGTAGCAGGCCAGCGCGGTCTCAAGGTCCTTGAAGGCGACCAGCACGTTGCGCGAGCGGGCCGCACCGTGCACGCCCTCGTGCCGGCCGCCGCGCACCACGAACCAGCCTTCATATTTCGTGATGGCGATGGCGTCGGCCGCGACATAGGATTTGTAGGTCTCCATGTCGTGCACATCGATCCGCATCACCCAATAGCCGGTGCCGGGCCCGTCCGCCGGGCCGGAAATGGTGCCGGACGCGGGTTGGTCGCCCTCATAGCCCTCGATGATGAGATGCTCGCCCTCCGAGGAGGCCAAGCGATGGGTGTAGGCGGCCTGGTATTCCGGCGAGTGGAAGCAGGCGAGGGCGGTGTCGTAGTCCTTGAATTCGACCACGACATTGCGCGAGCGCGCGGTGCCCTCCAGCGCCTCAGGCGTGCCGCCGCGCACCAGGAAACGCCCGCCAAAGGCGGCGATCGCCGGCTCCGCGCCCTGGAGATAGGGCTTGTAGCCCTCGGTGTCGTGCACATCGAGGCGGCTGATCCAGTAGCCCTTGGCCATTGTGTCTGTCCTTCTGCGTCGGTTCAGGAAAGGGCGCGGGCGATCTCGGCCTGCACCGCACGGGCGGCCGCGGCGGGATCGGGCGAGGCGACGATCGGCCGGCCGACCACCAGGTGGTCGGCACCGGCGCGGATGGCGGCAAAGGGCGTGGCGATGCGCTTTTGGTCGCCGGCGTCGCTGCCGTCCGGACGCACGCCGGGGGTGACGATGGCGCCCTTGGGGCCGAGCGCGGCGCGCACGGAAGTCGCGTCGGTCGGGGCGCAGACGATGCCGTCAATGCCGATTTCGCGCGCCTGCGCCACCCGGCGCGCCACCGTGTCGGCGACGCTCGCGGCATAGCCGGCCTCGGTGAGGTCTGCCGCGTCATAGGAGGTCAGCACGGTGACGGCGAGGATGCGCAACGGGCTCGCCCCCTTGCCTTCCATCGCCGCGCGCATGGTCTGGGGGTAGGCGTGCACGGTGGCGAAGCTGGCGCCGAGCCCGGCGAGGCTGGCGACGCCGCGCGCCACCGTATTGCCGATATCGTGCAGCTTGAAGTCGATGAACACCTTGCGGCCATCGGCGATCAGCTCGCGGGCAAGGCCGAGGCCGCCGGCAAAGCCGAGCTCATAGCCGATCTTGTAGAAGCTCACGCTGTCGCCGAGCCGGGAGACGATGCTCTCCGCCGCCCCGACCGAGGGCAGGTCGAGCGCGACGATGAGCCGGTCGCGCGGATCGGGAACGGGGGCGTGCATGAAGACGGTCTCCGCGCTTGAGCACTCTCTGCAAAAGTCGACCAACTTCCGCGAGGAGAAAGGCTCCGGTCTCTCTAGGCGCGCAGACCCGCCCGCAGCGCCGCCTGCTCGATAAGCGCTGTCATCACCGCGCGCAACCTTTCGCGCGCCTTCTCGTCCTTGAAGTCACCACGCTCGTCGAACGCACCGGACGCGCCCGCCAGCATCACCTGCTCGGCCAGCACCAGGCAGCCGAGGCCGAGTGCCAGGGTCTGGCGCAGCATCATGGAGGCGCGGTAGCCACCTAAACCGCCGGGCGAGGAGGAGCCGATGGCGTAGACCGGGCCCTTGAAGGCGTCGCCCTCGCCGCCGCGCACCCGGCTCGTCCAGTCGAGCGCGTTCTTCAGCAGCGGCGGCAGGCCGGCATTGTATTCCGGGGTGGCAATGAACACGCCATCGGCACGGGCGAGCTGGTCGCGCAGCTGCGTCGCGGCGGGCGGCACGCCCTCTTCCGCTTCGAGGTCGCCGTCATAGATCGGCATCGGGTAGTCGGCCAGCGACAGCCGCACCGGCTCGCACGCCATCTGCGCCAGTTCCTTCACCGCCAGCGCGGCGAGGCTGGCCGAGAAGGAGCCTGTGCGGATGGAGCCGGCGAAAACGACGATGCGGGGCAGGCGCATGCGACCTCCTGCGGTGGCGGGACCGATGCGACCGGCGGTCACGCCTCGACGGCGTTCAACTCCGGCGCCGCCGCGCGCTGGGCGGTGGAACGATACACCCAGACGCGCGCGGGCGGGAGGTTGGCCCAGATGCGCTGGCTGACATGGGCGTCGAAACGCTCCGGCGCCAGCGGCACCGGCGAGACGACGGCATAGGTGAACTGGATGAAGGGCGCGCGGGGGGTGCTGAGGCCGAACGCCTGGTCGAGCAGGCCGTGGCGCTCGGGCGCCGGGCGGGTGAACAGCGGCAGGCTCGACACCACGGCGGCGCAGGGTCCGTCGAGATGGCCGTCGACCGTGCGCGCCATGTTGTAGGCGTCGCCCTGGATGACGGTGGCAGCGGGGAAGCGCAGGCGCAGCAGCTTGCAGAATTCCGGGTTGTACTCGATCAGCACCAGCCGCTCCGGCGCGACGCCACGGGCGATGAGCGCCGCCGTCACCGGCCCGGTGCCGGGGCCGAGCTCGATCACCGGACCGTCCTGCTCGGGGTCGACAAAGCTCGCCATGGTGCGCGCCAGGGCCCGGCCGGAGGGCGAGACGGCGCCGGTACGCAGCGGGTTCTGCAGCCAGGACTGGAGGAAGCGGACTTCGTCGGGGCGCTCTTTCGGCGAGGGGCAGGCAGAACGATGGAGCATGCGACTTCGATTCCGGTAAGCCGTGGCGGGAAGGCGCGCAACGCGAGGCGGCGAGGCGAGGGCAGCGCGGCGACGCGACGAGGCAGGTGCCGCGCGCCAGGAGACCGGGGCCAACATTAGAGGCCGGACAGCCTCCTGTTAAGGCCTCGCGATGACGCAGTGATTACGTTTCGCCGCTTATTCGGCATCGCCGGCAAAGAAATCCTTTACCCGGGCGAAGAAGCCGCTTGATTCCGGATGAGTGTCCTTTGAACATTCCGCATCGAACTCGCTCAGAAGTTCGCGCTGACGTCGCGTCAGGTTCTGCGGCGTTTCGACGACAACCTGCACATACATGTCGCCGCGCGTGCGGCTACGAAGTACCGGCATGCCCTTGCCGGACAGGCGGAAACGCTTGCCGGACTGGGTGCCCTCGGGGATTTTCACCTTGGTGGTCTCGCCGTCGATGGTCGGCACCTCGCAGGTTCCCCCCAGCGCGGCGGTGACCATGGAGATCGGCGCCCGGCAGAACAGGTCCGCCCCGTCGCGCTGGAAGAAGTCATGCGGGGCGAGCGAGAGGAAGATGTAGAGGTCGCCCGGCGGGCCGCCGCGCACCCCGGCCTCGCCCTCATTGCCGAGGCGAATGCGGGTGCCGTCCTCGACACCCGCCGGAATGCCCACTTCCAGCGTGCGCTCCTTGGTGGTGCGCCCGGCGCCGTCGCAGGCCGGGCAGGGATCCTCGATCACCTGGCCGCGCCCCTGACAGGTCGGGCAGGTGCGCTCCAGGGTGAAGAAGCCCTGCGCCTGGCGGATGCGCCCGCTGCCCGAACAGGTGCGGCAGGTGGTGGGCTGGGTGCCCGGCTTGGCGCCGGTGCCGGTGCAGGTCTCGCACACGATCGAGGTCGGCAGGCGGATGGTGGCGTCCTTGCCGGAGAACGCCTCCTCCAGCGTGATTTCCATGTTGTAGCGCAGGTCCGCCCCGCGCTCGCGCCCGCCACGCCCGCCGCCGCTGGCGCCGCCGCGCCGGCCGCCGGACATGCCGAACAGGTCGTCGAAAATGTCGGAGAAGGTCGAGGCGAAATCGGAACCGAAGCCCGGCCCGCCCTGCCCGCTCATGCCGCCATCGAAGGCGGCGTGGCCGAATCGGTCATAGGCGGCGCGCTTCTGCGGGTCCTTGAGGACGTCGTAGGCCTCGCTGATTTCCTTGAACCGGACCTCGGCATCGCCATTGCCGGGGTTCTTGTCGGGATGCCACTTCATCGCCAGCTTGCGGTAGGAGCTCTTCAGCTCGCCATCGCTGCAGGTCCGGGTGACTTCGAGGAGTTCGTAATAGTCGCGTTTGGACATGGGTCGCTGTGCCGTCGCATCCTTGGCCGCCGCCGGCGCTTCCCGCGGCGGGCGGTACCGGCCGCCATGCAGGAAACCTGCCGGAGGACGCCCCGGCGGTGATCCTGCGTGCCGGGCTCACGCTACCTGTGGCGGCTGCGGCACGGCCGCGCGGCCACGGAAAGAAATCCGCCCCCGGACGGAATCCGGGGGCGGCGCTCAGATGTCGATCAGGCCGACTTCTTCTTGTCGTCGTCGACCTCGGTGAACTCGGCGTCCACCACATCGTCCTTCGGCGCCTCGTCGCTGCCGGCATCGCCCTGCTGCGAGGCGTACATCGCCTCGCCGAGCTTGAGGGAGGCCTGCGCCAGCGTGTTGGTCTTGGTGACGATCGCCTCGCCATCATCGCCTTCCATCGCCGCCTTGAGATCGGCCAGCGCCGTCTCGATCGCGGCCTTCTCGGGCGCGCCGACCTTGTCGCCATAGTCGGCCAGCGACTTCTCGGTCGAGTGGATCAGCGCCTCGGCGTGGTTCTTGGCCTCGACGGCGGCGCGCCGCTTCTTGTCTTCCTCGGCGTGCGCCTCGGCGTCCTTCACCATCTTGTCGATGTCGGCGTCCGACAGGCCGCCGGAGGCCTGGATGCGGATCTGCTGCTCCTTGCCGGTGCCCTTGTCCTTGGCCGAGACATTGACCAGGCCATTGGCGTCGATGTCGAAGGCGACCTCGACCTGCGGCACGCCGCGCGGCGCCGGCGGGATGCCGACGAGATCGAACTGGCCGAGGATCTTGTTGTCCGCCGCCATTTCGCGCTCGCCCTGGAACACCCGGATCGTCACCGCCGTCTGGCCGTCCTCGGCGGTGGAGAAGACCTGGCTCTTCTTGGTCGGGATGGTGGTGTTGCGGTCGATCAGGCGGGTGAACACGCCGCCCAGCGTCTCGATGCCGAGCGAGAGCGGGGTCACGTCGAGCAGCAGCACGTCCTTCACGTCGCCCGCGAGCACGCCGGCCTGGATCGCGGCGCCGATGGCGACCACTTCATCCGGGTTGACGCCCTTGTGGGGCTCCTTGCCGAAGAACTGCTTCACCACTTCCTGCACCTTGGGCATGCGGGTCATGCCGCCGACGAGAACCACCTCGTCGATCTGCCCGGCGGTGAGGCCGGCATCCTTGAGCGCCTTCTTGCAGGGCTCCATGGTGCGCTGGATCAGGTCGTCCACCAGCGCCTCGAACTTGGCGCGGGTGAGCTTCATGGTCAGGTGCTTGGGACCCGAGGCATCCGCCGTGATGAAGGGCAGGTTGATCTCGGTCTGGGCCGCGCTCGACAGCTCGATCTTGGCCTTTTCGGCGGCTTCCTTCAGCCGCTGGAGGGCGAGCTTGTCGTTGCGCAGGTCGATGCCCTGCTCCTTCTTGAACTCGTCGGCGAGATAGGTGACGAGCCGCATGTCGAAGTCTTCGCCACCCAGGAAGGTGTCGCCATTGGTGGACTTCACCTCGAACACGCCGTCGCCGATCTCCAGGATCGAGACGTCGAAGGTGCCGCCGCCGAGGTCGTAGACCGCGATCGTGCCGGCCTGCTTCTTGTCGAGGCCATAGGCGAGGGCCGCCGCCGTCGGCTCGTTGATGATGCGCAGCACTTCAAGGCCGGCGATGCGGCCGGCGTCCTTGGTGGCCTGGCGCTGGGCGTCGTTGAAATAGGCCGGGACGGTGATGACCGCCTTGTCGACCTTGGCGCCAAGATAGGCCTCGGCCGTCTCCTTCATCTTCTGCAGCGTGAAGGCGGAGATCTGCGAGGGCGAATACTTCTTGCCGTCCGATTCCAGCCACGCATCGCCATTGTCGCCGCGCACGATCTGGTAGGGGACGAGCTTCTTGTCCTTCTCGACCATCGGGTCTTCATAGCGGCGGCCGACGAGGCGCTTCACCGCGAAGAAGGTGCGCTCGGGGTTCGTGACCGCCTGGCGCTTGGCCGGCTGGCCGACGAGGCGCTCGCCATCTTCGGTGAAGGCGACGATGGAGGGCGTGGTACGCGCGCCTTCCGCGTTCTCGATCACCTTCGGGGTCGAGCCTTCCATGACCGCGACGCAGCTATTGGTCGTGCCAAGATCGATGCCGATGACTTTAGACATATGTTTCTCCTTCCGGCAGGCCGGCCGGACCTTCTTGAAGCACCCGGAGAGGAACGGACTGGATGCCGTGCCCCCGGACCGGCCCCCAAACAATTGGGTACGACGCTATCCGCGCCGTTCGTGGCCGATATAGGGGGCGGCCGTTTCCGCCGCAAGAAGCAGCGTGCGTGGAAAAGATGCGCCGCGCGAAAGCCTCGCCCGGGGCGGGGGCCGCCGCGGGCGGCCCGGAAGTCACGGTGCGGGCGCGAAGGCCGGCTGGAAGCGCCCGGCGAGAGCCCGCAGCACCGTGATCTGGTCGGCCAGTTCGCGCCAGTGGCGGGGGTTCAGCTCCAGCATGGCGACGGTGCCGGCCGGCGGGCGGACCATCTGCACAACCGCGTCCCAGTCGATGCCGCCCCAGCCGATCGGCAGGTGCAGGTCGCCCTCGCCAAACGCCACCGCCTCGGCCGGGTCGTAGAACCACAGGTCGCCCGGCCGGCGCTCATTGGGGCGGCCGAAGGAGTCATGCAGGTGGAAATGGGCGACATGCGGCGCCAGCGCCGCCATTTCGGCCAGCGGGTCGAGCCGCGCATCGGTGCAGCGAATATAGGCGTGGCTCACATCGAGCGTCGCCTTCACCGCCGGATGGTCGATCGCCGCCAGCTCGCCGGCGAGCTTGGCCGGGGTCGCGGTTTCGCGGGCGTGAACGAAGCGGAAGATGTTCTCCACGCACAGCGTCACCCCATTGGCCGCCGCATGGTCGCCGGCGCGGGCGAGGGCGTCGCGCTGGCGGGAATAGGCGACTTCCAGATCGTCGTCGGGGTCGCGCACGAAGCCGGTATGGATGACGAGGTGCTGGGCGCCGATGGCGGCGGCGATGTCGATATGGGCGGCGAGCACCTTCTCATGCCGCGCCAGTCGCTCGGGCACGTCCATCAGGTTTACGGCCAGGGCGCCGTGCACGCTGTAGCCGAGCCGGCGGCCTTGAAGCGCCCGGACCAGATCCTTCACCCGGTTGTCGAGGAGGCGCCCATCGACCACGAGGTGCCAGGCATAGACCGGCAGTTCCACCATATCGACGCCGAGCGCTTCCGCTTCGTCGAGCCCGGCCCCCACATCGTCGAACTCGGGACTCCCCTCGCGAAGGGAGAAGCCGCAGGCGCGAATGGCGGGAACCGGGATATGGAACTGCATCGTGTCGATCTTCCCCAGGGATAGGCATGGAACGCGGGCGACCGCCGGGTGCGGCGCTCGACCAGATTACGGCACATATATGGCACAGACGTAACGGCTCGGCCGAATCGTCTGGAATAACGGTAGGTTAGCGGGCCCCCAAGCTGCCGCGCCGCTCACATTTTCGGCGTCATCCAGCCGGTAACGGCGCCTTGCGAATCGCGCACAATGGCGATGCGGCCGACCTCAGGCACGTCAAAGGGCGCGCGTAGCAGGGTGCCGCCGGCGGCCACCGCCCTTTCGCACCGCGCATCGACATCGTCGACCGCGATATAGCAAAGCCAGTGCTCCGGCACCCCGTCGAATTCCGGCCCGTGGAGGGGGAAGATGCCGCCCACCTGCGCCTCGCCCTGGCGGATGATCCAGTAGTCCGGGCCGCCCTCCATGGGCATCGGTGTGAAGCTCCAGCCCAGCGCGGCGGCATAGAACGCCTTGGCGGCCGGGATGTCGCGGCTGTTCAGTTCGTTCCAGACGAAGATGCCGTGCGGCCGTTCGGTTTGCCCCGTGCCTTCCATGGCGATGGCCCTTCCATGTTAACCCTATGGACACCATAACCCGAAAACGGCTGCCGGGTTCACCGCCGGCGGCGGCCCGGCCCGCCATGTTGACGCCGCGATGGCTTGCGATGAGGCGCGAACCCTTCTAGACCGATTTCAGGCGCCGCCTGCCGACGGTCCGCGACAACCCTCCCGGAACATGCAGCTCTATCATCATCCCTTCTGTGCCCATTCGCGTCTCGTGCGCCTCGCCCTTGGCGAGATGGGCATCGAGCCGGAACTGATCGAAGAGCGGGTCTGGGAGCGCCGGCCCGATTTCCTGATGCTCGACCCGGCGGGCGCCACCCCCGTGCTGGTGGAGGATGACGGCTTCGTGGTGCCGGGCATCGACCCGATCACCGAATATCTCGACGAGACGCGCGGCAGCGCCCTGGGCGCGCGGCGCCTGCTGCCGGTGCATATTGGCGAGCGGGTCGAGGTGCGCCGGCTGTCCTCCTGGTTCAACCACAAATTCTTCGCCGAAGTCTCCGAGCCGCTGGTGCGCGAGAAGGTGTACAAGCGCTACACCCCGCGCGAGCTTGGCGGCGGCCCGCCCGATATGGCCATCATCCGCGCCGCGCGGGCCAATATCCGCTATCATCTGCAGTATATTGGCTGGCTGCTGAAGGCGCGGAACTGGCTCGCCGGCGACCGGATGAGCTATGCCGATCTCGCCGCCGCCGCGCATATTTCCAGCGTCGACTATCTCGGCGACGTGCCCTGGGACGAAGATGAGGGAGCGAAGATCTGGTACGCGCGCATCAAGTCGCGTCCCGCGTTCCGGCCCCTGCTCGCGCTGACCATGGCGGGCATGCCGCCGGCACCGTGCTACGCGGATCTGGATTTCTGACGCCGGAAGCGGCCAGGGACTATCTGTTCGCGCTGGCCCGCGAGGAAGGCTTCGACGCGATGGGTGTCGCCGCTGCCGATGCCATTCCTGAGGCCGGCCCGCGCCTGCACCAGTGGATTGCCGAAGGCGCCCATGGCGACATGGAGTGGATGCCGGAGACCGCCGCCCGCCGCGCCGCGCCGGCAAACATGTGGCCGGAGGTGGCCTCCGTTCTCATGCTTGGGCTCAATTACGGGCCGGACCAGGACCCCCGCGCCATCCTAGCGGAGCGCGCGCGTGGGGCGATCTCGGTCTATGCCCAAGGCGACGATTACCACGAGCTCATCAAGGGCAAGCTCAAGCGTATCGCCTCGCGCTTCGTGCCGCGCGCGGGTGCGGCCGGCACGGTCGAGGTGAAGGTGTTCGTCGACACCGCGCCGCTGATGGAAAAGCCGCTGGCGCAGGCCGCCGGTCTCGGCTGGCAGGGCAAGCACACCAATCTGGTCTCGCGCGACAAGGGCTCCTGGCTGTTTCTCGGCGCCATCGCCACCAATCTCGCTCTGCCACCGGACGCGCGCGAGACCGATCATTGCGGCTCCTGCCGCGCCTGCCTCGACGCCTGCCCAACCAACGCCTTTCCCGCGCCGTACCAGATCGACGCGCGCCGCTGCATCTCCTATCTCACCATCGAATTGAAGGGCGCCATTCCCCGCGAGCTGCGCCCGCTGGTCGGCAACCGCATCTATGGCTGCGACGATTGCCTGGCCGCCTGCCCCTGGAACAAGTTCGCCGCGCTCGGCCGCGAGGTGCGCCTCGCGGCGCGCGAGGAGAACCGCGCCCCGGCGCTGGCCGAACTCGCCCGGCTCGACGATGCAGCGTTCCGCGCGCGCTTTGCCAAGAGCCCGGTCAAGCGCATCGGCCGTGCCAGGTTTCTGCGCAACGTGCTGGTGGCGATCGGCAATTCCGGCGAGCCGGGACTTGCCGTCGATGCCGGCCGGCATCTGGGCGACGCCCACCCGCTGGTGCGCGGCGCGGCGGTGTGGGCGCTGTCCCGCCTGCTGCCGCCCGCCGAGTTCGCCGCCCTGCGCGCGGCCCATGACACGGAAACCGACCCCGAGGTGCGCGCGGAATGGCGGCCGGCACCGGCGGAACACGCGGGAGCGCACGCATGACCGGAACCCTGCTCTGCCTCGGCCACGGCTATTGCGCCCAGCGCTTCACGGCCCTCCATGGCGAGGCTTTCGGTCGTCGTGTCGGCACCAGCCGCACCGGCGCGCCGGCCCCCGGCATGGAGATGCTGCGCTTCGACGGCGCGGTGCCGGCTGAGCTGCGTGCCGCGGCCGGCGCGGCCGATGCCGTGCTCGTCTCCGCCGCGCCGGGAGAGGCGGGCGACCCCTTCCTCGGGCCGCTCGGCGCGGCGCTGGCGGAAGGGCAGGGGCCGCTGGTCTATCTCTCGACCATCGGCGTCTATGGCGACTCTGCGGGCGAATGGATCGACGAGGGCGCGCCGCTGGCCGCCACCGCGCCGCGGGCCCGCCGCCGCATCGAGGCCGAAGCCGGCTGGCAGGAACTCGGCCGCCGCGCCGGGCGTCCGGTGGCGGTGCTGCGGCTCGGCGGCATTTACGGCCCCGGTCGCAACGCGCTGATCGACGTTGCGGACGGCTCCGCCCGCTGCATCGAGCGCGAGGGCCAGGTGTTCAATCGCATCCATGTCGACGACATCGCCGGCGCCATCGCGGCCGCTCTCGCGCTGGGCGTGGATGGCGTGGTGAATGTGGTGGATGACGAGCCTTCGCCCTCCTGCGCCCCCGTCCGCTTTGCGGCGGCGCTGCTGGGCCTGCCGCCGCCGGTGCCTGAGCGTTTCGAGGAGGCCGCGCGCTCGATGTCGGCCATGGCGCTGTCGTTCTGGGCCGACAACCGGCGGGTAAGCAATGGTCGCCTGCGGGCGCTCATCGGCGGCCCGCTGCGCTACCCGACATTTCGCGAGGGCCTGTCGGCGCTGGCGCCGACATTGCGCCAAGGCTAGCCGGCGCTGGCGCCGACATTGCGCCAAGGCTAGCCGGCGCTGGCGCCGACATTGCGCCAAGGCTAGCCGGCGCTGGCGCCGACATCTAGCTAGGGTTAGCTGGCGCTCGCCGGCGAAGGGCAGGGCGTTTCGGCCGGTGCCGCGCCGTGCGCGGCGCCATTGGCCGCGCGCCTCGTGCTGGAGAAAGCGCCCAGGAAGGAGCGCACGGTCTGGTCTGCCACATTCTCGATCATGGCGGCGTCCGGGCGGGCATTGTCGCCGAAGAGCATCGGCATGATCAGCTTGCCCTGGCAGCCCAGCATGAACTGCCAGGCGGCCATTTCCACATCCTCGATGACCAGTTCGCCCTGCGCGATCTTGGCCCGCAGCCAGTCCGACAGCCGGCTGACCCCGGCCTCCTGTCCCGCCTGCAGGAAGGCGCGGCCGATCTCGGGCAGTTTCTCCCCGACGCCGATCACCATCCGCACGGTGCGGATATGGCCCGGCTCGAGCATGGCGTGGATATACCGTCCGGCGAGGCCCCGCAGTGTCGCCTCGGTGGGGCCGTCGGGATCAAGGTCGAAGCAGGCTTCGGCGGTGCGGGTGCATTCATCCGTCACCAGGGCGGTGAATAGATCTTCCTTCGAGTCGAAATACACATAGAGCGTGCCCTTCGAGACGCCGGCGGCCCGCGCGATTTCGCCCATGCTGGCGCCATCGAAGCCCGATGCGAGAAAGACCTCCCGTGCACCGCGCAGGATCTGGTCGTGCTTGGTGGCAGAGGAGTTGGAAGAGCCGGATGCCGATCCGGCACGCCCCGGCTCGGCGTGCCGTCCGCCAGCGTGCCGGCGCTCGATCCGTTGATGGGCGAAGTCCGGTAATGAAGCCATGAACAATCTGATTTCGATGAGCAATTACGCTTTTTGGCAACGGCAGTTTGGAGCGCCGGGCGCATTTACGCAACGCGGTAGAGGGGTCCGGAGGCGGGCACAAACAAATTGACCGAACGGTTCAGTCGATATTGATCGCGTGCGATGATCCGTTTAATGATCCACGCGCACCAGTGTGTGCCTGGTCCCAAGGAGCCCGCAAGCCTTTGGACAACACGGGCCCGCTGGTCGAGGGAGGGGGATTAAACCGCCCCCCCAATCCCCCTCCCTCATCTCCGATTGTGCTCTGCACCATCGGCCTGACGGCATGTCTTCACATTCGCGTGGCTGTCGGAGCCGACGATCATGATGCGCCAGCGAGACGGCGCTTGGCGTCGGTGGCGCGGCGGAGTATTGCTGCGACGCCCCCGATGCCACGGCATTGCTCTGCGCGAATCCGGCCCTCATGCTCCGTCCCATCGCGTCTTCTCCATTGATCTCCCGTCCCGCCCGCGCGCCCGTCGCCGGCTGGCCGGGCCATGCCTGCCGGGCCGGTACCGGCCAGCGCCGAGGCGGCGCGAAGGATGAGCGGGGGTTCCATGGCTGAACGTCGTCTCGCTGGCCGCCGGGCGATTCCCTTCGCCGCGGAGATGGCGGCGCTGGGTGTGGTGTTCGGCGATATCGGCACCAGTCCGCTTTATGCCTTCAAGCAGGGGCTCAATGCCGTCGGCGGGCCGGCCATTTCCGATGCCGACGTGTTCGGCCTGCTGTCGCTGATCAGCTGGGCCATCATCCTCTCCGTCACCCTCAAATACGTCATGCTGGTGCTGCGGGCGGACAATGACGGCGAAGGCGGCATCCTCGCTCTGGTCACGCTGCTGGATCTGCACCGCTCGGCCAATGGCAAGCGCCTGTCCCTTCTGGTCGCCGGCCTCGTCGGCGCCGCCATGCTCATCGGCGATGGCGTGCTGACGCCGGCCATATCGGTGCTGTCGGCCATTGAAGGGCTGGAGGTGATCGCGCCGGCGCTCGACCACTGGATCGTGGCGGCCACGGTGCTGGTGGTCCTGCTCGTCTTCATCTCGCAGCGCGCGGGGACCGAGCGCATCGGCGCCTTCTACGGGCCGGTGATGCTGGTCTGGTTCCTGTCGCTGGCCGCCCTCGGGATTCACGGCATCGTCCAGGCGCCGCAGGTGCTGGCGGCGTTCGATCCGCGCCATGGCATCCTCATCCTGGTCGACAATCCGCTGCTCGCGGGCGTCATTCTCGGCGCCACCTTCCTGGCGATAACAGGTGGCGAGGCGCTCTATGCCGATCTCGGCCATTTCGGCCGTCCGGTCATCGCCCGCGCCTGGCTCTTCGTCGCCATGCCGGCCTTGCTGCTCAACTATTACGGCCAGGGCGCCCATGTGCTGCTGCACCGCGAGTCGGTGCGCAATCCCTTCTACGATCTGGCGCCCGACATGGTCGAGGTGCCGCTGCTGATCCTCGCCACCCTGGCGACGGTGATCGCCTCGCAGGCGATCATCACCGGCGTGTTCTCGCTGGCCAAGCAGGCGATCGAGCTCGGCTATTTGCCGCCGATGCGGATTCGCTACACCAGCGAGCACAACGACCAGCACATCTATGTCGGCCGGCTCAACTGGATCATGATGGCGGCCTGCGCGGCCATCGTGGTGTCCTTCGGCTCCTCCGACCGGCTGGCCTCCGCCTATGGCATCGCCGTGGCGATGGCGATGGTCTCGACCACCCTCCTGTTCGTCGCCTATGTCCGCCGCCGCTGGAAGTGGCCCTGGCCGGCCCTGGTCGCTCTGGCCGTCGGCCTGGGGGTGGTCGACCTGTCCTTCGCCACCGCCAATCTCACCAAGCTGCACGATGGCGGCTGGCTGCCCGTGACCATCGCTGCGGTGGTGCTCGTCGTCATGGTGTCCTGGCGGCGCGGCATGGAAGGGGTGGGCCTGCAGCAGCGCCGCTTCACCGAGCCGCTCGACGAGTTCGTCGCCAAGGGCCACCCGGCCGGCTGCGCGGTGAGCCCGCGCACCGCTATCTTCCTCTCGCGCGGCGGGGCGATGACGCCGGTGGCGCTCGGACGCCTGTCGGAACTGCTGAACGTGCAGTTCACCCGTGCCGTCATCGTCTCGGTGTGGATCGCCTCGCGCCCCCGCGTGCCGGTGGACGAGCGGGTCCGGGTCCTGCCGCTCGACGCCGCCCATCTGCGCGTCGATGTGCGGTTCGGCTATATGCAGCAGATCGACGTTCCCTCCGTGCTCGGCCCCGCCCTCTACGCCCAGGGCATCGACCCCGACGAGGCGGTCTATGTCATCGGTCACGAGCGTGTGATGCCGCCCGACGACATTCTCGGCGTGCGCGACGTGCTTGCCCACATCTTTGCCTTTCTCGCCCGCAATGCCGAGCGTTCGGTCGACCGCTTCGGCCTGCCGCGCCCGCGCACCATCGAGATCGGTTATCCGGTACGGCTTTAGGCGAGGAACCCCGACGCGCCTGTCATTGCCGCGTCGCACCCGCGCCGCCATCTGGCGTCAGACAGGTGCGAGAGCCGGCGGAACCGGGCGGGTGCGTTAATGCGCCGCCGCACCGCTGAACGTGTTTCGCAAGCCCGCCGGGTCTGCTAGGGCTGCCCGGCAACTGGGCGCGACAGGGAGAGACGCACGCAATGACGGGACTGAAGCTGATTCCCGGCTGGCTGCGCGCGCGGCTCGGCTGGCACACGCTCGGTCTGGTCGCGAGCCTGGTCATCATCGGCATCGCCGTTTTCGTTCTCTACGAGATGCTGCGCCATATCCGGCCCGGCGAGGTGCTGGAGGCGATCTCGGGCACCGCGCCCTGGCGCATCGGCGTGGCGGCGCTGTTCGTGGCCGGGGCCTATTTCACCCTCACCTTCTATGACTGGTTCGCCCTGCGCACCATCGGCAAGCCGCATGTGCCCTACCGGGTCGCCGCGCTGGCCTCCTTCACCTCCTATTCCATCGGCCACAATATCGGCTTCTCCGCCTTCACCGGCGGCACGGTGCGCTACCGCATCTATTCCGCCCACGGGCTGGGCGCGGTGGACGTGGCCAAGCTGTGCTTCATCACCGGCCTCACCTTCTGGCTCGGCAATATCGCCATTCTCGGCCTCGGCATCACCATCGAGCCCTGGGCCGCCAGCGCGGTCGACCATCTGCCGCCCTGGGTGAACCGGCTGATCGGGCTGGCGCTGCTCGCCGGGCTTGCCACCTATGTCGCGTGGGTCGGGCTCAAGCCGCGCCGGATCGGTGTCGGCAAGGGGCACTGGACCGTCACCCTGCCGGGCTGGAAGCTCACCTTGCTGCAGATCGTGATCGGCATCATCGATCTCTCCTTCTGCGCCGCGGCGATGTATGTGCTGATGCCGCAGCAGCCCTATATCGACCCGATCGCGCTCGGCGTGGTGTTCATCTCCGCCACCCTGCTCGGCTTCGCCAGCCACGCGCCGGGCGGCCTCGGCGTGTTCGACGCGGCGATGCTGGTGGCGCTGCCGCAGTTCGCGACCGAGCCGCTGCTGGGCGCGCTGCTGCTGCTGCGCCTGCTCTATTACGTGACGCCCTTCGCCATCGCGCTGATCCTGATGGGCAGCCGCGAGCTGATGATGAGCCGTCGTCGTATCGCCGCCACCCGGGGCATCTCGCTGGACCCGCTGGCCGCCCTGCCGGTGATCGAGCCGGACGCAGCGCCGGACGATGCCTCGGACAAGCCCGAACGCCGCCGCGCCGCCGGCTGAAGGCGACCCGTTCCGGTCAGCGGATGAGGTCGGGCAGCAGGCTGCGCATGCTGGGCGGCACTTTGCGCGCCTTCATGCCCTTGGGCAGGGCGAACTGCGCGGGGTCCTGGGGCCCGCGCGTGAGTTCCGTAACCTCGAACAGCACCACCGGCTTGCCGCCCATCACGGTGGTGGTCCTGAGCACGATGCCGTCGGCGGTGACGCAGGTCTCCACCGGCTGGTTCAGCGCCTTGGCCTCGAATCGCCACAGGTCGCACGCCTCCCCCAGCGCCTCGCCGGTGCCGGTGCGGGTGCCCAGCCGGTTGGCGTCGGAAAAGGCGAATCCAGGGGGCATGTCCATCTCGACGGCGATGCGGTCCATGCCGGGCACGTCCATCAGCACCACCATGCCGCGCCGGTCGAGATCGATCAGGCTGACCATGCCGTTGGCGACCTCGACGCGCAGGTGCCCCTCATGATGCGCCACGCTCATCTCTATGCCCTGCGCCGCCCGCGCCCGGGCGCGGTAGTCGGCGGCGGGCGCCGGCATGGATTCGGCGGCAAGAGCGGCAATGTCGAATGACATGCCGATGCCCAGCATCAGGCTGACGATTCCATGGCGGCGCATCAAGGTCCCTTCGCGATTGGTCAAGCGGGCTGACGGCCCAGATAGGCGCGTCCATCGAGCACGATGGCAGGGTCGGGAGTGCCGATGACGCGGTCATCCCTGCCCTCATACGGGATTTGGGCGAGGATTTGACGTATGACCCCGAGTCGCGCCCGCATTTTGTCGTTGGCCAGAACCACCGACCATGGAACCGGCGCCTGGCTCGCCGCGATCATGGTGTCGCGCGCGGCGGCGATGGCGTCCCAGCGCGCCGGGGCGGCGAGATCGACCGGCGACAGCTTCCAGCGCTTGAGCGGGTCCTGATGGCGCTCATGCAGGCGCTGCAGCTGCATTTCGCGGCCGATGTCGAGCCAGATCTTGAACAGCCGGATGCCGTCATCGGCCAGCATCTTCTCGAAGACAGGCACCTGGGTGAGGAAATGCGCGCTCTCGGCCGGGGTGCAGAAGCCCATCACCGGCTCGACCACGGCGCGGTTGTACCAGGAGCGGTCGAAGATCGCGATTTCGCCCCGGCGCGGCAGATGGGCGATGTAGCGCTGGAAATACCACTGACCGGCTTCCACCTCGGTCGGCTTGTCCAGCGCGACGACATGCACGAAGCGCGGGTTGAGGTGCTGCGTCAGGCGGTGGATGGTGCCACCCTTGCCGGCGGCATCGCGGCCCTCGAAGACGATCACTACCCGCTCATGCTGGGCCTTGACCCATTCCTGCAGCTTCAGCAGCTCGATCTGTAGCGCGCGCAGATCCTTCTCATAGGTCTTGCGCTTGGGCCGGTCGCTGTAGGGGTAGCCCCCGCTGCCATAGGCGTGCGCGGCAATGACCGGCGGCAGTTCGGGCGCCTCCACCGAGAACGCCGCCACGGCGGCCGAAAGCGCCGCCTCCCGATCTCCGGGCTCCTGCGCGGCGGCGGCGGTGACCTTGGCGGCCTTGCCGCTGGCGACATCGCCTTTGGCGGCTTTCCCCTTGCGGGCGGCACGGGGCGGGGCCGGCTTCTTCGTCATATGGAAGCCTTTCAACTGTACAATAAGGTGCAACGTGCCGAGCTGCGGAAGGTTCGCCCCTGAGGCGATTCGCCTTTCGGCCGGCGCGGCAAGAGCATATCAGGAAAGAACGGCGCGCCTGAAAGGGCGGTGGCAACGCCGTTCAGTCACATCGTCCACGACTGTCGGGCAGGAAGTGCGGGCATGGCCCTCGGTGAGTCGCAGCAACTGGCGGAGGATACGCTGCGGGAGCGCCTCATCGGCGCGCGCTGGATTCTTGGCGCCGCCGCGCTCGGCCTCGGCGGCGCGTGCTGGGCCGGCACGATGACGCCGGGCGCGGCGTTCACGGTTGGCGTTCTGGTGGCGCTGGGCGCGCTGCTGCCCACCCGCCGGCGCCCGGTCGCGGCGGCGCTCGCCCGTTTCAGCGGCGAGCCCAAGCCCGCCCCCCGCGCCGAGGAACGGCTTCCCGCGCTGGTGCGCGCGCTGCCCGAGGCGGCGCTGCTGCTCGACGCGCGTGGCACTGTGCTCACCGCCAATGCCGGCGCGGTCGGCCTTCTCGCCAGCGTGCGGGTCGGCGACCCCGTCTCCTTCGCCGTGCGCGTGCCCGAGGTGCTGGAAGCGCTGCGGGCCTCGATCGCCGACGGCGCCGCCCGCCGCATCGAATTCGCCGAGCGCGTGCCGATCGACCGCTGGCTGCGGGCCGACATCGTGCCGATCCGTCCCGGCCTGCTGCGCGAGGGCGCGCCGACCGAGGCGGTGCTGCTGAGCTTCATCGACCTCACCCCGCAGCGCCGGGTCGAGCAGATGCGGGTCGACTTCGTCGCCAATGCCAGCCACGAGCTGCGCACGCCGCTGGCCTCGCTCTCGGGCTTCATCGAGACGTTGCAGGGCCCGGCCCGCAACGACGCCAGTGCCCGCGAGCGCTTCCTCAAGATCATGAACGAGCAGGCGCGGCGCATGTCGCGGCTGATCGACGACCTGCTGTCGCTGTCGCGCATCGAGCTCAACGCCCATCTGCGCCCGGAGGCGGCGGTGGATCTCGTCGCCGTGGTCAGCCATGTGCGCGACGCGCTGGCCCCGCTCGGCCGCGAGCGCGGGGTGGAGATCGCTTTCGAGCACCCGGCGGACCCGGTGGAGGTGCGCGGGGATCGCGACGAGCTGATCCGCGTCTTCGAGAACCTGGTCGAGAACGCGCTGAAATATGGTGCCACCGGCGGCCGGGTCGAGATCACCATCGCGCGCGAGGGAACGGACGCGCTGGTGACGGTGCGCGATTTTGGCCCCGGAATTGCGCCCGAGCATGTGCCGCGCCTGACCGAGCGCTTCTACCGCGTCGACACCGCCCATTCGCGCGAACAGGGCGGAACCGGGCTTGGGCTGGCCATCGTCAAGCACATCGTCGCCCGCCATCGCGGCAAGATGGGCATTGAGAGCGTGCCGGGCGGGGGGTCGACATTCTCGGTCCGTCTGTCGACAGGTCCGGTGACAAAGCGATAACGCAAACGTTATCAATGTCTTGGGCTGTCATCAAGACTTCATCGAAGGGTCATAGAACCTTGGTGCCCGGGCGGTAAGACTCCCGTGTGAAACGTTAACCGCCCTTCGGCCAATCGCGCATCCGGGCCTTTCACCGCGATGCAGCCGATCTCCCGACCTAAGGAGAAGACCCTTGAAATTCACCCATTTGCTCGGCGCTGCGGCGCTGTCGTTCGGCGCCGTGTTTTCGGGCGCCGCCTTCGCTGCCGACATCACGGGCGCTGGCGCTACCTTCCCGGCCCCCGTCTATCAGGCCTGGGCCGTCGCCTATAAGGACAAGACCGGCACGGGCCTCAACTATCAGTCGATCGGCTCCGGCGCCGGTCAGACCCAGATCTTCAACCGCACCGTCGATTTCGGCGCCTCCGACGCGCCGGTCGCCGGCGAGAAGCTTGAAGCCCAGAAGCTGCTCCAGTTCCCGGCTGTCATCGGTTCGGTCGTCGCCATCGTCAACCTGGACGGCGTCTCCGCCAACCAGATCAAGCTGACCGGCCCGGTCATCGCCGACATCTATCTCGGCAAGATCACCAAGTGGAACGACCCGAAGATCGCCGAGATCAACAAGGGTTCGCAGCTTCCCGACCTCGGCATCGTCCCGGTCTACCGTTCGGACGGGTCGGGCACGACCTATGTCTTCGCGACCTACCTCTCGACGGTGAGCCCGGAGTGGAAGTCCAAGGTCGGCGCGGCGACCTCGGTCCAGTGGCCGGCTGGCGCGGGCGGCAAGGGCAATGAAGGCGTTGCCGGCACCGTCAAGAACACCAAGGGTGCCATCGGCTACGTCGAGTACATCTATGCCTCGTCGAACAGCCTGATCACCACCGAGCTGCAGAACAAGGCCGGCAAGTTCGTCTCGCCGACCGTTCCGTCCTTCCAGGCGGCTGCTGCCAATGCCGACTGGGCCGGCGCCAAGAACTTCGCCGCTTCGATGATCGACACCCCCGGCGACACCACCTGGCCGATCACCTCCGCCACCTTCATCCTGCTGCCGAAGGAGCCCAAGTCGGGCGCCCAGGCCGCCGAAGTCATCAAGTTCTTTGACTGGGCGTTCAAGGATGGCGGCGCCATCGCCGAGAAGCTGCACTACATCCCGCTTCCCGAGGACGTTGCCAACCGCGTCCGCGAAGCCTGGAAGACCGAAGTGAAGGCCGACGGCAAGCCGGTCTGGACCAACTGATATCTCTGATCAGCGGGGAGGGATGCATCATCCCTCCCCGTCCTTTTGTGCCGGGCGCCCCTTGCGCCGGCTCGATGCGTGATATCTTCCCGGCCGCTTTAAGGGCCGCTGTTTCCGTCTGTTCCCGAGGGACCTTTCGCACATGGACGCCACACTGAGCGGCAACGCTGACCCGGCGCTGGTATCTGCGCGCAAGCCGACCGGCCGCGTCAGCGATCCGGTTTTCGTCGGCATACTCTGGGGCAGCGGCATTTTCGTGCTGATCCTGCTCGGCCTCATCATTGCGATGCTGTTCGAGGGTGGCCTGCCCGCCCTGCAGGAATTCGGCATCTCGTTCCTCTGGAACACGACCTGGAACCCGGTGACCGAGGTGTTCGGCGCCGGCGTGATGGTGTTCGGCACCATCTTCAGCGCCGTGATCGCCGTGATCATTGCCCTGCCGCTGTCCTTCGGCATTGCCTTCTTCCTGACCGAAATCGCCCCCGGCGCGCTGCGCCGGCCGATCGGCGTCGCGATCCAGCTGCTCGCCGCGATCCCGTCGATCATCTACGGCATGTGGGGCTTCTTCGTCATCGTTCCGCTGATGGCCGCCTATGTGCAGCCGCCGCTGATCGAATGGCTCGGCCCGCTGCCGGTGATCGGCGCGCTGTTCCAGGGCCCGCCGCTGGGCGCGGGCATGCTCACCGCCGGCCTGATCATGGCGATCATGATCCTGCCCTTCATCACCGCCATGTTCGTCGAGGTGCTGGAATCGGTGCCGCCGATGATCAAGGAATCCGCCTATGGCGTCGGCGCCACCACCTATGAGGTCTACCGCAACGTCTCGGTGCCCTATGGCCGCACCGCCATGGTCGGCGCCGTCATGCTCGGCCTTGGCCGTGCGCTGGGCGAGACCATGGCCGTGACCTTCGTCATCGGCAATGCCACGCGCATGTCGGCCTCGCTGTTCGCGCCCGGCTCGACCATCGCCTCCACCATCGCCAACGAGTTTCCAGAGGCGTCCCCGGGTTCGCTCAAGCTGGAAGCGCTGCTCGAACTCGGTTTCATCCTGTTCGTGATTTCGTTCATCGTGCTCGCGCTGTCGCGCCTGCTTGTTCGCTCCAAGCTGAAGGCTTGAGGTCGCATCCATGTCATCGCTCGCCCGCCGCCGCGCGACCGACTACACCGTCAAGGTCATCAGCACGCTCTTCGCCGCGCTGGCCCTGCTTCTGCTCGCCTGGATCCTGTGGACCCTGGTGATCCGCGGCTTGCCAGCCATGGGCCCGCACGTCTTCACCCGCATGACGCTGCCGCCGGGCGCCGGGGGTGGCCTGCTCAACGCCATTGTCGGCTCGCTGATCCAGATCGGCATCGCCCTGGTTGTCGGCACCCCTATCGGCCTGATGTGCGGCACCTTCCTGGCCGAGCAGGGCCGGAACACGCAGGTCGGAAACGCGGTGCGCTTCGTCAATGACGTGCTGCTCTCCGCCCCGTCGATCCTTATCGGCCTGTTCGTCTACCAGATCCTCGTCATGCCCTTCGGCGGGTTCTCGGGCTGGGCCGGTGCCATTGCGCTCGCCATCATCGTCATCCCGGTCGTCGTGCGCACGACCGAGGACATGCTGAACCTGGTGCCGATCGGCCTGCGCGAGGCCGCTTTTGCCCTCGGCGCGCCGCAGTGGAAGGTCGTCACCTTCATCACCTGGCGTGCGGCCCGGGCCGGCATCGTCACCGGCATTCTGCTGGCCGTGGCGCGTGCCGCCGGCGAAACCGCGCCGCTGCTGTTTACCTCGCTCGGCAACAACAGCTGGTCGCTCGACATGAACAGCCCGATGGCCAGCCTGCCGATCGCGATCTATCAATACGCCGCCAGCCCCTTCGACGACTGGGTCGCCCTGGCCTGGGCGGGCGCCCTTATCATCACCGTCGGGGTTCTGACCCTGAACATCCTTTCCCGCCTCGTCCTGGCGAAGATGAAGTGAGACGGACCATGAATTTCGCACCCGAGACGTCGATCGACATCGCCTCCGCCGTCAACCGCGCCACCGCGCCCTCGGCCGAGGCCAAGCTCAAGGTCGAGAAGCTCAATTTCTTCTACGGCGACAACCACGCGCTGAAGAACATCAATTTCGAGATCCCGGAAAAGCGCGTCACCGCGATGATCGGGCCCTCGGGCTGCGGCAAGTCCACCCTGCTGCGTATCTTCAACCGCATGTACCAGCTCTATCCGGGCCAGCGCGCGGAAGGGAAAATCCTGTTCGACGGCGCCGATCTGCTCAGCAAGGACCTGGATTCCACCGTCGTGCGCTCGCGCATCGGCATGGTGTTCCAGAAGCCGACCCCGTTCCCGATGTCGATCTATGACAACATCGCCTTCGGCGTGCGCCTGCACGAGCGCCTCTCCAAGGCGCAGATGGACGAGCGCGTCGAGTGGTGCCTGCGCAAGGCGGCGATCTGGGAAGAAGCCAAGGACCGGCTCCACACCTCGGCGCTCGGCCTCTCCGGTGGCCAGCAGCAGCGCCTGTGCATCGCCCGCACCATCGCGGTGCGGCCGGAAGTGATCCTGCTCGACGAGCCGACCTCGGCGCTCGACCCGATCTCGACCTCGAAGATCGAGGACCTGATCGACGAGCTGAAGCAGGAATTCACCATCGTCATCGTGACGCACAACATGCAGCAGGCGGCGCGCTGCGCCGACATCACCTCGTTCTTCTATCTCGGCGAGCTGATCGAGGTCGCCGCCTCGAACGAGATCTTCACCAACCCGCGTGAAGCCCGCACCCGCGACTACATCACCGGCCGCTTCGGCTGAGCCCGCGACGAGAGAGGCCTGCCCCATGACCGAACATATCGTCTCGTCGTTCGACACCGACCTCAAGGAACTCGGCCGCCGCGTAGTGGAGATGGGCGGCCAGTCCGAGCGTCTCGTCGCCGACAGCGTCCAGGCGCTGGTCAAGCGCGACAGCGAGCTCGCCCAGAAGGTGATCGTGCTCGACGGTCCGGTCGACCTGCTGCAGCGGGAGATCGAGGAAAAGGCGGTGCTCGTCATCGCCCGCCGCCAGCCGCTGGCCGGCGACCTGCGCGAGATCGTCGCCGCCATGCGGATCGCCAATGATCTGGAGCGCATCGGCGACCTCGCCAAGAACACCGCCAAGCGCGTGCTCGCCCTCACCGGCGAGTTCCATCCGCAGAAGCTGGTGCGCGGCGTCGAGCACATGTCCAACATCGTGCTCGAACAGCTGAAAGTGGTGCTGGACGCCTATGCCACCCGCGACGAGGTGCGGGCGCTGGAAGTCTGGCAGCGCGACGGCGAGGTCGACGTTCTCTACACCTCGCTGTTCCGCGAGCTCCTCACCTATATGATGGAAGACCCGCGCAACATCTCGCTGTGCACGCATCTGCTGTTCTGCGCCAAGAACATCGAGCGCATCGGCGACCACGCCACCAACATCGCCGAGACCATCCACTATCTTGTGACCGGCCAGCTTCTCACCGAGGAGCGGCCCAAGCAGGACACCAGCAGCCTGACCAGCGTCGCGTTCCCGGCCTGACGCCGACGGCAGCCCGCGAACGCACGGGAACGACATAATGGCGACCAACATACTGATCGTGGAGGATGAGGAGCCCCTCACCCTCCTGCTCCGCTACAATCTCGAATCCGAAGGCTATTCGGTCGATAATGTCGGGCGGGGCGACGAGGCGGAGACCCGTCTGCGCGAGAGCGTGCCGGACCTTCTCATCCTCGACTGGATGCTGCCGGGCCTTTCCGGCATCGAGCTGTGCCGCCGCCTGCGCGCCCGGCCGGAAACCGAGCGCATGCCGATCCTCATGCTCACCGCCCGCGGCGAGGAGACCGAGCGCGTGCGCGGGCTCGCCACCGGCGCGGACGACTATGTGGTGAAGCCGTTCTCGGTGCCCGAGCTTGTCGCCCGGGTGCGGGCGCTGCTGCGCCGGGCCAAGCCCGAGCACATCTCCACCTTGCTGCGGGCCGGCGACATCGAGCTCGACCGCGAGACCAAGCGCGTGCACCGCGCCGGCCGCGAGCTGCATCTCGGCCCGACCGAGTTCCGGCTGCTGGAGTTCCTCATGCAGTCGCCGGGCCGCGTCTATTCCCGCGAGCAGTTGCTCGACGGCGTGTGGGGGCAGGACGTCTATATCGACGAGCGCACGGTCGACGTGCATGTCGGCCGGCTGCGCAAGGCGCTCAACCGCCCCCGCCAGCCCGACCCGATCCGCACCGTGCGCGGCTCCGGCTATTCCTTCAACGAGATGTTCGCCCGCGCGCACTGAGCGCGCCGGCGAACATCGTGCGAAGGCTCAGCTCCGGGTGATCGACAGGCCACCATCGACGAGATGGGCCGTGCCGGTGACGAAGGACGAGTCGTCGGAGGCGAGGTAGAGCACCGAGCGGGCGAGTTCCTCCGGCGCCGCGACCCGCTTCAGCGCGTGCAACCCGGTGACGAAGCGCTGCGCCTCCGGGGTGTCGTTGGCCTCCCGGTACATCTCGGTTTCCACCGCCCCCGGCAGGATCGCGTTGACCCGCACGCCCTGCGGCCCGAATTCGGCGGCCAGCGCCTGGGTGAGGCCGACAAGCCCGGATTTCGAGGCCGCATAGGCGGCGAGGCCGGGAAAGCCGGCCGTATAGCCCACAAAGGTCGAGGTGAAGACCACAGAGCCACCGCCGGCTTTCAACATCTGCGCGATCTGGTGCTTGGCGCCGTAGAAGGCGCCCGTGAGGTTCACTGCCAGCGTGTCTTCCCACCCCTTGGCGGAGATGCCGGTGCTTGGTCCCTTCTCGCCGAGCGTGCCGGCGTTGTTGACCGCGATGTCGAGACTGCCGAACCGCTCCACCGCCAGCGCGGCCAGCGCGTGGTCATATTCCTCTTCGCGCACATCGCCGGCGAGCACCGCTGCTTCGCCGCCCGCCGCCACGATCTCCGCCGCCAGCGTGTCCAGTTCACCCTGGCGCCGGGCCCCCAGCACCAGCTTCGCGCCCTCGCGGGCGAACAGCAGAGCGGTGGCCCGGCCGATGCCGGAACTGGCGCCGGCGATCAGCGCGACCTTGCCATCAAGACGTCCCATCGAAATTCTCCTCGCAATGTCTGGCCGCCCTCGGCGGCATCTCGGCAAGAAGTATGGCGATACTGGCGCGTTCGGATTAGCCTTCCACAGGCGGAAACCATGTCCGGAAAAACCGAACGATGAAACTCGACGGCATCGCCGCCTTCGTCGCCATCGCCGAGGCGGGCTCAATCAGCGAGGCGGCGCGCAGGCTGCGGCTGGCGAAATCCGTGGTCAGCGACCGGCTGGCGCAGCTCGAACGCCAGCTTGGCGCCAAGCTGGTGCACCGCTCGACGCGGCGACTAACGTTGACGGAAGATGGCCTGATCTTCCTCGAACTCGCCTCTCAGTCGCTGCGCGGCATCGAGACGGCGGCGGCGACGCTGGCCCAGCGGCGCGGCACGCTGGCGGGTCCGCTGCGGCTTTCCGCGCCGGTCACGCTGACGGCTCTGCATATCGGCCCCGCCCTCTACCCCTTCCTGCGCCGCCATCCGCAGATCGATCTCTCCATCGAGCTCGACGACCGCGTCGTCGACGCGCAGGCGGAAGGCTATGACGGTGTGGTGCGGCACGGGCCGATGCGGGACAGCCGGCTGATGGCCTGGCGCCTCGCCCGCAGCCGGCGGGTGCTGGTGGCCGCCGCCGACTATCTCGAAGAGCATGGCCGCCCGACGACCCTGGAGCAGCTGGAAGCCCACCGGGGCATCTTCTACACCCATCGCGGCATTGGCGACTGGCGCTTCATGACGGCGGGCCGCGCGGTGCAGGTGCGCGCGCGACCGGCGTTGCGGGTCAATAACGGCATGGTCATGCGCGATGCCGCCACGGCCGGGCTTGGCATCACGCTGCTGCCGCTGTTCATCGCCGGGCCGGATATCCGCGCCGGGCGGCTTCAGGTGGTGGATGTCGGGGCCGAGCCGGAGGCGGAGTTCATCTATGTCGCCCATCCCGAAGGGCGCCAGCCCTCCGCCAAGCTGCGGGCTCTTGCCCAGTGCCTGCGCGAGGCGTTCGGCGACCCGCCCTATTGGGAGGCGGGCCTGTAGGTGGGCTCAGCCGTCCGGGCGGTTGTGGCCCTTCTTCGGCCAATTGTGCGAGAGCACGAAGTCGGAGATGCGCGGGGCGATCTCGGCGCGGAAGCGCGAGCCGTTGAACACGCCATAATGGCCGACGGTGGGCTGCAGGTAATGCGCCTTCATGTCGTCCGGCAGGCCGGAGCACAGCGTCTGCGCCGCCCGTGTCTGGCCGATGCCGGAAATGTCGTCATTCTCGCCCTCGACGGTGAGCAGCGCGACATTGCGTATCTTCGACGGGTCCACCCGGGCGCCGCGATGGGTCATCGTGCCCCGCGGCAAAGCGTGGTCGATGAACACGGCCTGCAGCGTCTGCAGGTAATATTCCGCCGGCAGGTCCATGACGGAGAGATATTCGTCATAGAACTCACGGTGCTTGGCGGCGGAATCGCCGTCGCCCTTCACCAGATGGCCGAACATGTCGGCATGTGCCTTCAGATGGCGCTCCAGATTCATCGCCATGAAGCCGTGCAGCTGGAGAAAGCCGGGATAGACCTGACGCATCACCCCGGCATTGGGCCAGGGCACGGTGGTGATGACATTGCGCTGGAACCATTCGAGGCCGCGCTCCTGGGCGAAATCGTTCACCGCCGTCGGGCTCTCGCGGGTGTCGATCGGCCCGCCCATCAGCACCATGGAGGCCGGCACGTCGGGGTCGCCCATCTCCTCCATCCGCGCCACGGCGGCCAGCACCGGCACCGCCGGCTGGCACACGGCGAGCGCATGCACCCCGCCGCCGAGATGGCGGAAGATCTCGATGACATAGTCGATATAGTCGTCGAGACTGAACGGGCCCTCGGCCGCCGGCACGTTGCGGGCGTCCACCCAGTCGGTGATGTAGAGCTCGTGATTGGGCAGCAGGGTCTGCACCGTGCCGCGCAGCAGCGTGGCGTAATGGCCCGACAGCGGCGCGACGATCACCATGCGCGGCTGCGGCCGGCGCGGCTTAGTGGTGAAATGACGCTTGAAATGCAGCAGCTTGCAGAAGGGCCGCTCCCACACCGTCTCGATCTCGACCGGCACGGAAACGCCGCCGACCGTCACCTCGTCAATGCCCCAGTCCGGCTTGCCATAGCGCCGCGTGGTGCGCTCGAACATCTCCAGCGAGGCCGACATGGTCTTGCCGAAGCCGGTGTGGCTGAGCGGGTTGGCGGGGTTGCGGTAGAACAGCCGGCCGGCATCCGCCATCATGCGCAGCGGGTCGAGGGCGGCGTGGCCGAGCTCGAACATCCAGTACATCGGCCGCGCCAGCGCCGAGGCCGCTTCAAGCGTCACCTCGGGTGCCGCCACCACGTCTTCCGCATCGGGCACATCGCCGAAAACGCCGATCGCCATGAAAGCCTCCGTAGCCCATTCCGCCCGTTCGGCGCTGTCGCGTCGTTCTTGTGCGTTGCAGCATAAATAGGCTCTTTCGCGCCCGCGTCAACGCGGGGGCCGCTCTCGCGCTTGGCCGGGCAGTGGCGCTATAGAGGGCGGGACGGCGCCTCCTCGTGCCGGGCAAGGGGATTTCATGTCGCTCTCGCTGGACTATCCCATTGGCGAACGCTTTTTCGGCCTGCGGCTGGATACGCTCATCCGGCTGCGCTGGCTGGCGATTTCCGGCCAGACGGTCGCCATCGTCGTGGTGCAGTGGCTGCTCGGCTTCGCGCTGCCGATCGGGGCGAGCCTCGCGGTGGTCGCCCTTTCCGCCTGGCTCAATCTGGCGCTGCGGCTGCGCAATCCCGGCGCCCGGCGCCTGTCGGATGTGGAGGCGGCGTGGCTGCTGGCCTATGACATCCTGCAACTGGCCGCGCTGCTTTTTCTCACCGGCGGGCTGTCCAACCCCTTCGCGCTGCTCTTTCTCGCCCCGGTGCTGATCTCGGCGACGGCGCTCTCCCCGCGCACCACCCTTCTGCTCGGCGTGCTGGCGGCGGCCTGCGCGGCGCTGGTCGGCTTCTGGCACATGCCGCTCCCTTGGGCGGCTGGCGGCGCGCTGGGCGAGGTGCCCGAGCTGCCGACGCTCTATCTTCTCGGCATCTGGCTGGCGCTCGCCATCGCCATCGCCTTCATGGGCGTGCACGCCTGGCGGGTGGCGGAGGAGACGCGCGAACTCTCCGAGGCGCTGGCGGCGACCGAGCTGGTGCTGGCGCGCGAGCAGCATCTGTCGGCGCTGGACGGGCTGGCGGCGGCGGCGGCGCATGAGCTGGGCACGCCGCTCGCCACCATCACCGTCGTGGCCAAGGAGCTGGCGCGGGCTTTGCCGGCCGATAGCCCGATGAGCGAGGACATCAAGCTGGTGAGCGAGCAGGCCGAGCGCTGCCGCGCCATTCTGCGCCGGCTGACCACGCTCGATTCCGGCGAGGCGCCGTTCGACCGCATGCCGATCTCCCACCTGCTGGAGGATGTGGTGGCACCGCACCGCAATTTCGGCATCACCATCGCTGTCACTTTGCCCAATGGGGCGCCGGGCGAGCCGATCATCGCCCGCAATCCCGGCCTGCTCTACGGTCTCGGCAACATTGTCGAGAACGCCGTCGATTTCGCCGAAAGCCGGGTCAGCATCGTCGCCAGCTGGAGCGAGGACGAGGTGACGATCTCCGTCACCGATGACGGGCCGGGCTTTCCGATCGAACTGCTCGACAGCATCGGCGCGCCCTATGTCACCAGCCGCGGCCGCAACCGCTGGAAGCGCGGCACGGAATCGGACGGCGAGGATCAGAACGGCCTCGGCCTCGGCGTGTTCATCGCCAAGACGCTGCTGGAGCGCACCGGCGCCGGGCTCACCTTCGTCAACCGCCCGCCCCCGGCGCACGGCGCCTCGGTCGGGGTGCGCTGGCCGCGCGAGCTGATCGACATATCAGGCGATCGTGAACAGGAGGCGGAGAGCGGGGCGCCCGCCCGACCGTAGAAGGGTTGCGACATTTTGCTCTCGCTGCCCACGGGGTATAAGCTGCGGCAAAAGTCGAATTGGCGACGCATCGCGGGTGGCGGTCCCTGACCGGGCCCCGGGATGCCGCAGCCGGCACAATGGGAAGCGTTGAGATGCTTGATATCGCCATGGAACCGCAGGACCGCACGCTGCTCATCGTCGATGACGACCGGCCGTTTCTGCAGCGCCTCGCCCGGGCGATGGAAACGCGCGGCTTCATGGTCACCACGGCGGAAACCGTGGCCGACGGTCTCGCCAGCGTCGAGGGCAGCGCCCCGGCCTATGCGGTGGTGGACATGCGCCTCGGCGATGGCAACGGGCTCGACGTCATCTCCGCCCTCAAGCGCCGCCGGCCGGAAGCACGCGGCATCATCCTCACCGGCTATGGCAACATCGCCACCGCCGTGAACGCGGTGAAGATCGGCGCCGTCGACTATCTCGCCAAGCCGGCCGATGCCGACGACATCTGCGCCGCGCTGAACGCCCAGGGCGACTACAAGCCCCAGCTGCCGGAAAACCCGATGTCGGCGGACCGGGTGCGCTGGGAGCACATCCAGCGCGTCTATGAACTGTGCGGCCGCAACGTCTCGGAAACCGCCCGGCGCCTGTCCATGCACCGGCGCACGCTCCAGCGCATCCTCGCCAAGCGCGCGCCGCGCTGAACCGACGGCCGCGGGCAACGACCCACCGGCGTAAGGAAAACTCCGCTAGGCCCGGGGAGGGCGCGCCTTTAGGTTCTGGGCTAACGCAACGTCAGCGAGCGCCCCCGACCGATGCACGATGCCGCCTCCCCCCCGATTCCGCCCGCCCCCGCCCATTGGCACGCGATCCCTCATGAAGAGGTGGCCGGCCGGCTCGGCGTGACCAGCGTCGGATTGACACCGGAGGAAGCGCAGGCGCGCCTTGCCACCCACGGCCCCAACGCGCTGCCGGAGTCCCCAGGCCGCCCGCCGCTGCTGCGCTTCCTCGCCCAGTTCCACAATGCGCTGATCTATTTCCTGCTCGCCGGCGCGGCGGCGGCGCTGGCCCTGGGTCATTATGTCGATGCCGGCGTGATCATCGCGGTGGTGCTGGTCAACGCCCTGGTCGGTTTCATCCAGGAGGGCAAGGCGGAACAGGCACTGCGGGCGATCCGCAACATGATCTCGCCGCATGCCACTGTGATGCGCGCCAGCCGGCGCCAGAGCGTGCATGCCCGCGACCTCGTGCCCGGCGACCTCGTGCTGCTGGAGGCCGGCGACCGGGTGCCGGCGGACACGCGGCTGATCCGCGCGCGCGGCATGCTGATCGACGAGGCGATCCTCACCGGGGAATCCCTTGCCGCCGTCAAGAACGAGGCGCCGGCCGCAGTGGAGGCGCCGCTCGGCGACCGTCACTCGATGGCGTTTTCCGGCACCACCATCGCCGCCGGGCAGGGTGCCGGCATTGTCGTCTCCACCGGACCCCATACCCAGATCGGCCGCATCGGCCGGTTGATCGCGGATGTCGAGCCGCTGGCGACGCCGTTGCTGCGGCAGGTCAACGCCTTCGCGCGCCGCTTCACCTGGCTGGCCATCGCCAGCGCGGCGGCGCTGTTCCTGTTCGCGGTCGCGGTGCGCGGCTATGGCTGGAGCGAGGCGCTCATCGCCGTGGTGGCGCTGGCGGTGGGCGCGGTGCCGGAAGGGCTGCCGGCGGTCATCACCATTACGCTGGCCATCGGCGTGCGGCGCATGGCCCGCCAGCACGCCGTCATTCGCCAGTTGCCGGCGGTGGAAACGCTGGGGGCGACCTCGGTCATCTGCTCCGACAAAACAGGCACGCTGACCCGCAACGAGATGACCGCCCGGCGGCTGGTGATCGCGAAGGGCGGCCTCGTCGACATCGCGGTATCGGGCATCGGCTACGATCCGGAGGGCGCGCTTAGCTGGGACGCGCCGGGCGATGCCGCGCGCGGCGACCGAACCGAGGTGCCGACCGAGGCGCCGGCCGAGGCGGCGGCGATGCTGCTACGCTGCGGGCTTCTGTGCAATGACGCGCATCTGCACGCAGAGAACGGCGTCTGGCGGGCGGAGGGCGACCCGATGGAGGGCGCGCTGGTCGCCCTCGCCGTCAAGGCCGGGCTGAGCCCGGAGCGTGAGCGCGCCGCCTTTGCCCGGCTCGACGAAATTCCCTTCGATGCCGCCTACCGCTTCATGGCCAGCCTCAATCGCGACCCGCAGGGCGAGGCGGTGATCTTCGTCAAGGGCGCGCCGGAAGACGTGCTGACGCTTGCCGGCATGCCGGGGGGCGGGGCGTGGGAGGCGGCGATCGCCCGTGCGGCGGCGGCCGGCGAGCGGGTGCTCGGCTTCGCCATGAAACGGCTCGCGGTGGCGCCGGAGCGCCTTGGCTTCGACGATGCGCGCGACGGCTTCGCGTTTCTCGGCCTCATCGGCTTCATCGACCCGCCGCGCCCCGAGGCGGTGCTCGCCATTGCCGAATGCCGCAGCGCCGGCATCGGGGTAAAGATGATCACCGGCGATCATGGCGTCACTGCCGGCGCCATCGCCCGCCAGCTCGGCCTCGCCGAGAATCCGGTGGTGGTGACCGGCGCGCAGGTGGATGCGGTGGCCGACGCGGAGCTGGTGGACATGGCGGCGCGCACCAGCGTGTTCGCCCGCACCAGCCCGGAGAACAAGCTGCGCATCGTGCGGGCGCTGCAATCCACCGGCGCGGTGGTGGCGATGACCGGCGACGGGGTCAATGACGCGCCCTCGCTCAAGCAGGCCGATGTCGGCATCGCCATGGGGCGCAAGGGCACGGAGGCGGCCAAGCAGGCGGCGGACATGGTGCTGCTCGACGACAATTTCGCCTCCATCGTCGCGGCGGTGAAGGAAGGCCGCACCGTCTACGACAATATCCGCAAGATGATCGCCTGGACGCTGCCGACCAATGGCGGCGAGGTGCTGGCGGTGATCGGCGCCATCCTGCTCGGCATCGCCATGCCGATGTCGGCGGCGCATATCCTGTGGATCAACCTGGCGACCAGCGCGACGCTCGGGCTGGCGCTGGCCTTCGAGCCGACCGAGCCCGGCGTGATGGAGCGCCCGCCCCGCCCACCCCGCGCGGGCCTGCTCACCCCCTTCATGCTGTGGCGGGTGGCGCTGGTGTCGGTGCTGTTCACCCTGGTGTCCTTCGCCGTGTTCTTCCAGTCGCTCTGGCGCGGGCAGGAGCTGGAGATGGCCCGCACCCTCGTGGTCAACACCCTTGTCGTGATGGAGATCTTCTACCTGTTCAATGTGCGCTTCCTGCACATGCGGTCCATCACCTGGCGCGGCGCGCTGGGCACGCCGGCGGTGCTGCTGGCGCTGGCGGCGCTCGTGGCCGCGCAGCTCGCCTTCACCTATCTGCCGATCATGCAGGCGATCTTCGACACCCGCCCGGTCGCCCTCCTCGACGGGGTGATGATCGTCGGCATCGGCGCGGCGCTGATGGTCGTCCTGGAGCTGGAGAAGATGCTGCTGCGGCGCCTGCGCCTTTTTTCGGTGGCGGACATGTAGGGGGCAAGCGTTCCGCTGCGCCGCCTCGCGCGCTCATCCCGCCGGTGCGTCGCGGTGCTCGATGCGGGCGGCAAGCGCCGGCGCCAGCCCGGTTGTCGGTTTCGCCGGCGGCCGGCTGAAGCGGCCGAGAACCGGCTTGCGCGGGGCGAGGGTGACGATGGCCTCCGCCATCTTCACCGCCGCGACGATGGGGTCGACCACCGGCACGGGCACCTGGGCGGAGAGGCGCGGCGCCAGCCCGGCGAGCGGCGCCCCGCCCAGGATCACCACATCCGCCCCGTCTTCCTCCACCGCCTCGCGGGCGAGCGCGGTGATGGCTTCCTCCATCTCCGCCTGCACATTCTCAATCGCCGAGAAGGGTAGGCTGCGGGCGCGGATGCCGGCGCAGCGGCCGGAGAGCCGATAGGCATCGACCGTGTCCTGGTACCAATTGGCCATGGTGGTGGTGAAGGTGACGATGCTGAAGCGCTGGCCCAGCGTGCAGGCGGTCAGCATCGCCGCTTCCGCCATGCCGAGGATCGGCAGGTCGAACAGTTCGCGCGCCGGCAGCAGGCCGGGATCGCCGAAGGCGGCGATGATGGCGGCATCATAGTCGCGATGGTGCTCGGCCAGCATTTCCAGCGTCAGGGCGCCGGCGAGCTGCGCCTCGGTGCGCGAGGCGATGTAGGGCACACCGCGCGGGGCGGTCAGGCCGGTCAGAACGGTGCCGGTGGCGACCATGGGGCGGGCGGCGGCGAGCAGCATCTGCGTCACCGCTTCGGTGGTGTTGGGATTGAGCACGAGAAGGCGCACGGGATGAATCCTCAGGCAGCGGCGCCGGCGAGGGCGGCGAGCCGCGCCAGCACGCCGGTGCCCGTATGCATGACATGGGCGGCGAGCAGCCGGCCGGCGGTGTCGGACTGGCGCGCCTCCAGCGCGGCGAGGATGGCGCGGTGTTCCTCGATCGATTCGGCCCAGCGGGCATGGGTGCCGAGGGCGAAATAGCGGGCCCGTTCGGCGCGGGCGAACAGCCAGCCATGCATCTCGACCAGCGTGGCGTTATGGGCCCCGGCCAGGATGGCGCTGTGGATGGCCTGGTTGACCGCAAAATAGGCGGCGAGGCCGCCGGCGCGGTAATGCGCCTCCATCGTCTCCTGCAACTCGCGCAGATGCGCCAGCTCGCGCGCGCTCAGCCGCTGGGCGGCATATTCGGCGGCGATCCGCTCGACATTGCTCAGCGCCTCGAACAGCTCGGTGATGTGGCTGGCGTCGAAAGGGGCGATGCGGGCGCTGCGGTTGGGGCGCAGTTCCACCAGCCCCTGCGCCGCCAGCATCTTCACCGCCTCGCGCAGCGGCGTGCGGGAAATGCCGAGGCGCGCGCACAGGTCGGCCTCGACGATCGGCGCCCCCGGCGCCAGCGCGCCGGTGACGATCATCTCCCGCAGCTGGCGGCCGGCCTGTTCGTGCAGGCCGGCGCGGCTGAGCCGCTCCGTGCCATGGCCCTCGACCGGGCGCAGCTTGCGCGGGCGCCCTCGCTTCCGTGGTGTGTCCATCTGTTCCGTCCCGCGCCGATCCTAGCACGCACGCGCACCGCGATAAGGGGTTCCAACGCTGCAATTATAGCCACATTCTGACGTAGGAATAGGCGCTTGGAGTAAATTGTATTCAACATACAAAAAATCATTGCGCCGACGGTCCGCGCGTCTTTTACTCCCCGGCAGATGCGGTCCGGCTGCCGCTTCGCAGGAAGTGTCAGGCCGGGGTCGCGGGCCGTCCGGAGGGGCGATCCGGTCCGGCGGCCTCCGCCGGATGGGAGGAAGCCCTCTCCGGGCTCAGGGGATGCGGGGCGTGTGCGCACGGCCTGCCTGAGTGGCGGTTCGGTGCGGGCTCTCGGCCGGTGGAAACGGCAGGTGCAAAAGGGAGTGAGCGTATTCGCTCATTTCTTGGTCAGAATGATGGGTCTTCTGACGCTTATTTGCGCTTGGTTGTCTGTATTGGCCTCGTATAGTGCGGATGTTTTCGCCGCACCTGTGGTGTAGCGCAGGGCGAAAATGCTCTTTCGGGTTGGCGTGCCCATCATCGTGATCCCGTCTGCGGGTCCCGTTGCTGCGGCGTGCAACCGTGGCGACGTGATCTACAGTTCGACAACGAACGGGCTGTAAGGCGGGGTCGTATCGGTTCTCAAGATCCGGAGGGGATCATGTGTGATCGTGACGGCACCTTCTATCGTAACTTCTCGCGCCGAAGCTTCCTGAAATCCTCGGTGGCGGGCGCGGCGGCGAGCATCGCGCTGCCGGCTGGGCTGGCCAGCCTGCTGGCGCCGAATGTGGCGCGCGCCGCCGGCACCACCATCAAGGCGACGCACGGCTCCGGCTTCTGCAATATGGGAATCTTCCTCGCCAAGGAGCGGGAACTGACCAAGGCGGATGGCGTCGAACTCGACTTCGTGGTGACGCCGTCCAATACCGAGATCACCACCATGTTCGGCGCGGGTCTCGTCGACATGTCGATGATCCCCTACTCGAACTTCATGACGCTGTACGATGCCGGCGCGCCGGTGAAGATCGTCGCCGGTGGCGGCGTCGAGGGCTGCATCATCGTTGCCAAGGAGGGTATTACCTCCGCCGCCGACCTGAAGGGCAAGACCTTCGGCACCTTCCAGGCCGACACGCTGGAAGTCCTGCCCTATGATTACCTGAAGAAGGCCGGGCTTTCCTTCAACGACGTGCAGATCAAGTATCTCGACACCTCGCCGGAACTCGCCCAGGCCTTCATGGTCGGCGCCATCGACGCCATCTGCCACATCGAGCCCTATGCCTCGCAATGCGTGCTCGGCCGCAAGGGCGCGACCGTGCTGTCCGACGGCACCGACGTCTATGGCAAGGGCTACTCCGACTGCGTGCTGGCCGTGCGCACGCCGCTGCTGGAAAGCAACCCGGCGGCGGTGAAGGCGGTCATCAAGGCGCTGATGGTCGCGCAGTCGCAGGCCGAGGCGGACAAGCAGGCCGCGCTCAAGGACACGGTCGGCAAGTACTACAAGACCAGCATGGAAGCGGCCGAGGATGCCTCCTCGAAGCAGCCGATCGTCGTCGACCAGCGCAACCAGACCCAGTTCATCATCGATCGCGGCCAGTCGATGATGGAACTCGGCTACGTCAAGAAGCTGCCCGACCAGGGTGCCTTCGACTGGAGCCTGCTGGAAGAGGTCATCGCCGCCAACAAGCCGGTCTATGACAGCCTCAAGCTGAAGTCGGCCTGAGCCCGGCAGCCCTCTCCCTGAGGGGAGGGGGCCTGGGCGGGGCCTGGGCGGGCCCTTGCCGCTGTCCTGCGGCGGCTCCCCGCCCCACGCTGAGCCTTCCACGGGCGCACCGCGCGGCCCGTGGGCGTGCCATCCGGGGCTTGGGTTCCGGCCCGGCCCCGCTTCACTGGAAGGACGCCATGACGATGACCGCAGATGCCGGGCAGACGCGCCTCGGCGAGGCCGGGGCCGGGCGCCCGGCGCCGAAGATCAAGACGCCGCTCCTCTCGCCCGCCCTGCGCCGGCGCCTCAGCGCCATCGGCTGGGGCCTGGTGTCGGTCGGCCTGTTCGCCGGCCTGTGGGAGGCGCTGTGGTTCTTCGGCATGGTGAACCCGCTGCTGCTGCCGCCGCCGCACCTGTTCCTCTCCGACATTCCCGGCACGCTGAAATTCTTCGACCGCTCGAACCGCATCGGCTCGGTGGCGAGCGGGGTGGGCGTCTGGCCGCTGCTGTTCACCATGGGCTCGACCACGCTGCGCGTGCTGGTCGGGCTGTCGCTCGGCTTTGCCTGCGGCGTCGCGGTGGGTGCGGCGATCCACTATGTGAAGATCCTGCGCAACCTGCTGCTGCCGACCATCCTGCTGCTGGCGCCGATCTCGCCGGTGGCGTGGCTGCCGGTCGCCATCTTCGTCTTCGGCATCGGTGATGTGCCGGCTATCTTTCTCGTCTTCATCACCGTGTTCTTCGCCATCGTGCTCTCGACAGGGGCGCAGATCGAGAGCGTGCCGAAGAACTACATCCATGTCGCCCGCATCATGGGCGCCAGCCAGCGACAGACCTTCTGGAAGGTGATCCTGCCCGCCATCCTTCCGAGCCTGTTCATGACGCTGCGGCTGAACCTGTTCGCCGCCTGGATGGTGGTGCTGATCGCCGAGACGGTTGGCGTCGGCACGGGCCTTGGCCAGATCACCTCGATGGCGCGCTCGACCTTCAACGCCAAGCTGGTCTTCTTCACCATGGCGATCATCGGCCTGCTCGGCTTCCTCTCCGATTTCGCCCTGCGGCAGGTGCAGCACAAGATGCTGTGGTGGATCGCCCCCAACCAGGGAGCCGCCCGATGAGCCGCCCCGCCGTCTCGATCCAGTCCGTCTCCAAGCGCTGGACCCCCGAGGGCCGCGCCCCGGTGCAGGCGCTGGAAGACCTCAGCTTCGACGTCGCGCCGGGCGAGTTCATCGTCCTGCTCGGTCCCTCCGGCTGCGGCAAGTCCACCCTGCTCTACATGATCGCCGGGCTGGAGGACGTGTCCGGCGGCACCATCGCCTGCGATGGCGAGCCGGTCACCGAGCCTTCCGCCGAGCGCGGGCTGATCTTCCAGGAAGCCTCGCTGTTTCCCTGGCTCACCATCGCCGACAACGTCGCCTTCGGCCTCGCCGTGCAGCATGTGCAGCCGGTCAAGCGCCGCGAGATCGCGCTGGAAACGCTGCGCCGCGTCGGCCTCGGCGACATGCTGGACAAGAAGCCGGACGAGCTTTCCGGCGGCATGCGCCAGCGCGCCGCCTGTGCCCGCGCTCTGGCCATGCGGCCCAAGGTGCTGATGATGGACGAGCCCTTCGCCGCGCTCGACGTGCAGACCCGCGCCCGCATGCAGGACTTCCTGCTGCAGATCTGGCGCGACAGCGGCGCCTCGATCCTGCTCGTCACCCATTCCATCGACGAGGCGATCTCGCTGGCCGACCGGGTGGTGGTGTTCACCTCCCGCCCCGGCAAGGTGAAGACCATCGTTCCCATCGACCTGCCGCGCCCGCGCGAATCCCGCGATCCGCGCTACCACGCCTATCGCGACCTGTTCACGGAGCTTCTCGCCGACGAGGTCGACCGCGCCTTCGCCGAGCAGGAAACGGTGTGAGCCGCCATGGCCGCTGCGTTCTCCCTCGCCGCCGTGCCGATCGGGCCGGCGGGCCGTGACCCGGCGCCGCTCTGGCGTGAGGCGGAAGCCGGCATTGCCGGCGCCGCCCGCGCCGGCGCCGGCCTCGTCGTTCTCCCCGAGCTGTTCGCCCTTCCCTATGTCGCGGCGCAGGCGCCGGGCGACTGGGCCCTGCTTGCGGAAGAGCGCGACGGGCCGACCGCCGCCCGCATGGGCGCTGCGGCCACGCGGCACGGCGTTGCCGTGCTGTTCGGCCTGGCGCTGCGGCGTGAGGGCGGGCTGCCTTTCAACGCCGCGCTGCTCGCCCGGCCGGACGGCCGGATCGAGACGCTGGCAAACAAGATCCACCTGCCGCCGGCCGGCCCGGGCGAGAGCCATGGCGAGGGCGACCATTTCACGCCCGGCGCGCCCGAGATCCGCACCCTTGAGGTCGGCCCGGTCAAGGTCGCCGCGCTCATCTGCTACGACCGCCGCTTTCCCGAATGCTGGCGCACGGCCGCGCGCGCCGGGGCGGATGTGGTGGCGGTGCTGGTCGGCGGGCCGGCGCCCTCCGATCCGGAAGGGCTCTATGCCGCCGAATTGCAGGCGAGTGCCCGCGCCAATGCCGTCTATGCGGTGGCGGCGGCCCGCTTCGGCACCGAAACCGTCACCGGCCGGCCGGTGCGCCATGATGGCGCGACGCTGGCCTTCGGTCCCGACGGGGCGCGTCTGGCCGGCACCGCGCGCGGCGACAGCCGGCCGCTCCTCGTCTCCATCGATCCCGAATGTCTCGCCCATGCCCGGGACACCAGTGCCACGGCGGCGCGCCTGCGCCTGCCCCGTCAGTTTGAGGAAGCATCATGTCTGAATTGATCGTCCAGGCCCGCTGGGTCGTCACCGGCATCCGGGACCGTTTCACCCCTGAGGTGATCGACGACGGCGCCGTGCTGTCGCGCGACGGCGTGATCATCGCCAGCGGCACGCTGGAGGACATGCAGAAGCTGGCGCCGACGGCCGAGGTGCGAAAGTATCCCGACCACGCCATGCTGCCCGGCTTCGTCAACAGCCACCACCATGTCGGCATGACCCCGCTGCAGCTCGGCTCGCCCGACCATGCGCTGGAGCTGTGGTTCGCCAGCCGCATGCCGGCGCGCCGGCTCGACCTGACGCTGGACACGCTCTACTCCGCCTTCGAGATGATCGCGTCCGGTATCACCACCGTGCAGCACATCCATGGCTGGATGCCGGGCGGCTATGACGCCATCCACGGCGCCGCCAGCAAGGTGCTGGGCGCCTACCGCTCGCTCGGCATGCGCGCCTCCTATTGCTACGCCGTGCGCGAGCAGAACCGGCTGGTCTATGAGGCAGACGAGGCCTTCTGCGCCCGCCTGCCGGCCGATCTCGGCGCGACGCTGGGTAAATATCTGAAGGCGCAGGCCATGCCCTTCGACGATTTCCTGAAACTGTTCGACCAGCTCTCGGCCGAGAATGCCGGCCAGGATCTCACCCGCATCCAGCTCGCCCCGGCGAACCTGCACTGGTGCACGGATGAGGGCCTGCAGGCGCTCGACGCCAAGTCGAAGGCGGCCGGGGTGCCGATGCACATGCATCTGCTGGAGACGATCTACCAGAAGGAATATGCCCGCCGTCGCACCGGCAAGACGGCGCTGCGCCATCTGCACGATCTCGGCGTGCTCGGCCCGCACATGACGCTCGGCCATGGCGTGTGGCTGAACGAGGAAGACATCGACATCGTCGCCGATACCGGCACCTGCATCTGCCACAATTGCTCGTCGAATTTCCGCCTGCGCTCCGGCCTTGCCCCGCTCAACCGCTGGGAGGCCAAAGGCATCACTGTCGGCATGGGCCTTGATGAAGCCGGCATCAATGACGACCGCGACATGCTCTCCGAGCTGCGCCTCGCCTTGCGCGTCCACCGCGAGCCCGGCATGGACGAGGCGGACGTGCCGACCTGCGCCCAGGTGGTGAAGATGGCGACCGAGGCCGGCGCGATGACCACCGCCTTCGGCGCCACGATCGGGCGGCTGGATGCGGGCCGCTTCTTCGACGCGGTGCTGATCAACTGGACCAAGGCGACCTATCCCTACCAGGACCCCGACATCCCGATGCTCGACGCGCTGGTGCAGCGCGCCAAGACCGGGGCGGTGGACGCCGTCTTCATCAATGGCGAGCGGGTCTATGAGGATGGGCGCTTCACCAGGGTCGACCGCGAGGCGGTGCTGGCGGAAATCGCCGACACGCTGGGCAAGCCACGCAGCGAGGACGAGCTGGCCCGCCACGCGCTCGGCCACGCCGTGTTCCCCTATGTGAAGAAGTTCTATGAGGGCTATCTGCCGGAGGCCGAGCCCACGCCCTTCTACGCCAATTCGGCGCGTATCTGACCGCCTGACCCTCTGCAGTAAAAAGGGGCGCCCTGCCGGTGCGCCCCTTTTTCATTCCGCCGGGTTCGGCAAGGGAGTTCGCACCGCCTAGCGCCGGCGCTCCAGCGTGGCGAAGAACAGGATGGTGAGCCCGAGCACGATCAGCAGCAGCACGAAGGCGGCGGCCGCGCCCTCATTGAGGTGCAGGCCGAGAAAGGCGCGGCGATAGGCGAAGAAGCTCAGCACCTCGGTGGAATTGCCCGGCCCGCCCTTGGTGAGGATATAGGGCAGGTCATAGGTGCGGAATTCGTTGATCAGCTGGATGATGACCGCGATCGCCGCCACCGGGCGCAGCATCGGCAAGGTGATGTACCAGAACTGCTGCAGCGGCGAGGCCCCGTCCACTTCTGCGGCCTCATAGGGGTCGCGCGGCAGCGAGGCGAGGCCGGCGGCCAGAATCAGGATTACGAAGGAGGTCTGCTGCCAGATGTCGATCGCTGCCATGGTCCACAGCGCGAAATCGGCATCGCCGAGCCAGTCGAGGCGCGGCAGGCCGAGGCTCTCCAGCAGCTGGTTGGCGATGCCGAGATTGGGCTGCAGCAGCATGCGCCAGATCAGCGCCACGCTCACCGGCGACATCGCCATCGGAATGGTGAGAATGGCGAAATAGACCGGCTTCATCGTCACCGCGCGGTTCAGCATCAGGGCGACGCCGAGCCCGAGCACGAATTCGCCGGTCACGGTGATGACCGAATATTTGATCGTCAGCCACAGCGCGTCCCAGAACAGCGGGTCGCTCATCACGATGGCGAAGTTCTTGAACCCCGTGAGGGGCAGCAGCATCGGCTTCAGCAGAGTGAGCGAGGAGACCGAGATCAGCGCCGCATAGACCAGCGGCAGGCCCATGACGATGGCCAGCGTGACAAGGCCCGGTGCTGCGAAGGCCCAGCCGGTGCGCCAGTCCCGATCCGCCAGTGCCGCAAAGCGCATGCGCGTCGTCCGTTCCGTGAAGAGCAAAGCGAGAAAAGAGACCGGCGCGCCAGCCGACGAGGGGGAAGGCTGGCGCGCCGTATGGCCGGGATCCTGCGGGGCTCACGTAGAGTCCCGGCCGATGGGGTTACTTGTTGAGCAGCTGGGTCAGGCCGTCGGCGGCCGCCTTCAGCGCGTCCTCGGGCTTGGCCTGCCCGCCGGCGGCGAGCGAGAGCTGGGCGCCCAGCACGTCCTCATACTGCGCGGAATAGGCGAAGATCGGGAACGACTTGCCGGAGGCGACGACCTCGAGGCCGGTCTTGTAGAAGGGGTACTTCTTCAGCACGGCCGCGTCCTCGAACACGTCCGAGCGCACCGGCGCATGGCCTTCCATGGCGCGGGCGACCGAGATCTTCTTGCCCTGCACCCATTCGATGAACTTCCAGGCCGCGGCCTTGGACTCGTCCGACGTGTTCTTCGGAATGCCCCAGCCCCAGCCACCGCTCTCGCCATGGCCACCGGGCATGACGGACAGCGCCAGCTTGCCGGCGACCTTCGGGCACTTCTCGGCATTGTCGAGCTGCGGCAGCATCCACCAATAGGTGACCATGCTGAACGCCTCGCCGGCGCACATCAGCCGCATCGTGTCGTCGAGCGTGGCGGAGAGGGCGCCCTGCTGCGCGCCCTTCTGCACGTTCTCGGCATAGAGCTTCAGCGCGGTCAGGCCCTGCGGGCTGTTCAGCACCACGTTGCGGTCGGCGTCGAGATAGGCGCCGCCGGCGGAGAACAGGTAGTTGGAGAATTCCATCGCGTTCGGGTCGCCGCGCTGGCCCTGCATGGCGGCGCCGACCACCGGCGTGTTGGCCTTGAAGAAGGCGGAGAGCGCGACATAGTCGGCCAGCGTTGCCGGCAGCGCCAGCTCCTTGCCGGTCTTCGCCTTGTAGTCCGCCTTGATCTTGGCGTCGTTCAAGAGGTCGGTGCGGTAGATCAGGCCCATCGAGTAATTGTACATGGGCAGGATCGGCGTCGCGTCCTTGGTCTGGCCGAGCAGGTCGAGCATGGACGGGATGAACGGCTTCAGGTCGAAGCCCGACTTGGCGATATAGGGGTTGAGGTCTTCCAGCCAGCCGGCGGCGGGGAACTCGCCCGCCCACAGGAAGTCGACTTCGAGCAGGTTATAGTAGCTCTCCGGCGAAACGAGCTGGGCGACCAGCTTGTCGTGCATGTCGCCATAGCCGATCTTCTCGAACTCGACCTTGATGCCGGTTTCCTTCTCGAATTCCGGCAGCAGCTTCTCGATGATCTGCGTCTCCGGCACGTCCTCCATCAGGGCGCGCAGGGTGACGTTCTGGGCATAGGCCGGCCCGGCCACTGCGAGCAGCGTGGCGCCGAGCAGCGCCGCCTTGAGGCTACACTTAAACTGCATCTCGTTCTCCTGTTCCTCTGGTACGGGCTTTGCCCGCCTCGTTGGCGCACGCCCGAATGGACGCGGCGGAAGGCACGCTCACTTCACGCTGCCGAAGGTCAGGCCCTGGACGATGAAGCGCTGGATGAAGCGCGAGGCGATCACCAGCGGCAGCACGGCGAGCACGACGCCGGCCGACACTTTGGCGATCTGCACGCCGTTGGAGGTCTGGAGCGCCGCCAGCGCCACCGGCACGGTCGCGGTCTGTGGACCGCTCAGCACCAGCGCAAACAGAAACTCGTTCCAGGTGAGGATGAAGCCGAGCACGCCGGCCGCCGCGATGCCGGGAAGCGACACCGGCAGCACGATGCGCCAGAACGCGCCCCAGGCGGTGGCGCCATCGGTCTGCGCCGCCCATTCGAGATCGACCGGAATGCCCTCGAAGAACCCCATCAGGATCCAGATCAGGAAGGGCAGGTTCACAGCGGCATAGACGATGATGAGGCCGGTCAGCGAATTGGTGAGGCCCACCGTGCGCAGAAGCGCGAAGGCCGGCAGCACGATCGCGACGGGGGGCAGCATCTGCGTCGCCAGCACGGCGAAGCGCCCGGCCCGCCCGCTGGTCTTGAAGCGGGCGAAGGCATAGCCGGTCATCGCCGCGAAGGGCAGCGCCACCACCACCGAGCCGAAGGCGACGATCAGGCTGTTGAGATAGGACTGGCCGTAGCGGGTGGAGGTGAACAGGGCGACGTAATTGTCGAGCGTCACCGCCGGCATCAGCTCCGGCGAATAGGAGAGGTGCTCGGGCAGGAGGCTGGTGCGGACGACCCAGAGCAGGGGCACGAGAATGACGGCGCAGGCGAAGAGAAGGCCAAGGTGAAGTCCGATGCGCCGCATGCTGCCCCCTCCCTCAGTTGGTCACGAGGCGGAGGCTGGGACGGGGGAAGGCCCGCGTCGTCTCCGGATCGAACAGGTGCATGGGGCGGGGGTCGAGATAGAGCGGCACGCGCGCGCCCACCGGCGCGGTGAAGTGGCGCGACAGCCGGGCGGAGAGTTCCAGCGGCTTGTCGCCGGTGCCGGACGCTCCCGTCCCGATCTGGCCGACCAGGATGTTCTCTACCCCCAGCGATTCCATCGCCACCACCACGACCTCGATCGGCGAAAATCCCGGCTGCGGTGCCTCGTGCAGGTCTTCCGGGCGCAGGCCGAAGATCACCTCGCGCCCGGCCAGCCCGGCATAGGCGGCGCGGTGCATCTGCGGCACCTCGACCGTGAAGCCGTCGCCGCTCACCACCAGCCCGTCGCCGCGCCCTTCGAGGCGGGCGGGAAGCAGGTTCATCGGCGGGGTGGCGAGGAAGCGGGCGACGAAGGTGTCGACCGGGTCGGCATAGACCTCGAGCGGCTTGCCGACCTGGATCATCCGCCCCTCGCGCATGATGCAGATGCGGTCGCCCATGGTCATCGCCTCGACCTGGTCATGGGTGACATGGACGATGGTGCGCCCCAGCCGGCGGTGCAGCTTGACCAGTTCCAGCCGCATCTCCGCCCGCAGCTGGGCGTCGAGATTGGACAGCGGCTCGTCGAGCAGGAAGGCGACGGGATCGCGCACGATGGCGCGCCCCAGCGCCACGCGCTGGCGCTGGCCGCCGGACAGTGCCGCCGGCTTGCGGTCGAGATAGGGAGTGAGGCCGAGCAGGCCCGCCGCCTCGCGGATCTTCTCCTCGATGAGGGGGCGGGCGACGCCGCGCATCTTGAGGCCGAAGCCCATATTGTCGCGCACGCTCATATGCGGGTAGAGCGCGTAGGACTGGAACACCACGGCGATGTTGCGGTCGCGCGGGGCGACATTGTTGACGCTGCGCCCGCCGATCCGCAGATCGCCCGAGGTGATGCCCTCCAGCCCGGCGATCATCCGCAGCGTCGTCGATTTCCCGCAGCCCGAGGGGCCAAGGAAGATCACGAACTCACCCTCTCCAATGGAAAGGTCCACGTCGCGCACGCCATAGGCGCCGTTGGCGTAGAGCTTGGAGACATGATCGAGTTCGATCGACGACATCAGCGATCCTTTGCCTGCAACGGCAGGGTCCCGCCACACGGGGCGGAGGGAAGGGGAAAACTTCGCCCGGTGTACCGTTGGCGGGCGGAGTGTAGTTGAACAAAATCGAACATCGCAAGTCCTAATTCAAACCTGACGACAGTAGATTCGATCATCGCGCGCCGGGTGCCGGCTCAGGTCGTGTAGACGCCGCCAGTGACGTTGACGCCCTGGCCGGTCATGAAGCGGGCCTGTTCGGAGGCGAGGAACACCACCACGTCGGCCACGTCCTCCGGCACTTCCAGCCGGCCGAGCGGGGTCTGGGCGATATAGTCGTCGATCACACGCTGCGGGGAGACGCCGCGCAGGCTCGCCTCCCATTCCACCTCGCGCGACTGCATCCCGGTCGACACGAAGCCGGGGCAGACGGCGTTGACGCGGATGCCGTGGGCGGCCAGTTCGCGCGCCAGCGCCTGGGTCCAGCCGAGCACGGCGAATTTCGAGGCGGAGTAATGCGCCAGGAACGGCGCGCCGACCTTGGCCGCCAGCGAGGCGGTGTTGACGATGCAGCCCTTGCCCTGCGCCACAAAATGCCGGGCGGCGATCTGGTTGGTGAGGAAGACGCCGCGCGTGTTGACGTCGAAGTTGAAATCCCACTCCTCGTCGGTCAGCTCCAGCGCCGCCCGCATGGTGGAAACGCCGGCATTGGCCACCAGAAGGTCGCAGCCGCCGAGCCCTTCCAGCACCTGGGCGAAGGCTGTTTCCACCGAGGCACGCTTGCGCACGTCGAGTTCCACCGCGATGGCTCCGCCGCCGAGGGCCGTCGCCGTCTCCTGCGCCGCCGCCAGGTTGATGTCGCCGATCGCCACCCGCACGCCCTGCCGGGCCAGCGCCACCGCGATGGCGCGGCCGATGCCGGTCGCCGCCCCGGTAACGAAGGCCAGCCGGCCCTTCAGCTCATAATAGGCGGGAACGGGCGCGGCGGGTGCGGGCGGACTCATGCGAAGCTCCTCATGTTCGCTCGGCAGCTTATATGAACAAGAACTCACATCAAGCGCATTCTTATGTTTGATCTTGTGCGATCCCTGGGCTAAACAGGATTAGCCGACCGGGCGCGAATCCGTTCCTCTGCGAGGGAACCGCGATCAGGCAGGGTGGAGCGATGGCCGAAGACGTGTCTTTCCGAGAGCATTCCATGGCCGAGCCGCCCGCGGGCGAGGATCGCCAGCGCCTGCTCTCGCATGTGCGCCATGCCCGCATTCTCGATCATCTCGCCGCCGCCGGCTCGGTCAGCGTCGCCGTCCTCGCCGCCGAGCTCGGCGTGTCCGACATGACCATCCGCCGCGACCTGCTGGAGCTGGAGCGCGACGGCCGTCTGCTGCGCGTGCATGGCGGGGCGGTGCTGGCGGAGACGCCGGCCAGCGTCGCCATGGACAGCGAGGAGCCGCGCTTCGACGCCCGGCTTCGGCGCGGCAGCGACGCCAAATCCGCCATCGCCGCCTGCGCCGCCGGCATTGTCGCCGGCTACCGCACCTGCGCCATCGATGTCGGCACCACCACCTATCTGATGGCCGGGCATCTGCGCGAGGCCGGCCACCTCAAGGTCTTCACCAACAGCCTGCGCGTCTCCGCCCATCTCGATGGCGGCGCGCCGGAAGTCTATGTCGCCGGCGGCCGCGTCCGCCCGGAGGAAATGTCGGTGTGGGGCCCCACGGCCACCGCCCAGTTCGAGAAGCTGTGGTTCGATGTCGCCGTGCTCGGCACGTCGGGCATCACCTCGGAAGGCTTCTTCGACTATTCCTTCGAGGACACCGACATGAAGCGCGTCTATCTGCGCCGGTCGGGGTTCAAGATCCTGCTGTGCGACAGCGCCAAGTTCCAGCGCATGTCGCTGGTTCAGGTCGGCACGCTGGCCGACATCAACCTGCTTATCACCGACGCCGAGCCGCCCTCGCGCATCGCCGCGGCACTTGCCGCGGCCCGTGTCGAGCTGCGCATCGCGCCGCCTGCCGCCGGACATTGAGGCGCCGCGCGCGCCGTCCCCTCAAGGAGTAGTTGGAATGGTTTTCGAGTGTTTCGGCGCCAAGAAGAAGGTCGTCATCGCCATGGCCCATATCGGCGCCCTGCCCGGCGCGCCGCTCTATGATGCCGATGGCGGCCTCGACAAGCTGATCGAGGGCGTGCTCGCCGATGTCGAGAAGCTGCAGGCCGGCGGCGTCGACGCCATCATGTTCGGCAATGAGAACGATCGTCCCTACGTCTTCAAGGGTTCGCCCGCCTCCATCGCCGCGATGAGCGCCATCGTCCAGGCGGTGAAGCCGAGCCTGAAGGTGCCGTTCGGCGTCAACTATCTCTGGGACCCGGTCGCCACCGTCGCCATCGGCGCCGTGACAGGCGCCAGCTTCGTGCGCGAGATCTTCACCGGCCTGTTCGCCTCCGACATGGGCCTGTGGGAGCCGAACTGCGCCGAGGCGTCGCGCCTGCGCCACGACCTGAAGCGCGACGACATGAAGATGCTGTTCAACATCAATGCCGAATTCGCCCATTCGCTCGACCAGCGGCCGATCGAGCTGCGGGCCAAGAGCGCGGTGTTCTCCTCCATCGCCGACGCCATCCTCGTCTCCGGCCCGATCACCGGCCAGCCGGCCGACCAGTCGCACCTGCAGAAGGTGGCCGAGACGGTCAAGGACGTGCCGATCTTCGCCAATACCGGCGTCAACATCGACAATATCCGCGACATCTTCTCGGTCGCCTCGGGCGTGGTCATCGGCACCCATTTCAAGGTCGACGGCAACACCTGGAACGCGGTGGAGCAGGCGCGGGTGTCGCGCTTCATGGATGTGGTGAACTCCATCCGCTGACCGCGCACCGCCCTCCCGGACCGGCCGCAGGCCGGCGCCGGGATGACGGCCCGCGTGACCCTCAGTACACGGTCCCGGCGCGGTGGCCTTGCCACCGTCCGGGATCACGTGTTTCTCGGCTTGCACTGGCCCACCGACCCCAAGAGGCTCCCCATGAAGAGCTGCGTTCTCGGCCTCGATATCGGCACGACTTCCACCATCGGCCTGTTGCTGCGGCTGCCGGGGGAGATTCTTGCCGTCGCCTCGCGGCCGGTGACGCTGACCTCGAAACATGCGGGATGGGCGGAGGAAGACCCCGCCGAGTGGTGGGAGAATGTGTGCGCCCTCACCCGCGAACTGGTCGCCACCGCCGGGATCGACCCGGCTGAGATTTCCGCCATCGGTGTCACCGGCATGCTGCCGGCCGTGGTGCTGCTCGATTCCGAGGGCCGCCTGCTGCGCCCTTCCATCCAGCAGAGCGACGGGCGCTGCGGGGCGGAGGTGGCGGAACTGCGGGCCGAACGCGATGAGCCCGGCTTCATCGCCAAGGCCGGCAATGGCATCAACCAGCAGCTCGTCACCGCCAAGCTGCGCTGGATCGCCCGCCACGAGCCGGACGTTTTCGCCCGCATCGCCACCGTGTTCGGCTCCTATGATTATGTGAACTGGCGCCTCACCGGCGAGCGGGCGGTGGAGCAGAACTGGGCGCTGGAGGCCGGCTTCGTCGATGTCTCCCGCCACGCCATTGACGATGATCTCGTCGCCTGGGCCCGCATTCCCCGCAGCGCCATCCCGCGCAAGACCGCCTCGCACGAGGTGATGGGCCGCGTGTCGGTTGAGGGCGCGGCTGAGACCGGCCTTGCCGCCGGCACGCCTGTCATCGGCGGCGCGGCTGATATGATCGCCTCCGCGCTCGGCGCCGGCGTCACCCAGCGCGGCGATATCCTGCTCAAATTCGGCGGCGCCATCGATATTCTGGTCGCCACCGACCAGGTGAAACCCGACCCGCGCCTTTATCTCGACTATCACCTCATTCCCGGCCTCTACATGCCCAATGGCTGCATGGCGACCGGCGGCTCGGGGCTCAACTGGTTCGTGCGCAACTTCGCCGGCGGCGAGGCGGCAGCGGCCGCGGCGGCCGGGCTCACCCTGCACCAGCATCTCGACGCCCTCGCCGACCAGCGCCCCGCCGGCGCCGACGGGCTGACGATCCTGCCCTATTTCCTCGGCGAGAAGACGCCGATCCACGACCCCGCCGCGCGCGGCGTCATCGACGGGCTCACCCTCTCGCACGATATCGGCCATGTCTGGCGGGCGCTCTTGGAAGGCTATGCCTATGCCTGCGCCCACCATGTCGAGGTGCTGGCCGATATGGGCCATGCCGCCGGCCGCGTGCTGGTGTCCGATGGCGGCTCGAATTCGCGGGTGTGGATGCAGATCGTCGCCAATGTGCTGCAGCAGCCGGTGCATCGGCTGAAGGGGCACCCCGGCTCTTCGCTCGGCGCCGCCTGGACGGCGGCGGTCGGCATCGGCGCGGCGACCTGGAGCGGCATTTCCCGCTTTGTCGAGCAGGGCGAGACGCTCCTGCCGGACCCGACCTGCGCCGAAACCTATGCCGCCGGCTATGCCCGCTACCGCGAACTCTACCGCCGCCTCGAAGGACGGCCCGCATGAGCCGCCCGGCGCTGAAGGCGGTCGCCTGGGACATTGACGGCACGCTGATCGACAGCGAGCCGCTGCACCATCGCGCGCTGGTGGCCGCCTGTCGGGCGCTCGGCGCGGATCTTTCCGATCTGCCGGACCAGGCTTTTCGCGGCATCCATATGGGCGATGTGTGGAAGCAGGTGTCGCCGCGCCTGCCCGCCGCCGTCGCGCAAGCCGAATGGGCGGCGCGGATCAATGCCCATTATGTCGACAACCGCGACAGCCTGATCGCCTTGCCCGGCGCCGTCGCCACCATCCGCGCGCTGGCGAAGCTCGGCGTTGCGCAGGCCTGCGTCTCCAATTCCAGCCGCTCGGTGGTGGACGCCAACATTGCCGCGCTCGGCATTGCCGACGCGCTCTCCTTCTCGCTCAGCCTTGACGATGTGGATGAGGGCAAGCCCGATCCCGAGCCCTATCGCCGCGCCTGCTCGCGGCTCGGTCTGGCGCCGGCCTCCGTGGTGGCGGTCGAGGACAGCCGCTCCGGCGCCCTCTCCGCCCGCGCGGCGGGGCTGTTCGTGGTGGGCTACACCCCCACCGGCGGCGGTTTCGAGGCGGTCGACCTGGAGATCGACCGGCTGGAAAACCTGCTGGCGCTGTTCGGCTGATCTTGCCGCCTCAGGCCAGCAGTTCCTCCAGCGCGTCGACCAGCACATCCGCATCCGCCGTGGTCACGCAGAGCGGCGGGCGGATCTTCAGCACATTGCCATAGCGGCCGGCGGCGCCGATGAGGATGCCGTGGTCGCGCAGCCCGTTGATCAGCCCCTTGGCGATATCAGGCGCCGGGCCCTTCTCGGTGCCGAACTCCACGCCGAGATAGAGCCCGGCCCCGCGCACGGCGGTGATCGGCGCCCGCGCCTGCAGCCGCTTCAGCCGCGCGGTGAGATGCCGGCCGACGCGGGCGGCATTGGCGATGAGGCCGTCCTCCTCGATCGCCTCCAGCACGGCGAGCCCGGCCGCGCAGGCCGCCGGGCTGCCGGCGAAGGTGTTGAAATAGCCGACATCGGCGCAGAAGGCGTCGAGGATATCGGGCCGGGTGACGAGGCCGGCCATCGGGTAGCCATTGCCCATCGGCTTGCCCATGGTGACGATATCAGGCACCACGCCATGGCGGGAAAAGCCCCACATGCCCTCGCCGGTGCGCCCGAAGCCCGGCTGCACCTCGTCGGCGATGAACAGCCCGCCGGCCGCGCGTGTCACCTCAACCGCCGTCTTCAGGAAGCCCGGCGGGTCGGCATAGACGCCATCGGAGGAAAAGATGGTGTCGACCAGCAGCCCGGCGAAGCCGATGCCGTCCGCCTCCAGCGCCGCGATCTCGGCCTTCACCGCATCGGCGAAGCCCTGCGCCACGTCATTGCCGAACAGCGCCGGATCGGGCGGGGGCACCGTGCGGACATGGCGCGGCGGCGCGCCGGTTCTGTAGGAGGACGGCGAGACCTCGGTGACGGTGGCGGTGTTGCCGTGATAGGCGGCGCGGGTGACGATGATGCCCGCTTTGCCGCTCACCTTGCGAGCGAGCCGCAAGGCGAGGTCGTTGCTCTCGCTCCCCGTGCAGGCGAGCACCACATTGCTCAGCTCGGCGGGGAAGGTGGCGAGCAGCTTTTCGGCGTAGTCATGTGCCACGTCGAACAGATAGCGCGAATGGGTGTTGAAGGCGCCGAGCTGCGCCCGCACCGCCTCCACCACCTTGGGGTGGCAATGGCCGACGGTGGGGACGTTGTTGTAGAAATCGAGATAGGCCCGCCCGTCGGAGGCGTGGATCGTGGCGCCTTCCGCCCGCACGATGCGCAGCGGCTCGTCATAGAACAGCACCGAGGCGGCACCGAAGCTGCGCCGCCGCCGCTCCACCAGCGCCGCCACATCCGGCGCCATCGGGCCGGTGGCGCCGGAAAAGGCGTTGAGCGCCAGGATCTGCAGTTCCTCGGTCTTCTGAAGGCTCTTCACGAGGCCACCCTCCCGGCTGCGGCCATTGCCGGCGCGTCATAGGTCGCGAGAAAGGCGCGGGCGAGATCGACCGTGCCATGGGTGTAGCCCTCGCCCAGCGCCTGCGCGGTGGGGGTCTCGGCATGCGAGGCGATCCAGGCGGTGAGCAGCAGCCGGCGCAGCATGATGAACACCGGCAGCATCGCGCAGTCGTCATCGGCGAGCGGCGCGACGGTGCGGTAGCCCTCGATCCACGCCGCCTGCAGCGTCGGGATATAGGGCTCGTGCTCGCTGAAGCTGACGGCGGAGGCGAAGTCGTAGAGATACCAGCTGAAGCCGCAATCGTCGAAATCGATCACCGACAGCCGGTCGCCCTCGACCAGCAGATTGGCGAGGCGCATATCGGCATGGACGAGGCCGAAGCGGTCCTCGCCGGTGCCGTAATCGTCCAGCAGGGCGCGCAGCACCGCGGCGGTGCGCTCCAGCACGGCGCGGCCCTCGCGGGTGAGGCCGAGCGCCGCGCGCCAGTCACCCCACAGCTTCACCTCGCCCAGCATGGCATCATAGTCCCAGCGCTTGCGGGTGAAGCCCGCCGGGCGCTGCCAGCCCCGCGCGTGCAGGTGCAGGCGGGCATTGATGGCGCCAAGCTCGCGGTACCAGCGGGCGAGGTCGTCGCCCTCCGCCGGCTCGCGCCCCGCCACCAGCTCGAACGCCACCGCGTGCCGCCGCGTGCCGTCCTCGTCGAGCTCGGCGATCAGGCCGCCATCGGTCTGCGGCACCGGCGTCAGCGTCGCCACCACCTCCTCGCGGCCGAGCGCGGTCAGCCAGGCGAGCTCGGAATCGATCTCGTCGCGGCTGTGATAGCCCGGCCGGTGGACGCGGAACACCACATCGCGCCGCGTAGCCGGGTCATGGGCGCGGAAGGTGGCGTTCTCGGAAATGGTGAGCAGCCGCAGGTCGCTCTCGCCCGAAAGCCCCCAGCGCGGCAGGGCGGCGCGCAGCGCGTCTTCGATGCGGGACAGGAAGGCGTCGTCATAGATCGGCTGGGTCATGGTCTACGTCTCGGCAACGGTGATCTCGACCCGTGCCCGGCCGAGCGCGCGCGCCACCGCGCCCTCGGGGGCCCGGTCGGTGACCAGGTGCTGGATGTCGGGAATGCGGGCCCAGATGGCGAGCGAGGGCACGTCGAATTTCTGGTGGTCGGAGACGATGATCGTCTGCGCCGCCCGGTTCATCATCGCCCGGTAGACGAAGGCGGCCGCAGGCTCGGCATCGGCGAGGCCATCGGTGGTGATGCCTGAAATGCCGAGAATGGCGCGGTTGACATTGTAGTTCTGCAGGAACTCGCCGGTCTCCACCCCCACCATCATCCCCTCGCGGGCATTGTAGCGGCCGGGGCACATGATGACGTCGATGGTCGGGTTGGCGGAGACCACTGTCGCCACCGAGAAGGAATGGGTGATGACGGTCAGGTCGCGGCAGGCGGCGGCCATGCGGCGGGCGACATGGGTGGTGGTGGCGCCGGCGCCGATGGCGATCACCTCCTTCGGCTTGATCAGCTGCACGGTGGCGGCGGCGATCGCCTCGCGCTCCGCCACCATCAGCCCGTGCCGCTCGGTGACGGAGGGCTCGGAGGCGAAGGGGCGCACCGCGCCGCCATAGGTGCGGTTGATGAGGCCCTTTTCCCCCAGCTCGAACAGGTCGCGCCGGATCGTCTCGGTCGAGACGCCAAGCTCGGTGGCGAGGTCGCCGACGCGCAGCGTGGCCGAGGCGCGCATTTCGGCGAGGATGCGCGCCTGCCGTGCCGATTTATCGAGCCGGGGCGGGCGGCGCTCGGCCCGTGCGAGGGGGTCGGCCCGGCTCATGCCGCCGCCCGCCGCCGCAGCAGGAGGCCGATCAGCCCGCCGGCCAGCAGCAGGCCCGCCGCGCCGAGCGTCGCCATGGTGCCGAGCGCCGGCACCATCGGCGTGTAGCCGGCCACCATCTTGGCGTAGAGCCATTCGGGAATCGTCGAGTCGGCCCCTGTCGTGTAGAGCGAGAGCGGAAAATTGCTCCAGGAGAGCAGGAACGCGAACAGCATGCCGGACCAGATGCCCGGCCACAGCAGCGGCAGCGTCACCTCGCGGAAAACCTGCGTGCGCGAGCAGCCGAGATCATAGGCGGCCTCCTCCAGCGAGGGGTCGAAGCCATAGACCTGGATGGCGATGACCAGCGTCACCACGGGCACGATCCAGATCATGTGGGCGAACACCGCCGTCATCCAGCTGGTCTGGATGCCCACTGCGTTGAAGCCGAGCAGCATCGCCAGCCCCAGCACCGGCTGGGGAAAGAAGATCGGCAGCAGGATGAGCTTCTGGTAGAGCTTGCGCCCTCTCCACTCATAGCGGGCGAAGGCCAGCGCGCCGAAAGTGGCGATGACGACGGAGAACACCGTCACCAACAGCGCGATCGAGATCGAGGTCTTGACGATCATCCCGATCTCGATCGAATCCAGCGTCTTCTGCCACCATTCGGTCGAGTAGGTCTTGATCGGGAAGCCGAAATACCGGCTCTTGTTGAAGCTCGCCAGCGCCCCGCAGACGATGGGCAGGTAGATCGCGACGAGGACGAACAGCGTCCAGGTCCAGATGGCGGCATTGGTGCGCCTGTGGCCCATGGCTCAGCGCCTCCCCAGCATGCGGTCGAGGTCCAGCTTCGACAGGGCGAACAGCGTGAGCGCGCCGATGAAGAAGGTGACGAGCACCGCCAGCGCCGACCCCAATGGCCAGTTCTGCGAATAGGTGAAGGCGATCTCGATATCGTGCGAGATGACGATGATCGACTGGCCGCCGAGGATCTTCGCCTCCGCCGTGGCGCCGATGGCGAGCACGAAGGTGAGCAGCATGCCGATCAATATGCCCGGCATGGCGAGCGGCAATTCGATCTCGCGCCAGATGAACAGCCGCCCGGCGCCGAGGTCGCGCGCCGCGTCCACGAGGTCGCGCGGCACGAGGGCGAGGCCCAGCGTCATCGGAAACAGCATGAAGGGCAGGTAGGTGTAGACCATGCCGAACAGGGTGATGCCGGGCATGTACAGCACCTCCGGCCCGCCGGAGAGGCCGAGCCATTTCAGCGTGCCGTCAAGCACGCCGTTCTTGATGAAGAACAGCACCCAGCCATAGAGCCGCACATTCTCCGAGACGAAGAGCGGGAAGACGAAGAACACGCTGATCAGCGCCGACCAGCGGCCGAAGACGAGGTTCAGCCCATAGGCGATGGGATAGGCGACCACGGCCAGGATCGCCACGGTGAGCAGCGCCAGGCCGCAGGACCAGAAGAAGGACAGCCACACCGTGTTGGTGGTGTCGAACAGGGTGGCGAAATTGGCCAGCGTGAAGCTGGTGAAGACATCGAAGCTGCGCGGGGTGGCGAAGGCATAGCCGAAGATCGCCACCAGCGGGGCCAAGAATCCGATGCCGAGCAGCAGCGCGACGGGAAGCGCGCAGCGCGCGCCGACCGAGAGCATCCGGGCGTGGCGCAGCTGCGCGGCGCTTTCCGGGGCGGCCTCCCGCGCGGGGGCGATGGCGAGGTCGGCCATGCTCAGCTCTCCAGCGTGAAGGCGTCGGCGGCGTCCCAGCCGAGCGTCACCTTGCGGTCGGCGCTGGCGGGCAAAGCGCGCCCGCGCGACAGCTCGACCAGCATCACCTTGGCCCCGACCCGCACCTGGTACTGGATGCGCGAACCGAGCGAATATTCGTTGTAGACCACGCCCTCCAGCCGGTTGTCGGCGCTCTCGCCGGGCCCGAGAATCCGCATGAATTCCGGGCGCACCACCACGAATGCTTCTTTGAGATCGGCCCCGCTGCGGGGCGGCGCCAGGGTGAAGGTGCCGGGCACATCGACCCCCTGCCAGGCGCCGTCCGGCCCGCGCGTGACCTTCAGCGTGTTCACCTCGCCGACGAACTCGCAGACGAAGCGGTCGACCGGGGCGCCGTAGATCTCTTCCGGCGTGCCGATCTGCACGATCCGCCCGGCGCGCATGACGCCGATGCGGTCTGACATCACCATCGCCTCTTCAAGCGAATGGGTGATGTAGATGAAGGTCTTGCCGGTTTCCCGGTGCAGGTCCTTCAGCTCCTTTTCCAGCGTCTTCTTCAGCTTGTAGTCGATGGCCGAGAGCGGCTCGTCGAAGAACAGCACTTCCGGGTCATAGGCCAGCGCCCGGGCGAGGGCGACACGCTGGCGCTCGCCGCCCGAGCACTTCATCACGTTCTTGTCGAAGTAGCTTTCCGGCAGCCGCACCACCCGCATCAGCTCCAGCGCCCGCGCCTTGCGGGCGGCCGGGTCGACGCCCTTCACCTTGAGCGGAAAGGCGATGTTCTCGCCGACGCTCTTGTGCGGAAACAAAGCGAGCGACTGGAACACCAGACAGGTCGGCCGCTTGTTGGGCGGCACGTCGTTGATCAGCTGGCCGTGCAGGGTGATGTTGCCCTCGCTCGGCGTGTCCATGCCGGCGAGCATGCGCAGAAGCGTGGTCTTGCCCGAGCCGGAAGGGCCGACAATGGTGAGGAATTCGCCCTCGCGCACGTCGAGATCGATGTTCTCGACCGCGGTGAAGGCGCCGAAGGTCTTGCGGATGCCGACAAGCTGGAGGATCGGCTTCGGCAGTTCGGCGCTTTGCGGGGCGGCCGGCGAGGTCTGGAGCATCAGGTCTTCCGTCATGGGCCGGGGGCGGGCGGTCGCCGCCGGAAAAAGCGATGGAGAGACGCGGGCGGGCGCCGTGTGCGTCCTTCGAGGCCCGGCGCTGGGCGCCGGGCACCTCAGGATGACGAGGGTCTATCGCGACCCGTCATGCTGAGGTGCGGGGCAACGCCCCGCCTCGAAGCACGCAGAAGGGCGCCACCTTCACGGCGGAGCGGTCTAGCCCCGCAGGCGCTTGGCGGCGTTCATCAGGTCGAGCGCCTTGTCGTAGTCCGGCACGATGTCGTACTCGGCCGAGCGGTCCATCTCTTCCTGCAGGCTGTCCCACTGGATCGCGTCCAGCTCGTCCTTGGTGAACAGGTCGAAGCAGGCCTTGTTGCCCATCTGCGCCACCGGGTTGAACGTGCCCTCGGCGAAGGCGACGGTGTGGGCGACGTCGGGCGCCTGCACATATTTCAGGAAGTCGAGCGCCAGCGGCGACAGGTTCGGGTTGTTCACCGTCGAGGTGATCTCGATCCAGGCGACGCCGCCCTTGCCGCCGGGCAGCGGGCCCCGGAGCGGGGTGATGCCGCGCAGGTTCGGGTGGCCGTCGGCGCGGGCGGGGGAGACCGAATAGGTGCCGCCGGTCATGTGCAGGTCGATCTCGCCCGAGATCAGCGCCTGGTTCATCGAGGCGATGTCGCCGATCAGCTTGGCGCCCTTGAAGACGCGCTTGGCGGTCTCCTCGAACTTGGCGAACTCTTCCGGCGTATGCACCTTGAACGGGTCGATGCCGGCGATGATGAAGATGCCGAAGACGTTCCAGTCGTCGGATTCGAGAATGCCGTATTTGCCGGCCAGCGCGGGGTCGTTGAACAGGTCCCAGCCGGTGTCTTCCGCGGTCTTGCGGGAGATCTTGTCGGTGTTGACCACGAAGCTGTAGGGCCCGAAGCGCTGGGCCATGCCGATCAGCTCGGAGCCATCTTCGCTCATCGCCCATTTATAGGGCCATTTGAACTCCGGCATCATCTGGGCGAAGAACGGCTCGAACTCGGCCTTGGGCAGCGGCTTGATCAGCTTCTCGGGCAGCATCACCTTGCGCGCCCAGGGATTGTTGACGTTGATCAGGTCCCAGGTGTTGATCTCGCCGGCGCGCAGCCGGTTGATCATGGTGGGGTCGTTGGTGAGGCTTTCCGCCTTCACCGTCGCCCCGGTCTTGGAGCGGAACGGGTCCAGCACCTGGGCGGAATTGTAGCCCTCCCAGCACAGGATGTTCAGCTCCTTCTCGCGCGCCGCGAACGCCTTGTTGGCGTTGAACAGCGGACCGGCGGCGGCGAGCGCGCCAAGGCCCGCTCCCATGCCCTGCAAGACCGACCTTCTCGAAATATGCGCCATCTCGAAGTCCCTCTGGATTGTTGGCGCGGAACCTTGGGCGGCCGCGC
>JAESFV010000181.1_pt1 | contig 87422 bp, 52 predicted proteins | sample 9269471 | NCBI WGS metagenome assembly JAESFV01 (sample SAMN14502647, study PRJNA617108) | algae metagenome | isolation source: Symplocastrum torsivum CPER-KK1 and co-occurring heterotrophs from... | place: USA: Central Plains Experimental Range, Colorado | collected 2001-01-01
GCGGGGGCTCGGGGGGTAGTGGCGGGACCACGGACCCGGGCTCCGGGGGTAGTGGTGGCTCCGGCGGTAGTGGCGGCTCGGGTGGAACTACGGACCCGGGCAGTGGCGGCTCCGGTGGCAGTGGGGGTAGTGGGGGCTCGGGTGGAACTACGGACCCGGGCTCCGGCGGCTCCGGGGGTAGTGGCGGCTCGGGCGGCAGCGGGGGCTCGGGGGGTAGTGGCGGGACCACGGACCCGGGCTCCGGGGGTAGTGGTGGCTCCGGCGGTAGTGGCGGCTCGGGTGGAACTACGGACCCGGGCAGTGGCGGCTCCGGTGGCAGTGGGGGGTCGGGCGGCTCCGGCGGCAGCGGCGGCTCTGGGGGTAGTGGCGGCTCCGGCGGTTCCGGCGGGACAGACCCCGTCAGTGTGTGGCTGGGTGCGGACTCGCTCCAGCTGGCGGAAGGAGACTCGGGAGGGGTTTGGCTGTACCGCTCGGGCGGGGACGTGGGCCAGCCGCTCACCGTCAGCCTGATGATCGGTATGGACGGGCTGGGCGACCCCCTCGCCGCGTGGGACCGCGACTACACGCTCACCGCCGGCGGGGTGGCCTCCCTGTCGTCCTCGGGCGGTACGGTCACCTTCGGCCCGGGCGAGTCGGCCGTCTGGCTCGCCCTGGCCGCGAAGAACGACAACGCCGTGGAGGGGACCGAGGGGTTCCGGATCTCCCTCCCCACGCCGCCCGACGCGAGCTACCAGGTCGGGACGAGCAGCGGCTCCGGCGGCTCCTCCCTGACCGACGTCCGGATCACGGACGTCCAGGGCGCGGGGATCATCACGTTCCGGTACACCCCGGGGCTCCAGCAGATCTTCATCGCCATGCCCGACGGCGACGCCGTCATCTCGATCCCGGCGTCGAACGGGTCGACCGGCCCGTGGTGGTTCGAGAACGGCAGCGGGGGGGACATCGACACGATGTCGTTCACCACGCTCGGCGCCGGCTTCGTCGTGGTCCGGCTGACGGACTCGTCCGGGACGTTCACGTACTCGCTGCCGTCTGCGCCGGGTCAGGGGTCGCTGGCCTACAACGAAACCACCGGGGTCGCCGACCTCGACCTTCCCCTCCCCGGGGCGGGCGCGCTGGCGACGCTGCTGGGGACGACCCCGGACGGGTTCGCTTCCCAGGCTCTCGCCACGATCGCCTCCGGCCGCGCGCAGCTCAACTACACCGACGCGATGGCGCGGGTGTTGATCACCGCACCGTCGTTCCCCGGGGTCTTCAGCGGCCGGGGCGCGGCGGGCGACGGCATTTCGATGGAAACCGGGTTCCAAACGGGGTTCGGGAACCTCGACCTGAACTACCAGAACCGGCTCAACCGGGTCACGTACACCACGCCCATCCTGGGCGGGGACTTCTGGGCAGAGATGGCGGGCGGTGGGATCCGGGCCCGCGCGAACACGACGGTCGGAGGGGTCGCCGTCACCTCGACCTTCGACCACCTCCAGCGGCGGGCCACGTTCCTGGCGACCACGACCAACTCGGAGTTCAAGGTCCAGCAGCACGGGGCCGCGGTCGACGCGTCCCTGACCACCCGGACCGAGAGCTCCTTGTTCACCGCGGCCGTGAACCAGCGCGGCCAGGCGGCGGCCGAGTTCTACACCCGGATCGCCGGGGGCGAGGCGCGGGCGAAGGCCGTCCTGGACGGCGGGCTCGCGGTGGAGGGCGAACTCCGGCTGGCGAACGGCCAAATCAGCGGCGTCTTCAACCGGGATGTCCAGCGGATCACGGCGAGCGCGCAGCTGGACAACGGCCAGGCCAGCCTCATGTTCCGCCGGGCGGAGAAGACCCAGGCGCAGTTCCATTTGCACGCGGGCGACCCGGGCGGTGCCCAGCGCACCCTGGCCATGAACCTGGACGGTAGCGACTTCCGCCTCAGTGCCGGGGTTGCCACCAGCGAAGGCAACGGCGCCGAGTTCCTCTACAGCAACGTTAACCAGCTGGCCAGTTTCAGGGGACGGGTGGTCAGCGGGCGGTTCGCGGTCGAACTGGTCAACGCCCTGGGCCAGTCCAGCGGGACCATTTACGCGGCGTTGACACGCGATGCGTTCCTTGGGCTGACGTACAACCAGGGGCTGTGGAGCGGCAGTCTCGCCATCCAACTGCCGCCAGATTCCCCGGTCCCCGGTGTCGCCCAGATCATTCTGAATCAGCGGGCGCTATCGGCCGGTGCGGTCTTCACGATCGCCCCCGGGGCGAACCTCAACCTGACCGCCGGGTACACGTTCGCCCCGGGGGGCCAGGGCCATTGGTCCTGTCAGGCCTACCTTTCCGTCCCCACCGGCGGGATCGCCCCCTTCCTGTTCCGGTTCGCGGACCAGATCCTCTCGCCCTGGCCGTAAGCCCCGCGACCTGCCTCACGACGTACCCCGTCCGGGCGCTACTCGGCCGCGGCCCGGAAGCCGACCCGGCGGCCCGGGTAGTCGAGGACGAGGGTGCCGGGGCCGAGGACGGACGGGCCGAACGCCCCGTACTCGTGCGGGAACGCCTCCCGCCCGACCGGGGCGTCCAGGAAGAACGTCTTCACGCCCCGGGTGGCCCGGCCGAGCACCCGGAACTCGGCCGCCGTCCCGGCGTATGCGTCCAGCAGTCCGCCGTCGTGCCCGCCCGCGACCGGCTCCACCGCCCGCCCGTCCAGCAGCCCGAGCTTTCGGGTGGCCGACTGTCTGAGTACCAGCGGATCCTGGCCGACCGTGGCGAGCCGGAAGGGTCCGGTGTGCGCCCCCTCGAACGTCCCGGCCAGGAACGCCTGGCCGTAGGCGAACCGGGCCTCCTGCCACGTCGTCCCGGGCGGCGGGCGGTAGGCCTTGGGGTCGTGGACGGCTACCGTCCCCGCCCGGAAGTCGGCCTCGACCACCAGCCGGGCCAGCACGTCACTGCCCAGGAACCCGCCCAACCCGTACCGCCCGGCGCCCGGGTCTTCCTCGACCACGAGGTTCGAGACGGCGGCCGGGCCGACCCCCAGCCGGCCGACCGTGCGGTAGCCCACCGGCCGGAGGCCGACCCCGACGGACTGCCCGCGGCCGGCGGCCGGGAGCCCGAGTTGGGCGGCGGCGGCCGGGGTCAGGGTGGTGATGCCGGCGGTGGTGTTGAGCCCGAGCCACGGCCCGGGCCGGCCGTCGATCGTCACCCGGACGGCCAGCACCGCGTTCACCAGCTTGGCCTCGGCGCGGGCCGGGGCGGCCGGGTCGAAGGCGGTGTCGGCGGCCGGGGGCGGCGGGGCGAACGGGTCCACCCCGGCCGGGGGCGGGCCGGCCGCGGCGACCGACGCGGCGACCCACTCGGGCTCGCCGGGGGTCCACCCCCGGCCGAACCGGGCCGGCACCCGGGCTCCGCCGACGACCCGCCAGTCGGACGGCTCGATCAGGCTGACGGTCCGGCCGACCGACACGACGAAGCGGGTCGGGAGCCAGGTGTGGGGGTCGAGGTAGGCGCGGGCGACGGCCCCCGGGGCGTCCGGGTGGCGGACCACCAGGCACGGCCGGTACGCCCGGTGCTCGGCCGGGTCGAGGCCGACCGTGAACCCGCCGTCCGGGGCCAGCCACCGGTGGCCGAGCAGGCCGGACTCGAGCCGTGCGTCGTCCCGGCTAATGAGGTCGGCGGGGAGCGGGGGGGTGGTGAACTGCCGGGCCCACCACCCCTTGCCGTCGTACCCGTTGTCCGCCCCGAGCGGCATCGCCTCCCGGTGGGCGTACCGGCCGTCCGGGTGGAGGCGGAGGGTGAACGGGGCAGTCGCCCCGTGGGCCGTGGCCGTGCCGGCTAGGACGACGCCGTGCTCCAGTTTCGCCCAGGCGTCGTACCCGACGGCGGCCCGGACCTTGCCGCGGATGTCTTCGGCCGGCGGGTCGGCGACCCCCGTGGCGGCGAGCAGGGCGAGGACCGTGCCCGCGAGACCGTACCGGATCATGCCAGACTCCGTGCCCGGGTGTGGGCCCGACCATAGCCCGGCCGGCGGCCGGCCTCAAGGCCACCCGGTCGGGCCGCCCGGGTAGTCGCCCCCCGCTGGCGGAACCCCGCCCGGCGTGCGACGATAGAACCGGTTGGGAGATTCCGGCCGGTTTCGCTTTTTCCCCGCGACGCGCCGGGCGGGCTGCTCCCAAGTGGGGTGGCGGGCCGTGGTGGCCTGCCGCGGAGGTTCCGATGTCCTACCCCGCCCTGTCCGCCACGCTCGGCCGGCTTGCCCGCGCCGCCGACCCCGACCCCCCGGCCGACGGCCGGCTCGTCGCCCGGTTCGCCCGTACCCGCGACCCGGAGGCGTTCGCCGAACTCGTCCGCCGGCTCGGGCCGATGGTTCTCGGCGTGTGCCGCCGGGTGACCGCCGACTCCCACCTGGCCGACGACGCCTTCCAGGCCGCCTTCCTGGTCCTGGCCCGGCGGGCGGCCGACGTGGCCCCGGCGGAGGCGGTACGGGGGTGGGTGTACGGGGTGGCCGTCCGGGTCGCCCGGGAGGCCCGTTCCGTGTCCGCCCGCCGCCGCGCCCGCGAGGCGCCCGTCCCCACTCTCCCCGACCGCGCCGCCGAGGCGCACGACCCCCCCGACGCCGACGCCCTCCGGGCGCTGGACGAGGAGGTGGCCGCCCTGCCGGGCCACCTCCGGGCGGCGGTGGTGCTGTGCGAGCTGGACGGCGTGAGCCGGAAGGAGGCCGCCGGGCGGCTCGGGGTGCCCGAGGGGACCCTGTCGAGCCGGCTGGCCAAGGGGCGGAAGCTCCTGGCCGACCGGCTGCGCAAGCGGGGCGTGACCGCCCCGGCGGCCGGGCTGGCGGTGCTGGCGCCGGCGGCCGTCTCCCCGCGGCTGCTGGCCGCGACCTCCGCGTTCGCCACCGGCGCCCCGGCCCCGGCCGGGGTGGCCGCCCTCACGCACGGAGTGGTCCGCGCCATGTTCCTGCACAAGCTCAAGACCGCTGTGGCCGCCGGCGGGCTGCTCGCCGCGGCCGTGTTCGCCGCCGGCCTGTCCGCCGACCCGGGGGCGGTCCCCCGGCCGGCCCCCGCCGGTGTCGCCGCCGACCCGCCGGCGCCGAAGGCAAAGGCCGCCCCGGCGGCCGGCCCGGGGGCGATCCTCGTGAGCCGGCCGGGCGCGTACTGGCGGCTCGACCCGGACGGGAAGACGCTCGACGAGCTCCGCCCGCCCGAGAAGATGGAGTTCGGCGGGGGGGCGGTGGTGTCGCCGGACGGCGTGTGGGTGGCGCTCGCCGGCTCGAAGCACGAAGCACCCCGGGCGGCCCTCGACCAACTCGACAAGCCGTTCCCGCTCCGGCTCGTGGTCCGGCGGGTGCTCGACCACCCCGCCGCGCCGAAGGTGTTCGACCTCCCCGGCTTCAGCCTGGAACCGCACTGGACGCCGGACGGCAAGGCCGTCGTCCTTGCCCGCGCGACCACGATATACCGGCGCGCCTACGAGCACCAGCTGCTCAACCCCGAAACCGGCGAAACCCGGCCGCTCGTCCTCCCGGACGGTTGCCGGGTGTTGGACCCGGCCCGGGACGGGAAGACCTACCTCGTGGAACACCGTGACAAGGACGGGAAGGGGGCGAAGCTCGCGCTGGCGGAGGCGGGCGGGGCCGGGGTGCGGCCGCTGACCGACCTGAAGACCCCGTCGGGGTACGTCAGCGGGCGGTTCTCGCCGGACGGCAAGCGGGTTCTGTTCACCGACGGCGACCCGGCCCGCAAGGACGCCCACAAGTGGGGGCGGAGCCACCGCCCGTTCACCCTGGACCTGACGACCGGGAAGCGGGAGCCGCTGGCCGACTTCCCGGAGAACGGACAGGCCGTCGGGGTGTGCTGGTCGCCGGACGGGAAGCGGGTGGCCTACACCTGGACCCAGCTCCACCCCGAGGTGTTGGCCAAGGACCGGATCACCGGCGAGGACGCGGCGCGGGAAACCGAGGGGTTCCTGATCGTCGCCGACCCGGACGGCCGGAACGGCAAGACCGTCGCGTCCGGCAAGTCGCCGTTCACCGGCAACCTGGTGTTCGGGCCGATCGACTGGCGGTGACGCGCGGGCGTAGCTCGTTACCGCCCGAGTTGCACGAGCTGCGTGACCCCGCGGGTCGGCAGCTCGCCCTTCTCCAGCACCGTGTCGACGAGGTAGTACAGCAGCTCGCGGAACTCGGTCGGCTGGACCTCGTCGGCCAAAGCCTCGGCCTTGGCCCGGAACTTGTCCACCAGCCTGTCCGCCTTCACGAACACGTCCGCGGCGAAGTAGACGTCGCGCACCCGGCGGACCACCTCGTCGGCGTCCACCCCGGCGCCCCGGCTGCGGCGGATCAGGTGGAGCAGTTCCTCCCGCCGGGCCGGGGTCGAGCCTTCGAGCGCCAGCGCCAGCAGCAGCGTCGGCCGGGCTGCGAGTACGTCCTGGCCGGCCACGAGCTTGTTGTCGTCGTCGCCGGCCCAGTCCTTGATGTCGTTGAGGATCTGGAACGCCACGCCGACGTTCCGGCTGAAGTCGGCGATCATCTTCTCGTAGCCGTCCGCCGGCCCGGCCAGGCGGGCGCCGGCGTACAGCGCCGCCTCGAACGCCGGGCTCGTCTTCAGCGCGTAGATCTTCAGCGCGTCGAGCGTGGTCAGCGCCTGGTCGGCGGCGTCGCGCCAGAGGAGTTCGGCGCCCTGACCCTCGCTCAGCTTCAGGTGGGCGTCGGCGAGCTTGTCGAGGACGTCGGCCGCCACCTCGGCCCCGAGTTCCTTGCGGTCCCGGCTCACCAGCCGGTAGCCGAGGCCGATCAGGTAGTCGCCGACGTTGATCGCCACCCCGGTGCCGAGCGTGCGGTGCAGCGTCTCCTGGCCGTAGCGGTAGGCGTCGTCGTCCTCGATGTCGTCGTGGACGAGACTCGCCTTGTGGAACGTCTCGATGGCCAGGGCCGCCCGCTTCACCGGGTCGGGGAACTCCCGGCCGCCGTCCGACAGCGCGGCCGCGCCCGTCAGCGCATCGTAGGCGGCGAGGGTGATGAACGGCCGGCTCCGCTTCCCGCCGCGGGCGAGGAAGTCGTAGGCCACCTGCTCGTGCTTCTGGAGCGGGTCGGCGGCCCACGCGCCGGACGCGGCCGGGCTCTGCCGCGGGCGCGGGATCAGCCGGGTCAGTTCGGGCTCCTCGAACATGCCGTTCGCGGCCCGCATCAGGTGGACGTAGGTCTTGGTCTTCGTCCCGGGCGGCGGGGTGTGCAGCGCGATCGACTCGAACACCCAGTCGTTGTCCACCGACGTGTTCTTGCAGTTGCTCGACAGCAGCGGCGTGGCGACGCACGGGATGCCGGCCAGCAACACCTTGTCGAACGCCTTCTCCAGCACGTTCAGACAGGCCACCCCGACGATCGCGTCCACGTGGCCGGACACGATGATCTTGAGCACGATCGGCGTGCCCTCGCTCACCAGCACCTTGTAGCCGAGTTGCTCGGCCTTCGTGCGGAAGTCGCCGACCTCGCACGCCCCGCACTTCTTGCAGTCGAGGCCGAGCTCGTCGTACTCGGCTGGGCAGCCCTCGGCGTTCTTCAGGCAGTGCGGCAGGAGCATGAGGCGGCGGTGGAACGGGATGGCCGCCACCTGGTCGCGCCAGAACTCGTTCGAGAGCATCACCATCGTGAACCCGAGGTACTGGCCGCCGAGCCCGAGCCCGGCCAGCACCCGCTCGCCCATCTCCTTCGTGCCGTCCCGGCTGAGGGGCTTGGACTTGTCGAGCGTCCTTACGAAGTCCTGCACGGCGGCGCGGACGCGGTCGCGCACCTCCCGGGTCTCGGGGACGGCCTTGAACGCGGCGGTGTTGAGCTTGGGCGGCTTGGTCGGCGGCAGTTCGGGCGGGATGTCGAGCGCGTGGTCCACGTGGGCATCCTTCACGAACGGAGCGGTCGGCGAGTGGGCCGCGGCGGGCAAAAATAGGATACGGACGGGCCGGGCGGGGGGGAGGATACCCCAGTCTGACCGCCCGCCCCGGGATTGCAACCGGAATCCCCGGCCGCGCCCGCCGTCCCCCTCCCTATACCGGCCGCGGATTCCCCCCTTGCATCCGGCCGCGCGGCGTGGTCTGCTGCTCCGCAGCCCTCCCCGGAGCCTCCCCCATGCGCTGCCGCGCCGCCCTCCTGCTCGCCGCCCTCTTCCCCGCCCCGGCCGCCGCCCAGCCGGCCGCGACCGCCCGGCCCGACCCCTACGACCAGTCCGGCGTGCCGATCGAGGTCGAGCCGCCGGCCGGCTTCAAGGGGAAGCGCGTCCTCCTCGTCGCCGGCCGGCCGAGCCACGGCCCCGGCGACCACGAGTTCTTCGCCGGCTGCGCCGTCCTCATGAACCTGCTCAAGCAGACGCCGGGCGTGTTCCCGGTCGTGGCGAAGGACGGCTGGCCGAAGAACGAGCAGCTGCTGGAGACGGCCGACGCCCTGGTCTTCTACATGGACGGCCGCGGCGGGCACCCGGTGGTGCAGGGCAACCGCATGGACCTGATCCAGAAGCAGATCGACCGCGGCGCCGGCTGGGTGAACCTCCACTACGCCGTGGACTACCTCCCCCAGCACGGCAAGCGCGTCCTCGGCTGGATGGGCGGGTACTACGAGCCGGACTACTCCATCAACCCGCACTGGGACGCCGCGGTCCGCTCGCTGCCGGCCCACCCGATCACCCGCGGGGTGCGGCCGTTCACCCTGCGGGACGAGTGGTACTACGGGATGCGCTTCCCGGAGGACACCAAGGGGCTGACGCCGGTCCTCCAGGCGGTGCCGCCCGACAACACCCGCAACACCAAGCACACCGGCGGCCGGAAGGGGCAGATCGAGACGATGGCCTGGGCCTACGACCGCCCGGACGGCGGCCGCGGGTTCGGGTTCACCGGCGGCCACTTCCACCGCAACTGGGCTGACGAGAACTTCCGCCGGGTCGTGGTGAACGCGATCCTTTGGAGCGCCCGCGTCGAGGTGCCCGCGGCCGGCGCCCCGGTGGCCTTCGACCCGGCCGACCTGAACCGCAACCTGGACCGCAAGGGGAAGGGCGAGTTCCGCCCGATCCTCCCGCCGGCGGCGCCGAAGGACTGACGAGGTCGCTCGCCCGGGGCGTTCAACGGGTCAGCCCGGTGGTGTATTACTTCGCGTCGGTGAGGTAGAGTTGGTGGAACCTCTGGACGGCCGAGGCGACCTGCTTGGCCGTGTTCGGGATCGCCCTGGGGGAGCAATACATCCCCCCGAACTCCAGCTGAATCGCGTCGATGCCGAAGTCCTCCCCGCCGTAGGTCTGGACGATGTGCCCGCCGTTGAGGTTTGGGAACTCGGGGGCGCCCCCCTTCAGCGGGTGGACCATCATCCCGGCCTTCGCCAGCAGCCCGAAGAAGCTCTCCGGCCCGGTGTGGGCCTTCTCCCCGAACCGCTCCCGCAGCAGGGTCACCGTCTTCCCGTCCTTGGTCCCGCGGAGGACCTGCCCCGGGAACGCCCCCTGGCTGTGGACGTCCAGTAGCAGCCCGCGGCCGTACTTCTTACGCACCTCCTTGCAGTACACGGCCAGCGTGCCGCGGTAGGCGTCGTAATGGGCCTTCGCCTTCGGGTGCTCGTAGGCGATCTCTGGCGGGCGGTTGGCGTCGATGTACTTGCGGTGGAACTGGGCCGCCACGAGGTACGGCTTCTTGCCGGTCTTCGCCTCGACCTCGGCGGCGATGCCCTCGGCGAGTTCCTCGGTCCCGAAGTCCCGGGCGGTGAAGAACCCCTCACTGCCGACCGGCAGCCCGATCCCCCGCCGCGGCGGCACCTCCGGCACGTCCTTCTCCCCGCCGTGCGGGGCCGACAGGATGACGGGGAGGTTTCCCCTCTGGGTGGTCACCAGCGGCGACTCCGGCGGCGCGGCCTGCGGTTGGGCCGGGAGCCCGGTCGTGGCGGCGAGTGCGGCGAGCAACACGAAGGTCGAACGGGGGGAGGGCATAGCGCCCCCGGGGGGATGAGCGAGTGATTAAAGGGGTTGTACGGGGCGCCGGCAGAAGTGAGTGTAACAAAACGAACTACCCGGGTGATCGGCCGCCTCTCCCCTCGGCCGACACACCCGGGCAGCTGTATTGGCGAGGCTGAGGTCGCAACCCTGGGTGATACCGCCTCTCCCCTCGGCTCACCCAGGCGTCCCGTTCATCCTCTCCGCCCGGGAGTAAAGCAGTCCCGGTGCCAATCACCGCCGGCGTGCCCGTTCGGAACCGACGTCACGGCTGAAACCCCTGGTTTTCCTGACGTTTCGGCCGCTCATGCTTTGGCGGAAAATCTTCCCTCCCGCGCCCGGACCGGCGCTCGCTGCCGGGTCCGCACGCACATCGTGCTGTGGTCTCGGGCGGCTTGCCCGGTCCGGCGACATTCCCGGGATTGGCTGAATCCCCCACGCCCGCGGACCCGACCCAGAGATCAGTGGGGAGGAGGGAGTGGGAGGATCGGAACGATCTTCGGGCCGCCCGATGGGCGGGTTTGCGTTCTTCTGCTCCCTCACTCCCTCCTCCCCACTCCCCCACTGATCTCCGGGGGTCGTTGACGCCGGCCCCGGGGCCGGCGTACGATCCCCTCAAGACTACCGCGGAACCCGGACCCGACATGGCGACCGACATTCAGCTGAAAGAGGAGCTGCCGGCGATCACCGACCATCTGGTCGAGACGTACACCGAGTGCAGCCGGCTGAACCACCTCGGCCACGAGCCGCTCCCCAACCGGGAGGCCGTCGGCGACATCCTTGCCGACCTGATGGAAGTCCTGTACCCCGGCTACGGCCGGCGGCAGAACCTCCACATCGGGAACATCGGCTACTACGTCGGCAGCCTGGTGGACGCGCTCCACGACAAGCTGACCCAGCAGATCGCCCGCGCCCTCCGCCACGAGCTCTGCCACGAGTCGCCGCACGTCGACTGCGAGGCCATCGCCCAGCCGAAGGCGGTGGAACTCCTCCGCCGGCTGAGCGGGGTGCGGAAGGTGCTGGAGCAGGACGTGGACGCCGCCTACCGCGGCGACCCGGCGGCCCGCAGCCACCACGAGATCATCTTCTCGTACCCCGGGCTGGAGGCGGTGTCGGTCTACCGCGTGGCCCACGAGCTGCACGGGCTGGCGGTCCCGTTCATCCCCCGGATGATGACCGAACTGGCCCACGCCAAGACGGGCATCGACATCCACCCCGGCGCGCACATCGGCCCGGGCTTCTTCATCGACCACGGCACCGGGGTGGTGATCGGCGAGACGTGCGACATCGGCACCGGGGTGAAGCTGTACCAGGGCGTGACGCTCGGCGCGCTCAGCTTCACGAAGGACGACGAGGGCGCCCTGACGCACGGCAGCTACAAGCGCCACCCCACGCTCCGCGACGGCGTGGTGGTGTACGCCAACGCGACCATCCTGGGCGGCCAAACGGTGGTCGGCGAGCGGTCCGTGATCGGCTCGAACGTCTGGCTGACGGAGAGCGTCCCGCCCGACACGACCGTGGTGCTGGAGAAGCCGAAGCTCCGCCTCAAGGGGGCCAAGCCGGCGGCCAACGAGGTGTCGCTGATGTATCATATCTAGTCGGTGGCGAGTTTGTAATTTGTAGTTGGGGCCGTCCCTTCCGTTTCCGCCCACGCCCGACCGGAGGGCGGAGTCCGGCCTTGCCAAACTCCCAACTACCACTCGCCAATTACGAATGCTGACGGACATCATCACCGCCTCCGACCCGTCCGTCCGCGACCGGCCGCTCGAAGAGGCGTGCCGGTCGTTCACCCTCGCCGAGTTCCTCGCCGAGCGCGCCGCCCTCGACCGGTTCCGCCGCGAGAGCGGCAACCTGTACCACCGCGTCCGGGCGCTGTTCTTCCTGTACGCCATCGACCGCTTCCACCTCCCCGCCCGCCCCGACCTGCCCGCCGCCGGCCGCATCCCGCACGCCGGGGTCGAGCGGCTCATGAACCGCCGGTTCGACGAGGCGGTCCGCGTGTTCCGCGCCGAGGAGGCCGCGCGCGGGCCGAGCGACCCGCTGTGCAGCGCCCTCGCCGCCGCCTACCACGCCCTCGCCTTCCAGACGCTCGCCGACCAGGTGCGGGCCAGCGTCCGCGGGGCGGCCGGCAACCGCTGGATGTTCCGCGCCGGCGACCCCGCCGACCACCCCCTCCGCGTCCGCCCTGAGCTCCTCGCCCGCCCGCACCCGGGCGCGCCGTTCCCGGTGCTGCGCGAGCGCACCCCGGTGCGGATGGACCTGTCCCACTCGTGCTGGAGCGACATCTTCTTCCTCGGGATGGACTACCCCGAGGGCGCCCGCGTCCTGAACGTGTCGATCGACCTCGGCGTCCACGGCCGCGACGCCAGCCCGAAGCCGCCGATCGAGGTCTACTTCCGCGTCATCGACGAGCCCGTGCTGCGGCTCGTGAGCGTGGACCTCGACGCCGCCGCGGACGTGAAGTCGCTGCCGGAGGTCTTCGACTTCGCCCGCGACTACCTCGGCCTGCTCAAGGCCGCGGTGATCGCCTCCGGGCTGATCCCGCCGGGCCTCGAAGGCTCACGCGCCGACCTGCGGCAGGTACTCGACGTTCTGGTCGGCCCGGGGCTCGGCATCGAGCTGGTGAGCGCCGTCAACGACATCCCGAAGGGCTCCCGGCTGGCCGTCTCGACGAACCTCCTGGCCGGGCTGATCGCGGTGTGCATGCGGGCGACCGGGCAGGCCAAGGCGCTCACCGGCTCGCTCACCGAGTCGGAGCGCCGGCTGGTGGCGGCGCGGGCCATCCTCGGCGAGTGGATCGGCGGGTCAGGCGGCGGCTGGCAGGACAGCGGCGGCGTGTGGCCGGGCATCAAACTGATCGAGGGGACGTTCGCGGCCGAGGGCGACCCCGAGTTCGGCGTGAGCCGGGGCCGGCTGCTGCCGCGGCACACCGTCTTCGGCCCGGACCGCGTTTCCCCGGAGAACCGCCGGAAGCTCGAAGACAGCCTCGTACTGGTCCACGGCGGGATGGCCCAGAACGTCGGCCCGGTGCTGGAGATGGTGACCGAGAAGTACCTGCTCCGCGAGCACGCCGAGTGGGCGGCCCGGCAGGGGGCGCTCGGGCTGTTCGGGGAGATCACCGACTACCTCCAGCGCGGCGACGTCCACGCCCTCGGGCGGGCCACGAGCCGCAACTTCGCCGGGCCGCTCCAGACCATCATCCCGGCGGCGTCGAACGCCTACACCGAGGCGCTGATCGCCGCCGCCCGGGAGAAGTTCGGGGCCGACTTCTGGGGCTTCTGGATGCTTGGCGGGATGAGCGGCGGCGGGATGGGCTTCATCGTCGCCCCGCACCGCAAGGCCGAGGCCCAGGACTTCCTCCTGGCCGAGATGCGGCGGCAGCGCGAGGCGCTGCGGAACAGCCTGCCGTTCGCCATGTCGCCGGTCGTGTACGACTTTGCGGTGAACCCGAACGGCACGTTCGCCGACCTCCTCCCGGCCGGCGGCGACCTCCTGCCGCGGGGCTACTACGCCCTGCTCGTGCCGCGCTGGCTGCGCGAAGACCCGCGCAACATCCCGGCGTCGCGGCGGGGCGAGCTGGAGCGGGTCGGCGCCGCGGCGCGGCAGTCGCCGGACCTGGCCGGGTTGGTCGAGTCGCTGTTCGACCGCATGGTGCCGGCCGCCCCCGCCTCGTCGGCCGGCGGCCGGCCGGACACGCTCGCCGGGCTCCTCGCCGCCAACGGCTTCGACCGCGACCAGCACGAGCGCGTCCGCGACGACCTCCGCCGCGGCCGCATCGGCCTCGCCCAGAACCGCCTGCCCCCGTCCACCGTCGTGGAGGACGTCCACCCCGACGACGTGACCGACTGCCGCGGCGGTGTGCCGGCCGAGTTCGTGGCGCTCGGCGAGCGGGCGCTGGCCGCGGGCGAACTGGCCGTGGTGACGCTCGCCGCCGGCGCCGGCTCGCGCTGGACGCAGGGGGCGGGCGTGGTGAAGGCGCTCCACCCGTTCGCCCGGCTGGCCGGGAAACACCGCACGTTCCTAGAAGTCCACCTCGCCAAGAGCCGCCGCGCCTCCGACCGGGCCGGCGCGACCGTGCCGCACGTTTTCACCACCGGCTACCTCACGCACGGCCCGATCCGCGACCACCTCGACGCCGCCGGCCGCTACGGCTACCCCGGCCCGGTTCAGCTGTCACCGGCGATGAGCGTGGGGCTCCGGCTGGTGCCGATGGTCCGCGACCTGCGGTTCGCGTGGGAGGAGACGTCACACCAGGTGCTCGACGAGCGGAAGCAGCGGGTGCGCGAGAGCGCCCACCAGGCGCTGATCGGCTGGGCGACGGCGGCGGGGGAGGGGAGTGACTACACGGACAACGAGCCGCTCCAGTGCCTCCACCCGGTCGGGCACTGGTACGAGATCCCCAACCTGCTGCGGAACGGCGTGCTGCGCGACCTGCTCAACGAGCGGCCCAACCTGAAGTACCTCCTCGTCCACAACATCGACACCCTCGGCGCCGCCCCGGACGCGGGGCTGCTCGGCCGGCACGTCGCAGCCGGGAAGCCGCTGACCTACGAGGTGATCGGCCGGCGGATCGACGACCGCGGCGGCGGCCTGGCCCGGGTGGACGGCCGGCCGCGCATCCTCGAAGGGCTGGCGATGCCGCGCGAGGAGGAGGAGTTCAACCTGTCCTACTACAACTCGCTCACCACCTGGGTGACCGTCGACGGCCTGCTCGACCTGTTCGGCCTCACGCGCGCCGACCTGGGGAACGACGTGGCCGTGGCGGCGGCGGTCAGCCGGGTGTCCACCCGGCTGCCGACCTACGTGACGCTGAAGGATGTGAAGAAGCGTTGGGGCCACGGGCACGAGGACGTGTACCCGGTGTGCCAGTTCGAGAAGCTGTGGGGCGACATGACGGCCGTGGGCGGTGTGGACTGCGGCTTCCTGGTGGTCCCGCGCGTCCGCGGCCAACAGCTGAAGGATCCCGCCCAACTCGACGGCTGGCTGCGCGACGGCTCCGCGAAACACGTCGAGGGGCTGTGTACGTTCTGACCCGGCGGCGCCGGGGTGCCACCCCCGGCCGTCGCCCCATCTCATCTCGGTGCCGGGGTGACAACCGTTATCACCCGGCTTTCGCCTCAGTTGAACCGCCCCAGGCGGTACGGGGCCGGGTCGAGGTGCGGCGGGGTGCCGCCGAGCAGTTCGGCCACGAGCCGCCCGGTGGCGGGGGCCATTGACAGGCCGAGCATGTTGTGGCCGGCCGCGATCAGCACGTTCCCCGCGGCCGGGGCGCGGTCGATCACCGGGAGGCCGTCCGGCGTCATCGGCCGCCAGCCCCACCACTCCTCCTGAACCGGTTCCGCCAGCGGGTCGCGGAGGTACAGCTTGGCGGCGTCGGTGAGGATGCCGAGGCGGGCGCGGTTCAGCGTCGCATCGTACCCGGCGAACTCCATCGTCGAGCCGAGCCGGTAGCCGGACGCGAACGGCGTCACGGCGACGCGGTGCTCCTCGAAGATCAGCGGCACCGTCGGGCAGACCGCCGGCCGCGGCATCGTGAGCGAGTAGCCCTTCCCCGGGAGGATCGGCACGCGGGCGCCGAGGGCGCGGTTCAGCTGGGGCGTCCAGGCGCCGGTGGCGACCACAACCTGGTCGGCGGGCACGTCGCCGGTCGTGGTCTGCACGGCGGTGGCCGTCCCGTTCGTGACCGCGAAACCGGTGACCGGGGCGTTCTCGCGCACCTCCACGCCGAGGCCGGTGAGGACGCGGCGGAGCTCGCTCATGAGGCGGTCGGGGCGGAGGTGGGCGTCGCCCTCGTAGAGGTAGCCGCCGGCGTTCCCGGGGAGCAGCGCCGGTTCGAGCGCCATCAGCCCCGCGGCGTCGAGCCGGCGGGCCGGCATGGCGAAGCGGTCGCGCAGGAGCGCGTCCGTCGGGGCGTAGTGGTCGAACCCGGCCTGCGAGCGGAACACGAACAGGAGCCCCTTCGTCTCCCACTCGACGTCGAGCCGTTCGGCCTCGATCACCTCCGCGAACTGCCGCCGCGACGAGTCGAGCAGTGCCTGGACGGCGGCGCCGGTGGCGAGCATCTGCCGCTCGTTGCAGCGGCGGGCGAAGCCGAGGAACCAGCTGAGGTTCGCCAGCACCGTCGCCGGGCGGACCTTGAGGGGGGAGTTCTTCTGGAACAGCGTGCGGAGGGTGGAGCCGACCGCCCCGGGGGCCGCCAGCGGCAGGACGTGGCTTGGGCAGACGTACCCGCAGTTGGCGTGTGAGCAGCCGCGGCCGAACCCGGCCCGGTCGAGGACCGTTACCTGCCACCCGCCGTGGGCCAAGTGGTACGCCGCGAAGGCGCCGACCACCCCGCCGCCGACGACTACGACACGCTGGGGCATACGCACTCCGAACGGACGGCCGGCGCGAGCCGGCCGGTGGGTTTTAGCCCGGTAGGGCGTCGGCGTGTAGCCCGGGGTGCAACCCCGGGTGGCGTCCGCGGTGATCCGGGGTGCGATGCGACTCAGACCTCGCCGAGACCCGCCCGGGGTGGAACCCCGGGCTAGCGGCGTCCGGGGTGCGAGGCGATTCGGACTCCGCCGAGGCCCGCCCGGGGTTGCACCCCGGGCTACACGCCCACGCCCTACCGGGCTCCAAGCCCCGAGCCAGCCGCCGGCTACTTCTTCGCCGGCTGTGGAGCTGTGGTCAGCGGGAAGTCGTCGGTGCGGAACGGGGTGGCGGGGAGGGCGGGGCCCTTCTTGTCGGCCTGCATGTTGAACAGGTTCACCACCGGGTAGTTCTTCCACCCGAACCGCACCGCCACCGGGGCGTCCACGCCCGCCGCCGACACCACCACCGTGTCGCCCTTGATCTGCGCCCGCGCCGGGCGGAACACCCGGTCCTGGCCGCACACCTCGAAGCCGTTGAGCGTCTGGTACCGGGCGGTCAGCCCGCCGCCGACGTGGTCGAACGACAGCACCGCCTTGTCGCCCTCCACCTTCATGTCGCGGTACACCGGGCCGCTGTGAACGATTTTCTGCCCGTACACCATGCCGCGGGCGTACAGCGCGAGCCGCGTGCCGACCGTGAACTTGTCCTTCGGGTGGATGTCGATCAGGTCGCCGACGTCGGTGATGACGGCCATCCCGACCTTCGGCAGGGTGCGGGTGGCGAGCAGCTGGGCCTCGCGGAGCTCCGCCCAGCTCACGCCGTCGGCGTCGTTGGCGTGCCAGGGGGCGAGCTGGACGCACAGGAACGGGAAGTCGTTCCCCCACTTCGCCCGCCAGTCGCGGATCATGGCCGGGAACAGGGTGCGGTACTCGGCCGCCTTGCCGGCGTTCGACTCGCCCTGGTACCAGATCGCCCCCTTGATGGCGAACGGCAGGAGCGGGTGGATCATGGCGTTGTACAGGCTCGCCGGCGTATGCGGGCCGACCGGCTGCTTGTCCTTCGCGGCCTTGGCGGCGTCGGCGTAGTACTTCAGCTCGGGCACGGCCGCGAGCGCCTCGGCGCTGGCCCACGCCTGCGCCGGGGTGCCGCCCCACGACGTGTGGATCAGGCCGACCGGCACGTTCCCGGGCACGCTCTTCTGGAGGTGCTGGCCGAAGTGGTAGGCCACCGCCGAGAACCCGCCCACGTTCCCCGGCCCGCTCTCGGCCCAGCCGCTGAAGTGCTTCAGGTCGGTCTGGTCGGCGAGCGGGGTGAGCGAGGTGCGCTTGGCGACGGTGAACAGCCGGACCATCGGGTTGTTCGCCCCGGCCTTGTACCGGTCGGCGTCCCAGCTGGCGTTGATCGACCACTCCATGTTCGACTGGCCGGAGCACACCCACACGTCGCCGACGCCCACGTTCTTCAGCTCGACCGTGTTCTTCCCCTTGATCGTGAGCGTGTGGCCGGTCCCGGCCTTCTGGGCGGGGAGCTTGGCGGCCCACTTCCCGTCCGGGCCGGCGGTCGCCTTGGCGGTCGCGGCCCCGAGGGAGACGGTCACCTCCTCGCCGGCGGCGGCCAGCCCCCAGACGGGCACGTCGGCGTCCCGTTGGAGGACCATGTGGTCGGTGAACAGCGGGTGCGGGGTCACGTCGGCCCGGGCGGCGGGGGCGAACCCGACGGCCGCGGCGAGGGCGAGAAGCCGGACGAGGCGCATGGGAAAGGGCTCCGACGGAGGGGAAGCGGGGGCGGGGTCGTGGGGGTCGGTGCGGTGGTGCGATCCTAATCTAGTGGCCCGGGGCGGCCCCGGTCAGCGCTTCAGCCCCAGGGTGAGCCCGTCGGCGAAGGGGAGGAAGCACAGGTCGATCCGGTCGTCGTCGCGGAGCTTGGCGTTCAGCGCCCGGATGGCGGACGTGTCCGCGTCGGTGACGGCCGGGTCGGCCGGCTTGCCGTCCCAGAGGGTGTTGTCGACCACCACCAGCCCGCCGGGCCGGAGCAGGTCGAGCGCGGCCTCGTAGTAGTGGTCGTAGTTGGCCTTGTCGGCGTCCACGAAGGCGTAGTCGAAGGTGCCGGACTGGCCGGCGGCGCGGAGGCGGGCCAGGGTGTCGAGGGCCGGGGCAAGGTGGAGCTCGATCCGGTCGGCGAGCCCGGCCGCGGCCCAGTGGCGGCGGGCGACCTCGGCGTAGGTTTCGTTCACGTCGCAGCAGACGACGGTGCCGCCGGGGGGCAGGGCGGACGCGACCCAGAGGGCGGAGTAGCCGGTGAAGGTGCCGACCTCCAGGCACTTCTTCGCGCCGAGGAGTTTAACGAGCAGCGCCAGGAGCGGCCCCTGCTCGGGGGCGATCTGCCACTCGCCCTCGGTGAGGGTGCCGGTCTCCTCGCGGAGCCGGCGGAACGCCTCCGGTTCGCGGAGGCCGATACTCAGGGCGTAGTCGTACACCCGGTCGGTGAGGGGGGTCGGGCGGACGAAGTTGTGCATCCGCGGGCTCTCTCGGGGCGGGCGACCGGTTCAGCTTAGCGACCGCCCGCCCGCGGGGCTCACCCGCGGGTCAGCTTCCCCGCGGCGCCGGCGAGCCGGTAGGCGGCGGCGGTGAACTCGAACGCCCGGTCGGTCGCCCGGGCGCCGGCGAGCCTCAGCGGGACGCCGGGGGCCAGCAGCGCCAGCGCGGCGGGGACGTCGAGGACGCGCATCACGCCCAGGACGTGTGGGCCGTCGCGGTGGCTCGTGGGCGGGTCGAGGAGCAGCACCTCGTCCACGTTCTCCGGCGCGAGCAGGGCGGCGTAGGCGGCGACCACCCCGGCCGGGCCGCGGCCGACGAGCCGCACCCGGCCCGGCTGACCGGCCAGCACCGCCGCCACGTCCCGGACGCGGCCGGCGTCGGCCGTGTCCCCGAGCAGGGCCAGCGACCGCTCCACCGTGTTCGGCGGGTTCCGCCGGGTCCAGGCCGTCGGGCCGACGCCACGCGGGAAGACGCCGACCAGCAGCCGGTCATCGCCCCCGCCCTGCGGGGGCAGTGCCCGCATCAGCGCGATCGGGTCTTCGCCCGGGTTCACGACGGCCAGCGTCGTCCGGGTGCCCGGGGCGTTGACCGCCAACACCAGCCCGGACGTCACCACCCCGGGCTCGGTGGTCACCTCGCGGCGGGTGCCGGGCGGGTCGGTCGGGTCGAACGCCAGCCGGGGCGGCGGGGCCGGCGCCCGGTAGGTGGCGAAGCAGTGCTCCCGGAGCTTGCGGAGCAGGTCCGCCTTCCACGCCGGGAAGCCGGCGGCGTCGGCGGGGAGCGTCACGGTCGCCACCGGGACGAAGGTCTCGTCGGCGGTGGCGTTGATCGCGTCCTTCGGCAGGTCGGCGTCGGTCGGGAAGGCGCGTAGCCCGGCGCCGTCGGCCAGGGCGAACGCCTCGTCCGTCACGCGGTCGCGGCTCCCCTTCAGGTGGGTCTCGAAGAACTGGTACACCGCCTGCCGCAGGTCCGGCCGGTAGTCGTGCCCGCCCCGCGACACGTACTCGTCCACGCCGCCCGCGGCGCCGAGCATCTCGTAGCACCGCTTCAGCCGGGCGACGATGCGGCGGTTGCCGTCCATCGGGAAGATCGGGTCGGCGTCCGAGTTGGCGAACAGGAGCGGCTTGGGGGCGAACAGGGCCAGGATCGTCGTCCACTCCCAGCGGTAGAGGTTGTACGCGAACATGCAGTCGCAGTGGCCGTTGACGACCCGGTTGGTGACGTAACTCTCCAGGTCGCTCATCCCGGACACCGGCACCGCTACCTTCACCCGCTCGTCCGCGGCCGCCACCCACACCGTCGTCGCCCCGCCGCCGGAGATGCCGGTGACGCCGATCTTCTCCGGGTCCACGTCCGGGCGGCTCACGAGGTAGTCGATGGCGCGGATGCCGTTCCAGCATTCGACCCCGGCCGGGGTGTAGCCGCGCGACTGCCACCAGAAGCGGTCGAGGTTGTACGTGCCGTGGTGCTTCCCGGCGACCTCGCCCAGCTGAAGGGTGTCCACGACCAGGCACACGTAGCCGTGCTTGGCGAACCACATGCCGTGGTCCTGGAAGGCGGTCTTGTTGCCGTTCCGCCCGCGGCCGGAGTGCCCGCACACGTACAAGATCGCCGGCTTCCGGCCGCCGTCGCGGTCGGTGCGGTACAGGTTCCCGGTGACGTACAGCCCTGGCTTGCTCTGGAAGTGGAGCAGCTCGATCTTCACCCCGTCGCGGTCCACAGTCCCGGTGACGGTGGCCTTCAGGTCGGTGCGCGGCGGGAGCGGGTCGAGCCCGAGCATGTCGAGGAACCGCCGCCGCAGTTCGGGCCGCTTCCGCGCCCACTCGTCCTTCGTGGTGGCGCCGTCGAGGACGTTCCGGCTGATCTCGGCGACGCGGGCGCTGAGGTAGGCGTGGACGCGGTCGTCGGGGGTCGGCTCCTGGGCGGCCGCGGTGAGGGTGTCGAGCGGGACGGCGAGGGCGGCGGAGAGTTGGAGGAGGTCGCGGCGGGTCATCGGGCGGTCCTCGCGGGAGGGGGTTCCGCCAGGATACCCGCACGAGTCGGCCGGCGGGGCGAGAATCGCCCCTCGTGGCCGCCTGGGCTGTCCGGGGCGTTCCACGGACGGCAAACCTGGCAGGATCAAGTCTCGAAACGACTGAGGAATTAGGGAGCTGTGGCCCCGGCCGGGCGATTCGACCGCGGCCGATCGGACGCCCGGCCGACACCCGCATTCCTCAGTGATTCCGTGGGTATTGAGAACCACCCTCTGCCACGTTTGCCGTCCGTGGAACGCCCCGGGTGGGTTTCGGTGGCGGTATCCGGGGACGGGAGCGATAACCGTTATCACCCCACAGCGGTCGGGCCGACTCGCACAGGTCGGTCACTGAGCCGGGTCACGGATCGGGGTGGCAACGGTCGCCACCCCACTCTGACCGTCGGGGCGCCAGGGACAGCGGACTTGCACCCGATACCGACTTGGCGGCGGTCGTAATTGCTATGCAGGCAAGAGTCTCGGTTCTCATCCGGGGAGTAGCAGGGCCGACGTCTTCCGCCCCGACCCCGGGCCGGAGATTTTTTCGCCCCCTGCCGAAGCGTGTACTATGGTAGGGGCGTAACTCGCGTTCTCAGACCTGACCCCGTCATCACGTTCGCCCTCGCCCGGACCCCGCATGCCGGCCCCGTCGTCGGTCCCCGACTTGATCGAGCGCGTCCGCCGGAGCGGGCTCGTCCCGTCCGACCGGCTGGACGGCTTCGTCGCCGGGCTCCAGGCGTCCGGCCAGTGCCCCGCCACGCCCCCCGCCCTCCTCGACCGCATGGTGGACGCCGGGATGATCACCCGGTTCCACGCCGACAAGCTGGCGGCCGGGAAGTACAAGGGGTTCCAGATCGGGAGCTACCTGATCCTGGACCAGCTCGGGACCGGCGGGATGGGCCAGGTGTACCTGGCCGAGCACGCCTCGATGCGCCGGCTGGTGGCCCTCAAGGTGCTGCCGGTGTTCGCCGCCGACGACGTGGTCGCCCGGGAGCGGTTCCTCCGCGAGGCCCGGGCCGCCGCCACCCTCGACCACCCCAACATCGTCCGCGTCTTCGACCTCTGCCAGGAGGGCCGGCTCCTCTACCTGGTGATGGAGTACGTCGAGGGGGTCAGCCTCCAGGCGCTCGTGGCCCGGGTCGGGCCGCTGGAGGTGTCCGCCGCCTGCCACTACGCCCGGCAGGTACTCTACGGCCTCCAGCACGCCCACGACCTCGGCTTCGTCCACCGGGACATCAAGCCGGCCAACCTGCTGCTCGACCGGGCCGGGGTGGTGAAGATCCTCGACCTGGGGCTGGTCCGCTCGCAGGCCGACGCGGCCGCCGGGCTGACCCGTCAGCTGGACAACCGGAGCATCCTGGGCACGGCCGACTACGTGGCCCCCGAGCAGGCGGTGGACAGCTCGGCCGTGGACATCCGGGCCGACCTGTACTCGCTCGGGGCGACGCTCTACTTCCTCCTGGCCGGCCGGCCGCTGTTCCCCGAGGGGCGGACGGCGCAGAAGCTGGTGTGGCAGCAGATCAAGGATCCGATCCCGGTGACGCGGTTCCGGCCGGAGGTGCCGCCGGAGTTGGGCGAGGTGGTTCACACGCTGTTGCAGAAACGCCCGGCCGACCGGTTCCAGACCCCGGCCGAGGCGTTCGACGCGCTGGCCCCGTGGGACGAGGGGGAGGTGCTGCCGCCGGCCGACGAGTGGCTCCCGCCGCTCCCGGCGCGGGTGCTGGCCGCCCGGGCGGCGTCGCCGGCCGCGGGCGGGGCGCGGGCGGCGGGCTCGACCTCGCAGATCCTGACCCTGGCGATGCGGTCCGGCTCCGGCTCCGGGGTGGCCAAGCGGCCGGGCCGGGAGCCGTCGCCGGCCTCGAACGCGGTCGGGATCGGCTCCGGGGGGCGGCGGCCGGCGAGCCACCCGACCGCCGAGACGGACGCGGTGTACGTCGAGGACACCCAGCGGACCCCGCACACCCCCCGCCCCGACCGCCCGGCCGAGCCGGTCGGGCCGGCCCCGCCCGAGCGGCGGCGGACGCCCCTGCTGGTGCTGGTTGCGGTGTGTGCCGCGGCGGCAGCCGCCGCCGCGACCGCCGCCGTGCTGGTGGCGATGCGGTAGCCCGGCTTGCCGCGCCTCCACACCCCGACCATCCCGCGCTACCGCACCTCTTCAAAATCGCCCGGCTTCCAGCTGCCGTCGAAGGCGGCCGGCTGCGGGCCGTAGATGCGGAAGTACGCGAACCAGCCCCGGCCCGGGACCGTGCGGACCCACTGCCCCTCCTTCCCGGCCGGGGCGGTCGGGCCGAAGTACAGGTCCACGGAGCCGTCGGCGTTCGGGGTGAAGGTCTCGTAGAGCGACCGCAGGGCCGCCCGGTCCTGCGGGGTCTGCACCTCGCTCCGGGTGGCCGCATCGTACACCGTCACCGACCAGAACAACCCCGCCGGCACCGGCTGCGGCACCGTGAGCTTGTACGCCTTGCCGCCGTCCACGTACGCGCCGGTCGCGTCGCGGTGGCCGAGCCAGTAGAGCGAGCCGGCCCCCTTCTCGCGGCGGAACATGGCCGGGGAGGTGACGATCGCCTGGGCGAACCAGCGGTCGCGGGCCTCCAGGTCCATGCCGCCCTTCGTCTCGAACTGGGCGGTGTTCGGGACGAGCCCCGCCCACTCCCAGCGCCGGTCCTTCCAGGCGAACCGGTCCGGGCGGGCGCTGGCGAACGCGGACGCCATCAGCTGGTCCCGCCCCGCCTTCGCGGCCTTGTCGAGGATGCCCTTCGTCCGCGCGTCCGGGGCGAACGGCTTCCCCTTCTCGATGCCGAGGGCGGCGAGGAGCCCGTACATGGGGCGGTACTCCTCCACCAGCGGCTCGGCGTCGACGACCGCGTGCAGCTTCTCCCAGTACGCCAGGTTGTCCTCCCAGCGGAGCGGGGTGCTGTCCATCTTCGTCTCGGTCGCGTCCACCATGGTCACCAGTTTCGGGGCGTTCGCCGTGGCCAGCGGGTAGATCTTCACGCCGCGCAGCGCGTCGAGTGCGGCCTTCGCCTCCCCCTTCTTGGGCAGGTAGCGGAGGGCCACCAGCACCTTGTTCGACGACGACCGGCCCGCGAAGTACCCCGGGGGCACGTCGCCCTTGTACCCCGGCGGCAGGACCAGGTGCTTGCCGCCCTTGCCGCCGTCTGGGCCGGGGAGGCCGACGTCGAGCACCCAGCGCTGGTGGTGGTCGTTGGCCAGCCCGATGAACGGGCCGGGCGGCAGCTCGATCACGTAGGGGCCGTTTGCCACGTCGATCACGCCGCCGCCGTAGGGCGTGTCCGAGTTGAGGGTGAAGCCGACGTGCCGCGGCCCGGCGGCGAGGATGGGTATGGCCTCGTTGTCCTTGACCCCCATCGCGCGATTGCCGTGGAAGATGGCCTCCAGGGACACAGTCGGGTACCAGAACCGGTAGGCGGTGACGGCCCGCTGGTAGTCGGCGTCGTCGTGGGTCTTTTGGGCCGCGTCGGGGGTGGGGAACCCGCCGGGCGTCGGCCGCTCCTGCCCGGCCGCGAGGGCCGCAGCGAGGAGGAGCGGGGCGGCGAGGGTCATCAATCGGGGGGGCATGGTGCTTCTCGGTGTGGCCAGCGGGTCCGTGCCCCGGGCCGCGCCCGGGGCGCCGTTACGACTCACGGCGGGGCAAAGCCTGTCTACCGCACCGCCCGGATGCCCGGCGGCACCCAGGTGCCGTCCAGCGCCTCGCGGCGGGGCGAGTACATCCGCAGCGTGACGTTGAAGTGCCCGGCCGGCGGCACCGGCAGCCAGTTCGACTCCTTACCCGGGCCGGGCGAGTCCTTCTGGAGGTAGACGTCGAGCGACCCGTCGGGGTTGAACGCGAGCTTGTCGCGGTCGCCGAGGGCGAACCGGCTGATCGGGTTGGGCACCGAAGTTCTCGGCGTCGTACATGGTGAGCGACCAGAAGGCGTCCGCCGGCGGCAGCTTCCCCTTCTCGAAGCGGAGGACGTAGCGGTTGGCGCTATCGAGCGCCTTCCCCTCGCCGTCGGTGAAGGCGGTCGGGTACACGGCGTCAGCCGGCAGGTTGGCCCCGAGCCCGGCGTAGGCGACCACCGCCCGCTGCCGGTACGAGGTGCCGTAGCTCCCGATGTTGTCGGTCTCGACGTTCCAGCCGTTGGCGTGCCGGCCCAGCGTCACGACCGCCTTGACGACGTCGGCCAGCGCGTCCTTCGCCCCGGCGTTGACCGCCGCGGCGGTGGCCGCGTCGAGCGCCCCGGGGTCGAAGTCCTTCCCCGGTTCGAGCCCGAGCCCCGCATCCGGTAGAGGATTGGGTAGTCGTTGGCGTGCGGCGGGTGCGTCTTCAGGAGCGCCGCGAAGCGCGCGAAGAACGCCACGCCGTCCATCCCGTTCACCTGCTTCACCGGCGGCGTCTTGGCGTCCACCGTCGGGTCCACGGGCGACGCCTTCGGCGGCGCGGCCCCCTTCCCCCACGCTGACAGCGGGGTGAGCGTGTAGCCGTCCTGGACCTTGTGGACGGCGGCGTAGTCGGCCGGCCCGTTCATCTGGGTGCGGCCCATCACCCACACCACCGGCGTCGGCGCCTTCACCGGCTCCACCCCGGCGGGCAGTTCGCCCTTCCAGCCCGGCGGGAGGAGGGCGAACTGCCCGGCCTTCCCGCCCGTGGTGCGCGTGCCGGGCACGGCGAACACGTCGCTCCACATGTCGAGCATCGGCACGAGGTAGTACCGGCCGCCGGAGTCGGGGACGGACACCACGACCGGCTCCCGCGTCAGGTCGAGCCAGGCGAACGAGTACAGGGTGTCGAAGTTGAACCGGACGACGTCGCGGGCGTCGGCCTTCGGGTACTCGCGGAAGTGGGCGAACTGGTTGACCGGCGCCCGCATCGGGGCGGCCGCGGCGGTCGGGACGTTCGTCGCCTGCCGCATGGTCACGTCCATCAGGACGAGCGGGTAGGCGTAGTAGTACGCCTCCCGGGCGAGCTCGCGGGCCTGCTCCGGGGCGAGCCCGGGCGGCCGCGCGCCGGCGCCGGGCGAGAGGGCAAGGGCCGCGGCGGCCAGCGCCAGCGCGGCCGGGGTCGTTCGCGTTCGCATGGGGACGTTCCCGGGGTGCGGGGTGAACGGGTCACGGCACTTCTTCGACGTCCGGCAGCCGCCACGCCTTCTCGAAGAACGCCTTCTCGGGGCCGTACAGCCGGAACATCACCTCGAACTGCCGGCCGGCCTTCGTCGGCACCCAGTTCGGCTCCTGCCCCGCCGGGGCGGTCGGGCCGAAGTAGACGTCCACCGACCCGTCGGCGTTCTTGCGGACCTCGGCGCTGTTCGAGGCCCGGCTCGCCCGCGGCAGGTCGCGGATCAGGGCGTGCGTCTCGCGGTCGTACACCGTGGCGGACCAGTAGTTCGTCACCGGGACGTTCACCGGCACCCGCAGGCGGTAGGTCTTGCCCCCGTCGAAGTTCCTGCCGCCCTTGTCCTTGTTCGCCAGCAGGTAGAACTGCGCCGTGCCGAGCCGCTTGATGCCGGTGAAGCCGAGCGTGTAGGTGACGCCCCGCGCGTCCACCGGGTAGGCGTCCGGGTCGGCGTAGCCGCTCTGCGCCGCCCGGGCCAACTCCGGCATCGCCGCGGCGAACCACCTGCTGCCCGGGTACATGGAACCGAAGCCGGCATCGTACCGCCGGGCCAGCGTGTCGCGGGCCTCGCGGGCGGCGGCGGTCAGGAGCTCCTCCGTCTTCGCGTCCGGCTGGAACGCCTTCCCCTTCTCGATGCCGAGGGTTCTGAGCGGGTCGATCATCGCGCGGTCGCGCGGCAGCCACGGCTCGGCCTGTACCACGCGGTTCAGGTTGCGGAAGAAGCTGGCGTCGTAGCGGATCGTGGAGTCGAAGAGGGTGCCGCTTGCGTCCACGAACTTGGTCGGCGGCGGGTTGTCGGCCCGCGAGAGCGGGTAGACCTTGAGCCGTTTGCCGTAGGCGGCGGCGGCGGCGACGTCGGCCTCCGCGTGGCTCTTGAGGTTGGAGCGCAAGAGCGCGAACCCGCCGTAGGTGTCCGCGGGCAGTGCGATGTAGCCCTCCGGGGTCGGCCCCTTGTGCCCGGGCGGCAGGACGAGGTACTTCCCGCCCCGGCCCTTGTCCGCCCCTTCCGGCCCGGCGTCTTCCAGCGGCATCTGCCAGACGTTGACGATGTTGCCGGCGAACGAGCCGCCCTCGGCGGGCGGCACCTCGATCACCAGCGGCCCGACGTCCTTCGTGTTCCAGAAACACATGAAGTAGATCGAGTCCGGGTTGGGCGTGAGCGTCTGGTTCTTCCAGTCGACCGGCCGCGACCAGAAGAGTATGTCGTTCTCCTTCGCCGCGGTCACACCCAGCATGGTCTGACGCATCAGGTCGTAGTTGACCGCCGGCATCCCCCAGATGACCGCCTCGACGGCGCGGCGCGAGACCGCCCGCCGCGCAAAGTCGTCCGGATCACCCGGCTGGGTCGGGGCCGGTCCGGCGAGCCCGAACAGCGCCACCAGGAGGGCGAGGGCGGCCCGTCGGTGCAGCAGAGTCATGCGTGTCCCTCCTCACGGGATCGATTCGGTGCGAGTGCGGTCTGGCGGGTACGCGGAGACGCGGGCTGGGGGAGCCCCGGCCCGCGGGCGTCGGCCGGGTCACTTCGCGTCCTTCGGCTCCTCCAGGCGGACGAGCATCATCTGCTGCGTCCGCTCCTTGCCGTAGTGGACCAGGACCGTCGCCTCGTTCTGCGTCAGGTTGTTCAGGCCGGTCTCGAAGACGATGTCCTTCTTCTCCCCGACCGACCACGCCGCCCGCTGCGTCTTGGCGTCCACCGAGCCGTACACCGGCATCGTGTTGTCCGCGACCGCGTCGTAGTAGTTGCCGCGGACCACCGCCCCCTTGTTCACCGCCAGCTGGAAGATCCGCTGGGCCGTCTTCTCCTCGCCGTTGACGAGCCCGAACACCCCGAGCGGCTGCCACTCGTCCGACGCCGGCGGCTGGGCGGCCCGGCCGGTGTCGGCGAGGGCGGCGGCCTGGGCGGCGTAGTCCTCGGCCGAGCCGGCCGGCTCGCCGTTCACGTACACCGAGTTGTCGTTGATGACGACCGAGCTGCCGTAGTCGTAGGCCACCGGCGGCGCGGCGATGCCGACAAACGAGGCCACCGCCGGCCACGCCGGGGGCACCCAGATGCCCGGCCCGACCCAGCGCGGGGCGACCCAGGCGGCGGTGTGGACGCGGTACCAGTTCGGGGTGAAGTACGGGGCCACGAACCCGCCGCGCACCACCGCCGCCGAGGCCCGCAGGGTGTTCGGGCTGAGGTACGTGGTGGTGTGCCCGATCGCCCCGGCCCGGTAGCCGCCGGCCGCCCCGCCGTAGGGGCCGACCGCCACGCCGCCCCGGTAGCCGCCGGCCACCCCGCCGAACGGCCCGCCCACGGCCGCCGCCCCGGCCCGGCCGGCGTAGGCTCCGCCGAGCGGCCCGACGCCGGCCCGGGCGCGGTTCACGTCCGTGTACGTCCGCCCACCCGGGGTCGTCACATGTACCCCACTGGCCCCGCCGGCGTGGACCCCGCCGAACGGCCCGGTCGCCACCCCACCCGCCCGCCCCGCCTGGACGGTGGTGCCGCGCGGGCCGACGTAGGTGCCGCCGCGGGCGCCGCCCGCCGCCGCGCCGAACGGGCCGGCCACCGCCCCGCCCCGGGCGCCGCCGTATGCCACCCCCCGCGGGCCGGCGACGGCCCCGCCGCGGGCGAACCCGCCGCGCCCGAACCCGTCCGCCGCCCCGCACGCCGCCAGGACCACCAGCGCTGACAACAGGCCGTGTGCCACGAGTCGCATGATGAGGTTCCGTGTGTCGGGGTGGGGTTACTTGGCCTTCACGCGCGTGACGCGCACCGGCGGTTGGTCGGGCAGTTCGGCGCCGCCCGCGGTGCGCTGGGTAGACTGCCAGGTAAAGGCGTCCGGGCCGAGGGGCACGAGGACGTTCACGGCCGTCAGCTCGGTGCCGTCGGGGAGGGTGCTGGTGGCCTCGATGAGCCAGCGGTTGCCGTCCCGCGTCCACACCGCCTCGCCGGCCGCGCCGGACCCGTCGAACACCCAGCCGCGCAGCCCGCCGGCCGGGTTGGTGCCGACCACCTGCGTGCCGGACGACACCGCCTTGCCGTCCTTCGTGAGGGCGTACTTGCCGTTCAGGAACGTCTTGGTTTCGTTGAAGGCGTACTCGACCTTGAGGTCGCCGCCGGCGCCCTTCGCGGCCCAGGTGCCGGCGAGCCAGCTGAGGTCGGCCACGGTCACGTCGGTGGCCGGGTCGGGCACCCAGTCGTGCAGGGTGGCGATCTTCCACCCGCCGTCGTCCTGCACGAACACGCCGCTGAACCGGCTCACCGTCGGCTCCGGGGTGGCCGGGACGCGGGTGTGGACGACCCCCGTGGCGACGGCGGCCTGCCGGCCGAGCCGCCGGACCGACTCGACGGTGATCTCGGTCGTGGTCTTCGGATGGGCCTTGAAGAACGCGGCCAGTTCGGCCTCGACAGCGACCCGGCCGCGGTGCGTCTCGCCGTCCGGGTCGGTGTACTCACCGTCGGCCGCCCAGCTCAGCGCGGCGGCCTTGGCGTCGCCGGCGTTGAACGCCTTCGTGTACGCGTCGGCGTTCTTGCGGATGCCCGCCGTCACCTCGTCCGCGGGCTCGCCCGCCGGGGCGCCCGGCTGGGCCGGGAGCCGGTCGTGCGCGCCGCCGACGAGCGCCGCCAGGGTGGCCGCGAGCAGCAGTCGGGAACGTCTCATCGGTGGAACTCCTGGGTGGCCGGGCGCCGTCACCCGGTTGGGTTCAGTGGCGGTAACACAACCGACGCACGCGATCGGTGTCGGTGCGACCGGGCGATCCGGGCGCGTGCCGCACCGACCCGCCGGGCCAGATCGCCCGGCGACCAACCGGCCGACGTCGGGCCGAACGCCGCGGCCTGGAGCGCGGCCAGCTGAGCCGTCAGCTGGGGGTCATCGGCGCGAGCGGCGAACTGGTCGAGGGTCGGCACCGGCCCATCCGTCAGGAACCGGTCGAGCCAGTGGAGGAGCGTCCGGTGGGCCGTGCGGGCGTCGCCACCGACGCAGGCCCGGCGGAAGGCCGCGAACGCGGTGCGTTCGGACGCGGCCACGGCGGTCCGGTGGTGCTGCCAGCGTGCCCGCAGCGCCGGCCCGAACCGCCACGCGAGGCCGGCCAGCGCGAACAGCCCCACGAGGGCAACGCCGGCCGGCAGCCACGGCCGCTGAGGCGGGGGTGGCGGCACGGGAACCGTGGGCGGTGGTGGCGGGGCCGTCACCTCGAACGACCGGCCCGGGAGCCGGGCCTGATTGAGCGACCGCTCCTCCGGGTTCCACCACGCCAGTGCCAGCGCCGGCAGCGCGTAGGTGCCGGGCTTCTCGCACACGTAGGTCACCGTCTCGACGCGCCGGCCGGTCAGGTCGCCGCGGTTCACCCGGTCCTCGACCGCCGGCGGCTTCGGGTACGCCCGCAGCCCGGCCGGCGGCTCGGACAGGAACGCCGGCAGCGCCATCCCCGGCACATCCCGAGCCTCGACGGTGATGGTTCGCGTGAACGCAGACCCCACCGCCGCGGCCTTCGGCTCGGGGGTCCAGGCTTCCGTCACGGTGAGCCGGCGCGTGGTGACCACCGTGGCCAGCCCTTCGGCGCCCGGCGGGAGCTTGGCCGTGAACCGCACCGGCGACGTGGCGACCTGCCGGGCGACGACCGGCGAGCCGAACCCCGCGGACGTGCCGAAGCGGACCGGGAAGGCCGGCACCTCCACCACGCCCGCCCGCTGCGGGTACACCGCGAACTCGTGGCGCTGGGTGATGAACGTCGTGTCGCCGACCGTCTCGCTCCCCAGCGTCGGCCGCTCCTCGGGCTTGAGGATCACGACCCCCGGCACCGGCGGCAGGTCGAACGACGGGGCGCCCGCGAACTGGCCCGGGGTGCGCAGCTCGACGGCGAGCGTCACCCGCTGCCCGACCCACACGTCGCCCGCCGGGCTCACGCTCGTGCGCGCTGGCGGGTCCTGGTCGGCGCCGAGCGCCAGGGCGGCGAGGCAGAGGGCCGCCGTCACTTCGCACCACCTTCCTGCCGCTCGTAGGCGAACTTGGCGCGGAGGAAGTCGGCGGGCTTGGTCTGCACGCGCTTCAGCCAGAGGCCGCGCAGCTCGTCGTCCGTCAGCGGCTTGCCGCCGGCCACCTGCACCTCGCCCGCCTCGGGCTTGGCCTTCCCCTTCTCGAAGACGATGGCGTCCGCCTTCACCTGCCCGCCGGTGGCGTCGCCGCCGACCGTCTTGAGCCGGTCCCGCCGCACGACCGCCACGGCCCGGTTGTCGGCGGCCTCGGCCCAGCCGGGGCGGAGGGTCAGCGCCCGGTCGTAGCTTTTCACCGCGTCATCGTACTTGCCGAGCATCACCAGCGCGTTGCCGCGGTCGAACGCCCCCTCGGCCGAGCCGGCCCGGGCGAACGCGGCCTCGGCCGTCTTGAAGTCGCCGGCCCGGTACAGCGCAGCGCCCTGCCGCAACGGGTCGGCGGACGCCTTGGCCGCCTCCTCGAACCGGCCGGCGCGGAACAGTTGGTCGGCCTGCTGCTTGGGGGTTTCCCACAGGTCCGGACGGCCGGCGGCCATCACGCCCGCGGCGGCCAGTCCGACCCCGGCAACGGCCCACAGGATGCGCCGCATCACGCCCCCTTCCCGCGGACCACCCAGCCCCGGCGGAACGACACGAGTACCACGGCCGCAAGGACCGGCACGAGCCAGTACCCGGCGTCCCGCCAGCGCTCGCCCGTGTCGGAGGCCGCGGCCGAGAAGCGAGTGTTCCCGGCCAGGTGGCGGACGTCCGCATCGTCCGGGGTGACGCGCACGAGGTCGGCGCCGAGTGTGGCGGCTGCCGTCGTCAGCGAGTCGAGTTCCGGCCCGGGACCGGCGACGGCCAGGACACTCACCGGCGCGCGGTCCTTGGCCCGGTAGTCGGCGAGGGCCGCCGCCTGGTCCGCGCCGGCCCCGTCCGCGACCCACAGCACCCAGCCGCGCCGGCCGGTCTTCGCCAGCACCGCATCCGCTGTCGCCAACGCCTCTCCGGCGGCGTCCCCGGCGACCGGCATGACGTCCGGGGCGAGTTCCCCGGCGAAGGAGTCGATCACCCCGCCGTCGGCCGTCGGCGGTACGACCCGGTGGGCGCTGCCGGCGTAGGCGACGAGGGCCGTCTTCGCCCCCGGCCGCAGGGCGAGCAGGTCGTGGACCTTCTGCGTGGCGCGGGCCAGCCGGGTCGGGGACACGTCGGGCGTCTCCATCGACGGCGTGACCTTCAGCACCACCACCAGCACCGCGTCATCGTCGGCGAACGGGGCCGGCTCGCGCTCCCACGCCGGGCCGGCGAGGGCGACGGTCGCCAGAACCCAGCCGGCGACGAGCAGGTGCGCCGGGGTGACCCAGGCCCGCCGCCCGCCGCCGACGAGGAGGTGCGGGAGGAGGTCCGGGGCGACCACCCCGCGCCAGGCCCGGCCGGGGTCGGCCGCCGCCCAGAGCCGCCACCCGAGCAGCCCCGCCGGGAGGAGGGCGAGCAGCCACCACGGTCGGATGAGGTGGAACTCGCTCATCCGACCGCCCCCTTCCGGCCGGCCGGGAGCGCGGCCGCGACCGCGGGGGCGAAGCTGACGAGCAGCCCGGCGGCCAGCGGCCAGTGGAACAGGTCGCGGCGCGGGCGGTGCGAGAGGGTCTTGGCCTCCGCGGTTGGGAGTGCGTCGAGCCGGCGCGACACCTCCTCCAGCGCGGCCCGGTTGCCGGCGAACGAGTACGTCCCGCCGGTCGTGGCCGCCACCCGCTTCAGCGCGTCCTCGTCCAGCTTCTCCTCGCCCGCGGCCTTCGGGTCGCCGACCGCGACGGCGTGGATCACGACGCCCTTGTCCTTCGCCACCTCGGCCGCGTTCTGCGGCGGCACCAGGCTGCCGGTGTCGTTGCCGTCCGTCAGCACGATCAGCACCCGCTCCGGCACGTCCGTCCGGTCGAACACCGTGACCGCCAGCCCGATCGCGTCCCCCAGCGCCGTCTTCGGCCCGGCCATCCGCACCCGCATCCCGGCCAGGAGTTCCCGACACACGTCGAGATCCTGCGTGAACGGCGCCTGCACGAAGGCGGCGTTGCCGAACACGATCAGCCCGACCCGGTCGCCCGCCCGTCGGCTGAGGAACCCGTCGAGAACCTCGCGCACCGCGGTCAGCCGGTCCACCGTCTTCCCGGCGGCGTTGGTGAAGTCCTTCGTCTCCATCGACCCGGACAGGTCCACCGCCACGAGGACGTCGCGGACCGGGATCGTTCGCGTGACGGGCGGGTCGAGCCACTGCGGCCGGGCCAGCGCGGCGACGACGCACACCCACGCCGCCACGAGTCCCGCGCCCCCGACCCAGCTGCGGGCGCGGACCACGGCCCCGGCGGTCGGCGTCTCCCCGGTGGCGTGGGCGAGTCGGCCGAGGAACGGCACGCGCAGCCCGGTCGCGGCCTCGCGGCGGGTCGGCGCGAACCGCCACACCGCCGCCGGGAGCGGCAGCAGGGCGAGCAGCCAGGGGTAGGCGAGTGTCAGCATGGCCGGTCGGTCCGGTGGTGGCGGACCCACGCGCGGGCCAGGGCGATGAGCCGGTCGGCGTCCGCAGCAGGCGGGGCCGGGCCGGGGGCATACTCGGCGTCGCCGAGGACAGCGCCCGGGGGCGAGGCGAAGCCGTCGGTGCCGCCGGTGCGGTTCAGGAACGTCAGCCAGTCGGGGCCGGTGAGCGAGGCCACCCGCTCGCGCAGGAAGCCGGCCAGCGCGGCCCGCTTCAGCACCGCGGCGACGGCCGGGACCGGGTTCCCGGTCGGCGGGATGTGCGCGAGTTCGGCCAGCGCCGCGCGGCGGTAGCGGGTCCGCCGCCACCACGCCACGGCCGACCACGCCGCGACCCCGAGCAGCACGACCGAGACGGCCCCGGCCGCATACCAGCCGGGCGCGGGCGGCCACCACGGGGCCGGCGGCGGGAGGGCAATGTCGTGCAGCCGGTCGAGGCTGCCGGGGTCGCCGGCCGGGACGCTCATCGGGCGGCCCTCCCCGGCGCGTGGCCCAGCGCCCGCGCCAGCTGGGCGACGACGGGCTCGTCCGTGCGGAGCGGCAGCACGGGCACCTCGCGCGTCAGGAGGAAGTGCTTCGCGGCGGCCCGGTGGTCGGCGAAGGCGGCGCGAAACTCGGCCCGCACCGCGGCGGCCCCGGTATCGGCCTCCAGCTGGCGCGCCCCGTCGGAGGCGACCACGCGGCCGGCGGCCGGGAGGTCGGCTTCGAGCGGGTCGAACACGAACACCACCAGTACGTCGTTGTGTTGGGCGGTTTCGGTGAGCAGCCGGCGCGTCTCGTCGTCGATCCCGTCCCCGTCGGTGACGACGACGACGAGCCCGTCGTGCGGGGTCAGGCCGCGGGTGCGGCGGAGAGCCTCGTTGAGCATCCCGGGGGCGGGCGGCACGGGCGAGTCGGCCCGGAGGGCGTGGTTCATCTCCACCACGGCCCGGAGGAGACGCATCACGGCCCCGGTGCTCCGCTGCGGGCGGACCTCGCGGGCCTCGGCGTCGTTGAACACCACCGCGCCGACCCGGTCCTGCACGCCCACCGCCCGCCACGCCGCCACGGCCGCCGCCTCGGCCGCGGTCACCGACTTCAGCCTCACCCGGCTGCCGAAGAACATGCCGAGCCGCTGGTCCACCACCAGCACCACCGGCCGCTCGCGCTCCTCGGTGTACACGCGGGTGTGCGGGGTGCGCGTCCGGGCGGTCACCTTCCAGTCGATCTGGCGGACGTCGTCGCCGGCGACGTAGCGGCGGACCTCCTCGAAGTTCAGCCCGCGGCCGCGGAGCCGCGAGGCGTGCCGGCCGGCGAGGAGGCTGGCGACCGGCTGCCGCGGCAGGAGCGAGAACCCCCGGGCCGCGTGGCGGAGGGCCACGAGGTCGGCGAGGCGGACGTACACCCCGGGCGGCGCGGCGGGCATCGGGGTCTCACGCGAGCGGGGCGGGGGCCGCGGGCGCCGGCCCGGGGCGGAGGGCCAGGGCGAGCATCACCCACCCCCAGCCGGCGAAGACGAGGTCGATCCCCACGAACGTGCCGATCACCCACAGGGCCGACTCGGGGAAGTCCTGCCAGATCAGCAGCGCCAGCACGACGCCGACCACGCCGCTCAGGGCGGTCCAGCCCCACCCCGAGAAGCGGCGGGCGACGGCCACCACGAGCCGGAGGACGCCGCCGGCGAAGAACAGCATGGAGAGGAACAGCGTGTACCCGGCCGCGCCCAGAGCCGGCCGGCCGAGGAGCACGACGCCCGCGAACAGGTACAGCGCCCCGCAGAGCACGGCGTACACCACCCCGCCCCAGCCGCGCGCCCAGAACGCCCCCGCGAACTGCCCCCCGGCGGCGACCAACAGGATGATCCCGATCACCTCGACGGTGACGATCGTGGCCAGCGCCGGGTAGGCCAGCGCGGCCACGCCGGCGGCGACCAGGAGCAGTCCCCAGGCCAGGAGCCATCCCCAGGCCCGCCGGAGGGCGGCGAGGTCGGCCTCGGCCTGGGCCAGAAAGTACGGGAAGCCGGACGACATGGCGTGACTCCTCGGCGTGCCTACGGGACGGCGATCTGCCTCACCACCTCGGCGACGACCTGGTCGGGCGTGACCCCCTCGGCGGCCGCCTCGTAGCTGAGGATCAGGCGGTGGCGGAGGCAGTCGGCGGCGACGGCCCGCACGTCGTCCGGGGTCACGTGGTCGCGGCCGGCGAGCCAGGCGTGCGCCCGGGCCGCCCGGTCCAGGGCCAGCGTGCCCCGCGGGCTGGCGCCGACCTGGACCCAGCCCTTCAGCTTGTCGCCGAACTGCGCCGGCCGGCGGGTCGCCGCCACGAGGGCGACGAAGTACGCCTCCACCGCCTCGGACACGAACACCTTCAGCACCTCGGCCCGGGCGTCGTGAACCACCTGCTGCGGCAGCTTCTCGGCGGCCGGGGCGGTGCCGGCGTCCTCCCCGCGGACGAGCCGGAGGATCTTGGCCTCGTCGGCGTCGGTCGGGTACTCGATCAGCACCTTCAGCAGGAAGCGGTCGGTCTGGGCCTCGGGGAGGGGGTACGTCCCCTCCTGCTCGATCGGGTTCTGCGTGGCCATCACCAGGAACAGGTCCGGGAGGGCGTGCGTGGTGCCGGCCACCGTCACCTGCCGCTCCTCCATCGCCTCCAGGAGCGCGGCCTGGGCCTTGGCCGGGGCGCGGTTGATCTCGTCGGCCAGGACGAGGTTGCCGAACACCGGGCCGGGCTGGAACTTGAACTCGCCCCCGCCCGACTTCTCGACGTACACCTCGGTGCCGGTCACGTCGGCCGGGAGGAGGTCGGGCGTGAACTGGATGCGCGAGAAGGTCGCGTCCAGGTTCTTCGCCAGCGTCTTGATCGTGCGCGTCTTGGCGAGCCCCGGGAGCCCCTCCAACAGGACGTGCCCGTTGGCCAGCAGCGCGATCAGAACGCGGTCGATCACCGCCTCCTGGCCGATGACCGCCGCGCCCATGCGCGCCTTCAGCTCCGACACCGCGTCGCGTAGGGCCATCTCAGATGCCGGTGAGGTAGTTGAGGTAGCCTTCCATGCGGATCGTCATCTTCTGGATCACCCCGAGCGGGCGGACGGTGTCCGTGTACACCACCGCCGAGCCGGCCGCCCCGCCGGGGAGCTCGCGCAGGTCGTCCTCGCTCATCAGGAGCCGGACCGCGAACCGCCCGCGGGGCGCCGCCTGGGTCTGCTCGGGGAGGTCGCCGGTCGGGGCCGCCTGCCCCTGGCCGGTCATCGGGATCACCGTCTCCACCTCGGCCTTGAACACCCGGCCGGGGTACATGGCGAACACCACCTCGGCCCGCTGCCCGGGGCGGAGGTTGCGGAGCGGGTGCTGCGAGTACGTCGCCACCACGACCCCGCGCTGCGCGGTGCTGACGAACGCCAACGCCGGCGTCGCCGGGGCCACCATCAGCCCCGGGCGGATGGCGAGGTCGGTGACGAACCCGTCGTCCGGGGCGGTCACCGTCGTCTGCTCCAGGTTGAGCCGGGCCGCGGCCAACTGCTGGCGGACCTGGGCCACCGAGGTGAACTCCCCGCCGACCTTCGACTCGACGGCGAGTTGCGCCCGCTCCCGCTGGGCCGCGGCCTCGCGGCGGGCGGCCTCGGCGCCGTCCACCCGGGTCTTCGTGTTCAGGTACGTTTCGAGCGACCCGCTCCCGGCCGCCCGCAGCTGTTCCTGCTGCGCCAGGTCCGTCTTCGCGTTCGCCAGCTGGGACTCGGCCGCCCCCACGGCGGCGGCCGCGGCCTTCAGGTCCGCTTCGAGCTTGGGCAGGTCGGTGCCGGCGGCGGCGAGGGCCGCCTCCAGCCGGCGGACCTCGTACTCGTAGGGGCGGGCGTCGAGCCGGAACAGCACCTCGCCCTTCTTCACCGGCACGTTCGGCCGGACCGGCACCTCGACCACCTGCGCCGGCTTCGGCAGGTACGGGGCCACCGGGATCACGTAGCGATACACGCGCACGTCGGACGAGTGCGGGTGGCAGTAGTTGGTCGCCAGCACCAGCCCGAACACCCCGACCACGCCGACGAGCGCGACGCCGATCTTGTTGGTGAGGTTGAACGGCAGGAGCTTGAGCCGGAAGTACACCAGCCAGACGAGCGCGACGTAGGAGACGGTGAGGACGAAGATCACGGCGCCGCCTCCTTCGTCGCCGGGGCCGCGCCCGGGGAGCGGACGAACGCCCAGGCGAAGGCGACCGGCCAGAAGACGACGAAGATCAGGCCGACCCAGCCGAGGGCGGTGACGGCGTCGGCCTGCGGGTGGTTGCGCTTCCGGGCCACGTCGCCCGGGAGCGAGCCGAGCCACACGAAGCCGATCACCAGCGTCGCCAGGATCAGCCCCCAGAAGACCAGGGCGACCCCGTCGAACAGCCAGTCCAGACTATCGAGCATAGACGTCTCCACGGTCCCGAACCGGCGACTCGCCGTCTCATCTTGCCCAGCCTCCCGGTCCACCCCCGCGATCGGCGGCGATCCGGTCAGGAGGGCCGCCCGCGGGTCCGATCTAGAGGGCAGGTCCGTTGCCAGCTGCGGGGGATGTCGTGCCGGCACACCGCCCGTTCGGGGTCGTCCTTTCCCTCGGCCTCGCCCTGACTCCCTGGGCACACGCCCGCGGCCAGGAGGTCGCGCCCGCCGCCCCGGAATCGGCCGCCGCGGAGCCCGCGGCCCTGAACCCCTACGCCGGCGACCTGCACGCCCGCCTGCGGATGACCGGCGACTGGTGGGGCACCCGGTCGGCCCTCGCCGACCGCGGGCTGACGTTCGACCTGTTCGCCACGCAGTTCTATCAGGGCGTGGCGGCCGGCGGTCGGGAGCGGGAGTTCGAGTTCGGCGGCAAACTCGACTACTTGTTCAACCTCGACGGCGGCAAGTTCGGCCTGTGGCAGGGCAGCGCCCTGAACCTGCACGCCGAGACGCACTACGGCACCTCCGTGAACAACATCGACGGGCTCCTCGCCCCGTCCAACCTCCCGCTCAGTTTCCCGGACCCGGACAAGTCGATCTCCTCGATCACCGGCCTGAAGCTCTCCCAGCTGGTGAGCGAGGACGTGATGGTCTTCCTGGGGAAGATCAACACGCTGGACGAGTACGGCTTCCGGTACGCCCCGGCCCTCGGGATGAACCGGCCGGGGCTGGAGGGGTTCATGAACACCTCCCTCGTCTTCAACCCCATCGTCGCCCGCACCGTCCCGTACTCGGCCGCCGGGGTCGGGGCGGCGTACCTGCGGGAGGGCGAGCCGCTGCTCGCGCTGTCCGTGTTCGACCCCGAGGAGCGGGCCACCCGGGGGCTCGGCGACCTGTTCACCCGCGGCGTCGTGCTGGTCGCCGACCTGACGCTCGACGTCGAGCCGTTCGACCGCCCGGGGCGGTACAACCTCGGCGGCACCTACAGCAGCGCCCGGTACCGGTCGTTCGACCCGGCCGCGTACCTGGACGTCCCGCGCGAACTCGCCCGGGACGAGGCCACGGCCCCGCAGGAGACGGGGTCGTGGTCGGTGTACGCCAACTTCTACCAGGCTCTCCGCGTGGACGAGTCCGACAAGAAGCGGCACTGGGGTCTGTTCGGGCAGTTCGGGCTGGCCGACGGCAACCCGAACCCGGTCCGCTTCGTGGCCAACGGCGGCGTCGGCGGGCGGAGCCCGCTGCCGGGGCGGAAGTACGACACCTTCGGCGTGGCGTACTTCTACCTGGGGCTGAGCGACTCCTACAAGGCGCTGGCCCGGCCGCTCCTCCCCCAGCGGGACGAGTACGGCGTGGAACTCTTCTACAACCTCGCCGTCACCCCCTGGGCCCGGCTCACCGCCGACCTCCAGGTCGCCCGCCCCAGTACCGCCGGGCTCGGCACGGCGGTCTTGCCGGGGCTGCGCCTTCAGCTGCTGTTCTGACGGCGCCCGGCCCGCGCCGGGGCTACGGCTTCGGCTCGATCGTCACCCGCTCGATCCGGCCGGTGTACCGGAACGGCAGCCGGTAGGTGAAGTCCACTGCCGACCCGGTGTCCAGGCCGACATCGATTCCCTCGCCGAGCGAGAACTGGAGCGGGATGGTCCGCGACAGCTTGCCCTCGCCGACCCTCTTGCCGTTGGCGGTCAGCGTCACCGCCGCGCCCTTCCCACGCTCGCCGGCCTTCCCCTCGTAGGCGAGATTCATCGCCAGCGACACCTTCCCCCGGGGCAACTCCTCGGACGTAACCGTGAACCGCTCGGTGGCGAGCATGTTGTAGACGAAGTGCGCCTTCCCCTCGCGCAGGTAGAGCCCGTACCCGCCGGTCAGCCCGCCCTGGGTGAAGACCATCCCCTCGGCCCCCTTCTCCGGGATCTCGATGTCTGCGGTGACCGCGAACGACTTGTTCAGGACCGGCGGGCACGCGCCGTCCGGGAGTGCGACCTGGCCGGGGAAGTACACGTACTTGTCGCGCTTCCCGGCGAGGTTCGGGCGGCCCTGCAACTCGCCGTTCAGCCGCTCCACCCCCCGCCAGTCGAGCGGGAGCACCTTGTACCGCTCCGCCTCCTGCCAGAACCGGGCTTCGAGCTCCCGCAACCGCTCCGGGTGCTTGGCGGCGAGGTCGTTCGCCTGGGAGAAGTCCCGGCTCAGGTCGTACAGCTCCCACTTCGCCGTGAACGGGTCGAAGGGGCCGCGGACCGGGCTCCACGGGACGAAGCTGCGGCTCGACGCCATCCACCCGTCGTGGTAGATGCCGCGGTTCACGAACATCTCGAAGTACTGCGTGCGCCGCGTCTCCGGGGCGTTCCGGTCGGCGAATGTGCCCAGGAAGCTCGTCCCCTCGATCGGCCGCTGCTCGATCCCGTTCAGCATCGTCGGCGGGGTGATGCCGATCGCCTCGTAGAGCGTCGGCACGATGTCGATGACGTGGAGGAACTGGTTTCGGAGGCCGCCGCGGTCGCGGATGCGCGCCGGCCACGAGACGATCATCGGGTTGCGGGTGCCGCCGAAGTGGCTGGCCACCTGCTTGGCCCACTGGAACGGGGTGCAGACCGCGTGCGCCCACGCGGCCGGGAAGTGGTTGAACCACCGCGGCCCGCCGATCTCGTCGAGGTGGGCGAGGTTGTCCTGCCACCGCTCGGGGAAGCCGTTGAAGAACAGGTTCTCGTTCAGGCTCCCCTCCAACCCGCCCTCGGCGCTGGCGCCGTTGTCGCCGACGACGTAGACGAAGACCGTGTTGTCGCCGCCGGGCATCCTCTTCACCTCGTCGATCACCCGCCCCATGTGGTGGTCGACGTGCGCGGCGTACCCGGCGAACACCTCCATCATTCGGGCGTAGACCCGCTTCTGGTCGGGCTGGAGCGTGTCCCACGCCGGCAGCCCCTCGCTGCGGGCGGTGAGCTTCGTGTCCGGTGGGACGACCCCGAGCTTGATCTGCCGCGCGAGCGTCGCTTCGCGGTAGGCGTCCCAACCCGCGTCGAACTGCCCGCGGAACTTGTCGATCCACGCCTTCGGCGCGTGGTGCGGGGAGTGATTGGCCCCGGGGGCGACGTACAGGAAGTACGGCTTGTCCGGCGAGATGCTCGTGGACCGGCGGACCCAGGAGATGGCCCGGTCGGCGAGATCCTCGGTCAGGTGGTAGTTCGGGTCGGCGCTCGCCGGGACGAGGTTCCGGTTCTCGAACAGGAGCGGGTTCCAGTGGTTCATGTCGCCGGCGTTGAACCCGTAGAAGTAGTCGAACCCGAGGCCGTTGGCCCAGCGGTCGAACGGCCCGATCGAGCTCGTCTCCCAGGTCGGCGTGTTGTGGTTCTTGCCGACCCACGCGGTCATGTACCCGTTCTGCCGGAGCACCTCCCCGATCGACCCGCAACTCCGCGGCAGGACGCAGACGTACCCGTCGTACCCGGTGGCGGCCTCGGTGATGCAGCCGAACGACACGGTGTGGTGGTTGCGGCCGGTAATGAGTGCCGCCCGGGTGGGGCTGCACAGGGCGGTCGTGTGGAACCGGGTGTAGCGCAGTCCCTCGGCCGCAAGCCGGTCGAGGGTCGGCGAGGGGACGCCCCCGCCGAACGTGGAGTACTGCCCGAACCCGGTGTCGTCGAGCAGGATGAGCACGACGTTCGGCGCCCCCTTCGGAGCCTTCACCGGCTGCGGGAACTGCGGCGGGTCGGAGTCCCGGTACGTCTTCCCGACCTTCCCCTTGAACTGGAAGTCCGGTCGCGGCAGTACCTTCGGGGTGCCGCCCGCCGGAGGTGTCGGCTCCTGGGCGAAGGCCACCCCCAACCGCCCGGAGGCGCCCAGCCAGCCGAACGCCCCGCCCGCCGCGAACAGCGCGGCCGCTGCCAGCCAACGCGTCATCGGTCGTCTCCTTCTCCAGCGGGTTCACCTGCCGGCGCGGGCCGCCTCCGGCCCACCACGGGTGGCAACCTCCGCGGCGGTCCACGACTCATCCCGCCCCGGCACGGTCGTCCTACCGGGGCTGCGCTTTCGGTTGTTGTTCTGATGGCGCCCGGCCCGCGCCGGGCGCCACCAGGCCAGCCCGTTACCGCCCGCCGGGGTTGCGGCGGAGGTTCTCGAGGATCTGGTCGATCGTGAAGCTCGCCGCCCGCTGTCGGGGCGGGAACTCCTTGAACGTGGCCAGGAACTTGGCCACCTCCGACTGGGCGGTGAAGATCAGGTACGGCTGACTGATCATCCAGTCGTAGTAGGTGTTCGAGGTGATGTCGGCCCGCTCGTAGGGGTCGGCCCGGAGGTCGAACAGCTTCGGCAGGCGCAGCACCGTGAACGGCTCGGCCCATACCCGCAGCGTGCCCGGCGCCCGCTGCTCGGCGAACACCACCTTCCAGTTCTCGTAGCGCATGCACAGCAGGTCGCCGTCGTCGCTGAAGTAGAAGTACTCGCGCCGCGGCGTCCGCTGCTCCTGGCCGAGCAGGTACGGCAGCATGTTGTACCCGTCCAGGTGGACCTTGAACGTCTTCCGCCCGGCCTGGTGGCCTTTCAGGAGCTTGGCCTTGATGTCCGGGTCGCCGGCCGCGGCCAGGAGGGTCGGCAGCCAGTCCATCCCGCTCACCATCTCGTTCGAGATGCTCCCGGGCCGGATGCGGCCCGGCCAGCGGATCATGCACGGGACGCGGAACGCGCCCTCCCAGTTGGTGTTCTTCTCGCTCCGGAATGGCGTGATGGCCCCGTCCGGCCAGGTGTTGGCGTGCGGGCCGTTGTCGGTCGTGTAGATGACGATCGTGTCGTTGGCGATGCCGAGGTCGTCGAGCGCCTTCAGCAGCGTCCCGACGTGCCCGTCGTGCTCGACCATGCCGTCGGCGTACTCGGTGCGCGCGGTCAGCCCGGCCGGGCTGCGGCGGTCGGCCTTCACGTGCGTCCGCAGGTGCATCCGGGTGGCGTTGAACCAGCAGAAGAAGTTCTTGCCGGCCTTCGCCTGCCGCTGGATGAAGTCGACCGCGGCGGCCGAGGTTTCGTCGTCGATCGTCTCCATCCGCTTCTTGTTGAGCGGGCCGGTGTCCTCGATCTTCCCGTCGGCCGACGACCGGATCACCCCGCGCGGGCCGAACCGCTTGCGGAACTCCGGGTCGGTCGGGTACGTCCGCTGCTCCGGCTCCTCCTCGGCGTTCAGGTGGTAGAGGTTGCCGAAGAACTCGTTGAATCCGTGGTTGGTGGGGAGGAACTCGTCCTTGTCCCCGAGGTGGTTCTTCCCGAACTGGCCGGTGGCGTACCCGAGCGGGCTCAGCAACTCGGCGATGGTCGCGTCCTGCGGCTGGAGGCCGGTGTCGGCCCCGGGGACGCCGACCTTGCTGAGCCCGGTGCGGAACACGCACTGGCCGGTGATGAACGACGACCGGCCGGCGGTGCAACTCTGCTCGGCGTAGTAGTCGGTGAAGATCATCCCCTCGCGGGCGATCCGGTCGATGTTCGGCGTGCGGTAGCCGACCAGCCCCATCGAGTAGGCGCTGATGTTGGTCTGGCCGATGTCGTCGCCGAAGATGACCAGGATGTTCGGCCGCTTGCCGTCCTTCGGCTGTTCCGCCGGCTGGCGGATCACCGTGGACACCGGCGACGTCCCGCCGACCGCGCAACTCCCCTCGCACCGGACCGGCCGGTCGGGCAGCGTGACGGGCACCTCGGCCCGGGCCTCGCCCGACCCGGCGGCCTGGAGGACCGACTCCAGCCGGCCGGACGCCGCCGCCCACCCCCCCGCCGCGCCGACCACCAGCGTCAGCAGCGGCACCACGGACGCGCGCCGCGACGCGACGGCCGTTCTGACCCAACGGAACATGGTGCTCCTCCCGGGGAAAACGAAACGGGACGGGCCTCGGTCACTCCGCCTTGCGGGCGGGGAAGACGGTCTTCCAGTCGGCCTTCATGTCGGCCACCACCCAGCTGCGGGCCGCGGCCTCGTCGAGCCCGCGGGACAGCCGGCCGACCCGCGACGTGCGGTCGTAGGCGTACTCCCGCTCGCCGTCGGTGTGGTGGACGAGCAACCCCAGCCGGGGGCCGGGGGCGGTGGTGGCCCACTCCAGCATCTCGAAGTCGCCGTCGGAGTTGCCCACGGCGATGACCGGCCGGCGGCCGATGGCCCGGCCGATCCCGACCGGCTTGCCGGCCCGGTCGTTGACCAGATCCACCTCCGGGAGGATCACGAGCGCCGGCTTGCCGTCTCGCACCTCGTAGCGGGTCTTGAACGTGGTGCCGATCACCTGCTCGGGCGGGACGCCGTAGACCCGCTCGGCGAAGGCCCGGACCAGCTCGGTCGTGCCGCCGGTGACGATGTAGGTCTTGAAGCCGCTGGCCTGTAGGTAGGCGAGGAGTTCCAGCATCGGCTGGTAGACGCACTCGGTGTACGGGCGGTTGAGCTTCGGGTGCCGGGCGGTCGCCAGCCAGTCCCTCGCCGCCTTGTCGAACTCGTCCACCGTCATCCCGGTGTGGGTGGCCTTGACGACCTCGACCAGCCCCTTCTCGCCGGCCGCGGCCAGCGCCCGCAGGTCGCCCGAAAGCACCGACTGGAACGGCTCCGTGTCCTGCCACTCGGGGTGCTTCGGGGCCAGCGCCTTCACTCGGTCGAGGGCGAACGCCACCTGGACGTACACCGGCTGCTCGCACCAGAGGGTGCCGTCGTTGTCGAACACGGCGACCCGCTCGGCCGGGGGGACGAAGTCCGGCGAGCCCGCCTTGGTGACGCGCGCGACGAACTCGGTGACCGCCTTCTTCGGGGCGGTGTCGTTCCACGACGCGAGGGCGGGGGCCGGCTGGGACCGGCCGGGTGCGGTGGGGAGGAGGACCGCCAGGGCGACGAGGACGCCGCCGAAGCCGGCAGGTGCATGGCGCATGAGCCCCCCGGGTCGGGCGGTCGGAGTACGGTCGGGCGACCCGGCGCGGGGCCGGTGTCCCCATCCCTGGGGGCTACGGGAGTCGGGCGGACGAACTGCGGAGCTAATCTTGTACAGCCGGGCGGGGGAGTTCAAGTGAAAAACCGGAAGGGCAGCGCACACCATCCTGCCCACGGACGAGCTTTCGGCCGGAACTGAACCCGGGCGTCACGCCCGGTGTGGTAGCGACGCGGGCGGCGGGTCACGCTTCCGGGCGGCTGCGGAGCTCGTCCCACATGGCGGGGGTCAGCACGCAGCGGAAGCCGATGTGCGACATGCCGGTGTCCGGGGCCGTACCACGGCGGGCGGCCGGGCGGTAGCTCTCGCAGTAGCTGACGTGGCACAGGAACGAACCGCCCCGCGTCACCCGCTTGGGCGAGTGCGGGTCGGCCGGGTCGAAGCTCGTCGCCGGGCCGGTGGGGTTCTCGACCAGCCCCGCGCCGGACCGCCGCTCGTACTCGTCCGGCCGGTACCAGTCCGAGCACCACTCCCACACGTTCCCCGCCACATCGTGCAGCCCGTACCCGGTCGGCGGGAAGGCCCGGGCCGGGGACGTGCGCGTGTAGCCGTCGAGCTCGGTGTTGCGTTGGGGGAACTCGCCGTGCCAGATGTTGGCCCGCGGGCGGTCGTCCGGCGGCGGCTCGTCGCCCCAGGGGTAGCGCTTGCCGTCGAGCCCGCCGCGGGCGGCCCGCTCCCACTCGGCCTCGGTCGGCAGCCGCTTGCCGGCCCACCCGGCGTAGGCCACGGCGTCGTCCCAGGAGACGTGGACGACGGGGTGCTCGTCCCGCCCGTCGAGGGTGCTGGCCGGGCCGGTGGGGTGGCGCCAGCTCGTCCCGGGGACGTACCGCCACCACCGGGCCATGTCGGTGAGCGGAACCTCCCCCGGCGGCGGGGTGAAGACCATCGACCCGGCCACCAGCCGGCCCTCGTCGGGCCGGGGGGTGTTGGGGGGGAGGAAGCGCTGCATCTCCTCCCACACCGGCTTCTTCTCGGCCGTGGTGACGTACCCGGTGGCGTCGGCGAAGGCCCGGAAGGCGGCGTTGGTGACCTCGGTCTCGTCGGCCCAGAATCCGTCGACCCGGACCTTGTGCGCCGGCCGCTCGGTCCGCGGCAGCCGGGGGTCGGCCGAACCCATCGTGAACACGCCGCCGGGCACCCACTTCATCCCGGGCGGGCTCTTGGTGGTGAGCCGGGTGACCCCGTAGGCCGCGCCGAACCCGCCCGCGGCGAGGGCGCCGAGGAGGAACGCACGCCGGCCGACCCGGGACGGCGGGGGGGTGACCAGGGGCGGGGCGGGGCGGGCGGGCCGCGACGTCTTCTTCGATCCCACGGCAGCTCCCGGCACGGGCGCGGTGTGCGCATCTGCACGCCATCATAGTCCGGGCGGCGGGCGCGGGAGGCCGGGAGGGGGCCGCGAACCGGCGGGGCGCGGTCGGGTGCGGCCGGCGGGTCGGGTTCAACCGCCCGAAACGGCGCTCCTACGCGATCGGGTTGATCGGTAGGCCGCCCGGGTATTGCGTAGGGGGTCGGGCTGAGATGTGAGGGGCCGTGGAGCGCGGGCGAACCCCGACCGGGGCGGGTGACAACCGTTATCACCCACCGGGGTGCGACTACCGGAGCACGGCGGTGGGGAGCTTGGTGTCCGCCGCCGGGTAGGCCGGGTAGTGCCGGGCGGCCGACCCGAGGACCGCCGCGACCGCCGCGCCGACCGCCTGGGCCTCCGCCCGGGCGGCGCGGACGATGGCGTCCTCCCCCACGGGCGGGTGGACCTCGGCGTAGTCGGGGATGATCCGGCCGCCGCGCACGTCGTCCCGCTGCCGGGCACGCTCCACCTCGCGGGCCACCCGCTCCGCCATCCCGGCGAGTTGCTCCAGCGCCGCGGCCGGGGCGTCGAGGAGCCCGTCCTCGGCCAGGATTTCCTGCTGGTAGTTCCAGGTGGCGTCCTCACCGCCCTCGTCCCGGACGCCCCCGAGGCCGGTGGCCTGCGCGCGGTCGAGGAGGCCGAGCAGCGCCCAGTACCGGGCGTAGAACCGGTACGCCTCGACGGCCCGCACCCGGTCGGCGTCGGTCAGCACGTTCTTCCCGAGGCCCGGGACGTCGCGCTCGGTGTACAGCGGCCGCACGGCCGCGACCCCGCCCAGCTGGCACGCGGCGGTCCGCATCAGCTCCACGGTCTCGCGGCGGAAGACGGCGAAGTCGAACCGGCTCCGCTTGGCCCGGTTGCGGGCGCGGAATTTGGCCTCGCACCGCTTCAGGGCGTAGACGTTCTCCCGCAGCATCCACGCCGGGCTGATCTGGTTGTACGCCGGGGCCAGGTCCGGGAACGCCTCCTGCCGGGGGGCGATCAGCGAGAACGGGAAGGTCACCTTCTGCGGCGCCAGGTCGGTCCCGCAGGCCACCACGGTGTACGGCGACTGGCTGAAGTCGCAGGGGAACTTGACGTTCACCCCCAGCCCGAGGAACAGCCCCTCCCCGGCCCAGAGCTCCTGGTCCGGAGCGCGGGAGGTGTGGTTCGAGCCGACGTTCGCCCCGTAGCCGACGTTCCCCCGCCCGCCCGGCCACAGGGTCGAGATGAGCAGCGACTCGTGGTGGAGGCCCACGAACGGCCCCAGCACGCACGAACTCACCTCGCCCCCGGCCACCTCGGTGTTCGACCCGACCACGCTATTCTGGACCTTGCCGTGCCGGTCCACCCGCGCCGACTCCACCAGCAGCGACCGCTCGACGCACGCCTGCCCGGTCACCCGCACCCCCCACTGGAGGAGGGCGTCGGTGACGAGCGACCCGGTCTCGACCGCCACCGGCTCGTCCGCGGTGCTGAGCAGGGTGCTGCGGACCACCGCCGCCGCCCCGTCCACCCGGGCCGCCGGGCCGACGAAGGTGTCTTCGAGCCGCGGCACGCTCCAGACGTGGGCGCCGGCTCCGATCACCCCCCGGTCGGACGCCGCCCGGGTGCGGTAGTCCGCCACCGCCGCCCGGTAGCCGGCGACCTCCGCCCGGCGCCGGCCGGGCCGGGCCACGTCCGCGGCCAGCTCGACATCCAGCTCGGCGAACAGCTCGACCTCGCGGCCGCCGCCCTCCAACGCCACCGGCACCCGCAGCCCGTTGCCGAACGTCGTTGCGGCCGAGCAGGTGACGCGGCCGCAGTCCACCAGTACCGCCTCCTCGCCGACCACGTAGTTGGCCAGCAGGCGGACGTCGCGGATCAGGGCGTTGTGGCCGATGACGCAGTCGGCCACGGTGCTGTTGGACAGCCCCGCGACCACCTCCAGCCCGCCGGCCAGTGGCACGAGCTGGGTGAACCGGCCGAGAACCACGTCCCCGTGGAACTCACAGCCGCGGACCCGGCGGGGGTTGAACCCGTCGGCCACCTGGACCCGGCTCCAGTCCCGGGCGGAGTTGCCGAGCGACTCCAACAGGTCGATCTCGGGCTTGTACAGGCGGCGGAGGGAGACGTCGCCGAGCGCGAGTCCGACCCCGCCGTCGGCGCGGACCGAGCCGATCGCCCGGAGCAGTTCCGAGCCGTCGGCCAGCCGGCGGACCTTCGCTTCAAGAGTTTCGGCCACGAGTCGCCCTCCCGGTCGTCGTCCCACGATCCCTTTCGCCACCCGCTGCGCCACCCACCACCAAACCGGCGGTCATACCCGATCCCGCCGACCCGTCGCCAGCCCGGGGCGCTGTCCCGGGCGATCGAATCCCGGCCGTTCAGGCCGGAGAAAAGGCCAGATACTGGCCCGCGGCCCGCAGCCCGGGTGGGCCGCGGGCCGAAGGGTCATTCCACCGTCACGCTCTTGGCCAAGTTCCGTGGCTTGTCCACGTCGCAGCCGCGGATGCGGGCGACGTGGTAGGCGAGCAGTTGAAGCGGGATGATGGCCACGAGCGGCTGGAGGTAGTCCGGGGCGTCCGGCACGTAGAGCACGTCGTCCGCCTTGGCGGCGACCACCTCGTCCCCCTCGGTGGCGACGGCGATCACCGGGCCGCGGCGGGCCTTGACCTCTTCCAGGTTGCTCACCGCCTTCTCGTAGATCGCCCCCCGCAGGGCCAGGAACACCGACGGCGTGTTGGCGTCCACCAGGGCGATCGGCCCGTGCTTCATCTCGGCCGCCGGGTAGCCCTCGGCGTGGGCGTAGCTGATCTCCTTCAGCTTCAGCGCCCCCTCCAGCGCGGCCGGGTAGAGGTACTGCCGGCCGAGGAAGAGGAAGTTCTGGCACCCGGCGTACTTCTCCGCCACCCGGCGGACGTCGGCGTCGCGGGCCAGGGCCGCGCGGATCAGGTCCGGCAGCGCCCGCATCTGCTCGATCATCCGCGCCCCCTGGAGGGCGGACAGGTGGCGGAGCCGGCCCAGCTGGAGGGCCAGCATGGCCAGCGTCAGCACCTGGCTGGTGAACGCCTTGGTGCTGGCCACGCCGACCTCGGGGCCGGCGTGCAGGTAGATGCCGCCGTCCGCCTCCCGGGCGATGGTGCTGCCGACGACGTTGCAGACGGCCAGCGTCAGGTGGCCCTTCCGCTTGCTCTCCCGCAGGGCGGCCAGGGTGTCGGCCGTCTCGCCGGACTGGCTGACGGCGATGACGATGGTGTTGTGGTCGGTCGGGGCGTTGCGGTAGCGGAACTCGCTGGCGTACTCCACCTCGACCGGGATCTGGGCCAGCTCCTCGATCAGGTACTCGCCCACCTGGGCCGCGTGGTAGCTCGTGCCGCAGGCGGTCAGGATGATGCGGTTGGCCCGCCGCAGCTGCTGGGTGTCCACGTTCAGCCCGCCGAAGTGGGCGCTGGCCTCGGCGTCCGAGAGCCGGCCCCGCATGGCGTTGGCCAGCGTCTGCGGCTGCTCGTGGATCTCCTTGAGCATGTGGTGCTCGAAGTCGCCCTTGTCGGTGTCGGCGGCCTCCCAGCTGACCTGGTGGACGCTGGCCGTCACCCGGGCGCGGTCGCGGTCGAAGACCTCCCAGTCGTCGGCGGTGATCCGGCAGACCTGGTGGTCCTGGAGGTAGACGACGTCCTGCGTCTGCCCCACCAGGGCGCCGGGGTCGCTGGCCAGGAAGTGCTCGGCGGCGCCGACGCCGAGCACCAGCGGGCTGCCCAGCCGGGCGCCGACGATCGTGTCGGGCTGCTCGGGGCTGACCACGGCCAGGCCGTAGGTTCCCTTCAGCAGGGCCAGGGTCCGGTTCACGGCCTCCAGCAGGTCGCCGTCGAAGTGGTAGGCGACGAGCTGGGCGACCACCTCGGTGTCGGTGTCGCTGTGGAAGACGACCCCCTCGCCCCGGAGGCGCCGCTTGAGGGCGTCGTAGTTCTCGATCACCCCGTTGTGGACGACGGCGACCCGGCCGTCGCTGCTGAGGTGCGGGTGGGCGTTGGCGTCGGTGGCCGGGCCGTGGGTCGCCCAGCGGGTGTGGCTGATCCCCAGGCAGCCGGGGGCGGGCCGCTCGCGGAGGTGCTCGACCAGGGCGGCCAGCCGGCCCGCCTTGCGCCGCAGGTGGACCTGCCCGGGGCCGGTGAGGGTGGCCACCCCGGCGCTGTCGTAGCCGCGGTACTCCAGCCGGCGCAACCCGCCGACCAGGATGGGCTGCGCCTCGCGGTGCCCGGCGTAGCCGACGATTCCGCACATGGGCTGTCTCCTCGGGCGGTGGCTTCGGGCAACGACCCCCCGGCGCCCCCGTCGCCGGGGGCGTGGCGTGGCTGGGAGGAGGGCCGTGGGGAGAGGTCAGGCCTTGTAGATCGCGCAGCTGCCGGGGGGCACGGCGCGGGTGGCGTTCCGGGTGTCGACGATCAGCGGGGCGTGGGCGGCGACGTGCTTGAAGTCGTAGGCCGTGTGGTCGGTGACCACGAGCACGCAGTCCTGCGCCCGCAGGAACTCGGGCGTCAGCTCCTGGCTGTCGAGCGCCAGCCCCGGGTAGTGCCGCATCGGCGGGAGGGAGGGGATGTGCGGGTCGTTGTAGGAGAGGACCGCACCCCGCCTCTGCAGCAGTTCCATGATCTCGAAGGCCGGCGACTCGCGCGGGTCGTCCACGTCCTTCTTGTAGGCGGCGCCGAGGATGCAGACCAGGCTCCCCTTGACCGGCTTGCCCGCCTCGTTGAGCGCCTCGGCCACGCGGTTCACGACGAACAGCGGCATGGAGGTGTTCACCTCGCCGGCCAGCTCGATGAACCGGGTGTTCACCCCGACCCGCCGGGCCGCCCAGGTGAGGTAGAACGGGTCGATGGGGATGCAGTGCCCGCCGAGGCCGGGGCCGGGGTAGAACGCCTGGAACCCGAACGGCTTGGTCTTGGCGGCCTCGATCACCTCCCACACGTCGATCCCCATCCGCTCGAACACCACCTTCAGCTCGTTGACGAGGGCGATGTTCACCGCCCGGTAGGTGTTCTCCAGGATCTTGCACGCCTCCGCGACCCCGGCGCTGGACACCGGGACCACCTTGCTCACCACCGGGGCGTACAGGGCCACCGCCAGGTCGCGGCTCTCGGCGTCGATCCCGCCGACCACCTTGGGGATCGACCGGGTGGAGAAGCTCTTGTTACCCGGATCCTCGCGCTCGGGGCTGAAGGCGAGGTAGAAGTCCTCGCCGGCCCGCAGCCCGCTCTCCTCAAGGATCGGCCGGAGGACGTCCTCGGTCGTGCCGGGGTAGGTGGTACTTTCGAGGACGACGAGCTGGCCGGGCCGGAGGTGGTCGCGGATGGTCTGGCCGGTCTTGACGATGTACGACAGGTCCGGCTCGCGGGCCTCGGTCAGCGGGGTCGGGACGCAGATGACGATGGCGTCGGCGGCCTTGAACGCCTCGGGGTCGGAGGTCGGGTCGAACCGCTCGGTGCGGATCAGCTCGGCGACGCGCTCGGAGGGGATGTGGCCGATGTAGCTCTCGCCGCGGCGGAGCCGCTGGACCTTGCGGTCGTCCACGTCGAACCCGGTCACCGGGAACCCGCCGGCTGCGAACGTCTCGGCGAGGGGGAGGCCGACGTAGCCGAGGCCGACGATCGCCACCCGGGCGGTCCGCTTCTGGATGCGCCCCTGGAGGGTCTGGAACGGCGAGGTCGCCTCTACCACAACGCTCATGAACAGACCCTTCCGGCCGGCGGTCGGCCGCCCTGGGGAATCAACTGGTGCCCGCGCCGCCCGTCCGGGGGCGGGGGTTGTGGTGGTTGTATCAGATGGGAGCGGCGCCCGGCCGGGCGCCGCCCTTCCGACGGGCAGTACGTCGAGCCGCCCGTCCGGAAGCCTCGCGTTCTAGGAGAGAAAAGTTCGGACGTTGGATGCGCCGCGGGCCGGTTGGATGCACCACCGTTCGGTTTTCTGCCCCCGAGTACCCGCGGTGAAGAGGGCGTGCGAAGGGCGTGGAGAGGCGACCGGGGTTGAGCCCACGAGAACCGGTGGGAGTGCCGACGGACGTGGTGCGACCGTCCGGCCCAGGTTGGAACCCGGGGCGTCCGCGTTGTGGGTGAGAGACGGGTGGTCCGGCGGCAGAAGTGGTCCGACCGGGCGCGAGGCACTCAGGCGGACGGGGGGAGGCGGGGGAGTTCGGTCTTCGTTTCGTCGAGCGCCGCGCTCTCGCCGGTCCGGTCGTCCTTCTTGTCCTGGACCGCCCGGGCGAGCGCCCGCAGCAGCCGTTCTTCCACGTCGGGCGGCGGGTCGAGCGTGGGGAGGGAGTGGGCGATGCGGATGAGGCGGCGGTACTCCGCGGCCTCGCGCGCACACTTCGAGCAGGAGGACAGGTGCCGTTTCACGCGGGCGTGCTCCTCGTGGGGCAGCTCCTTGGCTGCGTAACTGCCGAGTAGGTCGGCGACGGACACGCACACGGCGACCCGCTCCTCCTGTGCGGGGTCACCGGGCGGTCGGTCGTCGGGGGTGGGCCGCTCGGACGGTGGGACGTTGGCCACGCCACGTCTCCGGCTACACGTTTCTCGCCTCGGGCCGGCTCACCCCGGTGCGGATGGCCTGGCGCGGTGCCGCGGGTGACGGGAGCAGAACCCCAGACCCCTCGGCCGCCGGGCGGCAGGTCGTAGTGCGAGGGGAAGGACTGGCGTGGACGACGAATCCGACCGGACTGGGGGCGACTGCGGGGTTCCGATCACCTCGGGCCTTGTGGTGGGTCATTATGCCGGGGGCGGCCTGCCCTTGCAACCGAGTCCTTCCCGCCCGCGTCAGACCGCCCACGCGGGGGGCTCTGCCGAGTCACGCGACCAGTGGCTGCCCGGCGACCGACACGTCCCGCAGTACCGGGGTCGCCTCCACGGCCCGCCGGCTCGGGATGCGGAGCAGCACCCGCGCGACCCCGAACGGGAGGTGGAGCATCTTGAACGCCGTGCTCAGCATCAGCCGGAGGTCCAGCCACAGGCCGGCGTTCTCGATGTAGTGGAGGTCGTACCGGAGCTTCAGGCGGACGCTCTCCAGGTCGGTGTCGGCCGGCAGCTGGACCTGGGCCAGCCCGGTGACGCCCGGCCGGACCCGCAGCCGCTCCAGATACCGGTCGACCTCCACCCCCAGCCGGGCGACGAACTCGGGCCGCTCCGGCCGCGGGCCGACCAGGCTCATGTCGCCCCTCAGCACGTTCCACAGCTGGGGCAACTCGTCCACGTGCGTCTTGCGGAGGATTCGCCCGATGAAGGTGACCCGCGGGTCGCCGGCCGTGGCCCACTTCGCCCCCGAGGCGGCCTCGCAGTTGTGGTACATGGTCCGGATCTTGTAGATCCGGAACACCCGCCAGTTGAGCCCGACCCGCGCCTGGGTGTAGAACGCCGGCCCCCGGGAGGTGAGCTTGACGAACGCCGCGGCGGCCAGGATGACCGGGGCGGCCAGGACCATCAGGCCCGCGGCGAGGACGCAGTCGAGGACCTCCTTGGTCCGGAACCGCGGGTCCAGCCCGAGGGGTGAGGGTGTCGGCCGCGAACCCGTTCCTGGTGGGGTGGCCGACCCGGCGGGCGAAGTCGGGTGGCAGTCGGTTGGCAGGCGCATCATGGCGGTGGGCAATCCCTGCGGACGACGGATTCGGCGAGCGCCACGCGGGCGGTTCCGGGAGGAACAACGCCCCTGCTGCCACACGGCACACGGTCGTGGGCGGGTGCGGGCATTCCCGGGTCGCAGTAACTGACCTGTGAAGCAGTAGGTAGATGCGGTCGGGCCTGAAAAGATTCGCCATTTCCACACCCCCATCCGCCCGGTGTAGAACGGCCCGGCCGGCCGGCGGCGGTCCCACTCCAGCGAGGGAGGGTGAAGAAAAGACGATCCCCCAGGCCAACGCTCGCCTGGGGCGACACGCTGACCTGGGGGATTGGACGAATAGTACGCGGGCAAGAGCCCGCGGCCGGGGTCGGGGGCGAGGGTCGGTCAGACGGCCCCGCACCGCTCCCCGACGTAGGACTTGAGCGCGTCCCGCAGCATCATCCGGCCGCGGTGGAGGCGGCTCTTCACGGCCGGGAGGCTGAGCCCGAGGAGGTCGCAGATCTCGGCGTTCGAGAACCGCTCGATGTCCGATAGGATGAACGGATCCTTGTAGGCGTCGGGCAGCTGGGCGATGGCGGCCTCCATCCGGTCGCGCAGCTCGAACCCGAGAACCTCGTCCGGCGGCTGGGCCACCCGCCGGGGGGTGGTCGGGACGGCGTCCGCCACGCACTCGCCCGCGGCGTCGCCGAGGAGCCGCTCCCGGGCGGTCGCCCGCTTCCGCCGCAGCGCGAGGACGGCGTTGACCGTCACCCGGTACAGCCAGGTCGGCAGCGACGACTCGCCGCGGAAGGTGTCCAGGCGGCGGACCACCTGGAGGAGCACCTCCTGGGTGACGTCCTCCGCGTCCGCCTCGTTGCCGAGCATCCGCATGGCGAGGGCGTACACCCGCGGACTGAACTGCCGGTAAATCGCCTCAACGTCCCGGGTGATGTCCGAGCGATCCGTCGGCACACCGGGGGTAACATCCGTGACGCCCAGGGGACTGACTCCAAAGTGGTTCGTCAAGGGGCGACTCATGGGGGCGATCCGTGAGGGTGCCATTGGGGCTGTCGGACAGCCGGCGGAGGGGAAGGACACCGGGCGTTCTTCCCGTTAGTGGGGGAGCGAGCCGTCTCGCCGTGCCCCCCGCGGTCTTGCCCCTGGAGAAGAGGGCGTTACCCCGGAGGGGGAGAAGAAAAAGGAGAACAAACCAAGACTCACCCGGCGGATGTCAAGCACTCTAATGCGGCCGGCACCCCGGGACAACAGAAGGTTGGCCGATCTTAGCGACTTTTCTTGATGTCCGGACGCGGTGTCGGCTTCCCGGACGTGGCTGTCGGAATTGCCGACGGGCGCCTCGGACAGACCCCCCCGCACTCCCGCCGGCCAACGCCCCGCCCCCGCCCCCGCCGCCCGCGGGGTGGTACGTTCGGGCGTGTCGGGAAGGCCTTGCATCGTGTGGTACTGCCGATCCTGGCGGAGGCCGGATACCGGTCCGGCGGCCGGGGGCGACGACCCGACGGGGCCGTGCGTGGGGGCAATGTAGCCGCGGGCGGGGAAACTTCCACTCCCAATTGATTTCACGGACGACAACGTGATTGCCTGCACGGCATAAGGGAGAAACATTCGAGTGTGAAGGTGAGGCGTATCATCGTCGCCATTATGGACAGCCGACTGCCTGGTCGATGGCGGCTTCCACTCGCCCCGCTCGTTCGGGTCGCGGGCTACGGCCCGCGATACCTTACGGCCCTTCCCCCCTCTCCCTATGCGGCATACGCGGCCTTTTCCGGACAATCTATTTCACGATTTTCCAGCTGTCACCGGTTTCTGAGGGGTGGGCCGAGCTCCGCTGCGGCAGGTGAGCCGGCATCCTCGTGTCTAAACTACTTCCCGAAAACAGTTTGGTTGACTAGAGGTGGCGGCGCCTCCACGCCTTGAATCACCGAAACTACTCCACCCAGCACTGCGCAGCACGCTACGATGCGTAGCCTTGGATACGAAGTCGAAAGCGGAAGTTCCGGGAAATCTGATTTATTTTATCTGGCATGAATGTTGGTCTACGGGCGGAGGATCGGGGACGGGCATCGGCAGGCGATTCGGCCACAACAATTTGCGAATCAAGTGTTTATGGGGCCGCTAGGCGATCTGTTCCCGGACTGGGTATGAGGCCGAGCGGGTGAGTTCATAACGAAAGCGAGGTGCTCACCGCTCTGCTGGGATAGTTCCCCCGCTGCCACACTGGTAGCCGTTGCCCGTGTGGCGATAAGAACCTCATCCCGGACACCCCGTCCGTCCCGTCGGGCTCCCCGGATCAACCGGGCGCGGATGGGTCAAATGCCACCCGCCCAGCCGATTCCGCTTGAGGGCGGAACCGACTGGGCGGGTGGTGTGGGCGATGGAAGGGCGGTTGGGGAATCGCGTTCAGCGGGGAAACCGCCGGCCGCGGTCCGTCAGCTGGTGATCCCACCCGACTGGTTGATGCCCAGGAAGACGTTGTAGGCCATCGCCTTGGCGCCGCTGGAGTAGCTGGACCAGAGCGACCCGTTCCTCGCCCGGGTGTTGGTCCGCTGAAGGACGTCCCACACCGTCAGCGCGCTGTCGTTGGCCACCCCGAACGCGGCCCCGTTGTCGCCGACGTTGAAGTAGTCGTTCTTCACCCCCGTGCTGGTGACGGTGAACCCGTAGGCCGCCGCGTAGGTGCCGCCGGCCCAGTCCGAGTCGGTGACGTACGCGGCCAGGGCGGTCGCCAGCACCTGGGCCTCCAGCTGCTTCGACGAGCTGTTCACGAGCGAGCACAGGTACGAGTAGATCTGGGCGTTGGTCTTGCCCGCGAGGTTGTTCGACCCGCACCCGGACCCGTAAATCGCGTCGAAGTTCGCCGCCAGCCAGTTGCCCAGCGCCTTCGCCGTCCCGTTCGACCCGCCGCCGTTGAGCTTGTAGATCAGCGCCTTGCCGTTGGTCCCCTTCCAGAAGTTGACGGTGGCGGTGTCCCCGCTCATCACCAGGGAGCCCTTGAAGTTCCCGAAGTTGACGTTCGTCTCGGACTCCCCGCTGGACAGGGAGACGATGCGTTCCGGGGTCGTCCGGACCCACCCGGACTGCATCACCTCGACGACGTCCCAGGTGCCGGCGGCCACCCCGGCGATGCTGTAGTAGCCGCTGGCGTCCGTCACGGCGGACGGCTCGTTGGCGTCCTTGACCCCGTCGCCGTCGTAGTCCACGAAGATGGTCCACCCGGCCAACCCGGCCTCGTCGTCGGAGTTGTTCCAGCAGTTGTCCATCCCGTTCTTGTCCCACTCGCCGTCGGCGTTGCGGTCGTTGAACTTGTAGCCGCTGACGCGGCCGGCCGCGGCGGCCTTGTTGCCGAAGTTCACGCCGGTCTTGTCCTGGCCGGCGGCCAGGGCGACCGTGCCCGGGGTCTGGGTGGCGACCCACCCGGCCTGCTGGACCTCGCGCACCTTGTAGTTGCCGGCCGGGAGGTTGCTGATCGTGTACGACCCGTCGGCCTTGGTCACGCTCGCCGGCTCGTTGGCGTCCTTGACGCCGTTGTTGTTCAGGTCGACGTAGATCACCCAGTCCTTCAGGCCCGGCTCGCCGGCGTCGCGGACGCCGTCGCCGTCCACGTCCTTGTACTTCACGCCGCTGATGCTGCCGCCCGCGTCGCAGCCGGCGTGGCTGCCGCCGTTGTCGGCACTGATCAGCCGGTCCTGCGGGGTGTAGAAGACGTTGCTCCCCACCGGCCCGAGCTGGTCGATGGCGTATCCGCACACGAAGTCGATCTGGTAGTAGCAGTTCGGGATCGTGACGGTGAGCGTGTACGGCCCGCCCGGGCCGAACGTGCCGGTGGACAGGTCGTAGATCTTCTGTTGGCCGGCGGTGTTGGCGTTGAAGTACGGCTCCGGGGCCGTGTAGCTCACGAGCGTCATGGGGAACGAGCCGTCTTCCTCGATCCAGAAGGTGACGGTGACCACGTCGCCTTCCGTCGTCTGGCCGCGGAGGTCGCTGACCACCTCGGACGTGCCGTCCGGGTGGACCAGCTTGTACGAGACGTTGGCGATCGTGCAGGGGGCGCAGATCATCTCGTAGTTGGCGAAGCTGTTGTCGGCCGAGCTGCCGCCGGCCGGGAGGGCCACCTTGATGTAGTCGGCGGTGGCCGGCGCGGTCCGGACGAACCCGGCCGACACGACCTCGCGGACGTAGTACGTGCCGGCGGGCAGCCCGGTGAACGTGTAGGCGCCGTCGCCGTCCGTGACCTGGGTCGGCTCGCCGGTGTTGAGCACCCCGTTGTTGTTCAGGTCGAGGTAGACCGTCACCCCCGGGAGCGGGGTGTCGGCCGGGGAGTTCGTGCCGCCGGTCAGGTTCAGCCCGTTCCCGCTCACGTCGCGGTACTTCTTGCCGCTGATCGTCCCGCCCGTCGGGTTCTTGTAGTGGCTGAGGTCGCTGTCGCTGCCGCCCGGGACGGTGACGGTCGCCTTGTTCTCGTAGACGCCGGCCTGGGTCTTCTTGACCTTCACCGTCTCCAGCTTGAAGGAGTCGTTCGACTCGTCCGCCTTGGCCGCGATGACGACCACGTTGCCGGCGAGCCCGCCGGCGTTCAGGCCGGCGGTCCGCGCGCCCGACGAGCTCGTCGTGTTCACCTCGGTGAAGCCGAGGCCGGCGAGGAAGGCGTCGCTCAACGTCTGGTGGGCGTTGAACGTGCCCGGGACGGTGCCGATCCAGACCGACAGGTCGCTGTCGCCCACGACGTAGCCGAGGAAGGCCGAGTCGAGGATCACGCTCTGGGAGAACTCCAGCAGGATGTAGTTGCCGCGCCCGCTGTTGTCCGTCGTGTGGGTGTTGCCGCCGCCGTCCTCGCTGCCGTCGGTGACGCCGAGCCCGCCCCCGTAGCTGCCCAGGTAGGCCGGGTTCCACGTCCCGCCGGACGTCCTGCTGAAGGCGCTGGCGTTGACCGTCACGCCGCCGGCGGTGAACGACCGGACGTTGCCGGCCGCGCCGCTCAGGGCGGAGTTGCCCGAGAAGTCGAACGCGGCCGACGTCCCGGTGGCGGTGGTGAGCGTCTGGACGGTGCCGGTGGCCTTGTACAGCCACACCTCGCCGGGCTCGAGGATGTTGTCGGCGTCGCCCGACTGCACGCCCAGGAACGTGACCTGCCCGTTCGTGGTGCTCATGTCGTCGGCGGTGGTGCCGGGCGTGCCGGCGTCGTCGACGACCACCACCTCGCTCCTGGCGAAGGCCACGTTGCCGGTGTTGGTGACCTTGTAGGTCCAGGTGACGGTGGAGCCGGGGGCGAGGGCCGGCACGCCGGGGCCGTTGGGGGCGTCCTCGTTGTCGTAGTCGGGGGCGGTCGGGTTCGAGTTGGTCGGGCCGTTGGTGGTCTTCTCGATGTCGATCCCGGGCTTGGGCTTGTTGTTCTTGTAGTGGCTCAGGTCGCTGTCGAAGGCGCCCGGGACGGTGACGGTCGCCTTGTTCTCGTAGGTGCCGGGGGTGGTCGTGCAGAGCGTCAGCGTCTCGAACTTGAAGTAGTCGTCGGCGGACGTCGGGTCGGCGCCGATGACGAACACGTTGCCGGAGAGGTTGCCCGCGTTCAGGTTGGCCGTCCGGGCGCTCGACCCGCCGGCGTTGGCCTCCAGGTTGTAGCCCGAGAGGAGGGCGTCGCTGAGCGTCAGGTGGTTGTTGAACGGGTCCGCGGCCGTGCCGATGAAGGCCCACAGGTCGCTGTCGGTGACGACGTAGCCCAGGCGGGCCGCGTCGATGATGACGTTCTCGGAGAACTCGAGCAGGATGAAGTTGTCCCGGCCGACGTTGTCGACCGTGTGGGTGTTGCCGCCGCCGCTCTCGCTGCCGTCGGTGACGCCGAGCCCGCCCCCGTAGCTGCCCAGGTAGGCCGGCGCCCAGGCGCCGGTGGACTTGTCCCGGCTGAAGGCGCTGGCCTTCACCGACACCGGGCCGGAGGTGAACGTCCGGACGTTGCCGGCCGCGCCGCTCACGGCGGAGTTGCCCGAGAAGTCGAACGTGACCGGGGTGCCCGCGCCCGAGCCGCCCAGGTTCTGGACGGTGCCGGTGGCCTGGTAGAGCCACACCTCGCCCGGTTCGAGGACGTTGTCGGCGTTGCCCGTCTGCACGCCCAGGAACGTGAGTTGGCCGTTGGTGGTCGAGAGGTCGTCGGCGGTGTTGGCCGGCGTCCCGTTGTCGTCGGTGACCACGACCTCGTTGAACGGGAACGGCAGCCCGCCGGTGTTGGTGACCTTGTAGGTCCAGGTGACGGTGGAGCCGGGGGTGAGGACCGGCACGCCGGGGCCGTTGGGGGCGTCCTCGTTGTCGTAGTCGGGGGCGGTCGGGTTCGAGTTGGTCGGGCCGTTGGTGGTCTTCTCGATGTCGATCCCGGGCGTGACGTAGGTCTTGGTGACCGGGCCGGTGCCGCCCGGGCCGGCGGTCGGGCCGGTGGCCGGGTCGGTGTCGCGGGTCAGAACGACGCCGCCGACCGCGAGCACGACCGACCCGTTGATGGTGACCAGTCCGGCGGTGGGGCTGTTGATCGTCACCGAGGCCGTGCCGCCGCTCACCACGGCGGTGCCGCCGCCCACGAAGGCGGCCGTGGCGCCGCCGCTGTTGACCAGGCTGAAGGAGACGGCCGTGCCGTTGGGGACCGGGCCGAACCCGGTGACGGCGTCGCCGCCGGGGGCGCCGGCCGGCAGCCCGTCGTCCTGGTACACCGCCGCCGTGATGACGTGCGGGTCGTTGACCGGGTTGACGGCCGAGGGGGGCGTCAGGACGATCCGGGCGTCGACGAACCGCTTGGTGGCCGGGCCGCTCCCGCCGGGGCCGCTCACGGCCGCGGTGGCCGGGTCGGTGTCGCGGACGAGCGTCTGCCCGCCGACGACGAAGCTGGTGCTGGCGTTGCCGACCACCAGCCCGGCGGTGGCCGAGGTGAAGGTGACCTGGAACTGGCCGGCGGCGTTGGTGGTGCCGGTGAACGAGGTGGCCGGGGTGCTGGCCCCGTTCAGGTTCGCCAGGGCCACGGTCACCGACTGGCCGGCGGCCGGGGCGAACCCGGTCACGCCGTCCCCGCCCTGGGCGGCCGTCAGCCCGTCATCCTGGAGGACGGTGACGGTGAAGGTGTGGGGGTCGCCGACGGCGTTGACGGCGTCCGGGGTGATGGCGATCCGGGCGTCGACGAACCGCTTGGTGGCCGGGCCGCTCCCGCCGGGGCCGCTCACGGCCGAAGTGGCCGGGTCGGTGTCGCGGGTGAGGGTGAGCCCGCCGACCGCGACGGTGGCGGTGGCGTTGCCGACCACCAGCCCGGCGGTCGGGGAGGCGAAGGTGACCTGGAACTGCCCGGCGGCGTTCGTCGTCCCGGTGAACGACGTCACCGGGGCCGACGCCCCGTTCGAGTTCGCCAGGGCCACGGTGACGGACTCGCCGGCGGCCGGGACGAACCCGGCCCCGTCGCCGGCGTTCTCCAGCACGGTGACGGTGAACGTGTGGGGTTGGCCCACCTCGTTGACGGCGTCGGGGGTGATGGTGACCTTGGCGTCGACGAACCGCTTGGTGGCTGGGCCGCTCCCGCCGGGGCCGCTCACGGCCGCGGTGGCCGGGTCGGTGTCGCGGACGAGCGTCTGCCCGCCGACCACCACCGACGCGGTGGCGTTGCCCACGACCAGACCGGCGGTCGGAGAGGCGAAGGTCACCTGGAACTGCCCCGCGGCATTCGTTAGCTCGAAGAACGACGTCACCGGGGCCGAGGCGCCGTTCAGGCCAGCCAGTGTAACGGAAACCGAATCCCCGGCGGCGGGGACGAAGCCGAGCCCGTCGCCGGCGTCTTTTAGCACCGTCACCGTGAAGGTGTGGGGGTCGCCGACGGCGTTGACGGCGTCGGGGGTGATGGTGACCTTGGCGTCGACGAACCGCTTGGTGGCCGGGCCGCTCCCGCCGGGGCCGCTCACGGCCGCGGTGGCCGGGTCGGTGTCGCGGACGAGCGTCTGCCCGCCGACGACGAAGCTGGTGCTGGCGTTGCCGACCACCAGCCCGGCGGTGGCCGAGGTGAAGGTGACCTGGAACTGGCCGGCGGCGTTGGTGGTGCCGGTGAACGAGGTGGCCGGGGTGCTGGCCCCGTTCAGGTTCGCCAGGGCCACGGTCACCGACTGGCCGGCGGCCGGGGCGAACCCGGTCACGCCGTCCCCGCCCTGGGCGGCCGTCAGCCCGTCATCCTGGAGGACGGTGACGGTGAAGGTGTGGGGGTCGCCGACGGCGTTGACGGCGTCCGGGGTGATGGCGATCCGGGCGTCGACGAACCGCTTGGTGGCCGGGCCGCTCCCGCCGGGGCCGCTCACGGCCGAAGTGGCCGGGTCGGTGTCGCGGGTGAGGGTGAGCCCGCCGACCGCGACGGTGGCGGTGGCGTTGCCGACCACCAGCCCGGCGGTCGGGGAGGCGAAGGTGACCTGGAACTGCCCGGCGGCGTTCGTCGTCCCGGTGAACGACGTCACCGGGGCCGACGCCCCGTTCGAGTTCGCCAGGGCCACGGCAACGTTGGCGTTGGCCGCCGGCCCGAAGCCGGTGTACGCGTCCCCGCCCGCGGCCCCGGCCGGCAGCCCGTCGTCCTGCTCGACCAGGGCGGTGAAGGTGTGGGGCTGGCCGACTTCGTTGGTGGCGTCCGGGGTGAGGGTGACTCGGGCGTCCGGCTGAACCGGCGACGGGGTGATCCGGTTTCCGCTGTGGATGCTCAAGGAGGCGCCGCCGGTGAATATGGCGCGAATCTGGGTCGTGATCGAGTAGTTCGGAGTGCCGTTCAGGGTCGCCGTCTGCTCGTACGTCTGGGTTCCGTCGGGCGAGAACGTCGTCTCCCCGGTGTCGGCGACAATTCCCGGACCGGTAGTCCCGAAGACGGTGTTGCTATTGTCGACCCAGGTCCGCATGCCGACGGTGCCATTGACGGGGAGGATCGACCCGGCGAAGAGGGAGTCCAGCACCTGCGGGGCCGGGGCGGTCGGGACGTCGTTCACGCTCCCCTGGACGATGAGGTCGTACGGCCCGGAGTCGGAGACTCCAATCAGTGAGAGCTGGAGGAACGCGACTGAGGGATCCGTGAGGGCGTTGGACGTGGCCCCGAGATTCAATTGCCCGATCGCCACCCCGATGCGACCGGAGAGGGGTTGAGTATCGCCCGGGCCGTCATCCGCTACGGTTGTGAACGTCGCCCCCCCGTCAGTGCTGTACCGCAACGCGAATGACGGCACCCATCGGTCCTCGAGTCGTTCTACCTCAAACCCCGGCGTGCGCCGCCGCTGGACAGCCCGGGGCTTGCTTGCGGTAAGGCGAGAACGCAGACCGGACAGGAGTGATTTCCACGTGGGCGTCATGGCAGTCGAGATCCTGGAGGGGTTTTCTAACGCTCATGCCGACGACGGCCTTCGCCGGCATGGTGCAGCGCACAAGCGGCTCAGCGGTTGACAAGGCGGCAGGAGTGGGGTGACGACTGCACCGCCCTCTCCGGCCTAGAGGAGTACGGCGGGACCGGTGTGTGGTTGAGGTTCCGGTCGGGGGTTGTCACGGTTCCGGTACGAGAAGGGCTGGCTCACCCGAGCCAGCCCCCAAAAGGACTCGACATTCCGTCGAAGTCCGAGACAGCGAACTACGCCTGGACCGGGCTCGCGGCCCGCCGGCGCCGCAGCCAAGTTCCGAACCCGAACGCGGGCACCCCCGCGAGGGCGAGGACCAGCCCGGCCGGAGCGGGGGCCGGGGTGATCATGTTGTTGACGTCGAGCTGGATCGAGCTGAGCGTGGTGACGTTGCTCACCTTCAACTGTGTGGTGATCGAGTACGGTGTGACACCGGGGAAGTTCCCGGAGAACACCGGTACGCCCGTGCTCCCGGGGAGGAGAGTACCCGTGTTCAACACGATCCCCGCGCCGGACGTCCCGAAGTCAGAGCCCACACTACCGTTGCTGTTGTCAAGCCACGTCTGAGCCGACAGGCTGACGCCGGGCGCGAACGACGAGCTGGTGAGGATCGTGGTGAGCTGCTGGGGGGCAGGCACCGTCACCAGGTCGGTGAGCATCGCCTGGACCACGATGTTGGTGCCCTTGTTGGCAAACCCATCGAGGTGCAGGTCGATGAAGGAAACGTCGGACGTGGTGATGCTGTTGCTGGTCGCCTTAACAGATACGTTCCCAATTAGAAGCACAATCGCACCAGTCCCGCCGTCGCTGACGGGAGCGGCAAAGCTCGCGCCGCCGTTGGTGCTGACCCGGAGGAAGAAACCGGCCTCGGCCCGGTTCGGCACGCCCATGACGGCGACCGCGACAGCCGCGGCAGCCAACAGGCGTAAGGGGTTGCAAAATCGGTTCATGTGAGAGTGTTCCTCAAGAGACGAACAGGTTCAGGAAGGCTGTCCCGCGGACGGCCTCATTCGCCGGGCGTCCGGCCCCAGGGCCGGCGGTTCCGGCGGTCACAGCGTGGGTAGTTACTCCGCGTGGCGCCGGTTCGCGCCGCCGGCCGTCATCCGGGACGGACAGAACGCAGACGCCTGCTGTGCTGGCCGAGACCCGTCGTGAGCGCCGCCGGACGAGGTTACCGCGACCACCTCGGTTGACCCCGTCACCTCCTTCTTGAAGGACCGGTGGGACTGTGTCCCCGCGACGACAGTCACAGACGCCTGGCGGGCGGGCGGTGAAGGTCACCCAGTCGCCCCTGGCCCCGACGGCCCTGCTTGTACGGATTCCGCCCCCCGTCTTCACGGTCCGAACGGCCGACGACCGGAGCGAGTTCGCGTTCGGGTGAGGAAATCGCACCACCCGCGGGTTCACCCGGTCCGCTCACCGGTTGGGCACGAGTTCAGGCATGGTTCGAGATTCGCCTGTGCTAGCCAGCGCCCATGTCTGCTGCGGTGCCACTCCGCCGCCCGCTGGTCGAGGGAACGCGGCCCGGGGGCGGCCTGTGGATCGCCGCAACGGTCCGGTGGTCACGGACCGCTCCGTCCCCGTGGCATGACTGTAACGGGGTGTCCGAAAACGGTCCGTTCTCGTCGTAGAAAGCGTTCGATAGATGCAGCGGAGGGGAAAAAGATTCGTGGGAGCAGAAATGGGCGGCCGTCCGCTCCCGCTTCGCCCACCCGAACTCTCGCCCAACTTGCTCAAATAGAAAGACTTGTGGTGGCGAAACCGGGAGCTACGGGCGGGAAAATGATGGAACCCCGGAAGTCAAACGGACGGGCCGAACTGGCCCGTCCGAGAGAAGAGTATTCGATCGAAATCGAGAGCGTGAGAGGGTGGCGGCGGGTCCGGACTCGCCGCCACCACACCACTACGACAACTTAACTGTCACGGTGCCGGTCGCCGTAGTCCGGAACGACAGCGTCCCCTGGTCGGTCGCGGTCACCGACCCGGCGGGAGCCCCGTTCACTTCCAGCTGATACGCCCGACCGGGTTGCAGGTCGGTCAGGAAGTGGTTCAGCGTGGCGGAGCCGGTTGCCGTGTAGGTGATCGCCCCGCCGGCGGGGTTGACCAGCCCGTCCCGCCCGAACAGGACGACCTCGTCGCCCATCTGCACCCCTTCCACCCGGCCGTCGGTGCTGACGACTTGCTGGGTGCTGACCATGCTGGTCACGCCGGACGTGGCCGTCTGCAGCGCGGTCGTGTAGCGGACCGAGGCCGACGGGGCGGCGTTGTTGGTGGCCACCCGGTGGACCGTTTTGTTATGCACGGTGACCGGCTGGGTCGTCGTGGTGATCGGCTGGCTGGAGAACGTGGCCCCGAACAGCTTGCTCGAGCCGGCCGCCGCCACCCACGAGTTGCCCGTCACCGTCGGGGCGTTCAGGAAGTGCCACTGCAGCTGCTTCGGGTACTCGTTCTTGATGGTCGTGGCCCGGTCGTGGACGATGATGAAGTCCGGCCGGAGGTACACCACCTGCCGGGTCAACTCGCTCGCCGGTCCGCCCGTGCCCGGGGCGCTCTGCGGGGAGTACGCGGCGCGGTAGTCCCCGGCCACGTAGACGTGGTCGGCGGTCGCCTCGTACGCCGTGGTCACGATCCCGGGGGTGCCGTAGGCGAACGCCATGTTCCAGCGGTAAGACTGGACGCGGTCGCCGTTGTCGTCGATGGCAATGAGGTTGCTGAGGGAACTCTTGAGGTTCGGAATCTGGACGTTCGCGATCGCGTTGGTGTTCACCAGCAGGTCGTCCGCCCCGCGCTGGATCTGCAGCTGGCCGGGGGAGTAGCTCTGGTGGTCGGCGGCCAGCAGGTTGCTGAACTGGACCGACATCCAGGTCGAGTTGTAGCTCCAGTCCGCCCGCGCGGTGACCAGGCCGGTCCCCTCGGCCCGGTGCTGGAGCGGCAGGTCCGCCCAGAAGGCGGCCGGGGCCGTCGGGTCGCGGTACAGCATCTGGATGTAGTTGTTCGTGTCGGCCTGGGGGCGGTTCTGGAGGACGTAGTTGTCGTAGGACCGGATCGTGGCGTCCGTGGTCGCCTCGGCCAACAGGGTGAACAAGTCGTTCCCCGGGAGCGGGGCCGGGTAGGCGAACCAGTCCCCCCCGTTGTAGATGGAGCTCCGCGTTGACTGGGCGCTGAGCAGGCCGCGGGTGACCTCGGCCGACCAGGCCCGCTCGGCGCTCGCCACCCCGAGCCCGGCGGCCTCGAAGGCCAGCCCGGCTTGGAGGATGTTCTGCGCCGCCCCGTCGCCGTAGCTCCAGCCCTCGGACCAGAAGCCCCCGCGGAGGCTCGCGTCCGGGTTCTGGAGGGCCGGGAGGACGTTGTTCTGGCGGTAGGCCTGCATCTGGGTGAGCAGCCGGTCGCCGTTCGGGTCGCGTCCGCCCGAGAGGGCCAGCGCGGTGAACATGTTGCTGACGTACCCGCCGGTCCCGTAGTTACTCGTCGGGTACTGGTAGAGGTAGCCCGACTTCGCCTCGTAGTCGGCCCACTTGACCAGCATCGACGAGGCCTCGGCCTTGAGGGCCGGGGTCAGCCCGGCGTAGTCGTAAAGCCAATCGTACGCGATGCTCACGAACTTGCCGAGGTAGCGGGCCGGGTAGGTATTGTCCTTCAGGATCGAGTTGAAGCCGCCGTCGCCGGCGCCCGTCTGCTGGTACGCCAGGGTGGAGCCGTCGGCCGACGGCGTGCCGTAGATGTACTCGACCCAGACGGCCTTGTCCGAGCCGATCGCCAGCGGGTTGCCGGCCCCGTCCTTGATCGTGACCGTGGTGCCGTTCAGGGTGTACGGCCAGTTGGTGGCCCCGAACCCGGTCGACATGGTGACGTAGTAGGTGGACCCGTTCGCCGGCTCGGCCCCCGGCAAGGCCCAGTCCACCTGGTCGTTGCGGAGGTCCGAGTTGTGGGCCCAGTCCACCCCCTCGGCGTAGTCGGCGGTGCCGTCCGACGTGTTGCTGACCTTCAGGAACCGGGAGTAGTAGTTGGCGGGGTCCGAGCGGTAGGTCGTGTTCCGGACGACCGCCTGGGTCCAGACGGGGCCGATGAAAACCCGGACGGTGGACGGGATCAGGTCCGCGTTGGGCAGTACGAACGAGGTCGTCGTCCCGTCCCCGCGGGCCAGGAACTGGCGGGTCTCCTGGCCCGCGAGTTGGAAGTCGCGCAGCCCGGACTTCATCACCGCGATGGCCTTGTCGGCGTAGGCCGAGGCCCTCGCCGGGTCGGAGTCCTTCAGCGCCTGATACCCCAGGGCGTAGTCGGCAATCCAGGCCAGCTGCGAGCCCTGGTAGGCGCCGGTGCCCACCATGGCCGTCAGATACCGGTCGAGCCGGGCCTTGAACGCTTGCCAGGTAGGGGTGTTGTTCGCAACCTGCTGCCGCAGGTCGGCCAACTCGCTTGAGGTCAGCAGAAGTCGCGGGCTGCTCGCGACGGCCGGCGGGGGCGGCGAGGCCGGGGGTACGGTGACGGTGAAGGTGTCGGTGGCGGTGAGCCCACCGGCGTCGGTCACCGTCAGCGTGATCGTCGTGGTGCCGGACTGCCCGGCCGTCGGGGTGATGGCGACCGTCCGGTCCTGGCCGGACCCGCTCATCGTGATCCCGGACTGCGGCACCAGGGCGGTGTTCGACGACGACACGGTCACCGTCAGCCCGGAGGCGGCCGTCTCGGCGTCCGACACGGTGAACGGAATCGACCCGGTGTTCCCGCCCTGCGGCACGGTCTGGTTGCCCACGTTCGAGATGTTCGGCGCGGTGTTCGGCGGGGGCGGGGGTACGGTGACGGTGAAGGTGTCGGTGGCGGTCAGCCCGCCGGCGTCGGTCACCGTCAGGGTGATGGTCGCGGTGCCGAACTGTCCGGCGGTCGGGGTGACGGTGACCGTCCGGTTGCCGCCCGCCCCGCCCAGGGTGATCCCGGATGTCGGCACCAACGTGGCGTTCGACGAGTTGGCCGTGACGGTCAGCGACCCGACCGGAGTTTCGGCGTCCGACACGGTGAACGACAGGGCGCCCGTGGCCCCGCCCTGCGGCACGGTCTGGTTGGCCACGTCCGACACCTGCGGCGCGGTGTTCGGTGGGGGCGGGGGTACGGTGACGGTGAAGGTGTCGGTGGCGGTGAGCCCACCGGCGTCGGTCACCGTCAGGGTGATGGTCGCGGTGCCGAACTGTCCGGCGGCCGGGGTGACGGTGACCGTCCGGTTGCCGCCCGCCCCGCCCAGGGTGATGCCGGACGGCGGCACCAGGGTGGTGTTCGACGATACCGCCGTCACGGTCAGCGACCCGGCCGCGGTCTGGACGTCCGACACGGCGAACGCCAAGGCGCCGGTACTGCCACCTTGAGCGACCGTCTGGTTCCCCACGTCGGAGATGCCCGGCGCGGTGTTCGGCGGGGGCGGGGGTACGGTGACGGTGAAGGTGTCGGTGGCGGTGAGCCCACCGGCGTCGGTCACCGTCAGGGTGATGATCGCGGTGCCGAACTGTCCGGCGGCCGGGGTGACGGTGACGGTCCGGTTGCCGCCCGCCCCGCCCAGGGTGATGCCGGACGACGGCACCAGGGTGGCGTTCGACGATACCGCCGTCACGGTCAGCGACCCGGCCGCGGTCTGGGCGTCCGACACGGCGAACGCCAGGGCACCCGTGGTGCTGCCCTGCGGTACGGTCTGGTTCCCCACGTCGGAGATCTGCGGCGCGGTGTTCGGCGGCGGGGGCGGGGGTGGCGGGGGCGAGGCCGGGGGCACGGTGATGGTGAAGGTGTCGGTGGCGGTCAGGCCGCCGGCGTCCGTCACCGTCAGGGTGATCGTCGTGGCGCCGGACTGGCCGGCGACCGGGGTGAGGGTCACGGTCCGGTTCCCACGCGACCCGCCGAAGGTGATCCCCGACGGCGGCACCAGGGTGGTGTTCGACGAGCTGGCCGTCACGGTCAGCAACCCGACCGGGGTTTCGGCGTCCGACACGGTGAACGCCAGGGTGCCCGTGGTCCCGCCCGGGGCGACCGTCTGGTTAGCGACGTCGGAGATCCGCGGCGCGGTGTTCGCCGGCGGAGGGGGCGGGAGCGGGGTCAGGGGTGTAGGAGCCTGCCGTACCGGAGGGAGACCCTGGATCGCCACGAACAGGCCGGCCGAGGAGGCGCCGGAGGGCGTGACGAGCTCCCAGCTCTCGACCCCGCCGTTCAGCGAGTACGCCCGAACAACCCCGTCCACCCCGGGCCCGGGGCCGGTGAGGATCTCGGCGACCCCGTCGCCGTCCAGGTCGCCGGCGGCGACCCGCGCCCCGCTCCGGCTGTCCGGGGTGAAGGCGAACGTGTTCAGGAGGGCGACCTGGTCGGCCCCGCCGGACGCGACGAGCGACTTGGAGTCCCAGACGACGACCCGCGGGCTGCCCCCGGCCCCGGCCCCGAACGCCAGGTCGGCGTACCCGTCCCCGTTCACGTCGCCGACGGCCAGGTTCACCCCGTCGCGGAGGCTGCTGTCGAACACCAGGAAGTCGTTGACGATGCGCGTCGGGTGGGCCGGGTCGGCCAGGAGCCCGACCCCGTCGTAGACGGCGACCCGCGACCCGCCCCCGGCCCCGGCCCCGACCACCAGGTCGGCCGTACCGTCCCCGTTCACGTCCCCGACCGCGACCCGCACCCCGCCCCGGAAGCTGGGGTCGTCGAGCCCGTAGAAGTCGGCGAGCACCTCGGACCCGTTCGGCCCGCCCAGGACGCGGACCCGCGGCCCGCCCCCGGCGTCCGGGGAGACGATGATCTCGGCCACGCCGTCCCCGGTCAGGTCGGCCGCCGACACGTTCACCCCGCCGAAGAACGACGACTCGAACGCGGCGAAGCTGCCCACCTCGGCCCCGTCCACCCCCGAGTACACCTTGACCAGCGGCGCGGCGCCCGGCCCCGCGGCCGCGACCAGGTCGGCCGTGCCGTCCCCGCTCACGTCCGCGACCGCGACCCGCACCCCGCCGTTGAACGTGTCGCCGAACGGCAGCACCGAGAACCGCGCCGACCCGTCCGGGTTGTAGAGCGTCGCCGTGCCCCGTGAGCCGACGTCCGCCCCGGCCGCGAAGAACCCCGCTCCCGCGCTGAACACCTCCCGGGCCTCCAGCTGCTCCACAAACCAACCCCTACGCCTGCGCATCGCCCTCTCCTGCTGCTTTCAGGGTGTCCGACCCGGGTGCTCGGTGCGGCGTGCGCAGCGCAGCCGGGCACTTGCCCGGCGCCGGTGCGCCAGCCGTTCTGTCGTGACTGCGGTTACGGGATGGGGGAGAACGCGACGCCAGAGCGCGAGGCCGACCATAGCGGCCTCGTTGGGGGGCTCAAGGGCGTTTGCGTGTGACACCCGGGCCGACGGTCCGGGTGCGATTCACCAAGTTAACGGAACAGTAGGTCACCGACCCCGCCTGTCAAGTTCTCACACACTGTCGGATTCTCGGGTTTTTCGTGGACAGAATCTTGAGCCCGGCCCTGCGGACCGCTGGGCAAATTGCGACCGCGGGCGTTGTAGGAACCGGTCGCGCGGGCCGCGGTTGTGGGGACAGCAAACGTCATTGCCGTCAGCGGTCGTTGCGGTCGCCCCTATTCGTGGCACGGTGTTGGATCGCCGCCCCGGCCGGGGGTTCTTCCCGGCCGCACAAGCATTCCGGAAAGCGGACCCGTCCTGCCTGCCACGCCATGTGGCGCTGTTGAGTAGAAAACATCACCCGCGGCCACATGCGCGGACGCGGGTCGGCCGCCCCCGGCGGTCACGCCGGCGGGCGGAACTCGTGCCGTAGAAGGCCCATTAAAGCACGCGCACGGGCCGCGGGACTTGGGCGGATGAGGTAATAGCGGAGGGAAACTGTCCTGCACACGCGCCACAACCCGCAGAGCCGGAACAGTTCGACTGAACTCCGAGAGCCGGTCGGGTCGATTCGTTGAAGAACGAACGGGTGCGGGCTCCGGCCGCGCCGACGATCGGGGGGCAGGCGATGCGGCAGGTTGTGAGGTTGTCACTCGGGCCGGTCGTCGTCCTCGCGCTCCTCGCCACGGGCTGCGTACTCCCGCGCCACCGGCCCCAGCCGGCCCCGCCGGACGTGCCGCGGGAGCTCAACAAGGTCAACATCCCGGACTACGTGATCGAGCCGCCCGACATCCTGGTGATCAACGCCGTCCGGCTCGTCCCCAACCCGCCGTACCGGTTCGAGCCGCTCGACACGGTGATCGTGACGGCCAAGGCTCCCCTGGCGAACGAGCCGCTCTCGGGCGAGTTCGTGATCGAGCCGGAGGGGACGGTCAACTTCGGCGGGAGCTACGGGTCCGTCCGGCTCGCCGGGCTGACGTCCGAGGAGGCCCGCCAGACGATCGAGGCGCAGTTCAAGGGGCTGCTCGCCAACCCGGCGGTCTACGTGGCGCCGGCCCGGACCAGACCCCTCCAGCAGATCGCCGGGGAGCACCTGGTGCGCCCGGACGGGAAGGTGAGCCTGGGGGTGTACGGACTGGTGCGGGTCTGCGGGCTCACGGTCATGCAGGCCAGGCAGGCGATCGAGGACCACCTCCGGCAGTTCGTGCTCAACCCCGAGGTGTCCGTCGACGTGTCCGGGTTCAACAGCAAGTTCGTCTACGTCGTCTACGACGGGGCCGGGACCGGCCAGCAGGTGTACACGCTGCCGTTCACCGGCAACGAGACGGTACTCGACGCGGTCGGGAAGATGTCGGGGACGCCCGCGGTGGTCAGCACCGACCACATGTGGGTGGCCCGGCCGGCGCCGGGCGCGAACTGCCCGCCCCAGATCCTCCCGGTGAACTGGCACGCGGTCTCCGCCCTGGGGGTCACCGCGACGAACTACCAGCTGCTCCCCGGCGACCGCCTCTTCGTCCGGGCGAGCCGGCTCATGGCCATCGAGATCGCCCTGTCCCGCGTCCTCGCCCCGGTCGAGCGCCTCTTCGGCTTCACGCTCCTCGGCAGCGGGGTGGTCCGGGACTTCCAGTCGTACCCGGCGACCAACACCGGGTTCGGGAACGGCTTCTAGGCCGGAGTCGGGTAGGATAGTGGGAGAGGTGGCCGGCACGGAGTATCGGCCGGGCGGCCCGATCGCGGCGGCCCGGCCCACCGGGAGGCGTCATGTCACGACCGGCGCGGCGGGGGTGGGTGATCGCGGGCGTGTTGCTGCTCGGCCCGGTAGCGGCGGTCCGGGCTCAACCGCCGGGCGGGGTGCCGGTCGGGCCGGCCTTTAACCCGTACATGAACCTGCTCCGCCGGAACAACCCGACCTACCTGAACTACTACGGCCTCGTCCGCCCTCAGCTGGAGTTCCGGCAGTCGATCCAGGGGCTGCGGCAGGATCTCGGGGCGACCCAGGCCCAGACGCAGCAGCTTCAGGGGGAGGCGGCCCTCCCGGCGACGGGGCACTCGACGTCCTTCATGAACTCGTCGCGGTACTTCATGACCAACGCGGGCGGCGGGATGAGCCGGGCCGGGGGCCGGCCGGGCTTCGGCGCCCGGCCGACCCCCGGCGGGGGTGGCCAGGTGGGGCAGGTGGGGGCGGCTTCGTCCGGCGGGGCGGCCCGCACGCCCACACGGCGGTAGCCGGACGGCGGACGGCCCGACGACCGGCGGCCCGGGTCCAGCCCGGGCCGCCTCGTTTCACACCCGCCCGGTCCGCAGCGCCTGTTCGAGCCGCGGCCGTTCCAGGGGGGGGACGTCGATCGGCCGGATTTTCCACCGCACCGCCTGCCGCAGTGCGGCGGCCGCGGCGGCGGCGTCGCCCGTCGCCCGGTAGGCCTCGGCGAGGTGGTAGAAGGCGGCGGGGTCCGGGGACTCCCGGGTCGCATCGACCAGCAACTCCACCGCCTTCTGGGGCTCGCCGTTGGCGGTGCGGATGACCGCCTCGGTGTCGAGGATGCCTGGGAGCGGGCCGGCCGCGTCCTTGGCCTTCTGCACCCACGCCAGCCCGTCGGCGGGGCGCCCGCCGCGGAGCGCGAGCAGGTAGCCGAGGTTGTTCATCGTGAGCGGGTCCGGCTGGCCCTTGCCGGCGGCCTCCTCGTACAGCCGAATCGCCCCCTCGTACTGCCCCTCGGCCACCTTGAGGACGGCCCGCAGGGTCAGGGCGTCCGCCTCCGTCAGCCCCTTCCCCGCGGCGCGCTGGACCCAGCCCTCGACCTGCCGGATCGCGGCCGCCGGCGCCCGCGGCGCGTGGTACAGGATCTCGGCCCCCACCGCGGCCGGGACCGGGGGTGGGAGGGTGTCCAGCCGGTCGGCCAGCACGGCCAAGCCGTCCTCGGTCCGCCCCTGCCGGCCCAGGAACCCGGCGAGTTGGACGGTCCCCCCGACCTGCTTGGGGTCGGCGGCGGCGGACCGGAAGAGCTTTTCCGCCTCGCCCGCGGCGCTCAGCCGTTCGAGCAGCAGCCCCCCGAACGCGGCCCGGGCGGTGTCCCGGGCCGCGTGCTCCTTGACGACCTCGACGGCGCCCGCGGTGTTACCCTCGGCGTCCAGCAGGCGGGCCTTCAGCTCGATGGTGGCGGAAGCGGCGGGCTGCGCCTCCTCGAGCAGCTTCAGGCACCGCCGCGCCTCGGGGGTGCTCGGCCGGTCGTCGAGGAGGAGCACCCGCAGGCCGTAGTAGGCCGCGTAGACCGGGTTCGGGTCGCGGTCCTCGGTCAGCGCCTTGAGCCGCGGCCGGGCCGCGGGCCACTGGCCGACCGAAACCAGCACCTGGGCGAGGAGGAACTTGTCCTCCGGCCGCAGCGGCTGCCGCTTGTCGATCTCCTCCAGGGTGGCGACCGCCTCCCGGCGGAGGGCGGCGCTCGGCGCCTGGGCGAGGTAGTGGGCCCGGGCGCGGAGCACGGACAGCGTCTCCCGGCCGGTGAGCCGGGTCGGGACGCCCCGCTCCAGCACCCCGATCGCCTCCAGCTGCTGCCGGGCCGTCTGGTAGCCCTGGGGGTCGCGGCGGAGCCGGGCCAGGATGGTGAGCGCGTCCTGGCGGTCGTCGGCCGGGAGGTCGCGGATCTTGAGGATCTGGAGGCAGACCTGCTCGGCCTTCTTGAAGTCGTCCTGCTCGGCCTCCCGGCTCCGCAGGTGGAAGCCCATGACCTCCCGGAGGGTGCGCAGGTTGTCCGGGCGCTCCCGCGCGGCCGCCTCGTAGAGCGGGCGGGCCCGCTCGGCCCGGCCGACGGCCTCGTAGCACTGGGCGAGGGCGAGCTTCTCCCGGTCCCCGAGCCGCGCCCGGGCCCGCTCCGCCTCCGCCTCCGCCTCCGCCTTGCGGTCCGTCGTGGCGAGGAGCCGGACCAGCGCGACCCAGGCCTCCGGCCGGTCCCCCGCGACCTCGACGGCCCGGCGGAGCGGCGCCTCGACCCGGGCGGCCGGCTCCCGCGCCACCAGGCGGACCCGGGCCAACAGGAGCAGCTTTGCGGGGTCCGTCTCGGTGTCCGGGATGGTCCGGGCGATCCCCAGGGCGCGCGTCACGTTCCCCGCCCGCAGCGCCAGGTCCACCATCAGGAACTCGTACCCGCGGGCCACCTCGGCCGTGTCGGCGACCAGGTTCAGCACCTCGTCCGCGTCCCGCGCCATCTCCAGCTCGGCGTACAGGAGGAGCAGCCGCTGGACCACCTCCGGCCGGCGCTCCCCGGCGACGACCGCGTCCTTGTACCGGCCCGCCGCCCGGGCCTTCTCGCCGGCCAGCTCGAACACGCGGCCCTGCGCGAGGGCGACCCGGTGCCACCACGGCCGCTGCTTCTCGACCTGGGTCAGCAGGTCGGCCGCCCGCGCCAGGCCGGAGCGGTCGCCCTGTTGGGCCTTGGCGATCAGGAGGAGAGCCTGGCCGACCCTGGCGTTCGCCCCGTCCGGGCCGTCGACCGCCTCGACCCGCCGGAGGGCGGCGACTGCCGCCGGCTCGTCCTTCCGCGCGAGAGCCTCCTCGAACCGCGCGAGGTGCCCGCCGAGATCCTCCGGGACGAGCCCCAGGATGCGCTCCCGGAGCGCGGCGGCGGTATCCCCCGCCCCGGCGGCGGCGGCGTGCTCGGCCAGCCCCTTGAGGAGCCGCCGGGCGTCGCGGCGGGGCAGCCGTTCGACCCCCTCGGCAAGCCGTGCCAGCCGGGGGCCGGCGTCCGGCCCGGGGGTCATGGCGACCAGTCGGGCCTCGGCCAGCTGGACGTCGGCGGTGGGGCCGAACCGGGTCCGGGCGGCGTCGAGCAGCTCCCGCGCCCGGTCGGGGTGCTTCAGCTGGGCCTCGGCCAGGGCCAGGCCGAGTTGGGGCTGCACGACGTCGGGGTGGTCCTTGGCCGCGGCCTGGAGCCCGGCGACGGCCTGGCCCGGGTTGCCGCGCGCGAACTCCAGCTCGGCCCGGGCGAGCTTGGTCTCGACGTCCTTCTGGGGGGCGGCCCGCAGGGCGTGTTCGACCGGCTCCCAGTCGCGCTGGGCGGGGGGCTTGCGGAGGGTCTGGGTCAGCCGGAGCCGGGCGAGCGGGACGTTCGCACCGGCCGCCCCCCGGCGGATCAGATCCCCGTAGACCCGGGCGGCCTCCCCCTCCTGGCCGGTCTCCAGCAGGGTGGCCGCGAGCCGGACGTTGGCCGTCAGCCACGTCGGGTCGCGCGGGTCGCCCTCGGTCGCCCGCTTGTAGGCCGCGTACCGCCGGTCCAGTTCGCCGATGTCCTCGTAGCACGACCCGAGCAGCAGGGCCGCCGGCGGCACCAGCTCCGCGGGCAGCCCCGACTGGGTGAGGACGGCCTCCAGCGCCCGGGCGGCGGGCAGCGCCTGCCCCCGGCCCGCGAGCACCCGGCCGCGGTGGTACTGGACGACCGGCGCGGGGAACCCGGCGGCTTCGAGCCGGGTGAGTTCCCCGTCGGCGTCGTCGAAGCGCCCCTGGCGGATGTGGGCGTCGGCCAGCGCGGCCAGCAGGGCGGCGGACTCCGGGAGCGCCTCCGCCCCTTCGCGGGCGGTCTTCTCCGCCGCGTCCGGGTCGCCGGCCGCGGTCTCGGCCGCGGCGAGCTGCAGGAACAGTTTCCCGACGGCGGCCCGCGTCGCTTGGGCCTCCTCGCCCAGGCCGGCGGCCTCCTCGGGGCTCACCTTCTGGAGGGCGGGGGCGTGTCGCCCGAGCCCCCGCCGGAGGGTCGCCCGGGCCTCGCCCAGAGCCTTCGCCCGCTCCTCGCCCTGGCCCTGGAGGGCGGCCCGGGCGGCGGCACCGAACTGCAGGTCGGCGACCGCCAGGACGACGTCGAGCTCGTCCGGGGCCAGCTTGAGCGCCTCGCCCACCTCCGCGGCGTGGTACTTCTGGTGCTGCTCCTTGAGGCCGCCGGGGGCGGTCTCCCAGTAGGCGGCGGCGGCGAGGCGGGCGCGGAACGCGCCCCGGGCCTCCGGCCGGGCGAGCATCGCCTGGACCACCTCGTCCCCGTCCTTCTCCCGGTCGAGCTTCTCCCGGAGGACGCGGGCCCGGCGGACGTGGGCCGGGTACAGGTCGGGGCGCCGCTCGGTCGCCAGCCGGAACTGCTCGGCCGCGTCCGGGTAGCTCTCCCGCGCGAGGTAGTACTCCGCGTACGTGACGCGCAGCCCGGCGTCCTCCGGGTGGGCGGCGACCAGCACCTTGAGGTGCCGCTCCACGTCGGGGAGCAGGTCCGTCCCGAGTTGCAGCGCCAGGTCCACGGCCTTGCGGCGGACGTCCTCCCGGTCGGGGGCGCCGCGGAGCGTCTCGTCGAGCACGAAGTACGCCTGGAGCAGCTGGGAGTGCTGGCGGGCGAGCCGCGCGAGCAGGAGGCCCAGCCGGCCTCGCGCGTCGTGGTCCTGGGGCCGGAAGGCGAGGTAGCGGCGGAAGTACGCCGCCGCCTTGGCCGGCTCCTTCTGCTCGGCCGCGTTGGCCGACTCCAACAGCGTGCCGGCCTGGCGCCCGACCTGCCGCTTGTACATGACCTGGAGCAGCACCCCCGCGGCGGCGACGGCGGCCAGGAAGCCGAGGAGGAACTTCCAGTTCAACCGGTACTGACTCATCGGACGACTCGCGGGTGCGGGAGCAGGGCGCACGACTCGGATCGAGGTAGAAGGCGCGGCAGACGCGCGGGCGGGCGGCCGCCCCGGGGGGGCGGCCGCCTACCGGGCTAGGCGATGGGCGTGTACCGGTACGACCGGGCGTCGCGGACGGACAGGGCCGCCCCGTCCGCGGCCGCGAGGGCGAGGTTGGCCATCTCGCGGGCCGTGACGTAGTGGAAGTGGAACAGCGGATCCCGGTCGGCCCGCTCCCGGAGCAGGCGGTGGAACCGGACCATCGGCTCGCCGAGCAGAACGTCCTGGTTCGGCTCGTTGACCCCGTGGGTGTGCAGCTTCACGAAGTACCAGTCGGGGCGGGTGGGGACGCGGACGGCCGCCCGGAGCCAGAGGTCGAGCCGACGCGGGTCGGGCGGCTGGCTCCTCTGGAGGCAGGCGTTCTCCACCGCCGGGAGGACGCCCCACTTCCGCCGCCCCCAGTCGAGCAGCAGCGGCCCCTGGATCATGAGCAGGCTGTTCGCCGGGCGGGGGGCGGTCGCCAGGTCCACCCCCGTGTCATGCGACTTCGGCCGGGCGGGGTCGTCCACCGCCCAGTAGACGCTGTTCACCTTGCTCGTCTGCGTCTCGCTCGGGGCCGAGGGGAGGGTGAAGTCGGCGTAGCAGCCGGTCTCGCGGAGCACGTCGAGCTCGTTGTTCACCCCGCACCAGCGGCCGTCGGAGCGGGCGTTGTCCAGTGCCCAGTTCCCGTGGATGAACCCGTAGGCGACCTCGCCGGTCTGGGCGTCGCGGCAGAGGAGTTTGTGCCGGCCGGCCAGGGTGTGCTTGAAGTCCAGGAGCGTCCGCCGGAGGTTGTCGGCCGTGTCGTTGTCGTGGTGCAGGTGGACCTCGACCTCGCCGTACCCGGCGTGGCACAGGCCGGCCAGCATGTCCAGGTACTCCGGCTCGTACTCCTCGGCCGGGTAGAAGAAGGAGTGCCGGGGGTGGTAGCCGTCGCTGTCCCGGAACTCGGCGAAGCGAAGGGGGTACTCCCGGACCCACTGCTCGACCCGGGCCCGGGCCTTCTCCGGCGGGGCGCCGCCCCGCTTCGGCTCGTAGTGGTCGCACACGGCGAGGAGGACGTGGACCGGCTGCCCGGGGGGCCGGCGGTCGCGCCGGCCGGACAGCAGGTAGGGGAGGAGCCAGCGGTGTAGCCCGCGCCGGCGGGCCGCCCGGATCGCCCCGGCCGCCCCCGCGGCCGCGCCCGCCCCGACCACCGCGCCGCCGACCACCCACGGATTCATTACGCCCCTGCCCCGACCGGCCGACGGTCCTGGTCCTCGGTGACGGTCGCCGTCCGGTCCGTCCGCCGCCACGTCCCGTTGTTCCCGCCCCGGGCCCAGCGGAAGAACCCGAAGAACAACGCGAGGTTCATCGTAACGAACATGGTCGGCAGGCGGAAGAGTTTCAGGAACCCCGGCCGGCGCGGCAGGCAGTGGCCGGCGGCCGCGAGGGCGTAGAACCCGAGCTGCGCCAGCATGACCTCGGCGGCGCCGGGTCGGCCCAGGAGTAGGGCGTTGGCGCCGAGCGCCCCGAGCAGGAAGAACGGGCAGGCCCAGCGCAGGATCTTGTGACAGAGGAAGGTCAGGGCGACCCAGCCGTTGGTCGGCAGGAGGAGCCGCCAGAGCATGCCGATGCTCTGGAACCCGCCGGCGCCGATCCGGACCCGCCGGCGGAACTCGGCGTGGACCGACGGCGCCGTCTCCTCGTGGGCCACGGCCTGCTCGTCGTACACGATCCGGCAGCCCGAGTTGCGCCGGGCCTCCAGCGGGATCACGAAGTCGTCGATCAGGGTGCCCGGCCGGACGACCGGGAACAGCGCCTTGCGGATGGCGTAGATGGCCCCGTTCGACCCGAGCAGGGCGCCGAGCCGGCTCTCGCACTTCTTCAGGAACGTCTCGTACTTCCAGTACAGCCCGTCGGCGTTCCGGCCGGTCCGGGGGTCGGTCAGCACGAGTCGGCCGCAGACGACCCCGACGCCCGGGTCGGCGAACCAGGCGGCGAGCCGCAGGGCGGCGTCGGGGGCCATCATCGTGTTGGCGTCGGAGAGGACGACGATGTCGCCCGCGAGCCGGGGGACGGACCGGTTCAGCACCGTCGTCTTGCCGCGGTTCTCGGGGTAGGCGATCAGCCGGACGCCGCGGTCCGCGAAGCGGCGGACGATGTCGTTCGTCGCGTCGGTGCTCCCGTCCGAGGCGATGACGACTTCCAGCTTGCCGAGGGGGTACTGGAGGGCCAGCGCGTTGCGGACCCGGGCCTCGATGTCCACCTCCTCGTTGTAGGCCGCGATCAGGAGGGAGATCGTCGGGAGGTCGGCGCCCTCGACCGCCGGGGGCACGGGCCGCCGGCCGAAGAGGCGGGACAGGGCGAAGACTAAAGCGGGGTAGCCGAGGTAGGCGAAGAAGACCACGCCCAGGCATACCGCCAGGGCCGTTTCGAGGGGAGTGAGGGGCGAGTTCACGGCGAGTTCTCGTTACGGCCCAGGGTTCGATCCCGTCGGTCCGATCTCAGGCGGCAGCGGCAGGCGGGGCGGAGTCAGGTCGGGGGCGGTTGGGCGGCCGGGTCGCGCGTGCGGACGACCCGGGCGGGGATGCCGACGACGGTGGTGTGGGCGGGCACGTCGTGTACGACCACGGCGTTCGCCCCGACCCGCGCCCCGTCCCCGATCCGCACCGGGCCGACGACCTTCGCCCCGGCCCCGATGAACACGTCGTCCCCGAGCACCGGGCTTTGGCGCTTCTCGGCGCCGATCGTGACCTGGTGCTCGATCTTGACGTTCGCCCCGCCCCGGACCGACCCGTTGATCACCACGCCGAGCGAGTGGACCAGCACGAACCCCGGCCCGAACTCCGCCCCCCGGCCGATGACGCAGCCGCACAGGATGGTGTTCAGGCGGTTGAACAGGAGTTCGAGCGGCACGAGGCGCCAGCTGTGGGCCCACTGCATCAACCGGTACCAGACCATCGCCGGGGTGCCGTCGGTCAGCAGAACCTTCAGGACGCCCTTCCAGTCGGTCCGCTCGTAACACCACGCCGCCTTCGCCCGCAGGTCGGAGCCGATCAGGCGGATGAGTCGGACCATGAAACCAAGTCGAGTCAGTTGGTGAGACTGTGAACGTTCGGCCCGGTACTGGGGTGCAGCCGCGGTGGAAGCTCGCTCCCTAACAGGCTTAACAGTAAGTAGGTTGCTAACTTAGCTGTGGCGTCCCGTCGGCTGATCGGTCTGCTGAGGATATTTGGGTTCCCCTCAGTTGTCACCATTCGATGCGCGGGCCGCGAGAAGGATTCGCGCGATCCCTTAGCTGCCCGAGCGGGTCGAAGGATCTGCGCCAAGTTACGTTGGTCCGTATCCCTCAGACGTCCGGGCGAGACAGCCGTGTGTCGCGCTCCGGGTCCGATCCCCACCTAGACATGACGGATCAACGCGATCCGGTACGCGTCTCGTCAGGGGTGGAACGGCATGGCGGTATCATCGACGGGTTTACCGGCTTGGCGCCCAGACGGCCGACAGATGGGTTCGGATGAATTCCAACCGACTCGCCCAGCTCTCGGACGCCAGGGGTTGACTCCGGGCGGCGTCCGGGCCCGGACTCAGAAGGGCGGTGCGGATCTGGCCGACGAACTCTTCGGGGGTGGCCCCGACCAGACACCGCCCGAGCACCTCGACCTCCGGGATTGGGGTCGAAACCACGGGCAACCCGGCCGCGAGGTACTCCCGGGCCTTGAGAGGGTTAGCGTTCCGGGTCACCTCCGTGACGGGGAACGGGATCAGGGCGACGTCGAATCCCTTGCAGTACCCCGGGAGACTGGCGTAGGGCTTCCGCCCGAGGAGGTGGACGTTCGGCTCCCGCTCCAGGGCCGACAGGTCCATCGTCGACTTCCCGAGCAGGACCAGCGACCCGGTCGGGAAACTGCGGGCGACGTGCACCAGGAGCGGGACGTCGACCCAGTCGTCCGCGAGGAGTCCGAAGTACCCGATCACGGGGCGTGGGAGCCCGGCCAGTTCGTCCGGGACGGGGGTCTCGGGCCGGAGGGCGCGGGAGAAGTGCTCGAAGTCCACCCCGTGGCGGACGAGGAGCGTGGGCCCGCGCGGGGAGCGCTTCGTGTCGAAGAGCCGGGTGGCCGACACGATGACCGCGTCGGCCCGGTCGATCAGCGCCCGCTCGATCGCGGCCAGGGACTGGGTGTCGACCCCCCGGAACACGGTGTACTCGTCCACGCAGTAGTAGACCACCCGCTCCTCCCCAAGCTGCCCGGCCAGGATCCCGGCGGCCGGGTTGAAGACCCAGTTGATCGGCCGGCGGAACCGGAGCTTCCGCATCGCCCGCCGCACCTGCCACCGGAGGGCGGCGGTGTTCAGGGCTCGCGCCGTCCGATTCCCCCAGAGCGGTACGACCAGGGGGTTGAGCACGAAGATGTTCGGCTCGACCTCCCGGAGCGGTTGGGCCATCGCCTTCATTTTGCCGACGACCCGGCCCAGGTCGCGGGAGCTACTGACGGACGGCGTCCGATACCCGATCGAGTTTACCCACAGCACCCGGTTGTCCCGCGCGAGGAGCCGCATCAGATGGGTTTTCGAGAGCGGGTCGCCGGCCCAGTCGTGGCTAAAGCAGAGCAGGTCGCGGCCGCGGAGGGGGTCGGTTAGGGTGTCGCTCATGGGGGCTGGGGCTCTTTCTACTCGCCGGGTGATGGAGACTTACGACCTTGTGGTGGGTTTTGGGGCCGGAGTCACGCCACCAGTGCCGGGGCGGTGCGGAATCCGAGCCCGGCTTGACGTCCTCGCCGACCGGGGTCGGTGAGACCGTTTACCGCGTGGGGGCAGTCGCCACGGAGTAGCATAAGGTTGCCGGAAACGGGCGGCTGACCCCCGGAACCCGAGCGTGAACGCGCGGTCCCGCGGCCGTTGCCGACCCCGGCGCCCCTTTGAATATCGCAGCCGGATCCCGGGCGACGTTTGTCCAGCTCGCCCGGCGGGGTGGGTTGGTGATCACAACGGTGATCGCGTCGACCGGTCCATTGCGGCCTCTTGGCGGGTCGAGCCGGATCGTCACCGGATCGAGCCGGTTCTCCGCTACGGAGCGTCCCCTCCGCTCGGCCGAGCCGGTCACTACCGCCGCCGTCAACCGGCCCGCGAGGGCGTTCCGGAGCCGGTCCCGCGGCCGGGCCGATTCGAAGCCGAGGGACCGGTGGAAGGTCATGACGAGCCGAACCCCAGGGCTCGTCAGCCGGACCAGCGCGGCGAGGAACTGGCTGGTAGCGTCGTGGGCGTGGATCACGTCCACCCCGCGCCCGCGGCAGAGGGCGCGGGGCCGCCGGACGAGGTCCGGATACCCCCGTCGGCCCCGGCCGAGGACGGTGACGGACTTGGAACAGGCCGGTGAGTTCGCCCGGGTCGCAGCTGAGTTCGCCGAGGCAGCAGAGCTCGCACCGGGCCGCCGGGGGCGGCAGGCCGCGCGCCAGGCTCAGGATCGCGTTCTTACGCCCCCCCCGGTTGAACGAGAGTGTTAGGTGGAGGACGGTCGGGTTCGTCCGCGGCCGGGGGGGCATCGGCACTCGGTTCCGCTCGGGCCGCCCGGGTTCGATCGCACCCGCACCCCGCCCACGCGACCGGGGCGTCGGTCGCTCGGGCGGGGTTGGGGTGGGAACGGGCGTGTTAACGATGCGGCCGCGGGCAGGGGCGAACGCCCCCGGCGCACGACCGGCTTGATTCGCTGTTGATTGTGTGAATATTGAATCGACCCCGCCGCCGAACCGCACGGGAACCGCGGACGCTGGAATGTAGATGCGGTCCGCCCTGAATAGTTTCAGCGCTTTCTCGCACACCCCCACGCGCCGGGCGATTCCGGCCGGCACACCCGCGCCGGTCACCGCGGCCCCCCGAGGTGGGTGCGGAAGAAGGCGGCGTTCCGACTCCAAAGGCGCTCCATCACCACGGGGTCGGCGCTGACCATGTGCGTCACCCCGGGGAGGGCCAGCACCTCGAACGGCCGGCCGGCGCGGAACAGGGCGTCCGACAGCCGGAGGGTGTGGCGGTAGTACACGTTGTCGTCGGCCGTGCCGTGGACGAGCAGCAGCGGCCGGTCGAGTTTGGCCGCCAGTGGCAGTAGCGACGCCTCCCGGTAGGCCGCCTGGCTCTCCGGGAGCAGGCCCATGTACCGCTCCGTGTAGTGGGTGTCGTAGTCCTCCCAGTCGGTGACCGGGGCGCCGGCGACCGCCGCCTTGAACACGTCCGGCCGGCGCAGCACGCCGTTGGCGGCCATGTACCCGCCGAACGACCAGCCGACGACCCCCACGCGGTCGCGGTCCAGTTCCGGGAACTTGTCGCAGAGGGCGTGCAGCCCCTTCACCTGGTCGTCGAGCGGGACGGTGCCGAACTTCTGGTACACGGCCCGCTCCCAGTCCCGCCCGCGGCCCGGGGTGCCGTGGTTGTCCACCGCGACGACCACGAACCCCTGGTCGGCCAGCCACTGCGGGATGAGCCAGTTCCGCATCGCCTGGACGACGTGCAGGTGTCGCGGGCCGCCGTACACATCGAGGACCACCGGGTACTTCTTCTTCGGATCGAAGTCCCGCGGCCGTACGACCGCCGTCCAGAAGTCGCCGACCTGCTCGACCGTCACGTTCGGCCGGAACGGCGGTTCCGCGGCGACCGACGGGAGGTTGACCCGCCCGTCCACGCCGGTCGCATCCGTTATGACGAAGGTGACCGGCATCGCGGCCGGCGACGTGAAGGTGTACACACTCGGCCCGACCCGCGGGTCGTCGGCCACGGCGAGCGACGACACCCCCGGCCCGAACGGGCGTAGGAGTTGGTAGGCCGACCGCCGACCGGTCTGGATCGCGGACAGGCTCCAGGCCGCGGCCGTCGGCGACTGGTTGGTCCCGATCACGACCGGGGCGGTGGCGTCCGACCCTGTGAAGAGTGTGACGACTTCGGTGACACGAAGCCACGGCGGGCTCACGGGCGTGTACCGGCCGGCCTCCTCGGCCGCGGGATCAACCAGGTACAGCTGCGGACCGCCGTCACGCTCGCTGATCCAGAAGAAGCGGGTGTCGTCGTGCCACCTCGGCATCCCCTTCGAGAGGTTGAGCCACGCCGCGTCCCGGTCCTCCAGAAGGCGTGTCGTTTTCCCGGACGCGGGGGCGACCTTCAAGAGGTGCGAGACCTGCTGCTTCCGGTCCTGCACCTGAACCGTGAACCCGCCGCGCTTGTCCCACTGGACCGCGGCGAGGTATTCAAACGCCTTCCGGTCCCACTCGACCCACACCGTCTCGCCGCCGTCCACCGGCTTCACCCCGAGCCGCACGGCCACGTTCTTCTTCCCGGGCCGCGGGTAGTACTGCGGCGCCGGCGCCGCCTCGGGCCGGAGCGGGTCGGCCACGAACCACTGCTCGACCCCGGTGTGGTCGGCTTCCGCGTAGGCGATCGACTTCGCGTCCGGCGACCACCAGAAGCCGCTGTGCCGGCCCATCTCCTCCTGGGCCACGAACTCGGCCAGGCCGTGCGTCTTCGCCACCGTCCCGCCGGTCGTCACCGCGAACTCCCGGTCCGCCGCCAGGTCGTAGCACGCCACGTCGAACCCGCGCACGAACGCGACTCGTTTCCCGTCCGGCGACCACTTGGGGTCGGTGACCGGGCCGTCCCCGCCGGCTTTCAGCGCGCGGACGGTGCCGCCGGCGCGGTCGAGGACGTAGAGCGTGTTGCCGAGCTTTACCAGCACGAGCACGCCGTCCGGGCTGAGGTGGAAGTCGGCGAACCCGCCGACCGTCACCCGCTGGCGCTCCCGGCGGGCCTTCTCCTCGGGCGTGAGCGCCTCGGCGGCGCCCTTCAGGATGGCGTCGGGGGAGAGGATCTCGCGGGTCGTTCCGGTGGCAACGTCGAACTCGAACAGGCTCTGGCGGGCGCTCGTGGGGCCGGACCGGAGGAACAGGACGGCTTTCCCGTCCGGGCTCACCTTCGGCTTCGCCGGGCGGCCGAGCATGAACCCGCGGGTCTCGGCGTAGCGCCTCAAGAACGACGAATCCACGGGCGGGCCTTTCGGGGCTTCCGGCGGCCGGGCCGGAACGGCGGACGTGGCGGCACACAGCAGTAGGGCGGCGGGGGCAGCGCGTCTCATGCCGCCCAGGATACCACCGCCCGGCCGGATTCGGCAGTCCCTCGCGTCCGCCCGGGTGCTAGAATGTCGGAGCCCTCTCCACATCCGACGTTCGGGGTCTGCCGATGCCGCCGCTCGTCCGGGCCGCCGTGGTCCTGCTGATCGCCGCGCCGGCCGCGCCCGCGGCCACCCCCGAGCAGATCGACACCGCCATCACCAAGGGGGTGGCCGCCCTCAAGGCCCGCTTCAAGAACGGGGCCGGGGGCGGCGCGGCCAACGGCGCCGAGTACGGGATCGGCCCGACCGCCCTCGCCGGGATTGCCCTGCTGGAGGCCAAGACCCCCGCCGGCGACCCGGCCGTGGCGGCCATCGCCGCCGCCGTCCGCGAGCAGGCGTACAAGGAGAGGAAGACCTACCAGCTGGCGCTCAGCCTGCTGTTCCTCGACCGGCTCGAAAGCCCGGCCGACGTCCCCCTGATCCAGACCCTCGGGGTCCGCCTCCTGGCCGGCCAGACCACCAGCGGGGGGTGGACCTACGACTGCGTCGACGCCGTCCCCGCGGCCGACGAGCAGCGGCTCCGGGCGGGGCTCAAAAGTACCGAACTCGTGGCCGGCAAGGAGGGGCCGAGGGGGGGGGCGCCGAAGCTCCACCCGCTGGTCCAGGAGTACTTCGCCGCCCTGTGGAACGCCCGGACCGCGAGCCGGGCCGCGGGCGGCGACAACTCGAACACGCAGTTCGCCGTCCTGGCGGTCTGGGCGGCCCGCAAGCACGGCGTCCCGGTGGACCCGGCCCTCGACCTGATCGAGCGGCGGTTCATGGCCACCCAGGACCAGCAGGGCGGGTGGACGTACTCGGACTCGGTGACCGGGCCGGCGGCGACCGGCACCCCCTCCATGACGTGCGCCGGGCTCCTCGGCCTGGCCACGGCCATCGGCCGGCGCGAGGAGCGGCGGTCCAAGGCCGAGGCGCCGAAGGTCGAGACGCCGAAGTCGAACGACCCGTTCTTCAACCCGCCGCCGCGCCCGGACGGGAAGGGGGCGGCCGGCCCGAAGCGGGCTCCGGACGCCCGCGACCTGGCCGCCGGCCGCGGGTTCGGCTTCCTCGGGGCCGTCCTCAACGGCGCCGCCCGCGGGGCGGGCGGGGACGTCAATAACTTCTACTTCCTGTGGTCGCTCGAACGGGTCGGCGTGCTCTACGGGGTGGACCGGATCGGCGGGGTCGACTGGTACGCCGCCGGGTCCGACTTCATCGTCCGCGCGCAGGCCGCCGACGGCACCTGGGCCGGGAGCTACGGGCCGGACGTGGACACGTCGCTCGCCCTGTTGTTCCTGTGCAAGGCGAACCTGGCCCGCGACCTCTCCTCGCGGGTGCGGGGCGACGCCGGGAGCGAACTCCGCGCCGGCGCCGCCCCGGTGGCGCCGGCCGTCCCGCTCCCGAAGGGGACAACGGTCCCCGGAAACCCCCTCCCCGTGCCGGCCGCCGCCCCGCTCCCGGCCGGCGCCGCCGGCAAGGTGACGGCCGACCTCCTCCGGGCCGCCGGGGGGGCCGACTGGACGAAGGCGCTGGAGGCGGTGCGGGATGGGAAGGGCGCGGACTACACGACCGGGCTGGTGGCGGCCGTCCATCGCCTGGACGGCGACAAGAAGCGCGCCGCCCGCGACGCCCTGGCCGAACGGCTCACCCGGATGTCCGCGGAGACGCTGCGCGGCATGATGACCAACACGGACGCCGAGCTGCGGCGGGGGGCCGTGCTGGCGGCGGCGATGCGCGACGACAAGGACCACGTCCCCGACCTGATCGGGCGGATCACCGACGCGGAGGAGTTGGTGGTGCGGGCGGCGCGGGCCGGGCTGCGCAGCCTGACCGAGCAGGACTTCGGCCCCCAACCGGACGCGTCCGCGGCCGACCGGACCCAGGCCGCCGCCGCCTGGCGGGCCTGGTGGATGCGGCAGAAACGCTGACCCCGTCCCTAACCCTTCGGTGAGCCCGCCCGGGGTTGCTCGGTTGAAATCCGGGTGAGCGGGGCGGCGCCAGCCCGCCGGTGGCTCGGGTGTTTTGGAGCCCGGAGGGCGGTGAGCGTGTCGCCCGGGGTGCAACCCCGGGCGGGCCTCCTTCCCCGCGTGACACCGCACAGACCGCCCGGAGTTGCACCCCGGGCGACACGCTCACCGCCCTCCGGGCTCAGGGCGCCGAGCGTCCGACCTTACCGGGTGCCGTGCGATGCCCCAGTCGTACACGTGCCTCCATTACCACCTCGTCTTCGCGACGAGGCTGCGGGAGCCGGTGATTACGCCGGAGATCCGTCCCCAGTTGTGGGA
>JAESFV010000182.1_pt1 | contig 85142 bp, 80 predicted proteins | sample 9269471 | NCBI WGS metagenome assembly JAESFV01 (sample SAMN14502647, study PRJNA617108) | algae metagenome | isolation source: Symplocastrum torsivum CPER-KK1 and co-occurring heterotrophs from... | place: USA: Central Plains Experimental Range, Colorado | collected 2001-01-01
CTTCGTCATCCCTGGGGTGACGCCTTCGTCATCCCTGGGGTGACGCCTTCGTCATCCCTGGGGTGACGCCTTCGTCATCCCTGGGGTGACGCCTTCGTCATCCCTGGGGTGACGCCTTCGTCATCCCCGGGGTGAGGCTTTTCATTTTTGCGCTGCAACGCAAACGCCTCACGAAGCGTTGACCCGCAAGGGTTCACCCCTTGCCGCCGGCAAAACTTCGACTATGTGCGATGTTGCGCCGCACTCGCACTTTTGTCTATTGGAAAGCACAGCTGTGCCGGACGCTCGCGGCGACCGGCTTTCCGCTCGCGTGAAGGGACCTGTCATGAACTACACCGACCTCGCCGGCCTGAAGGTGGATTCCGACCTTGTCGACTTCATCAACAAGGAGGCCATTCCCGGCACCGGGGTCGAGGTAGAGGCGTTCTGGGAGAGCTTCGCCGGCATCGTGCGCGACTTCGCCCCGCGCAATGCGGAACTGCTGACCCGCCGCGATGAATTGCAGGCGCAGATCGACGCCTGGCACCGCGCCCACCGCAACAAGCCGATCGATCCCGTCGCCTACGAGGTCTTCCTGGCCGAGATCGGCTATCTGCTGCCCGAGCCGGAAGCCTTCGAGGTTGTCACCGACAAGGTGGATGACGAGCTGGCCCGCATTCCCGGCCCGCAGCTGGTGGTGCCCGTCACCAATGCCCGCTACGCGCTGAACGCCGCCAATGCCCGCTGGGGCAGCCTCTATGACGCGCTCTACGGCACCGACGCCCTGCCCGAGGACAAGGGCGCCAGCCGGTCCAACGGCTTCAACGCCGTGCGCGCCCAGCGCGTCATCGAGAGCGCCCGCGCCTTCCTCGACGACAGCGTGCCGCTGGCCGCCGGCAGCCATGCCGATGTCGTCGCCTATCGCGTGGCGGAGGGTGCACTGGTCGCCGAGCTCGCCTCCGGAACGCAGACCTCGCTCAAGGACCCCGCCCAGTTCGCCGGCTTCAGTGGCGCGCCCGAGGCGCCGGCCTCCGTGCTGCTGGTCCATCACGGCCTGCATATCGACATCGTCATCGACCGCGCCCACCGCATCGGCAAGACCGACGCCGCCGGCATTGCCGATATCGTCATCGAGGCGGCCGTGACCACCATCGTCGACTGCGAGGACAGCGTCGCGGCGGTGGACGCGCAGGACAAGGTGCTGGTCTATCGCAACTGGCTCGGCCTGATGTCCGGCACGCTCAGCGCCAGCTTCGCCAAGGGCCGCGAGACGGTGGAGCGCAGCCTCGCCGCCGATCGCCGCTACACCTCCGCCACCGGCGGCGAGCTCACCCTGCACGGGCGCAGCCTGATGCTGGTGCGCAATGTCGGCCAGCACATGCTGACCGATGCCGTGCTGGACGCCCAGGGCCGGGAGATTCCCGAGGCCATTCTCGATGCCGCCGTCACCACCCTGATCGCGCTGCACGACCTCAAGGGCACCGGCGCGCTGCGCAACAGCCGCGCCGGCTCGGTCTATATCGTCAAGCCGAAGATGCACGGCCCCGAGGAAGTGGCCTTCGCGGTGGACCTGTTCGCCCGCGTCGAGCAGGCGCTGGGGCTGGAGCTCAACACGCTGAAGATCGGCATCATGGACGAGGAGCGCCGCACCAGCGCCAACCTCTCCGCCTCGATCCGCGCCGCCCGCGAGCGGGTGGTGTTCATCAATACCGGCTTCCTCGACCGCACCGGCGACGAGATCCACACCTCGATGGAGGCGGGGCCTATGGTGCGCAAGAACGAGATGAAGGCGCAGGCCTGGATCAAGGCCTATGAGGACAACAATGTCGATGCCGGCCTTGCCGCCCATCTCGACGGCCATGGCCAGATCGGCAAGGGCATGTGGGCGATGCCCGACCGCATGGCCGACATGATCGCGCAGAAGGTCGCCCATCCGCTGGCCGGCGCCAACACCGCCTGGGTGCCCTCGCCCACCGCCGCCACGCTGCACGCGCTGCACTACCACAAGGTGGACGTGTTCCAGCGGCAGGCGGAGCTGCGCCACCGCAAGCGCGCCGCGCGCCGCGACCTGCTCACCATCCCCGTGGTCGACCGCGGCAATTGGGACCCCGCCGACGTGCAGCAGGAGCTGGACAACAACATCCAGGGCATTCTCGGCTATGTCGTTCGCTGGGTCGACCAGGGCGTCGGCTGCTCCAAAGTGCCTGACATTCACGATGTCGGGCTGATGGAAGATCGCGCGACGCTGCGCATCTCCTCGCAGCACGTCGCCAACTGGCTGATGCATGGCGTGGTCACGGCCGAGCAGGTCGAGGAGACGCTGCGCCGCATGGCCAAGGTGGTCGACGGCCAGAACGCGGGCGATCCCGCCTATGTGCCGATGGCGCCGGCCTATGACGGCTTCGCCTTCCGCGCCGCCCGCGACCTGGTCTTCGAGGGCCGCGCCCAGCCCAACGGCTACACCGAATTCGTGCTCACCCGCCGCCGCCGCGAGGCGAAGCAGGCGCAGGCCGAGGCCCAGGCCGCCGCCTGATCCACCCTTCGAGGAAGCGCCAAAAAACGCCAGAGAACAGGCCGTCCCGGTTCGCCGGGGCGGCCTTTTTTCATGGCTCGGGCCGCGACCAGTGGGTGGTGAGCGCCGCCACATCCGGGCGCGGGCGGTCGGCGGGGGCCTCCTTGGCGGTGCCGATATGGAGGATGCCGGCCACCCGCTCGCCCTCCCCCACGCCGAGGAGCGCCAGCGCCGCCGTGTGCGTCGCCGCCCAGCCCGTCACCCAGATGCCGTCGAACCCCATCGCCGCCGCGCCGGTCAGCAGGTTCATGCAGACGGCGCCGGCGGAAAGCTCCTGCTCGAAGGCGGGGATCGCGCTGCTCTCCACCGGGCGGCTGACCACCACCACCGCCAGCGGGGCGGGAAACAGCCGCCCCATGATGGCGGCGAATTTCTCCCGCTTTTCCTCAGGCATATGGGTGTTGTTCTCGCGATAGGCCTGTGACAGCCGCGCGCCGATCTCGCCCCGCGCCGCGCCTGAGATGACGATGAAGCGCCACGGCACCAGCATGGCGTGATCGGGCACCCGGGCGGCGATGGCGAGCAGGCGGCGCGTCTGGTCGGCATCCGGCCCCGGCGCATGCAGGCCGGCGGCGGCGACCGAGCGGCGGGTCTCCAGCAGCGCCAGCGCTTCGGGAGTGGACGGACGGCGAGGGGGCGGGGTCATCGGCGCTCTCTTCCCTGCAGGTTGAGCTGCGCTATATCGGACCCAGCCGATAAATTCACCCCGCGCGACCAAACGGGGGCGACGCTGCAGCCGTTTTGGTCGACAATATCCCAAGGCGCCCGCCTTACGCCAAACCGACCTCACGAACCCGAACCGGGCGCCCCCAAGGAGAAAAACCATGAGCATGAACGGCGAAGTCCCGGTGCGGGACAACCGCGCCGCCGACCGCTTCGAGATCGAGCAGGACGGCCAGACCGCCATCGCGCAGTATATTCTCGCCCATGACCACATCATCTTCACCCACACCGAGGTGCCGCCGGAACTCGGCGGGCGCGGGCTCGCCACCAAGCTTGTCGAGGCCGGCCTCGCCAGCGCCCGCCAGCGCGGGCTGGCCGTGGTGCCGCGCTGCTCAGTGTTCGGCCGCTACATGATGAAGCACCCCGAGACGCATGACCTGATGCCGGCGGAAATCCGCGCCACGCTCGGCCTTCCGGTCTGACGCCTGCGCTTCGGCCAGCGGAGAGACGCGCCGGTCCACGCCTATCGACGCGGGAAATCCCGCCGCTTCATACCGTTCGTTAACGCTGTGCGCCTAACCATATGGCACGGCCGCGACGGCGCCTTTCGCGCATCGTCCGGCAGGCTCAACGGCAGTAGTGGCAAAGGTTCCAGCGTCCCATGCGTAATCCGGCGCGTCCCTCCGATCCGAATGCGGACAAGGCTTCCGAGTCGAAGGCGACCGCCCAGACTCATGTGTTCTCCCGCGCCAACCCGCAGGTGACGCACGCGCCACCGGCGCCCAAGGTGCCGAAGACCGCAGCGCCCGCGCCCCGGCCGCCCGCCGTCGCGCCGCAGCACGAAATGGTGCCGAGCTGGCTGCAGCCCTTCACCATGCCGCCCAATACGCGCTTCACCCGCACGCCGGACTATCTGATGCGCCAGCCGCTGCCGGCGCCGGTGCCGGAAGCGCCCACGACCGATACCGCCATCGTGGCGCCGCCGCGTCCCTCGCAGACCCCGGTGCTGCGGGTGCCGCCGCGCAAGCCGCCGCTCGGCGCGGTGCCGAAGGCGCTGATCGCCGCCCATGCCCGCCGCGCCCTGGGCGCCCAGCCCGAAATCTCGCCCGCGCCGGTCGTTCCCCCGGTTGCCGCGCCCGTTCCGGCCGCGCCGCTTGTGGAAGCCGCACCGTCTCCCGCCGCCACGGCGCCGGCCGTCGCCGCCCGCCCGGTCGCCCCGCCGGTCGCCTCGATGATCCAGTTCGGCTACGACACGCCGCCTGTCATCCCCGCCGCGCGGACGCTTGCGCCGGGCGCCACCTGGGTGCCGGACGAGCAGTTCACCGCCGCCAATGATGTCGCCGCGCACGATGTGATGGCCCACGACGTAGTGCCCAACGACGTGGCCGACATTTACGACCTCATTCCGCTGGAAGAAGGCGCCTATGAGGACGAGTTCCCGGAGGAGGAGCGCCTGCTCGCCGCGCGCTACGGCGCCGTGCGCGACAGCGCGGCCCCGGCCGGGGAGAGCGCGCGGCAGGAAATGCCCGCCGAGGCGCAGGAAGCCGCCCCGGAACCCGTCGCCCTGCAATCCGTCGCCCCTCAACCCGTCTTCGCGGCGGATGACGAACAGGAATTCGCCGGACACGAAGTGGCCGAGGACGAATTCGCCGAACAGGATTTCGCCGACGATGAGGACGACGAGTTCGAGGACGACGCCGACACCGTAGTCGAAGAGTTCTGGGCGGAAGACGGCGCCACGCGCGACCTCGCGCCCGAGCCTGCCGACGACGAGCCCCTGATCGAGGACAGCCCCCCCGCGGCCGGCGCGCCCGCCGCCGTGCTGGGCGGCTTCTCCGGCTACAGCGTGACGCCGGCCGAATTGTCGTTCTCCTGGCCGATGTTCGGCATGGTGGCAGCCGCCGCCGCGCCGCCGGCCCCGGCGCCGATCGCCGCTCCCGCGCCGGCGCCCGCCGCTGTCGCGCCCATTGCCGCCCCGGTTGCCGCACCCGCCCCGGCTGCCCGCGCGCCCCGTCCCGCCCCGCGCCCGGCGACCGAGGCACATGACGGCTACGAGCTGCCGCCGCTGGAACTGCTGACCGAGCCGCCGCAGAACGAGCCCGACTACGAGCTGTCGGAAGAATTCCTCGACCGCAATTCGGTGAAGCTGCAGCAGGTGCTGCACGATTTCGGCGTGCGCGGCGAGATCATCGACGCCAATCCCGGCCCTGTGGTGACGCTGTATGAGCTGGAGCCGGCCCCCGGCATCAAGTCCAGCCGCGTCATCGGCCTGTCCGCCGACATCGCCCGCTCGATGAGCGCCATCTCCGCCCGCGTCGCCGTGGTCGAAGGGCGCAACGTCATCGGCATCGAGCTGCCCAACCAGCGCCGCGAGACGGTGTGGCTGCGCGAGATGCTGGCGAGCCACGAATTCGAGGCCGCCCGCGCCAAGCTCGGCATCGGCCTTGGCAAGACCATCGGCGGCGAGCCTGTGATCGTCGACCTCGCCCGCATGCCGCATCTGCTGGTCGCCGGCACGACAGGCTCGGGCAAGTCGGTCGCCATCAACACCATGATCCTCAGCCTGCTCTACCGGCACCGCCCGGACCAGTGCCGGCTGATCATGATCGACCCGAAAATGCTGGAGCTCTCGGTCTATGAGGGCATCCCGCATCTGCTGACCCCTGTCGTCACCGACCCCAAGAAGGCCATCGTCGCCCTCAAATGGGCGGTGCGGGAGATGGAAGACCGCTACAAGAAGATGAGCCGCCTCGGCGTGCGCAACATTGACGGTTTCAACGCCCGCGTGGCGGAGGCGACCGCCAAGGGCGAGATCATCACCCGCACGGTGCAGAAGGGCTTCGACAAGGAGACCGGCGAGCTGATCGAGGAAGAGGAGATCATGGATCTCGCTCCCCTGCCCTTCATCGTCATCGTCGTCGACGAGATGGCCGACCTGATGATGGTCGCCGGCAAGGAGATCGAAGGCGCGATCCAGCGGCTCGCCCAAATGGCCCGCGCCGCCGGCATCCACCTCATCATGGCCACCCAGCGCCCGAGCGTCGACGTCATCACCGGCACCATCAAGGCGAACTTCCCGACCCGGATTTCCTTCCAGGTGACCAGCAAGATCGACAGCCGCACCATTCTCGGCGAGATGGGCGCCGAGCAGCTGCTCGGCCAGGGCGACATGCTCTACATGGCCGGCGGCGGGCGGATTTCCCGCGTCCACGGCCCGTTCGTCTCCGACCAGGAAGTCGAGCGCGTGGTCGAGCACCTCAAAAGCCAGGCGCGGCCGGAATATCTGGAAGAGGTCACGGCCGAGGAAGACGAAGAGGCCGCGACTGAGGACAGCGCCGTGTTCGACAAGTCCGCCAATGGCGCTCTTGGCGGCGAGGATTGCGGCGATCTCTACGACCAGGCGGTGGCGCTGGTGCTGCGCGACAAGAAGGCGTCGACCTCCTACATCCAGCGTCGGCTGCAGATCGGCTACAACCGCGCCGCCTCGCTGATGGAGCGGATGGAGAATGAGGGCATTGTCGGCCCGGCCAACCATGCCGGCAAGCGCGACATCCTCACCACTCGGCAGGGCTGACCCGCACACAACTGACCACCCCAACCGCTCCCGGCGCGGCGCGCCGGCGGCTCAGGAACGGGCGCATGCCGGCCTCTTATGTCATGCGCCTGTCCGCCTTCGGCGCCGTGATGGAGATCGCCTGCCGCGACCGCGACGCCCGGGCCGCCTGCACAAAGGCGCTCCCCGCCTATTGGCAGCGCACGGACGAGGCGGCGCCGGATCTACGCTTCGCCATCGAGGCCTGCGGCCCGGCGCCCGGTGGCGCGGCGCGCTTTCGCTTGCTGGAAGCAGGCACGCTGCGGGGAGACGATCTCACCGGCGCGCAGGTGGCGCAGCTTCTCGCCCGGCGGATGGACTATCAGCTCGGCGCCTATGCGCGCGGCTTTGCCTTCATCCATGCCGGTGTGGTCCTGCATGAGGGCCGCGCGCTCCTGCTTCCCGGCACCAGCCATGCCGGCAAGAGCACGCTGACCGCCGCGCTGGTGCGGGCCGGCGCCACCTATGTCTCGGACGATGTGGCGGTGATCGGCAGGGATGGCCGGGTGAGCCTGCTCTCGCGGGCCCTCACCCTGCGGGCCGACATGGCCGGTGATTTTCACCTGCCGGACACGCCCCGCCCGGCGGTCCTGCATGCGGGATCGGCCTCCGTCGGCGCAGTGCTGGTCCTCACCTACCGGGCGGGGGCGCCGCCGCTCGACCTGCAGCCGCTGAGTGCGGGCGAGGCGATGCTGCGGCTGGTGGCCAACGCCATGAATGCCCGCCACCAGCCCGAAACGGTACTTCAGTGTTGCGCGGCTGCCCTCGCCTTGGCATGGTGCGGCGAAGGGTTGCGGGGGGACGCGGATGCGGCCGCCGGGCAGATCCTGTCGCGAATGACACCTGTGAGGCCCCGCTCTTGACCACCCCCCTGCGCAAGACCGGCCTGTTCTCGACCCTCGTCGACGGACAGGCGGTGATCTATGATTCCGCCAGCACCCAGACCCATTGCCTCAACCCGCAGGCGCTGAATGTGTGGAACCTGTGCGACGGGCGCCATGATCGCGCCGCCATGGTGCGGGCGCTGCGGGCGACGGACGCAAGTCTGCCGGAAGAGGACGCCGGCGATCTCGTCGATGCCGCGCTCGACCGCTTCACTGAGCTGGGGCTGTTGCAGCAGAGCGCCTCTCTCAACCGCCGCGCTCTGGGCGCCACCGCCGCCAGAAGCCTTGCCGCCGGCCTCGTGCTCAGCGTGACGATGCCGACCCGCCAGGCGGCGGCGTCCGGTGTCAACTGCAGCGAGCTTGGAGAAGATGACTGCCTAGCTAACCCGGACTGCGCGTGGGTTGGCGTCTGCGTTCCCGCTACTTTCTGACCCGCCTCGATGGTGAGGCGGCCGACGCTGATCTTCGACGATGAATGCGTCAGCTGCTCGGCGCTGGCGCAGCTCATCGGCGCGCGGGCGCCTGATATCGCGCGGGTGAGCTTCTATTCGCCCAGGGCTCAGCTCCTGCTGCGCCGCCATTTCCCCTCAGGCTGGGCGATCCGCCCCTATATGATCGTCGGCGAGGGCGAGCACGAGCGGGTGCTCAGCGGCGCCGCGCTCCTGTTCCGGGTCGCCCGCCTGCTCGGCCCGGCCGGTGTCGTCAAGGCGGGGCGGGCGCTGCTGCGCCGCGCGCGCCGGGAGAAGGCGCGCGGCGGCTGGGCGGCCACCCCCACGGCACAGATGCGCGCCTATACCCCCGCCGGCCCGGCCGAGGCGGCCGCCTTTGCCGGCGAGCCCCTGCTGCTGCCCGCCGCGCGGCCCGGTCTCGCCGTCGAGCGCATCCTGCAATGGTACAATATGAACGGAGCCTTCCAGACCGCCAGCTACTGGACCCATAGTGAGGCCGGTACGCTGGTGCTGGAACAGGTCCACCGCCCCTCGCCGCCGCCCACCGTCGAGGGGATGGCGGGCGAGGAGGTGGCGCTTGCCGAGGGGCGCCGCGCCCTTCTGCATGTGGCGCCCGCCGAGGACGGCGCGGCGGCGCTCACCCTGATCGTGGCCTTGCCAGACAGCCGCTGGCTCTCCCTGCGCGCCAGCGGAATCGACCGCGACACGGTACTGGACATTGCGCGCACCTGCGCGCCGGTCGCGGCCTGAGGTGACGACGCCCGCTCCCGGCCTCGACCTTCTGCGCGCCTGCCTGCGCTGGGACGCCGCCGGCGACCGGGCCTTGCGTGCGCTGGATGACGCCGGCTGGGCTGACGTGATGGAACCTGTGCGCGCGGGGGACGGGCAGGCCCTGCTCGCTCGCCGCCTGTCGCGCACGCCTGATATCGCCGTGCCGGAGGCGGTGGCGCAGGAGCTGCACCGCTTCAAGCTCAACGCCGCCATTCGCGCCCTTGCCTGCCTTTCGCATCTGGCACCGGCGGTTGAGGCGGCGGGGGTTCCGGTCCTCGCGCTGAAGGGGCTCGACCTCGCCAGCCGCGTCTATGGCGATTTCGGCAGCCGGCCAATGGGCGACATGGACATTCTGGTGCGCCCCACCGATGTCGCCGCGATGTCGGCGGCGTTGCGCGCGCAGGGGTTCCGCGCCAGCACCACCCTCCGCCAGACCTCCCATCATCTGGTGTTCCACTCCCCGCTGCGCGGCGGCCTGCCGGTGGAGCTGCACTGGGCGCTCGGCGAAAAGGTCGGCGAGGGGGACCGCGCGGACCTGCTGCAGGCGGTGTGGGCGCAGGCGGAGGAAACCACGATCGCCGGCGCACCGTTCCGGGTGCTGCGCGCGCCGCTTCAGCTGGTCTATCTCTGCCATCACCTGGAGCGGCACCTGTTCGAGACGCCGCTGACCCATATCTGGGACCTCGGCGAGGTGCTGGAACAGGCGGGCGAGACGTTCGACTGGCCGGAATTCTGGCGCCTGTGCGAGCGCTTCGGCCAGCGCAAGGCGGCACAGGCGGCGCTGCATCTGGCCACCGCCTGCCTCGGCATCGCCACCCCCGCCCCGCCGCTGCCGGCGCAGGTGCACGAGCTGTTCCCCGACATCGTTGCCCATCTCGGCCGCCATCCGCCAACCCCGGCGAACGAGCCGAGCGTCGACCTGGTGCTGCTCTCCGCGCCCGGCACCCCGTGGCGGGTGCGCTGGCATGTGCTGCGGCGCCAGCTGTTTCCCTCGCGCCGCAGGCTGGCGCAGGGCGGCGGCGGCGGCGCCGGGCCGGCCGCCTATGCCGCGCTGTGGTGGAAGGTGGGGACGACTTTCCTGCGCAAGCGCGTGCTGCGGCGCCGGAGCGTCGCGTCCACCCGGGCGCGTCCCCTGCGCGCCGCCCGCCTCAGCGCCTGGCTGCGCGAGCCATCTGTGCCCGCCGGCGGGCGGAAAATTGGATCCAATGCCGCTACGGCAGTCCGTCTAGCCCCTTTCCGTCCGGGGCCGGGGCGATTAGGTATGCCCCAGCATCCTGTCGCGAAAGGTTCGGCCATGCCCCATTCCGTGTCCTACCCCGAGGTCCAGCTCTATATTGACGGCACCTGGCGCGGGGGCAGCGGCAGCGAGCCTGTCATCAACCCGGCGACGGAAGAGGCCATCGGCACCGTCGCTCATGCCAGCCGCGCCGATCTCGACGCCGCGCTCGCCGCCGCCGAGAAGGGCTTTGCGATCTGGCGCCACACGCCGCCGCATGAGCGCTACAAGATCATGCGCAAGGCGGCGGAGCTGCTGCGCGAGCGCCATGAGACAATCTCGACCCTGATGACGATGGAGCAGGGCAAGCCGCTGCCCGAGGCGCGGATGGAAACCCTCGCCTCCGCCGACATCATCGACTGGTTCGCCGAGGAAGGCCGCCGGCAATATGGCCGGCTCATTCCCGCCCGCGCCGCCGGCGTGCAGCAGGCCGTGCACCGCGAGCCGGTGGGCGTCGTCGCCGCCTTCACCCCGTGGAACTTCCCGATCAACCAGGCGGTGCGCAAGGTGTCCGCCGCGCTGGCCGCCGGCTGCGCGGTCATCCTCAAGGGGCCGGAAGAGACCCCGGCCAGCTGCGCCGAGCTGGTGCGCGCTTATGCCGATGCCGGCGTGCCGGCGGGCGTGGTCAACCTCGTTTTCGGCGTGCCGGCGGAGATTTCGCAGTACCTGATCCCGCACCCGATCGTGAAGAAGATCTCCTTCACCGGCTCAACGATCGTCGGCAAGCAGCTGGCGGCGCTGGCCGGCGCGCATATGAAGCGCGTCACCATGGAGCTGGGCGGCCACGCCCCGGCCGTGGTGTTCGAGGATGCGGATGTCGAAGTGGCGATCAAGCTGCTGTCGGGCGCCAAGTTCCGCAATGCCGGCCAGGTCTGCGTCTCGCCGACCCGCTTCCTCGTGCATGAGGACCTCTATGCCCGCTTCGTCGACGGCTTCACCGAGGCGGTGCAGGGCATGAAGATCGGCAATGGCCTTGAGGACGGCGTCCGCATGGGCCCGCTGGCCAATCCGCGCCGGGTCGAGGCGATGGAAGCGCTGACCGCCGACGCCCTCGCCAAGGGCGCCACCCTGAACACGGGCGGGGCGCGCATCGGCAATAAGGGCTATTTCTTCGAGCCGACCGTGCTCACCGGCCTGTCGGCGGATGCGCGCATCCTCAATGAGGAGCCGTTCGGCCCGATCGTGCCGATCCAGTCCTTCACCTCCACCGAGGCTGTCATCGCCGAGGCCAACCGGCTGCCCTACGGCCTCGCCGCCTATGCCTACACCACCTCCTCCGCCCGCGCCGACGAGTTCGCCCGCCGGGTCGAGAGCGGCATGATCTCGATCAACCATCACGGCCTCGCCCTTCCCGAAGTGCCGTTCGGCGGCATCAAGGATTCCGGCTATGGCTCGGAGGGCGGCACCGAGGCGATGGAGGCCTATGTGAACACCAAGTTCGTCACCCAGCTCGGCGTCTGACGCCGGCGTCCCTGGCGGCCGCGAGGGAGGCACGACAGCGTGCCCTCGCCTCGCGGCCCTTCCATGGGCCTTGCCGTTCGGCCCAGGCATCCGCCGACCTCCCGACGGTGACGTTTCGGCGCCACCTTCCATCCGCACGGCAGGTTCTTCACTTTGGCGCATACAGCGGCGCAGGGCGTATCTAGACTACGCCGCTCACCGCCGGCCTTGGAGGCTCGATGCGCACCGCGATCTGCTTTCTCACCGACGCAAAGGGCTTTCACCTCACCGAGCACGCGGCAGCTGTTGCCGCCCTTACACAGCAGACGGTGACGGACATCATCGTTTTCTGCCGCGATTTTGTACCGGAAGACCAGGAGAGCCTCACTCGTCTCGGCGCCCCCCTCGGCAAGAACATCCATTACAAATGTCTCTCCAGCGACAGCGTCAAAGCATCGGCGGCCCGTGCCGGCACCAATGCCACCGGCACGGCCAATATGAAGCTGTTTGCGCTGAACGAACTCGCTGCCGACTATCACAGGGCGCTCTATATCGACGGCGACGTCCTGCTGATGGAAAACATCGATCTGGACAAGATTGATTTTCAAAGCAGGCCGATTGCGGCCGTCTACGACATCGTAGGGTTTGAGGGCATTCGCGGGCCCGCTTTTTATCAGCGATGCGCGGAAAAAGGCCGTTCGCCTCACTATTTCAACTCAGGTTTCATCGCCGTCGATTACCGGAACTGGAACCACACCTTTCTGAGCCGGTTCGATGAAGCATTCGAGCGACACAAGATATCCTGCGACTACCATGACAACTGCCCGCTGCAGGACCAATGCGTCCTGAACATAATATTCGAGAATAATTGGACGCGGCTTCCGCTGACCTTCAATTGCCAGGCCGCCGCCATGTTTACCGAGAGATGGAAGAATGCGGCCGTGCGGCACTATGCCGGGCAGCAGAAGTTTCTTCCACGGCGATGGCACCGCAGCGACACGCTGGAAGTCGCCTTGTTGAACAAGGCGCGCCAGGCGCTGGGCCATCCGGGCCTCGGCTCGCCCGGCCATGACTGGCTGATGCGCCTGAACGGCCTGCGGCACTGGCGCTACACCAGGCGCGTCAACCGGGCGATCACCACGTTCGAGAAGATGCAGGCTGAGGCCTTCGATTAGGCCGCCGGCCGGGCCGGAGGCAGGCGGGACCGCCGCGACCTTTCTAGTGGAAAGCACCCTCCTGTGCTCCATTGCGCCGATGAACGACACGGCCAGCCTTCCGATTCGCCCTGCCCTCCCCGCCGACGCCTTCGCCGGGCCGCTGGCGCTGGTCGGCTCCGGCGCGCCCGTGGTGATGGTGCTCGGTGGCGCCGGCACGGGGAAGACCACCTTCCTGCACGCGCTGCGCAAACATGGCGGCGGCCGGCAGGCCTTTCTCGCCCCCACCGGCGTTGCCGCGCTGCAGCTTGGCGGGCAGACCATCCATTCTTTCTTCGGCCTGCCGCCGCGGCTGATGGACCCCGACCAGGTGCGCCCGCGCACGCAAAAACGCACCCTGATGAAGAAGCTGGAGCGTCTCGTCATCGACGAGATTTCCATGGTGCGCGCCGATGTGCTCGACGCGGTGGACCGGAGCCTGCGCATCGCCCGCGGCAATCCCGAGCCGTTCGGCGGGGTGCAGGTGGTGCTGGTCGGCGACTTCCTGCAATTGCCGCCGGTCGTGCCGATGGCCGAGCGCGAGATCCTCGGCCATCTCGGCTATGAGGGCCCGTTCGCCTTCGACGCCCGCGTGCTGCGCGAGGTGGAGCCGGCGCGGCTGCCCTTCCTCCAGGTCTATCGCCAGACCGACGACGCCTTTGTCGGCCATCTCGCCGAACTGCGCACCGGCCGCTCCGTCGGCGACGCCATCGCCGCCATCAACGCCGCCTCGCACCGCGACCACCGTGCCGGGCGCACCCCTGTCGTGCTGGCGCCGACCAATGCGCGGGTCGACGCCTACAACAGGCGCGGCATGGAAGCGCTGTATGATGACGGCCGGCTGTTCGAGGGCAAGAGCGAGGGCGAGTTCGACCTCGCCAATGACCGGCTGCCGGTGCCGGAAACGCTGGCGCTGAAGGTGGGCGCGCGGGTGATGACCGTGCGCAACCACCCGGAGCGGCAATGGGTCAACGGCTCGGTCGGCACCATCACCGGCCTCGCCCCGGACCGCGCCTATGTCCGGCTCGACGGCGCCGGCATTGTTGAGATCGAGCGCACCAGCTGGGAGCGCATCCGCTACGATTGGGACGAGGCAACGGGCAAGGTCGCGGCCAAGGTGGTCGGCTCCTACACCCAGCTTCCCCTTGTCCCGGCCTGGGCGGTGACGGTGCACAAGGCGCAGGGCCTGACGCTCGATGATGTGCGGATCGACTTCGACGCTGGCGCCTTCGCCGCCGGCCAGGCCTATGTCGCGCTCTCGCGCGCCCGCTCGCTGGAAGGCCTGTCGCTGGCCCGGCCGCTGCGCGCCTCCGACATCCGCATCGACCGCCGCGTCGCCGCCTTCACCACCGCCTTCGAGACTGGCGGGGCGCTGCAGCGCGCCGTGCGGGACAGCGAAGAGGACTGACCTCTTTACATATTCCTACATTGTCCATAGATTACTCTCCAGACAGAGAGAGTGACCCCGATGAGCCAGACCGGCCTCCGCCGCACCCGCGACAAGCTGCTGTTCGCTTTGGCCTACAGCGCCGTCATCGCCGCCATCCTGTTCCTGCACCCGGTGCCCGAGGCGCGCGACCCGGCGCGGGTGGCGGCCAATGCCCAGACGGACGCCCCCGGCAGCCGCTGATGTCAGGCCCCGGGGCACTGGTAAAATCCGGCTTGATCGATCATCTATGTCTGGAGCGGCGGCGGGGAATCGGCCCTCCCCGCATCTTACCGCCGGCTTCCGGGCGCGCGGCGACATGACGAAGCGGACATGCTGACCAACAAGGGCAAATACGGCCTGAAAGCGATGCTCTTTCTCGCCCGGCTCGAACCGGGTTCGAGCGCCATGGGGCAGGAGATCGCCACCGCCAACAACATTCCGAAGAAGTTCCTCGACGCCATTCTGCTGGAATTGAGGAATGCCGGCATGCTGCGCTCGAAGAAGGGGCCGGGCGGCGGCTATGCGCTGGCCAAGACCCCGCGCGAGATCCGCATCGGCCACATCATCCGCGTGCTCGACGGCCCGCTGGCCCCGCTCGGCTGCGCCAGCAAGAGCGCCTTTGTGCCCTGCCAGGACTGCGAGGACCTCGCCACCTGCGCGGTCCGCATCACCATGAGCAAGGTGCGCGACGCCATGTCGGACATTCTCGACGGCATGTCGCTGCATGACATGGTCGTCTTCGCCCACGCCCCGGATGCCGACCTGATGTACAGCATCTGAGACGACGGGCGGAGAAGCCGAAGGGTCTCCCTGGATCCCGGATCGGCGGCGCGCAAGCGCGCCGTGTCCCGGCCCAGCGCAGGCGAAGCCGGAGCGCCGCGCCGGGACCCCGGATAAACCCTTCGGCAAAGCCCCTCAGCGCGCCCGGCTCAGAAAAACGCCTGGTGCCCGGTGATGGCGCGGCCGAGGATCAGCGCGTGGATGTCGTGCGTGCCCTCATAGGTGTTCACCGTCTCCAGGTTCACCATGTGGCGCATCACCGGGAACTCGCCGGAAATGCCGTTGCCGCCATGCATGTCGCGGGCGAGGCGGGCGATGTCGAGCGCCTTGCCGCAATTATTGCGCTTGAGCATGGAGATGGTCTCCACCGGCAGTTGCCCCTCGTCGAACAGCCGGCCGGCGCGCAAAGCGAGCTGCAGGCCGAGCGTGATCTCGGTCGCCATGTCGGCGAGCTTCTTCTGGATCAGCTGGGTCGCTGCCAGCGGCTTGCCGAACTGCTTGCGGTCGAGCGTGTACTGGCGCGCGGCGGCGTAGCAGGCTTCCGCCGCCCCCATCGTGCCCCAGCCAATGCCGAAGCGGGCGCGGTTGAGGCAGCCGAACGGGCCCTTGAGCCCGGAGGCGTCGGGCAGCAGGTTCTCCTCCGGCACCTCGACCCCGTCCATCACGATTTCGCCGGTGACCGAGGCGCGCAGCGAGAGCTTGTGCTCGATCTTCGGGGTGGTGAAGCCCTTCATGCCGCGCTCGAGCAGGAAGCCGCGGATCTCGTCGCCATGCGCGGGCGACTTCGCCCACACGACCGCGATGTCGGCGATCGGCGAATTGGTGATCCACATCTTGGCGCCGGAGAGGCGATAGCCGCCGTCGATCTTCTCGGCGCGGGTGCGCATGCCGGCCGGGTCGGAGCCGGCATCGGGCTCGGTGAGGCCGAAACAGCCCACCATCTCGCCGGTGGCGAGCTTCGGCAGGAATTTCCGCTTCTGCGCCTCGCTGCCATAGGCATTGATCGGGTGCATCACCAGCGAGGACTGCACGCTCATCGCCGAGCGATAGCCCGAATCGACCCGCTCCACCTCGCGCGCCACCAGACCGTAGGAGACATAGCCGAGGCCCGCCCCGCCATATTCCTCGGGGATCGTCGGCCCGAGCAGGCCCAGCTCGCCCATCTCGCTCATGATTTCGCGGTCGAAGCGCTCCTCCATATAGGCGGAGGTCACGCGCGGCTGCAGCTTCTCCTGCGCGTAGTCGCGCGCCGTGTCACGGACGAGGCGCTCCTCCTCGGTGAGTTGCGCATCGAAATCGACCGGATCGGCCCAGTCGAACGAAACCTTGGCCGCCTTGGCGGCTACGGTGGGGGCGGCGGACGGCGCGGCACTCATGCACATTCTCCCGGACGGGCCGGCACACTGGGCCGGCTCGCCTCTCTTACAACGTCACGCGAGCCCGCGCATCCGGCCTTGTACGGCAGGGTCGCAAGGTGTCTGCGGGCCGTTTCGAGGCGCGCCCGAGGCCGGCGCGGCGCTGCCCTCACCTGAGGCTGAACAGCACCGGCACGGTGAAGGAGATGGTGCTCCCGCCGACTTCCGGCGGCGGCGGCGGCACGGGTGAGGCGCGACGCAGCATGGCGACCGCCTCCTCGTCGAAGCGCGGATTGCCGGACGAGCCCGCCAGCCGTGCCGAGAGCACCTGCCCCGCGCGGTTGATCGAGAACGTCACCATCGCCTTGCCCGAACCGCTTTCCCCGACGGGGAAGCGCTTGTGGCGGTGGAGATGGGCCATCAGCCGCGAGCGCCAGTTCGCCGGCACCCGGCTGTTCGAGGACGCGGCGCCCGAGGTCGGGGCGGCGATCCGATCGGAATTCTGCGCGTCGAGCGAGGGCGCGGCCGAGGTGCGCGGCGAAGGCGGCTTGTTGCTCTTCTCGCGCTCCTTCGGCTTGGGCTTGGGCTTCGGGCGCTCCTTCGGCGGCTCGGGCTTCTTCTCCGGCGGAGGAATCTCGGACGCCTCCGGCGGGGGCGGCGGAAGCGGCACCTCGATGGTCTCGGCCGGGCTCTCCGTCACCTCAGGCACCGGCTCTTCAACCGGCGGCGGCTCGGGCGGCGGGGTGTCCTCCACCTCCTCGGCCAGCGGGTCCGGGGGAACCTCCTCCTGCACCTCTTCCGGCGCCTCGACCATTTCCGGGCCGGGCGGCAGTTCCACCGGCTGGGCGGCGGGCGCCACCGGCATTTCCGCCAGCTCGATCATGATCGCCGCCGGCTCCTCGGCCGCCAGGATCGGCGGGTCGGTCAGCATGTAGCCGAGCGCCCCGCCATGCACGGCCAGCACCACGGCGCCGCAGGCGACCCAGACGCTCGCCTCGCGCAGCCGGTGCCCGGCGCTTCCCCTGACCAGCAGCAGGCTCATGGAGCCGGCACCCCGGACGCGGGAGCGGCGGGAGCGACAGGCGCGGGAGCGGCAACCGCCGGCGCGGGTACGGCAGCGGGTGCCGCAGACGCGGGAGCGGGCGTGGTCGGCGCGGCACCGGCGGCCGCCGGCACGGTGCCGGGCGCCGGTGCGGGCGGCGCGGCAGGCGCGGGCTGGCTCGTCATCTCGACGCCGACCAGCGCGATCTTGAGATAGCCGGCGGCGCGCAGCAGGTTCATCACCTCCATCAGCTCGCCATAGTCCACCGTCTTGTCGGCGCGCAGGAAGATGCGGGTGTCGCGCTTGTTCTCGGTGATCCGGTCCAGCGTGGCGCCGAGCGACGGGCGCAACACGTCGTCATTGCCGAGCGCCAGCACCAGGTCGCTCTTGACCGTGAGATAGACCGGCTTGTCCGGGCGCGGCTGCACCTGCGCATTGGAAGCCGGCAGGTCCACCGCCACGTCGACCGTCGACAGCGGCGCCGCCACCATGAAGATGATGAGCAGCACCAGAATCACGTCGATGAACGGGGTGACGTTGATCTCGTGGTTCTCGACCAGATCGTCGGTCTCGGTGCTCTGCAGCTTGGCGCCCATGCTGGCTTACTCCGCCGCGGCGCGCACGCGCTGCGGGGTGGCGCGGCCGGCATCGCGCCGGTCGAGATCGCGCGAGAGCAGCCGCAGCACCTCGGCCGAGGCATCGCCCATCAGCACGCGATAGCCCGACACCTGGCGCGAGAAATGGTTGTAGATCACAACCGCCGGAATAGCGGCGACCAGGCCGATGGCGGTGGCCAGCAGCGCCTCGGCGATGCCAGGCGCCACCACAGCGAGATTGGTGGTCTGCGCCTTCGAGATGCCGATGAACGAGTTCATGATGCCCCACACCGTGCCGAACAGGCCGACAAACGGGGCGGTGGCGCCGATGGTGGCGAGAAGGCCTGTGCCGCGCGTGATCGCCCGCCCCGCCGCCACCTCGATGCGGGTCAGCGAGATCGACACCCGCTCCTTGATGCCGTCGGCCGGCAGCGGACCGGAGCGCTTCAGCTCCAGATCGGTCGTCGCCAGCATGGCGCCGGCCGGGCCGCGTGGGTCGACGCGCCGCGCCTCATCCAGCGTGGCGCTGGCGAGATAGCCCTTCAGCGCCCGCCGCAGCCGGCGCTTGGCGACCGCGAGCTCCATCGTCTTGGCCAGCCACACCGTCCACGTCACCACGGAGGCGAAGGCAAGGCCGATCATGACAGCCTTCACCACCCAGTCCGCCGCCATGAACATGCCCCAGGGGGACAGGTCGTGGGGAAGCTGCGCGGCGATGGAGGGGTCCTCGCCCGGGTCGAGCGGCATGCCGGATGCGGCCGGGTCCGCCGAGGGATCGACAGTGCCGGGAGCGGCCGAGGGATCGACGGTGGCGGGATCGACAGCGACGGGAGCGCCGGGCGCCGCCTCGCCGGCCGGTGGCGCCGTCTGGGCCCCCATCGCCGGGGCCGCCATGCCGGGAGCCGGCGGCACCAGCGGATCGACCGCCGGCGCGGCGGGCGCGGAAGTGGCCGGCGCGGGCGTCGCCGGCGCCGAGAGTGCGGGGGCCGCGGTCGCGGGAGCGGCCGGCGCGGGGGTGGAGAGGGTGGGCGCCGGTTGCTGCACCTGCGCCCACGCCGCCGCCGGGCCGGCAGCCAGCATGGCCAGCGCCAGCAGGAGGTTCAGCGCCGGGCGCGGAGTGAGGGTCGTGGGTGTCGTCAGCATGGCGGCCTCCCGAAGCTCCGGTCTTCCACGGCGCCCCCCGCCCGAAGGCGGAGATGTCGGCCGGGGCGTCCTCAGTCCCGGCTTCCATAAACCCGCAGTGACGGGCTCGACAACACTAAATCGTCCAGCAGTGCAAATGTAGAATTCTTCAAAACAGCAAATACAGCAGGAATATACAATTTAACATCATTCCAGACTCAGCATTCATCCCACCGGAACACCGATCACCTTGCCGGGATTGAGTGTTCCGGCAGGATCGAGCGCGCCCTTGACCCGGCGCATCAGGTCGAGGGCGACGGGATCGGCGTAATGGGCCAGTTCCTCGCGCTTCAGCAAGCCGATGCCGTGCTCGGCGGCGATGGAGCCGTCCATCTCGGTCACGATGTCATGCACGATCCTGTTGAACCGCTCCCACAAAGCGAGGAAGGCGGCCTTGTCCATGCCCTCGGGCTGGCTGAGGTTGAAATGGATATTGCCGTCGCCGACATGGCCGAACGGGCACGGCCGCAGCCCCGGCAGCGCGGCGAGGCAGGCCGGCAGCGCTCGGTCGAGAAATTCCGGCACACGCGAGACCGGCACCGAGACATCGTGCTTGATCGAGCCGCCCTCGTGCTTCTGCGCCTCCGACATGTCCTCGCGCAGCCGCCACAGATTGGCCGCCTGCGCCTCGCTGGTGGCGATGACGGCGTCGAGCACCTCGCCCGCCTCCATCGCGGCGCCAAGCCCCTCCTCCAGCAGCGCGCCGAGGTCGAAGGCGCGGGTGGGCGATGACAGCTCGGCCAGCACATACCACTCATAGGCGCCGGCCAGCGGGCGCACCGTGCCCGGCATGTGCTTGAGCACCGTCTCGACCCCGAAGGCGGCCATCAGCTCGAAGGTGGTGAGCGCGTCGCCCGCCTCGCCGCGCAGGCGCTTCAGCAGGGCGAGCGCCGCCGTCGGGTCGGGCACGGCGAGGAAGGCGGTGGCACGCTGCGCCGGCTGCGGGAACAGCTTCAGCACCGCGGCGGTGATGATGCCGAGCGTGCCCTCGCTGCCGAGGAAGAGTTGCTTGAGATCGTAGCCCGCATTGTTCTTGCGCAGCCGCTTCAACCCGTTCCACACCCGCCCGTCGGCCAGCACCACTTCCAGCCCCAGCGCCAGCTCGCGCGCATTGCCATAGCGCAGCACGGCGGTGCCGCCGGCATTGGAAGAAAGATTGCCGCCGATGCGGCAGGAGCCCTGCGAGGCGATGTGCAGCGGGAACAGGCAGCCCACCTCCTCCGCCGCCGCATGCACCTTGTCGAGAATGCAGCCGGCTTCCACCGTCATGGTCATGTCGACGGGATCGACGGCGCGGATGCGGTCGAGCCGGGCGAGCGAGAGCAGCATCTGCCCGAACGGCATCTGCCCGCCCACCAGCCCGGTATTGCCGCCCTGCGGCACCAGCGCGACGCCCGCCCGCGCGCAGGCCTCGACAATGAACGCCACCTCCTCGGTCGAGCCCGGCCGCAGCACCGCCGGCGCCTCGCCCCTGTAGAGCCCGCGCTCCTCATGCAGATAGGGCGCCATGTCGGCCGGGTCGGTGAGCACATGCGCCGCGCCGATACGCTGGGCGAGGGTGGCGAGCAGGGGGGAGAGGGCGGACATGAGCGATCCTGAAACTAGCGGGAGGCGTCGATGACACGGACGTGGCCGGCGTCACCATAGTCGAGAATGGCGCGGTCGGCGGTAAGCAGGGGCGAGCCCAGATGCCGCGCCGTCGCGATGATGATCCGGTCCGCCGGGTCGGCATGCAGCGTGCCGGGCAGGCGCACGCTGTCGACGGCGATGGCCGGCTCCAGCGCCGCCAGCCGCAGCGCCGGCAGGGCCAGAACGGTGTCCAGCCAGGCGCCGACATCATCGGCCAGCGCCAGCCGGCCCTTGTGCACCAGCATGGCGATTTCCCACGGCGTGATGGCGGAGACGAACACGCCGCCGGCCTCGCCCGCCTCATCAATGGCGGCGCGCGCCTGCCCGCCGAGGCGCGCGTCATCGTCCAGCGCCCAGATCAGCACATGCGTGTCGAGAAGGATCACGAAATGGCGGCCCAGTCGCCCGCTTCCGCCGCCGGCTCGAACGGGTCGTCATAGCGGGTGACGACCCCGCGGGAGGCACCGATCAGTGAGCGCGCCGGCGCGGTCTGGACCGGGCTCAGCACCGCCACCGGCTTGCCCCGGCGGGTAATGGTCACCGGCTCGCCGGTTTCGTTCATCTCGTCGATCAGGCGCAGGCATTCGGCCTTGAACTGCGCGGCCGGGACGATCCTTGCGCTCATGCACCTGCCTCCTGAAACCTGTACATGATTTATGTACATCATTGCCCCGTAATGGCAAGGAGGGCGCGCGCCCGCCCGGCGCGACGTTCATCGCGGACATGGCTCCATTGTCGCCCCGCCGCGCCCCCTTGCCCCGGCGCGTCTTTCCCCCTATCCCCGCGCCATGGCCCCTCCTCTTCTTCTGCTTCAAGACACCAAGCTCACCTTTGGCGGCACGCCGCTGCTGGAGGGGGCGGAGCTTTCCGTCTCCGCCGGCGAGCGCGTCGGCCTTGTCGGCCGCAACGGCTCGGGAAAGTCCACCCTGCTGAAAATCGCCGCCGGCCTCGTCGCCGCCGATAGCGGGGCGCGCTTCGTGCAGCCCGGCGCAACGGTGCGCTATCTGCCGCAGGAGCCCGACCTCACGGGCTTTGCCACCACGCTGGCCTATGTCGAGGCCGGCATGGGGCCGGGCGACCAGGAATACCGCGCGCAATATCTGCTGAGCGAGCTCGGCCTCACCGGCATGGAAAACCCGGCCAACCTGTCCGGCGGCGAGGCGCGGCGCGCGGCGCTGGCCCGCGTGCTGGCGCCCGAGCCGGACATCCTGCTGCTCGACGAGCCGACCAACCATCTCGACCTGCCCGCCATTGAATGGCTGGAGGCCGAGATCGCCTCGCTGCGCTCTGCCCTCGTGCTGATCAGCCATGACCGCCGCTTCCTGCAGGACCTCACCCGCGCCACCGTCTGGCTCGACCGGGGCCGCACCAAGCGGATGGAGCGCGGCTTCGGCTTCTTCGAGGAGTGGCGCGACCAGGTGCTGGAAGAGGAAGAGCGCGACCAGCAGAAGCTCGCCCGCAAGATCGTCGCGGAAGAGCACTGGATGCGCTACGGCGTCACCGCCCGCCGCAAGCGGAACGTGCGCCGCGTCGGCGAGCTGGCGTCCCTGCGCGCGCAGTTCCGCGACCATCGCGGTGCGGTCGGCACCGTCACCATGGCGGCCACCGAGGCGGAGATCTCCGGCAAGCTGGTGATGGAAGCCGAGCACATTTCCAAGACCTATGGCGATCGCGTCATCGTGCGCGACCTCACCATCCGCATCCAGCGCGGCGACCGCATCGGCATTGTCGGGCCCAACGGCGCCGGCAAGACCACGCTGCTGAAGATGCTGACCGGCGAACTGGCCCCCGACACCGGCAAGGCCAAGATGGGCACCAATATCGAGATGGCGACGCTGGACCAGCGCCGCGCCGCGCTCGACCCCAACCGCTCGGTGCGCGAGACGCTGACCGACGGGCGCGGCGACCAGGTGTTCGTCGGCGGCAATCCCCGCCATGTCATCGGCTATATGAAGGACTTCCTGTTCACCCCGGAACAGGCCGGCACCGCCGTCTCGCGCCTGTCCGGCGGCGAGCGCGGGCGGCTCTTGCTGGCCTGCGCGCTGGCGCAGGCCTCCAACCTCATGGTGCTGGACGAGCCGACCAACGATCTCGATCTTGAGACGCTCGACCTGCTGGAAGAGATGATCGACGACTATGCCGGCACCGTACTGCTGGTGAGCCATGATCGCGACTTCCTCGACCGCACCGTGACCGCCACCATCGCCTATGAGGGCGACGGCAATTGGGAAGTCTATGCGGGCGGCTATTCCGACATGGTGGCCCAGCGCGGCCATGGCGTGAAGATGCGCGCGGCGGCGGCAGCGGTGCCCAAGGGGGCGAGCACCAAGGCCGGCAATGCCAAGGCCAGCAACGCTGCGCCCGCCCCGGCGTCCGGCTCCAAGCGCAAACTCTCCTTCAAGGAGAAGCACGCGCTGGAACAGCTGCCCAAGAGGATCGCGCAGCTGGAATCGGACATCAAGCGCATCAACAACACGCTGCACACGCCCAATTTCTACACCCGCGACCCCGCCGGCTTCCAGAAGGCCACCGCCGAGCTGACCAAGGCGCAGGCGGAACTGGCCAAGGCCGAGGAAGAGTGGCTGAAGCTGGAAATGATGCGCGAGGAAGCCGGCGGGTGAGCCGCGCGGGACCGCGCGAAGGCGCGGCCTGCGTGCGTCGAGACGCGGCGCGCCGCGCCGCTCCTCAGCATGACGAACGCGTGTTACGGGACAGCCGAGGGTCCCTCGTCCTCCCGAGCTGACGAAGGACACACGTCGTCATCCCCGGGGTGACGAATGACCTGTCGTCATCCTGAGGTGCCCGGCGAAGCCGGGCCTCGAAGGACGCACGCCCTCGCCGCGCTGGTCGCCCCCGGCGAGCGCCTCGCAAAGAACACACCGCCCGAGCCCACCATGCCCCGCCTCATCCCCCTCACCTCCCCGGACGACCCGCGCATCGACGCCTATCGCGTCATCAAGGAGCGCGATCTGGTCGGGCGCGGCGGGCGCTTCATCGTCGAGGGGCGCACCGTGCTGGATGTGGCGCTGTCAAAGCGCAACCGCTTCGCGCTGGAATCGCTGCTGCTGGCGGAAAGCCGGATCGAGGCGCTCGGCCCGCTGCTGGCGCAGGCGCCCGCGGACCTGCCGATCTACACCGCCAGCCAGACGATTCTGGACGGCATCACCGGCTTCCACATCCATCGCGGCCTGCTCGGCGTCGGCCTGCGCGGCGCCCTGCCCTCGATGGCGGAGCTGGTGGCCAGCCTGCCGGAGGCGGCGCTGGTGGTGGTGCCGCTCGGCATCGCCAATCACGACAATGTCGGCGGCATCATGCGCAACGCCGCCGCCTTCGGCGCCGATGCGGCGCTGTTCGACTTCGCCTCCTGCGATCCGCTCTACCGCAAGGCGATCCGCGTCTCGGTCGGCGGCAGCCTCATCGTGCCCTTCGCCCGCGAGGGCTCCGCCGAGGCGCTGCTCGACCTTCTCGCCGCCGCCGGCTTCGAGCTGCTGGCGCTCAGCCCGGCCGGCGCGAGCGTGCTGGGCGAGGTGAAGCCCGCCCGCCGCACCGCCCTTCTGCTGGGCGCCGAAGGCCCGGGCCTGCCCGATTCCATTCTCGCCCGCACCCGCACGGTGCGTATCCCGATGCGCGGCGGCTTCGATTCGCTGAATGTCGCGACGACAAGCGGTATCGCGCTGCATTCTCTGGCCTGTGGCCGGTAAAGCACGCGTGAGATTCGAATCATGTCTCGACAATCGCCGCCTCGAGGCGCATCTTCAGGTGCACTTCTACAGGCGGGAAGCCGTCTGATTGATCGTCAACTCATCAAGGCCCGAGGCATCGCCTCGGGCCTTTTTTCTGGCGGCGGCCGCTTTGGACGCGCCGGCCTTTTGCTGGTATTGCGACGACCGCGCGGCACGATCTAGGGCCTGGAGACGGAAGCGATTGGGCTCGCCTGATCGATGCGGGCTCCTGCCCCGGCCCGAACGGAAATTGAACCATGCCGGACCTGTCCCACCCGCCCCCTGTCGCCATCGTCAAGCTTGGCGGCAGCCTCATCGGCGATCCCGGCCTGCCGGCTCTGCTGCAGGCGCTGGCGCGGCAGGGCGCGCCCCTGCTTCTTGTGGCCGGCGGCGGCCCGCTGGCCGATGCGGTGCGGGCGCTGCAGCCGCGCCTCGCGCTCTCCGATGCCGCCTGCCACCGCATGGCGATCCTCGCCATGGAGCAGACCGCCCACGCCTTCGCCGACCTCTGCCGCGATCCCGCGCTCGCCCTCGCCGCCACGCCGGAGGAGATCGCTGCGGCCCAAGCAGAAGGCCGCGCCGCGCTGTGGCTGCCCGCCCGCATGGCGCTGGCGGCGAGCGAGTTGCCGGAAAGCTGGGACCTCACCTCCGACAGCCTGTCCGCCTGGCTGGCGGCACGGCTCGGCGCCACCCGGCTGACGCTGGTCAAATCAGCCGCCGCCGGTCCCGGCAGCGGCCCCGCCGACTGGGCGGCGGCCGGCCTGGTCGACCCGCTCTTTCCCAGCTTCGCCGCCCGCCTCGCCGGCCCGGTCGGGCTGACCACCGTGCCGGCGCTGCTGGCCGCATCCACCCAAGGGGACATCGCCGCATGAGCGCGAGCAAGGGAACCTATCCGCGCTGGGCCTGGGCGCTCACCGGCTCGGGCCATTTCTTCACCGAGTCGATCGCGCTGATAAAGGCGCTCGACGCGGTGGACCTGTTCGTCTCGAAAGCGGCGGACGAGGTGCTGCGCATGTACAAGCAGGACCTGCCCAAGGACACCCGCATCTTCAAGGAGACCACGGCGAGTTCCGCCCCGGTCGGGCGATTCTATGAGGGGCTGTACCACACGCTGGTGGTCTCCCCCGCCTCCTCCAACACGGTGGCGAAGGCGGTGTTCGGCATTTCCGACACGCTGGTGACCAACTGCTTCGCCCAGGCCGGCAAGTGCCGCGTCCACGCCATCGTCTTCGCCTGCGACACTGCGCCTGAAATGATCACCATGGCGCCCAAGGGGCCGGTCTCGGTCTATCCGCGCCGCATCGACCTGGAGAACACCGCCAAGCTGAAGGAATTCGACGACACCGTCGTTGTGGAATCGATCGGCGATCTCGAAGCGGCCATCGCCGCGCGCCGGCTCCACCTCGCGGACAGGGCCGCCTCCTGAGATGGCGGACGAGCCCCCTGCCTCGACCCGGCCGGAGCGGGTCGCCCTCATTACCGGCTCGCTGGCCGAGCCGCGCCTGACCAAGATCGCCGGCGAGATCACCGATGCGAGCCTCGATCCCGTCGTGGTCAATGTCGGGGTGAAGGTGGCGGCGCTGATGACGGCTGAGATCATCGAGCGCCGGCTGAAGCTGCCCGAGGGCACCGACCGGGTGCTGATGCCCGGCCGCTTCCGTGGCGATCTCGACCGGCTGGAACGCTTCTTCGGCGTGCCCTTCGCCCGCGGCCCGGACGAGGTGGCGGACCTGCCGGATTATTTCGGCCAGAAGCGCCGCGCCACCGACCTCTCCAAGCACGACGTCACCATCTTCGCCGAGATCGTCGACGCCACCGTGCTTGATATCGACGCCCTCATCGCCCGCGCCTTGTTCCTCAAGGGCGAGGGCGCCGATGTGATCGACCTCGGCTGCCTGCCGGACACGCCCTTCCCGCATCTGGAAGAGGCCATCGCCGCGCTGCACGAACAGGGGCTGAAGGTCAGCGTCGATTCGTTCAGCCTGGAGGAGCTGACCCGCGCCACCCGCGCCGGTGCGGATTATCTGCTCAGCCTCAACGAAAATACGCTCGACGTGGCGAAGGAAGGCCCGGCGGTGCCGGTCCTGGTGCCGGCGACGCAGGGCGACCTCGCCTCGCTCTGCCGCGCGGTGGACGCCTGCCTCGCCTCCGGCCAGCCCTTCTTTGCCGACCCGATCCTCGACCCGATCCATTACGGCTACACCGCTTCCGTGGTGCGCTACGCCGAGCTGCGCCGGCGCTACCCCGACATTCCGATCCTGATGGGCATCGGCAATGTCACCGAGCTGACCGACGCCGACACCACGGGGATCAATGCCCTCCTCATGGGGATGATCTCGGAGCTGCACATCCAGGCGGTGCTGGCGGTGCAGGTGAGCCCGCATTGCCGCACGGCGGTGCGCGAATTCGACCGGGCGCGGCGCGAATATTTCGCCGCCCGCCAGGCCGGCGCGCTGCCGCAGGGCTTTGGCGGCGGGCTGATGGCGCTTCGCGACCGCAAGCCCTATGCCGCCACGCCGGACGAGATCGCCCGTCTGGCGGCCGAGGTGCGCGACCGCAATTTCCGCATCGATGTCAGCGAGGCCGGCATCCATATCTACAATCGCGACGGCCACCATGTGGCCAGCGAACCCTTCGCGCTGTTTCCCCATCTCGGCGTCGAAGCCGACGGCGCCCACGCCTTCTATCTCGGAGTGGAAGCCGCCCGCGCCGAAATCGCCTACAAGCTCGGCAAGCGCTACGCGCAGGACGAGGGGCTGAAATGGGGCGCGGCGGGCGACATCGCCGGCAGTCCCGAGGAAGCCCACCGTTTGACATTCAAGGAGGCCGGCACAACCTTGCAGGCCAAAGCCGCTGCCAAAACAGAAGCCAGGGCGAAAGCCGGAGAGACGCCGTGATCCGTGAAGCCATCGTCACCACCCGCTCGCTCGAAGGCGAGCCGCACATCGCCCCTATGGGCGCGACGGTGATTGAGGGCGGCTATGTGCTGCAGCCCTTCCGGCCCTCGCGCACGCTGGAAAATCTCGCCGCCACCCGCATCGCTGTGGTCAATTTCACCGACGATGTCCGCATCTTCGCCAGCTGCGTGGTTGGGCGCCGCTACAATGTGGATGTGAAGAAGGCGACCTATATCGACTGCCCGCGCCTCGCCGACGCGCTCTCGCATGACGAGGTGACGGTGGAGCGGGCGGAGGACGACCCGCAGCGGCCGAAATTCTTCTGCAAGACCTATCATTCCGAAGGCCATACCCGCTTCGAGGGCATGAACCGCGCCAAGGCGGCGGTGCTGGAAGCCGCCGTGCTGGTCAGCCGGCTCGGCCTTCTGCCCGATGAGAAGGTGGCTCAGGAAATGGCCTATCTCGCCATCGCGGTAGAAAAGACCGCCGGCCCGGAGGAGCTGGAAGCGTGGGGCTGGGTGCTCGACGCCGTGGCCGAGCACCGCAGCCGGCGGGCATCATGAGCATCGCCGCGCCCGGCCTGCTCGCCAGCGTCACCGATCTCCACGAGATGGAGCTGGCGCGGGCCGGCGGTGCCGATATCGTCGATCTCAAGCAGCCGGCCTTCGGAGCGCTGGGCGCCTGGAGCACCGACGCGCTGGCCGCGGCGGTCATGCTGTGGACCGCCTGGGGCGAGCAATTGGGCGAGGCCGGCCGGCCGGCGCTGAGCGCGACGATCGGCGACCAGCCGATGGTGCCGGCGCTGGTCCGCGCCGCCGCCGAGCGCGTCGCCCGCACCGGCGTGCCGCTGGTCAAGATCGGTATTTCCGCCTCCCAACACACCCATGAGTGCATCGAGGCGCTGGCCCCGCTGGCCAGCCGGACGCGGCTGATCGGCGTGCTGTTCGCCGACGAGGCGCCCGATTTCACTGTTCTCGCCGCGCTCGGCCGCGCCGGCTTCGCCGGGGTGATGATCGACACCGCCGACAAGAAGGCCGGTTCACTGACCGAGCATCTCGACCCGCTCACGCTGGGCCAGTTCGTCGCCGAGGCCCGCCGCCACGGGCTGATGACCGGGCTCGCCGGCTCGCTGCGGCTGGAGGACATCCCGGCGCTGGTTGGCGTCGGCGCCGACTATCTCGGCTTTCGCGGCGCGCTCTGCGAGGGCGGCCGCACCGGCACGCTCGACCCGGTGCGGCTCGGCCAGGTCCACGCCCGCCTGCGCGAACCGAGCGACCATTAGGGCCGTCTCCCGCCCGCACGACGTCATGCCCGGCCTTGAGCCGGGCATCCACGCCTTTCGCACCCCTCCGTTCCCCGGGACAAGCCACGCCGTCTCCCACCCCCTTCCGTTCCCCGGACAAGCGCCGCGAAGCGGCGCGCCGATCCGGGGCCCAGGGAGAAACCCCGCCGCAGGCGCCCATCCGGAGACACGCCGGCAGACATCGCCGAAGGCTCGCCCGCTGGGTCCCGGATCGCCTTCCGCTGCCGCTGCAGGCGTCCGGGACACGAGCGAGCGTGCGAACCAAGCGACATTGCGCCCTCCTCGCCCCGCCCCTTCGTTCCCCCGGACAAGCCACGCCGTCTCCCCCCCCTTCCGTTCCCCGGACAAGCGCCGCGAAGCGGCGCGCCGATCCGGGGCCCAGGGAGAAACCCCGCCGCAGGCGCCCATCCGGAAACACGCCGGCAGACATCGCCGAAGGCTCGCCCGCTGGGTCCCGGATCGCCTTCCGCTGCCGCTGCAGGCGTCCGGGACACGAGGGGCACCGCGGCGGCGATGGTCCGCCTTGACTTTACCACCGGCGAGGTTCATTCCCCCGCCCGCCGCGTGTCACCGCGCCGCCACCGGAATACCCTAGACATGCCCAGCGACAGTACCAGTCGATTGCCCGGCCCCTGGCGGCTGGCGCTGTGAACCGGCCCCGGGCCTGACCCGGTCTCGGCTCCCCGCGCCCGCCTGCTAAAGGCCGGACAGCGGAAAGAGAGCCGAAATGGACGACCGGACGGAAGACCGCCGCGACGACATCGTCGTGGATACCGCAGCGCTCGCGGCCGAGCTCGCCGAAGAGCACCCCGCCGATATTGCCGAAGCGCTTGACGAGCACGAGCCGAGGACGGCCTCCGCCCTGCTCGCCAGCCTGCCGCGCGAGCAGCAGGTGGAGGTGCTCGACGGCCCCGATGTCGACCTCACCAGCGAGCTGATCGAAGCGCTGCCGGTCGAGGAGGCGGTGCGCCTCATCTGCGACATGTCGGCCGACCGCGCGGCCGACCTGTTCCGCTGGATGGAGGAGCCCGCCCGCTCGCACCTGTTCGCCCGCCTGCCGCATGAGACGCAGGCCGAATTGGGCCGCCTGCTCTCCTGGCCCGAGCACAGCGCCGGCAGCCTGATGACCACCGAATTCGTCACCGTTCCCTCCTCCTGGACGGTGGGCGAGACGCTGCGCCACATCCGCGAAATCGAACGCACCCGCGAGACGATCTACGCGATCTATGTGCTCGATCCGGTCTCGCACAAGCTGCTCAAGGCGGTGACGCTGCGCCGGCTCATCACCGGCGAGCCCGAGCAGCCGATCCTCGACGTGGCCCCCCGGCACGACCCCATCACCACCGACCCGCTGATGGACCGCGAGGATGTCGCCCGGCTCATCACCAAATACGACCTGCTGGCCGTGCCCGTGGTGGACGCGAACGAGCAGGTGCTCGGCATCGTCACCGTCGACGACATGATCGACGCCATTATCGAGGAAGGCACCGAGGACGCGCAGAAATTCGGCGGCATGGAAGCGCTGGACGAGCCCTATATGGAAATCGGCTTCTTCAACATGCTGAAGAAGCGCGGCGGCTGGCTCTCCATCCTGTTCCTCGGCGAAATGCTGACCGCCAACGCCATGCAGCATTTCGAGGACGAGCTGGAGCGCGCCATCGTGCTCACCTTGTTCATCCCGCTGATCATGAGCTCGGGCGGCAATTCCGGCTCGCAGGCGACCTCGCTGATCATCCGGGCGCTGGCGCTGGGCGAGATCAAGCTGAAGGACTGGTGGCGGGTGGCGCTGCGCGAGCTGCCCTCGGGCCTCGTGCTCGGCGCCATCCTCGCCACGCTGGGCATGACCCGCATCACCGTCTGGCAGCTCGCCGGCTTCCATGATTATGGCGAGTACTGGATGCTGGTGGCGGCGACGGTGGGCGCGGCGCTGGTCGCCATCGTCACCTTCGGCTCGCTGATCGGCTCGATGCTGCCCTTCGTGCTGCGCCGCGCCGGCTTCGACCCCGCCAGCGCGTCGGCGCCTTTTGTGGCCACCTTCGTCGACGTGACCGGGCTGGTGATCTACTTCACCGTCGCCATGGTGATCCTGAACGGCACGCTGCTCTGAAGCTAAAGCCCGCAGTCTCTAACTCAACTTGCCCTTCGGACTCCAAGTCGCAGCGCTTTTGGCAATGGATCCGAGGGGCATTTTGGCCGATTTCCCCTTCTTGTAGCCCATCGAATACATTAGCTGCCCAACAATCCAGCCAGCATTTACCGTACCCCAATCATGCCCTGAGTAGCTGTCGCCGAGTTCTGCAACGATGTCTGGCTCCACGCCCGCAAGTCCAGGCAACCCCAGCTCCACAGCGGCGATAATCTTCGCCCGAGAATCGCCTCTGTTTACAATTTCATCAATTTTCAAAAAAATAGGATCAGAACTTCTCAACGCCTCTACAGGCCGCGACAACAGATCCAACCTCTCTATTTGATCTAATATTATGCGAGCGTCATCGGTATCGTGTCTCTGACAATTTGCATAGAGATTACGTATCTCAACGCCATTCATCGCTGCGAGCTTTTCATCCGAATACGTCACGAGCTTTCTCTCTTGTCAGACTGTATCCCAAAACCCCGCCAGCACTTCCCCCTGCCCGCCGATCAGCGTGTCGCCGACGATCCGGCGCGCGCGCGTCCAGCCGCCCAGCAGGGCGGAAAGCTCCGGCACCCGGCGGGCGATGAGGCGCAGCGCCACCAGCTCATGGGTGCCGGTGTCGATGAAGCCCGCCGGCAGCTCGGGCGCCGTGTTGACGAAGATCGTCCCGCGCTTCATGCCGCGCCCGGCCAGCGGCCCAATCGTGCCGCCGACGCTCACCGTGCCGGCGATCATGCCGGTGGCGAGGCCCTCGCCGGCATCGCCGGCAATGGTGATGAGCCCGCCGCGCTGGCGCTCGGCCGCGTGCGGGCCGGCATGGCCGCCGATCCGCAGCACCCCGCCCGACAGGCCGCGCCGCGCCCCCGAGCCGGCCGCACCGGCATGGGAGCCCGCATTCCCCGCGAGCTCGATCCGCCCGCCGGACATCTCACTGCCGAGGAAATCGCCGGCATCGCCGCCGATCCGCAGCATGCCGCCGCTCATGCCGCGCCCGGCATGGGCGCCGACCGTGCCGTCGACGATCAGCTCGCCCTTGGTCATGCCGGCACCGACGCCGTCGAGCCTGACATCGCCGAGCTCGACCAGCAGCACGCCATCCGGCGCGCCCTCGACAAAGAACAGCTCGGCCAGCTTCACGCTGCGCCCGCCGCACGGCACCTCGCGGTGCTCCAGTTCGCGCAGCGACAGCGGGCCGGTGACTTCAGGCGTGAGGCCGGAAAGATCGACCCGCGCCTCGAACGGCGCCCGCGGCTTGAGGGAAACCCCGGTCATGCCGTCTCTCCCGCGCCGTTCTGCATCATCTCGCGCAGCTTGAAGTGGAAGGGGCCGAGATTGCCGCCATAATTGCCGGCGTCGATCGCCACCACGCCGCCCTCGGTGCCGAGCGCGCAGACCGCCGTGATGCCGACCTTTGTGGCTTCCGCCACCGCCGCGAAGCTCACCCCGTCAATGACGATCTCCAGCACCGAGCCGACCTCGTCGGGCAGCTGGCTCGGCACCGTGCCGCGCAGGGTCGGGCAATAGGCGTCGTTGGTCGAGGCGAACAGGCCCTTGTACTTCGAGCCGACCTTGGAGCCCGAGCGCACCACCCCGCCGGGGAAGGGCAGGATGATGCCCGGCACCTGCACCATCGCCGCCACCGCCGCCTCGGCGGCCTTGAGCGCTTCCCCCCGCGAGCGGGCGAGAATGAGGAAATTGCCGCCGCCGACGCCCTCGACCGAGCCGGTATCCTCGTCGCAGACGAACTCGCCCTCCATGACAGGCAGGCGCCAGAAGCGCATCCCCTCGCCTTTGTTCCCGCCGATCTTCTTGGAAATCTGGTGCCCGTCGGCGAAATAGCGGATGGTCTTGGCCAGCGGCACCCGCTTGCCGCCCTCGATGCCGGCATAGCAGGCCGTGGTCGGGCAGGTCAGCACGCACTGGCCGAGGCGCAGCGGCACCACCTTCTTCAGCGAGCCGAAATCCATCGCGAAGATCAGCAGGGAAACGCCCGGCCGCCCGTCCGGCGTCTCCTCGGGCGGCACTATGCGCTCGATGCCCGCCTCGCAGCCGCAGCCGATCACCGAGGTGGCAAAGCCGGTGGTGGTGCGGCCGGCGATCAGCGCCCATTCCGGCGTGTCGGCGGTGATGATGAGCCGGGTGCCCACCATCGGAAAGGCTTCCGCGAAGGTGTCGCGGATCTCGACGCCATTGAGGATCATCGGGCGGCCTCCGGCAGGGTCATAGGTTCGGGACGCCTGCGGCGATCTCTTTGCTGGGTCCCGGATCGGCGCTCCGGCTGCGCCTGCGCTTGTCCGGGACACGAGGGGGCCACGGTTTCCTGGACAAGCGGCGGCAAGTGCCGCACCTGGCCGTCCGTGCGCCCCGCTCCCTCTCCCCGACGGGGAGAGGGTTGGGGTGAGGGGCTGGGGCAGGCGGGGCGGGAGCGCGACAGCCCCCTCACCCGGCGCTCCGCGCCGACCTCTCCCCCGCGGGGAGAGGTGAGAATCATGTCCATCCCGCTCACGACGCCACCCCTTCGCATTTGAGGATGGTCGGCCCGGCACCGTTGCGCAGCTCGCCATCGGCGATGCGGAAATGATTCGACTTCAGCCCCACCGATTCATCGAACCAGCGCTGCATATCCTTGTCGACCGAGCGGTCGAACTCCGGGCGGGCGACATGGGTCGTGCCCTGCGCCAGCTCCACCACCACGCCGTCCTTCACGATCAGCCGGCCGTTCTTGAACACCATGCGCGTGGTCGAGAACATCGCCTCGCGGTCGGCATCCTCCGTATGCACGGCGATGTCGGCCACCGCGCCGGGGCCGAGATGGCCCTTGTCGGTGAGGCCGAGAATGCGGGCGGGGGCGGCGCGGGTGAGGATGGCGACCTCCTCCAGCGAATATTCGCGCTTGATCTGCGCCAGCAGCGTGTGCGCCTGCGCCGCCTTGTTCAGCGTCGCCAGCTGGGCGTTGCGGAAATCGCGGTCCATCAGCAGGCGGATGAGGTGCGGATAGGTGGTGAACGGCCCGCCATTGGGATGGTCGGTGGTGAGGAAGATCCGCCAGGGGTCCTCCACCAGCAGGAACAGCTCCAGCCCGATCGCCCATTGCAGCGCGTTGACGAAGGACTTGTCCTTGTACTCGAACGGCACCACCCCGCAGGCGGCGTCCAGCTCGATATCCATGCCGATGGACTTCTTCGGGCTGGCGAGGCCGCGATTGCGGTATTGCGACATGTAGTCGGCGGACGCGGTGATGGTCTGGCCGAACATCACCTGCCCGACATCGACCGAGATGTTCGGGTTGGCGTTGACCATCTCGGCGATCCGCGCCGCCGAGGAGGAAAAGCGCTTGTCGCCTTCCGTGCCGTAGGAATGGAACTGCAGGTGCGTCAGGTGCAGCCGCCGCCCCTCGGTGGCGAGCATGGTGGCGAGCGTGGTCTCGTCATTGCCCGGCACGCCGAGATTGCAGCCATGCAGATGGATCGGGTGCGGCAGGCCGAGTTCCGTCACTGCCCGGATCAGCGTGGTCAGCACCTTGCGCGGCGTCACCGCGTAATGCGGGTTGGCCTCGTCGAGGTCCATCTTGCGGGCGTTGAACTTGAAGGCGTTGATGCCGCCGGGATTGACGATCTTGATCGCGAAGGCCTGCGTCGCCTCGATCATCCAGCCGACATAGGCGTTCACCTGCTCCTGCCCGGCCCCGGCGGCCAGCAGGCGCTGGAAATAATCGTCATTGCCGAGCACCAGATAGGCGCCGGTGTCGAGATTGGGAATGTCCGCCATTTCCAGATGCGCGCCGCGCGCATTGGCGCCGACCATGGCCGGCTCGAACACCGTGGTGTAGCCAAGTTCGGCGTAGCGGCAGCCGGTGGCGTGCGCGGTGGGCACGGCGCGGCCGCCGCCGCAGCCGCAGAAATTGCCCGGCATTTCGGGGAAGGCCCGCCGGTCCTCCTGCATCAGCAGGCGGGCCAGGTTCATCTTGCCGCCGGCGATGTGGCTGTGCAGATCGATACCGCCGGCCATGACGACGGCGCCGCCAAGGTCATATTCAGCATCAGCCCGCAGATCGGTGGCGGCGACGATGCGCCCGTCCTCGATCTCGATATCGCGCACGGTGCCGCTGGCGACCCCGTTCTCGCCATTGGCAGGGTCGAGCACACGCCCGCCCTTCAGCCGCAGTCTCATTTACCCCTCCGCTATGCAACGCACAGCCTCGGCGACGCTGGGAAGCGTCGCGACGCGCAAGGCGCCGAGCGGCAGGCTTACGATGGAATCCATGCGGAACACCGTGCCGGCATGGTCGACGCCGGGGGTGCCCACAGGGATGAGAACATCAGGTTCCTTGTCGAATACTGTCTCGGGATGGGCAAGAGCAATGATCTTGCCGCCGAAGGCCGGCGGCGGCTCCGGCCGGAAGGCCGAGATCCACACCAGCACATCGGCATCGGCGAGCGCCGCCTGCGTGGCGAACAGCGTGCCGTCATGGCTGCTCGCCTGCCCCTGCACGGCGGTGCGCAGGGGATAGCCGAGCCGCCACAGCAGCAGTTGGTTGACGCCGATGATGTTGTCGCTCCCGCCAAGCGGGAACACGCCGGCGCGCGTGGTGACGTTCAGCGTGTCGACCAGCGCGGTGGCCCGCTCGGCGACGAGAGCGCCATCATCAAGCTCCGCCGCGTTCCAGGTCACGACCGCGTAATGGGCAGTGCGCAGTTCCTCGGCGAGGCCGGCCAGCGTGTCGGCATCGATGCCGCCGAAGCGGGTGCCCGGCGGGCGACGGCCGGCGGTGAAGCTGCCAAGCGCCTCCAGCGCCGCCACCGCGTCGGTGGTGGCGTGGTGAACGACGCTCGCCCCCGCCAGCTGCGCGCTCGCCTTCTCCCCCGGCGCGCCGCCGAGGAAGATCACGCGGCGGTTCGAACCGGCGAAGAGCGGCTTTTCCGGGAACAGCCGCTCGAACAGCCGGCCCCAGGTCGCCGCCGGGTCGTCGCCGACCACCAGCAGCACGTCGCAGCGGTTGCGCACCTCCGCCAGCGTGGTGGAGAGCCAGCCGGTGCGCTGGGCGGCGGCGTAGTTCCGAAACAGCCCGTCCGAGGCGTAATGGTCGAGAACCCCGCCGAAGCGGATGGCGAGATCGACGGCGGCGCCCGCGCCGGCCATGTCGACGCCGAGCCCGCCGATCACAGGCGCGCGGGCGACCGCGAGGATCTGGTGCGCCGCTTTGGCCGCATCGGCCTGATCGATCACCTCACCGGCCACGCGCGGCCTCGGATCAGCGGTATCCAGGCGCCGCAAAAGCCGGGCGGCTTCGGGGCAGACCGGGGCCTTGGCGCGGACCTGCCGGCCCTCGACATCGACCGTCAAATCATCGCAGCCGAGCCCGCAGAAGCCGCAGGCCACATCATGGATCGTCTGAACCTCGGCCATTGCTAATTACCTGACAAATCAGTCGTATTTGATGTAGGCGAACCTCAGGTCGCCGCGCGGCGTGCCTTCCAGCGCACTGTCGGCCTCGGTCCCCGGCTGCCAGCCGACGACATCCTCGATCTTCTTCGCCAGCTGAAAGTCCCGCTCGGTGATGCCCTTGGCGTCGTGCGACATCAGCCGCACCTCGACCCAGGCATAGGAAGCGGTGAGATCCGGATGGTGCCAGGCTGCCTCCGCCAGATGGCCGACAGCGTTGATCACCATCAGCGTCCCCTTCCACGAGGAGGTGCGATAGGTGCGCCGAATCCACCCGTCCTGCAGCTTCCACTGCGGCAGGTCGACGGCAAGGCGTTCCTCCACCTCATTGTCGGTGAAGGTCTTTTTGGGATCCAGCGCCATGTCCTGGCGTCCTCCTGGCGGCATCTGCCCGTTCTGATGCGGGCGTCATTGACTGATTCGGTAGCACGCCCGCGCCGCATCCGGCAAACTCGTAAATCATCACCCGGCTTGTCCCGGACGGCTTCCGGGCCTTACCATGGCCGCCGAGGAAACGCTGGTGAACACCACAACACGCCAATTACGGACGGCCAAGGACGAACGGGAGGGGGCGGTGCTGCGCATCACCGCGCCGGGCCGGCTGCATCTCGGCTTCCTCGATCTCGCCGGCACCCTCGGCCGGCATTTCGGCAGCCTCGGCATCACGTTGGACCGTCCCGCGACCGTGGTCCGCCTGCGCCGCGCGAACACGCTCTCAGCCAGCGGCCCCGACGCCGGCCGCGCCCTTCTGGCCGTTGAAAAAGCCGCGTCCCGCTTCGGCCTCGACACGCGGGTGGAGGTGACGGTCGAGGCGGCGCTGCCGCCCCATTCCGGCCTCGGCTCCGGCACCCAGCTCGGCCTCGCCGTGGCGACGGGGCTTTGTCTGGTCAACGGGCTCGACCTGTCCCCGCGCGAGATCGGCGCGGCTTTGGGTCGCGGCGCCCGCTCCGCCATCGGCATCGGCGCCTTCACCGAGGGCGGGGTGATCCTCGATGGCGGCAAGAAGCGCGGCTCGGACGCCCCGCCCCCCATTCTCTCGCGCCTGCCCTTCCCCGAGAACTGGCGCCTTCTGCTGGTATATGACCACGGCCATCAGGGACTTAGCGGGCCGGACGAGGTGAAGGCGATGGAGGGCCTGCCGCCTTTCGCCGACACGCTGGCCGGCCACATGTCCCGGCTCGCCGTGATGGTGGCGCTCCCCGCGCTGGCCGAGGGCGATGTGGATTACTTCGCCGCGGCGGTGGGCGAAATGCAGCGACTGCTCGGAGAGCACTATGCGAGTGCCCAGGGTGGCCGCTATACAAGCTCATCCGTCGCCGAGGTGATGGAGTGGTTGGAGGCGCGCGGCCTGCGCGGCCTTGGCCAGAGTTCCTGGGGCCCCACGGGTTTTGCCATTGTCGGCAGCCCCGAGGAGGCCGACCAGCTTCTCAGCGAGGCCCGGACCCGCTTCGGCGACCGGCCCGCTCTGGCTTTCGACTGTGCGCGCGGCAGCAATGCCGGGGCGCGGATCGAATGGCTTGCCTGCGTCGAGCAGTGCTAGCGACGGTTTTGGCGTCCCGCCCGCGTCGCTCACCCATCTTCCGCACGAGAGGCCGCAAGGCCCGATTCTGACCTAGGGAACGCACGCCATGGCGGACATCGCCCCCATTCTCCACATCATCTCGCCGCTTCGCCACGTCAGCCCGTTCGACGTCAACATGGCGGTGGATGCCGGCTACACCACCATCCTCCCCTATTCCGGGGTGACGCTCGACGAGGTCGGCGACCTGACGCAGGACATGATGTTCTCGCGCCATCCGGACGCGGCCCCCCGTACCGGCCTGTTCATCGGCGGCAAGGATGCGGGCCTGGCGCTCGACATGGCGAACAAGGCGAAGAGCGTGCTGTTCCCGCCCTTCGAGATTTCCGTCTTCGTCGACCCGGCCGGCTCCTTCACCACTGCCGCCGCCATGGTGGCCGAGGTGGAGCTGAAGCTGCGCCCCGCCCGCCCGGAGGGGCTGAAGGGCGTGAAGGTCCAGGTCTATGGCGCCACCGGCGTGGTCGGCGGCATTGCCGGCGTCATCGCCGCCCAGGCGGGTGCCGAGGTGACGCTGGTCAGCCATCGCGAAATCGAGGCGGTAGAGGCCAAGGCCCGCGACTTCAAGCAGCGCTTCGGGGTCGACCTCGCCAGTGCCAGCGGCAAGAGCGAAGACGACAAGCGCGCTCTGGTCGCGGAGGTCGAGGTGGTGCTGGCTTGTGGCCGCGCCGGGGTGGAAATCCTCTCCGCCGACGTGCTGGCCGAGGCCAAGCACCTCAAGGTCGCCGCCGACGTCAACGCCGTGCCGCCCTCGGGCATTGCCGGCATCGACGCTCACGCCAATGGCACGCCGCTGGCCCATGGCGCGCTCGGCATCGGCGCTCTCACCATCGGCCATCTCAAATACCGCGTGCAGCATGAGCTGCTTCAGCGCATGCGCGTCGCCCCGGCGGCGATGACCATCGGGTTTGAAGATGCCTTCGTCCTCGCGCGATCCCTCACGGCCTGAGGGCGCGTTCGATGTCGTCCTTGTCGGCATCGCCGCGCGTGGGCTGGCGGCGAGCGCCCGCCGCGCCGGCCTGCGCGCCCTCGTCCTCGACCTGTTCGCGGATGAGGACACGCGGGCACTGGCCGCGCAGGTCGTCCAGCTGCACCGCCACGACGATCTCGCCATCGACCCGGACGATCTTCTCGAACAGCTGGACCGCCATGCCGGGCCGGCGGTTCCGCTCGTGCTCGGCACCGGTTTCGAGGACGCGCCGGAGCTTGTCGCGCGGCTGGCGGACCGCTTTCATCTGGTTGGCAGCGGTGCCGACACCCTTCCCCGGCTCAAGGACCCCGGCATCTTCGCCGGGCATTTGGCCGCTCTCGGCATTCCCCATCCCCGGCTCTTTTCCGGAGAGGCGCCGGAAGGCGTGCGCGCGCTGGAAAAGCGCGTCGGCGGTGCGGGCGGTGGCCATATCCGCCCGGCGCGGCGGGCGCGCGGGGCCGGTTGGTATCTGCAGGAGTTCGTGGAAGGGCGCAGCGTCTCCGCCCTGTTCCTCGCCGATGGCAAAAGGGCCCACCTGCTCGCTTTCTCCGAGCAATGGTGCGACCCCTCCGACACCGCGCCGTTCCGCTATGGCGGCTGCGCCGGGCCGATCCAGCTGGAGGACACCCTCGTCCACCCGCTTGCCGACGCGCTCTCCCGGCTCGCTGGCGCCGTCGGGCTCAAAGGCCTCGCCAGCGCTGATCTCATCCTCCACGAAGAAGGCTGGCACCTCATCGAGGTCAACCCACGGCCCGGCGCGACGCTGGACATCTTCGATTCTCCCCCGCTGCCGCCCCTGCTGCGGCTTCATCTCGACGCCTGCGCGGGCGACCTGCCGGACCTCCCGCTCCTTGTCACCGGCGCGGGCGTGGAGGCCCGGGCCGCCGGCCTATTTTACGCACCCGCCGCCACGGTGCTGAGGGACGCGCTGCCCGACTGGGCTGCCGACCGTCCCGCCCCGGGCACGCGCATCGCGGCGGGCGAACCCGTCTGCACGGTGCGGGCAGCCGGGCGCGACATTGCCGAAGCCCGCGCCAATCTGGCGCGGCGCATGGATCATCTTTCGCGCGCGCTGAGCACAGCCAGCCGCGCAGCTGCGGAGTAGCTCTCCCATGGCGGACCTTATTCTGGACGGGCTGAAGCCGAGCGTTGCGGCGCTGGCGGCACCCCTCGTCGACCACCTCGTCGCCAACGCCACCACGCTGCGGCTGGGCATCAGCAAAAGCCCCTGCGGCGCGCGCCTGGTCGATGCCGGCATCACCGCGCGCGGCGGGCTGGAAGCGGGCCGGCGCATCGCCGAAATCTGCCTCGGCGGCCTCGGCTCGGTCGGTCTTTCCACCAGCGGGCGGTTTCCGCGCTGGGGCACGATGGTGACGGTGACGACCGCCGATCCGGTCATCGCCTGCCTCGGCAGCCAATATGCCGGCTGGAGCTTGGCGGAAGGCGACTTCTTCGCCCTCGGCTCGGGCCCGGCCCGCGCGCTGTGGGGCAAGGAAGCGCTGTTCGAAGAGCTCGGCTACCGCGACAGCGCCGACCAGGCCTGCCTGGTGCTGGAAGTCGACAAGCTGCCGCCTGATGTGCTGGTCGCCCGCATCGCCGAGGAATGCGGCATCGCGCCGGAGAAGCTGACGCTGATCCTCACCCCCACCTCAAGCCTCGCCGGCACGGTGCAGATCGTCGCCCGGGTGCTGGAAGTGGCGCTGCACAAGGCGCATGCGCTGCATTTCCCGCTCGACCGGGTGGTGGATGGCATCGGCGCCTCACCGTTGCCGCCGCCGGCACCGGATTTCGTCGCCGCCATGGGCCGCACCAATGACGCCACCCTCTATGGTGGCGATGTGCAGCTCTTCGTCACCGGGCCGGAAGACGAGGCCCGCGCACTGGCGGAAGGCCTGCCCAGTTCTTCCTCACGCGACCATGGCCGCACCTTCGCGGAGATCTTCACCGCGTATAAGGGCGATTTCTACGCCATGGACCCGATGCTGTTCAGCCCCGCCCGCGTCACCGTGACGGCGCTGGAAACCGGCCGCAGCTTCACCTGCGGCGCGTTCCACGACGACATTCTGGAGCGCTCCTTCGCATGAGGCTGGAACGGTCCGATACGGTCGTCATCTTCACCGAGGACGCCGATTGGCACACCCGCCGGCTGAAGGCGGCGATCGAGCGCGAGGGCTTCGATGTCCTCGTTCTCTCCCTCAATGACTGTGGCTTCGCCATTGGCGGCACCGCGCACGGGCTGGTGCTGCCGGGCCTCGGCGACGCTCTGCCGGCCGCCGCCTTCGTGCGCCTCATCGCCAAGGGCTCGACCGAGCAGATCACCGCCCGGCTCGGGCTGCTGCACGCGCTCACCGCGCTGGGGGTGAAGGTGATGAACGACGCCCGCGCGGTCGAACGCTGCGTCGACAAGTCGATGACCAGCTTCCTGATCGCGCAGGCCGGCCTGCCCACCCCGCGCAGCTTCGTCAGCGAAGACCGCGCGGCGATGCAGGCGCTGCTCGACGCCGCGCCGGGCGACATGGTGCTCAAACCCCTGTTCGGTGCGCAGGGGCGCGGCATCCGTCGCCTCTCGCCGCGCGCCCTGCTGCCCGAGCCCGACAAGGTCGGCGGCCTGTATTATCTCCAAGATTTCGTCGCCGCGCCCACGGCCGAGAGCTATCAGGACTGGCGGGTCTTTGTCATTGGAGGTGAAGTGGCCGGCGCCATGCTCCGCCGTTCGCCGGTGTGGATCACCAATATCCACCAGGGCGCGGTCGGCGTGCCGGCACCCTTCGATGCCCACGCCCATGATCTCGCCATCCGCGCCACGGCGGCGGTGGGCGCCGACTATGCTGGGGTGGACCTGATCGAGGATGCGAGAGGTCAGCTTCAGGTGCTGGAGGTCAATTCGATGCCGGCCTGGAAGGGCCTGCAGAAGGCGATCGAGGTCGACATCGCAGCAATGCTGGCCCGGCACCTCGCGGCCCAGCTGGCCTCACCCCGGCGCATGGCCGTGCCGGCATGAACGCCGACGCCATCGCGGCCGCCTTCTGCACCGCCTGCCATGCCGAGCTCGACGCGCTGAAGGCGGGCAATGTCCACCGCTTCAGCGCCGGTCATGGCATGGAGGTGGCGCATTTCGAGCGTGCGGCGCAGGCGGCGGCGGCCCCTCTCGCCGCGCCGGGAGAACGTGTGGGCACGCGGATCGAGGCGGCCGTGGCGGCCTCGCTGGCAGCGACGGGCCTCAACACCAATCTCGGCATCATTCTCCTCTGCGCGCCGCTGGCCGCGGCGGCGGAACGGCCCGGCGAACTACGCGCGAACCTTGAAGCCGTTCTGGCGGGCCTCGACATCACCGATGCGCAAGCCGCCTTCCGCGCCATCGCCACCGCCAATCCCGGCGGTCTCGGCCGGCACGGCGCGCATGATGTGGCGGCGCCCGCCCGCATCGGGCTGCGCGAGGCCATGGCGGAGGCGGCGGGGCGCGACCGCATCGCCCGGCAATATGTCAGCGGCTTCGCGGACGTGTTCGACATCGGCCTCGCCCGCATCGCCGCGCTTGCCGATGCCGAGCCGGACGCGCGCACCGAGGCGGTGCATCTCGCCTTCATGGCCGCCTTCCCGGACAGCCACATCGCCCGCAAATTCGGCGACGCCACCGCCGAGCAGGTATGCGCCGAGGCGGCGGAGGTCGCGGGCACCGTGGATTTCCGCGCCCCGGCGGAGAGACGTCGCGCGCCGCTTCACGCCTTCGACGCCAGCCTGAAGGCGCGCGGGCTCAACCCCGGCACCAGCGCCGACCTCACCGTGGCGACGCTGTTCGCTGCCGCGCTGCTCACCCCATGAAGGCCGCGATATCCTCGCGCGACAGCCGCCCGTCATGCAGCGCGCTGGCCAGCAACACGCCGGCGACGCCGAGGTCGGCCAGACGATGAAGATCGCCCACGTCGCGCACTCCACCCGCTGCATAGACGCGCCGGCCCTCCGCCCGCGCGAGGATGGCGGACAGGCGCTGCATATCAGGCCCCTGCCCGGCGCCGACCCGCGCCAGCGTCATCACGATCACCGCCTCCGGCCAGAGATGGGCGTTGGCGTGCAGTTCGGACGGCCCGCGCGGGCCTTCCGGCCCGTAGTCGAGCGAGAGCAGCCCGGCGGCGCTGGCCAGCGCCGCCTCGGCTTCGCCGATATCGGCAAGGCTTTCGCTGCCGATCACCGGCCGGCCCGGTCCGCCCGCGACACGGCGGGCGAGCGCGGCGGCGGACGCCTCGCCCGCATCGACCCACAGAGCCAGCCCGGGATGGCGCACGGCGAGGGTCTCCAGCACCGCGTCATGGCCCCGGCCGCCGGCAATGGCGTCGAGATCGGCGATGTAGAGCGTGCGGAAGGCGCCGAGCGCCAGCAGGCCCTCGGCCACGTCTTGCGGCGCGGCGCTGGCGGAGAGCGGTGTCTCGATCGGGCGATAGGCCGCGCGGGCGCCGCGCCGTGCGTGGACCACCGCACCTCCCATCAGGTCGATCACGGGTATAAGTTCCACTTTCGACGTTCCTCTCTGGCACTTTGGTAGATGTTGGTCTTTGTCGTTGAAACGATCACCGGGGGCGGCGCCCTCGGTTCGGAGCTGCCGGCTTCGCTGATAGCCGAAGGCGCGCTGATGCGCGACACGTTGATCGGCGATCTGGAGGACCTGCCGGGCGTGCGGGTGATCACCACCCATGATGCCCGTTTTCCCGCCCCGCCGCGCGGCACCAGCACGGCGCTGCGTCTCGGCGACGATCCGCCCTCGATCTGGCGGCTGATGGCGCAGGAGGCCGATTGCTGCTGGCCGATCGCGCCGGAGAGCGGCGGCGTTCTCGAAGGGCTGGTGCGCGACTTTCGCGTCCATTGCCGGCGCGTGGTGGCGCCTGACGTGGAGACCATCGCCCTGTGCGCCAGCAAGAGCCGCACCGCGCAGGCGCTGGCGGCGGCGGGCGTGAAGGTCGTTCCCACCTGGCCGATCGAGGCGCTGCCCGAGAGCATGGAAGGCCCCTTCGTGGTCAAGCCGGATGACGGCGCCGGCGGGCTCGGCCTGCGCGTTCTCGACCACCGCCCGACGCCGCCCCTGGCGGCCGACCACGTCGTCCAGCCCTATATCGAAGGCGAGGCGGCGAGCCTCACTTTGCTCTGCCAGGGCGGGCGCACCCATGTGCTCACCGCCAATCGCCAGCACATCGTGCGGGTCGACGACACATTGCGCTTCACCGGCGTCACCGTCGGCGCCTTCCCGGTCGACGACGCGCTGCGCGCCTTCGGGGAGAGCGTGGGCGCGGCGCTGCCGGGGCTGCACGGGCTGGTCGGCGTGGATTATATCGCGACCGCTGAGGGGCCGATGGCGGTGGAGGTCAATCCGCGCCTCACCACCTCCTATGCCGGCCTGCGCCGGGCCCTGGCGGTCAATCCTCTGGCCTTCATGGCCGAGTTCATCCGCGATGGCGTGGTGCCGGACCTGCCGCACCTGCCGCCCGCGCGTCCTGTCGACATTGTGCCTGAGGAATGCCTGTGACCAAGGATCTGCCGTGAAGAGAATTGCCCGCCTGGGATGGGATGTCGGCGGCGCCCATGTGAAGCTTGCCGCCTTCGGGCAGGATGGACGGCTGAAAGCCGTGCGGATCGCCCCCTGCCCAGTGTGGAAGGGCGAGGAGACGCTCGCCGGTGCGCTGCGCGAATTGCGCGCCGAGTTCGAGCCCGGCGTGCCCTCCGCCGTCACCATGACCGCCGAGGGTGCCGATTTGTGGCCGGACCGCCGCGCCGGCGTGGTCGGTACGGCGGCGATTTTGATGCGGGAGCTTGCCGGTGCCCCGCTGGCCCTGTTCGCCGGCCCTGAAGGCTTCGTCCCGCCCGAACGTGCCGCCGAGCACGCCGACCACATCGCCTCGGCCAACTGGTACGCCGCCGCCGCCGTGCTCTCGCATCTGCTGCCCGGCGGCATTCTGGTCGACATCGGTTCGACCACCACCGACCTCATCCCCTTCGACAGCGGACGGGTGACGGCGCGCGGCTTCAGCGATGCCGAGCGCCTCGCCAGCAACGAGCTGGTCTATACCGGCGCCGCTCGCACCCCCGTAATGGCGTTGGCCCATGAGGCGCCGTTCGAGGGGCGGTGGCTGCCGTTGATGGCCGAGCATTTTGCCACCACGGCGGATATCCACCGCCTCACCGGCGCGCTTACCGAGGATGCCGACCTCCACCCCAGCGCCGATGGCGGCCCGAAGACGACCGAGGCCAGCGCCCGGCGGCTGCTGCGGATGATCGGCCAGGATTTTTCGCCCGCTCTGCTGCCCAAGGCGCGGGCTCTGGCCCGCCACCTCGCCGAGGCGCAGCTTGCCCGCATCGGCCGCGCCTTCGACTGCGTCGCCTCCGCCCAGGAGAACGGGCCCGAACTTTTGGTCGGCGCCGGCGTTGGTCGGTTCATGGCGGCACGGCTCGCCGAGCGGCGCGACCTCGCCTATCTCGACCTCGCCGACGTGCTGACCGACGATCCTGCCCTGTCCCGCCAGGCGGCGGATTGCGCGCCCGCCGTGGCTGTCGGCCTGCTCGCCGCCGCCCTCGACGCCGCCTGACCCACCCTCGCACGTACCGGAACCCTGCCCATGTCCGAGCGCCCCATGGCCGAGCGCACCCAATCCGACCGCGTCTTCCTTCGCGGCGTCGAGCTGCACGCCACCCATGGCCTGCTTGAGGAGGAGGCGCGGCTTGGCCAGCGCTTCATCGTCGACATCGACTGGTGGCTGGACGCCGGCGACGCCGCCGCCCATGACGATTACAGCGAGACCGTCGGCTACGAGAAGGTGTTCGAGGTCATCCACGAGGTCTCGACCGGCCACCGCTTCCACATTCTGGAAGCCTTCGCCCAGGCGATCGCCGAGGCGGTGCTCGCCCGCTTCCCGCGCGTGGAGAAGGTGCGGGTCGAACTGCACAAGCCCTCCGCGCCGATCGCCGGCATCTTTCGCGATGCCGGGGTCGAGATCACCCGTACCCGCTGACCGCCGCCAACATCCGGCTTCAAGGCTTCCGGTCCGGAGCCGAAGCGCTTACCTCTAGGGCCACTGCCCGCCTTTTGCCTGGAGTCGACCATGTCGCGCGATGCCGTGCCCCCGCCTGTCCGCCTTGGCGACTACCGGCCGCCGGACTGGCTTGTCGACACGGTGCATCTGGATGTGCGCCTTCACCCCACCGCCTCGCGCATCATTGCGCGGCTGGCGCTGCGGCCGAACCCGGCGGGGCGCGAGGGCTCGCCCATCGTGCTCGATGGCGATGAGCTCAGCCTGAAAGCGATCACGCTGGACGGCGTGCCGCTGGCCGGCACCGCCTATGTCGTCACCCCGACGGCACTGACCCTGCTCGCCCCGCCGCAGCGGCCGCTGACGCTGGAAATCGAAACGGTGGTGAACCCGTCCGCCAACACCAAGCTGATGGGCCTCTACCGCTCCAGCGGCACCTATTGCACCCAGTGCGAGGCGGAAGGCTTCCGCCGCATCACCTATTTCCCGGACCGGCCGGACGTGCTCGCCGTCTACACCACCCGCATCGAGGCCGAGCGGGAGGAGGCGCCCGTTCTGCTGGGCAATGGCAATCCGGTGGAGAGCGGCGCGGTGGAAGGCACCAGCCGCCATTACGCCGTGTGGCACGATCCCTGGCCGAAGCCCTGCTACCTGTTCGCCCTCGTCGGCGGACGGTTGGAGCGCATTACCGAGGATTTCGTCACCGCCACCGGCAAGAAGGTCGCGCTCGGCATTTATGTCGAGCCCGGCAAGACCGAGCGGGCGGGCTACGCCATGGACGCGCTCAAGCGCTCCATGCGCTGGGACGAGGAGGTGTTCGGCTGCGAGTACGACCTCGACGTGTTCAACATCGTCGCCGTGGCCGATTTCAACATGGGGGCGATGGAGAACAAGGGGCTGAACATCTTCAACGACAAATATGTCCTCGCCAGCCCGCAGACCGCGACGGACGCCGACTACGCCAATATCGAGGCGATCATCGCCCATGAATATTTCCACAACTGGACCGGCAACCGCATCACCTGCCGCGACTGGTTCCAGCTCTGCCTCAAGGAAGGCCTCACCGTCTTCCGCGACCAGGAATTCTCCGCCGATGCGCGCTCGCGCCCGGTCAAGCGCATCAGCGATGTCCGGCTGCTGAAGGGCCACCAGTTCCCCGAGGATGCCGGCCCGCTGGCCCACCCGGTGCGCCCCGACAGCTACCGCGAGATCAACAATTTCTACACCGCGACCGTGTATGAAAAAGGCGCGGAAGTGGTGCGGATGCTGAAGACGCTGCTGGGCGAGGAGGGCTTCCGCGCCGGCATGGACCTCTATCTCGACCGCCATGACGGCGATGCCGCGACGGTGGAGGACTTCCTCGCCTGTTTCGCCGACGCCAATGGCGTCGACCTGACCCAGTTCGCCCTGTGGTACGCGCAGTCCGGCACCCCGCAGGTCACGGTGAGCGGCAGCTGGGACGCGGCCGCGCGCAGCTACCGGCTCGATGTGGTGCAGACGCTGCCGCCGACGCCGGGGCAGAGCGAGAAGCAGCCCATGCTCATCCCCCTCGCTGTCGGCCTTGTCGGCCCCAACGGGCAGGATCTGCCGCTCACCCCTGATGATGGCAGCAATGCCGAGCGCGGCGTGCTGCTGGTCACGCAGCCGCGCCAGAGCTTCGTCTTCCGCGACATCGCCCAGCGCCCGGTGCCCTCGCTCAATCGCAGCTTCTCGGCGCCGGTGAAGCTCTCCAGCGACATGTCGACGGCGGACCTGCTGTTTCTGGCCCGTCATGACAGCGACCCGTTCAACCGCTTCGACGCCGCCCAGACCATCGCGCTCGGCCATCTGGTGGCGGCGACCGCCGCCGCCCGCGCCGGCGCCGATCTGCCGGCACCGGACGCGCTGGTCGCGGCGCTCGGCGCGACGCTGGACGATGGCGCGCTGGACCCCGCTTTCGTGGCGCAGGCGCTCTCCATCCCCTCGGAGACCGACGTCGCGCGCGAGATCGGCGAGGATGTCGACCCGGACGCGATCCATCGCGCCCGCACAAGGCTGCGCCGGACGGTGAGCGAAGCGCTGGCGCCGGCCTTGGCGGCGGCCTACGTCAAGCACGCGCCTTCGGGCGCCTATTCGCCTGATGCCGCCTCGGCCGGGCAGCGCGCGCTGCGCAACACCTGCCTCGATCTGCTCGCCGCCGGCGGCACGGCGGGGAGCCTCGCCCGGGCGCAGGCGCATTTCGAGACGGCCGACAACATGACCGACCGCTTCTTCGCCCTCTCGGTGCTGGCCCACACGGCGCCGCAGGCGCGCGAGGCGGCGCTGGCCGCGTTTCATGAGCGCTTCCGCGAGGACCCGCTGGTGGTCGACAAATGGCTGGCGCTGCAGGCGCAGATCGCCGAACCGCAGGCGCTGGAGCGGGTGCGCGGGCTCACCCATCACGCGGCCTTTGCCTGGAGCAACCCGAACCGGGTGCGGGCGCTGATCGGCAGCTTCGCCGGGCTCAACCCGACGCAGTTCCACCGGATCGACGGCGCCGGCCATGAACTGGTGGCCGACGCGGTGATCGACATTGACGGGCGCAACCCGCAGCTCGCCGCCCGGCTGCTCGCCGCCTTCAAGAGCTGGCGCTCGCTGGAGCCGGTGCGGCGCGCCTCGGCCGAGGCAGCGCTGCGGCGCGTCGCCGACAAGCCGGGCCTGTCGCCTGATGTGACCGACATCGTCGGCCGCTCGCTCGGCTGACCCTCAGGGCCGCCGCGTCATCCCGGCCGGCAGCGCCGCCGGGTGACGCGGCAAGCCGCGCTCAGTACTCGACCACGCCGTCGAGCGCGTAGTGCTTGATCGTCTTGCGGTTGGCGATCAGCTCGTCCACCGTCGGCTTGCCGGTCATCGCCCGCTCGAGCGCCAGCTTCATCGCCTCGTAATTGGTGCGGTAGAGATCGGCCTTGTCGAGATTGGCATCCTCGGCGCAGCGCGGGTCGAGCCACACCATCACGATCATGCACAGCTCGTCCGCCTGGTCCTTCGGCAGGATGCCCTCGGAAAGCGCGTCGACGATGGCGTCGCCAATGGCGCCCTGCACCACGCCGCCGAGCAGGTCGACATATTCCAGCGTGTGGATGGTGGCCTTGGTGGTCATCATCGTCGCGGGGCGCACCTGCTGGTTCAGGTCGCGCACCACGAACATGCGGGTGTGCCCCTGCACCTGCCCCATCATCGAGGCGAAGGCATGCCCGGCGGGGCCGCGCACCGAGCCGATCAGAACCTCCGGCATCGCGTCGGTGAACTGCCCGTCGGCAGCGAGAACGGTCGCTTCGCCGGTGCGGAACCAGATGTCGCTCATGTGAACCTCTTTATTTCAGCAGCCACCCGCAAACCGGGCAAAAGCGCATAGCACCGGCGCCTGCGCGGCGTCCATGCGGCGTGGTTGTCGGCAGGCGACACCCCGCTTGTCCGGCCGCGCCACCCACCCAGGCACCCCCGCCACCTCCGCAGGTTGCTGAATCGTTAACTTGACTCCCCGGGACTCTGGACAGTGGGGGGCCATATCGATTCAAATCGGAGTGATTCGGAGAGATGCGGCACATCGCTCCTATCGGACTGGGAACGGGTTTTGGGACTTCGGGGGAGACCGGCGATGGCGCGCGCCAACGCTGCAGGCGCATCCGTGCGCGTACAGGCCATGAGAGGGCTTGCACGCACCGTGGCGCGACCTGCGTATCAGCGATTGGTCGACGCCGAACCCTTCATGCGCAAGGCCGTTCCGGCGCTGATCATTGCGTTCATCGCCTCGGTCGCCATCGCTGCGATCGTGCAGATCCACGCCTATCGCGCCGACGCTATCGCCAATGCCAAGGATGAGCTGGCGCTGTTTGCCGCCGCCATTGCCAGCGAGGCCGGCCGCCTGCCGGCAGGCTCGACGACGCCGGACGCACTGCTGCAGAACAGCCTGCCGCCCCGTGCCGCCGAGGACGGGCGCCGCTATGGCCTGATCGATTCCAGCGGCAAGATCCTCGCCACCCATGACGAGACGGCGACCGCCGCCGAGCAGATCGGCCAGCTTCTCGCCAATACGCAGGCACTCACCATCTTCGCCGAGAATGCCGGCGTGCTCGACGTCATCATGCCCGATGGCGCCGCTGCCCTCGCCACCGTGCGCAACCTGCCCAATGGCACGCTGCAGCTGGTCGTGGTGCAGCCGCTCTCCGGCGCGCTGGCGACCTGGCGCTCCGACACCGTGCTCACCGTCACCCTGCTCTCCACGACAGGGGCGGTGCTGCTGATCCTCGGTTTCGCCTTCCACTGGCAGGCGACCCGCGCCCGTGAGGCCGACGGCATCTACGAGACGGTGCGCGCGCGCATCGACACCGCGCTCTCGCGCGGCCGCTGCGGCCTGTGGGACTGGGACATGGGCCGCGGCCGCATGTTCTGGTCGGACTCGATGTTCGAAATGCTCGGCCACGCCCCGCGCGAGGACCTGATTTCCTTCGGCGAGGTGGCGAGCCTCGTTCATCCCGACGACACCAATCTCTACGACATCGCCCGTGAGATCGCCGACAAGCCCGGCCGTACCATTGATCGCGTCTTCCGCATGAAGCACGCCGACGGCCACTGGGTGTGGCTGCGCGCCCGCGCCGAAGTCGTGCCCCAGCCCAATGGCGAGCCGCCCCATCTCGTCGGCATCGCCGTCGATGTCACCGAGGAGCGGCGCCTGGCCGAGCGCACCGCCACCGCCGACATGCGCCTGCGCGACGCCATCGAGAGCATTTCCGAATCCTTCGTGCTGTGGGACGCCTCCAACCGGCTGGTGCTCTGCAACTCGCGGTTCCAGTCGCTCTACGGCATTGGCGACGCCCATGTGGCGCAGGGGACGGAGTTCGAGACCATCGCCTCGCTCGCCCGCCAGCCGGTGGTGCGCATCCCGCTCCGCCCGGAAGACCGGCCGGAAGAGGGCGCGCGCGCCTTCGAGGCGCAGTTGGAAGGCGGGCGCTGGCTGAAGGTCGCCGAGCGCCGCACCAAGGATGGCGGCTACGTCTCGGTCGGCACCGACATCACCGCCCTCAAGCGCCACGAAGAGCGCCTGATGGAGAGCGAGAAGCGGCTGATGGCGCTGGTCGCCGACCTGCGCAAATCGCAGCAGACGCTGGAGCTGCAGGCGCTGCAACTCGCCGAGCTGGCGCAGAACTATGCCGACGAGAAGACCAAGGCCGAGGACGCCAACCGCGCCAAGTCCGAATTCCTGGCCAATATGAGCCATGAGCTGCGCACGCCGCTCAACGCCATCATCGGCTTCTCCGAGCTGATGGAAAGCGGCCTGTTCGGCCCGCTCGGCAATGACAAGTACAACGAGTACTGCCGCGACATCCGCGATTCCGGCCGCTATTTGCTCGACGTCATTAACGACATTCTCGACATGTCGCGCATCGAGGCTGGCCGCGTGCAGCTCAACCTGCAGCCGGTCCGGCTAGACGAGGTGGTCGCCGATGCCATCCGCGTCATGTCGGTACGGGCCGGCGAGAAGCAGCTCACCATCGTCGATGAATCCGATGCCGCCGTGGCGGTCGAGGCCGACAAGCGGGCGCTTAAGCAAATCACCCTCAACCTGCTGTCCAACGCCATCAAGTTCACCCCCGAGCAGGGCCGCATCAGCCTGCGCACGCGGCGCTCCAAGCACGCGGCGCTGCTCGTCATCGAGGACAGCGGCATCGGCATCGCCAAGAGCGCGCTGGCCAAGATCGGCCGCCCGTTCGAGCAGGTGGAAAGCCAGTTCACCAAGACCCACAAGGGTTCCGGCCTCGGCCTCGCCATCGCCAAGTCGCTGGTCGAGCTGCATGGCGGCTCGATGCGGATCCGCTCCTCCGAGGGCGTCGGCACCACGGTGGTGATCCGCCTGCCCTTGAACGGTCGCCCGGCCCTGCAATACCGTACCAGCCGGGCCCTTCCTGCCGAGTAGACCGCTGATGGACGCTATGGAAGAAAACGCGGTCGACTGCGTCGTCGCCGGCGCAGGGGTCGTCGGCCTCGCCATTGCCCGCGCGCTGGCCCAGAAGGGGCGCGACGTGCTGGTGCTGGAGACCACCGGCCTTGTCGGCTCGGACACCTCGGCCCGCAACAGCGAGGTCATCCATGCCGGCCTCTATTACGCGCCGGGCACGCTGAAGGCCCGGCTCTGCGTTGAGGGGCGCGAAGCGCTCTACGCCTATTGCGACGCGCGCGGCATTCCGCACCGGCGCACCGGCAAGCTCATCGTCGCCACCAGCCCGGCGGAGACCGACAAGCTCGCCGCCATCGACGCCCACGCCCGCGCCTGCGGCGTCACCGACCTCCAGCCGCTGAGCGGCGCCGAGGCGCGGGCGCTGGAGCCGGCATTGAACGCCGAGGCCGCCCTCCTCTCGCCCTCCACCGGCATCATCGACAGCCACGCGCTGATGCTCGCCTTGCGCGGCGATCTGGAAGATTGCGGCGGCATGATCGCCTTCAACGCGCCCGTCCTCTCCGGCGAGGCGACGGCGCGGGGGATCGTCCTCGACATTGGCGGCCCGGAGCCGATGCGGCTGTCCTGCGCCAGCTTCATCAACGCCGCCGGCCACGGCGCCGTGCCGCTCGCGCGCTTGATCGCCGGCCTTCCCGTCGAGGCGATCCCGCCGGCCTATTTCTGCAAGGGCTCGTATTTCACGCTGTCGGGCCGGGCTCCGTTCTCCCGGCTGATCTACCCGGTGCCGGAACAGGCGGGGCTGGGCGTGCACCTGACGCTCGATCTTGGCGGCCAGGCCCGCTTCGGGCCGGACACCGAATGGATCGAGGAACCGGACTATGCCGTCGATCCCCGGCGCGGCGACGTGTTCTATGCCGCCATCCGCCGCTACTGGCCGGCGCTGCCGGACGGGGCGCTGAACCCCGCCTATGCCGGCATCCGGCCGAAGATCGTGCCCGCCGGCGCTCCGGCGGCGGATTTCCGCATCGACGGCCCGGCCGAGCACGGCGTGGCGGGCCTGGTGCAGCTGTTCGGCATCGAATCCCCCGGCCTCACCGCCAGTCTCGCCATCGCCGACCTTGTGGCGGAAAAGCTGGGCTAGGCTCTCTGCTGGGCTAGGCTCTCTTGCGCCGGCGCTTGGGCTCGGCGGCGAGCAGGCGCTCGAAGGTGGCGCGCACGACGCGCTGGGTCTCGAACAGATGGGCTTCCAGCGTCGAGAAATCCGGCATCGCCCCCGCCCGCGCCAGCAGCCGGCGCAGCGCCGGGCTCGCCTCCGCCGGCTTGAAGGGCTCGGTGATGGCGAGGCGCAGCACCTGCGTCAGGTCGTGCAGCAGCCGGCACGCATCGGCCAGAAGCTGCCCGTCCTGCACGTCGAGCAGGCCGACGCGCTGCGCCGCCTCGATCACCCGCAGCGTCGAGGTATCGATGATACGGGGCTCATGCGCGGCATGGGCGAGCACCAGGTACTGGGCGATGAACTCGATGTCGACCAGCCCGCCGCGCGCATATTTGAGATCCCAGGGATCGTCCTCGCCCTTCTCGTCTGCTATGGCGCCGCGCATGTCGACAATGTCGGCGGCGAGACGCTGCGGGTCGCGCTCGCCCGCCAGCACATGGCGGATGGCGGCTTCCACCCGGGCACGGAAGGCAGGCGAGGCCGCCACCACCCGGGCGCGGGTCAGCGCCATATGCTCCCAGGTCCAGGCTTCCTCGGCCTGGTAGACCTCGAAGCGCGGCAGGCTGGTCGCCACCGGGCCGGAACGGCCCGAAGGCCGCAGCCGCAGATCCACCTCATAGAGCTGGCCGGCATTGGTCGGGGTGGTCAGGGCGCTGACGATGCGCTGGGTGAGCCGGGCAAAATACTGGCCACCATAGAGCGGGCGCGGCCCGTCACTGTCGGGATGCTCCTCGTCGAAATCATAGAGCACGATAAGGTCGAGGTCGGAACCCGCCGTCATCTCCCGCCCGCCGAGCTTGCCCATGGCGAGCACCGCCACCTCGGCCCCCGGCAGCGTGCCGTGGGCGGCGCGGAAGCGGGCGATCACCCCCTCTTCCAGCGAGCGGATTAGCACATCGGCCAGCCGGGCGAAGGCCTCGCCGGCGCGGGCGGCGGGCAGCGTGCCGGAGAGAATCCGCACGCTGATCAGCACATGGTGCTCCTGCCGGAAGCGGCGGGCGCGGTCGAGCCGGTCCTCCTCGTTCTCCGCCTGGGCGAGATCGGCGGCGAGCCGCGCCGCCAGCTCCGGCTCGTCGGGCAGCGCCCCGAAAAACGCCGGGTCGAGCAGCGCGTCGAGCAGCGAGGGGCGGTGCGCCAGCATCTCGCCAAGGCGCGGCGCGGTGCCCAGAATGGTGGCGAGCAGCCGCACGAGGTCGGGATTGTGCCGCAGCGCCGCCAGCAGCCGCTGCGCGGTCGGCATTTCGCGGAAGAAGCGGTCAGCCGCGTTCAGCCCGGCATCGGGGCCGCCGCCGCGCGCCAGCGCGTCGACCAGCAGCGGCACGATGGCTTCCAGTTCCTCGCGCACGCCCTCGGCGCGCAGCGCGCGGGGCTCGCCCGCCAGCCAGCCGCGCACGGTGGCGCTGGCCGCCTTGGGGTCGGCATAGCCGAGCCGGTGCAGCGTCGCCAGCGTCTCGCGGTCGTCGGCATCTTCGGGAAATTCGAGCCGCCCTTCCACCGCCGCCCGCGGCGGGGCGTCCTCGAACAGCTTGGAATAGTGGTCCTGCACCCGCGTGAGGCGCTGGGTGAGCGCCTGGGCGAAGGCCTCGCGCGCCTCATAGCCCATGAAGCGGGCGAAGCCGGCCAGCGCCTCCTCGTCCTCCGGCAGGCTGTGGGTCTGGGCGTCGGCCACCATCTGCAGCCGGTGCTCCACCCGCCGCAGGAAGTGATAGGCCTCGTCGAGTTCGTTGCGTGCGCCCTCGCCGATCCAGCCGGTCTGCGCCAGCACGGCGAGCGCTTCCAGCGTGCGCGGGGTGCGCAGGCGCGGGTCACGGCCGCCGGCGATCAGCTGCTGCGTCTGGGCGAAGAATTCGATCTCGCGAATGCCCCCGCGCCCCAGCTTGACGTTGTGCCCCTCCACCGCGATCGCCTCATGGCCGCGAAAGGCGTGAATGTCCTGCTTCATCGCGTGGACATCGGACACCGCCGCATAATCGAGGGCGCGGCGCCAGACGAAGGGGGTGAGCTGCTTGAGGAACTCGTGGCCGAGCGCGAGATCGCCGGCGATCGGCCGCGCCTTGATATAGGCCGCACGCTCCCAGGTGGCGCCCTCGCGCTCGTAATAGTCCAGCGCCGCCTCCACCGACAGCGCGGCCGGCGTCGAGGCCGGGTCGGGCCGCAGGCGCAGGTCGACGCGGGCGACATAGCCCTCGCCGGTGCGCTCCTGGATCAGCTTCACCAGCCGCTGGGTCATCCGCACAAAGAAGGGCGCGGCCTCCACATCCTTGGCCAGCGGGGCGAGGGCGGGATCGTAGAGCACGATCAGGTCGACATCGCTGGAATAGTTGAGTTCGCGCGCGCCATGCTTGCCCATGGCCAGAACGGTGTAGCCGAGGCCCTCCACGCCGGTCTTGCGCAGCTTGCGCGCGCTCATTCCCTCGCGCACCAGAAACGCCACCGCCGCCGCGATGGCGGCGTCCGCCGTCGCCGTCAGCTCGGCGGTCACGGTGGCGAGGTCGAACACCCCGCCAATATCGGCCAGCGCGACGGTGAGCGCGGTCAGCGCCCGCAGCCGCCGCAGCGCCGCCATCACGTCCGCCTCGTCGGAAGAGGCTTCCACCGCCGCGACGGTGGCGGCGCGCGCCTCGGCCAGGGCCTGAGCGGGCTCGGTCTCCAGCAGCGCCAGCAGCCGGGCCGGGTCAACGCGGATGAGATCGGTCAGGAACGGCGAATGGTCCGCCACCGCCGCCAGCACGGCGCGGGCCTCGTCATGGGCGGCAAGAAGGGACTCCAGGCGTACACGAACCGGCTTCGCGGCGCCGGCGATCGCATCCGCCACCGCCTCGGGAAGCCCCACCGGCACGGGAAAGCCGGGCGCCCGCCGCAACCTCGCAACGAGGCTCTCCGCCGGCGCCACCACCGTCCCGCTCGTGCTTGCCGCCATGCCGTCTTCGCCCCCCTTGCCTGCGTCAGTCCGTTGCCGCCTCGTCACTGAGGTCGAGCGGCAGGTCGATAACGATCCGCAGTCCCGGATCGTTGCCTTCCAGCGACAGTGTGCCGCCGTGCAGCCGTACCACTGCCGCAACGAGAGACAAACCCAGGCCGAAACCGGGACGGGTCCGGCTGGCCTCCAGCCGCACGAAACGCTCCAGCACGCGCGGGCGATCCGCCTCGGGAATGCCGGGCCCGCGATCGGCGACCACCAGATGCAGCCGGTCCCCGTCTCGCCGGGCGGTCAGCGTCACGTCGCGGCGCGGGCCGGGCGTTCCGCCGGGCATATCAGGCGCGCTGTACTTGATGGCGTTGTCGAGAAGATTGGCCAGCGCCTGCCCGAACAGCTCGCGCACGCCGCGCATCGGCAGCGGTCCGGCGACCTCGACATGCAGGTCGAGCCCGCTCTCGTCGGCCACCGGCTCATAGAGCTCCGCCACCCCCGCCACCGTCTCGGCGAGGTCGAAGCGCAGCATCGTCGCGCGGGCCTGCCCGGCCTCGGCGCGGGCGATCATCAGCAGCGCGTCGAAGGTGCGGATGAGGCCGTCCGATTCCTCAATGGTGCGCTCGGTGGCGAGACGCCATTCCGGCTCCGACTGCGCCGTGCGCAGCGCATCCTCGGCCCGGTTGCGCAGCCGGGTCAGCGGCGTTTTCAGGTCATGGGCGATGTTGTCCGACACCTGCTTCAGCCCGGCCATCAGCGCCTCGATGCGGTCGAGCATGGCGTTGAGGCTCAGCGCCAGCCGGTCGAACTCGTCGCCGGTGCCGGAGACGGCCAGCCGGCCGGAAAGGTCGCCGGCCATGATGCCGTCGGAGATTGCCGTCATCTGGTCGATGCGCTTGAGCACCCGGCGGGTGATGAACAGCCCGCCCGCCATGCCGAGCACCACGAGAAGCGCCAGCCCCCAGACGGCGGGGCCGATGATGATCTGGCGCAGTTCCTCCCGCTCGACGATGTCGCGGCCGATCAGCATCCGGTATTCGCCGGGCAGGAAGATCACCTGCACCAGGGCGCGGGACGGCGGGCCGGAGGACTCCTCCGAGCGCAGATAGTCGATTTCCCGCCAGCCCTGCCGGTCGAGAATGTTCAGCGGCAGGTTGAGCATGTTGCCGGCAAGCGGGTCGCCATTGAAGCTGGCGATGAGCAGCAGGCCGGCATCGGGGGCGCGGGCGCGGCGGTTCACCAGCTGCACGAGCCGGGTGATGCCGCCACGCTCGAACTGCGCCTGCATGAAGCGGGTGTCGTTCTCGATCGCCTCCACCGCCTGCCGCGTCACCAGCCGCTGGGTGTGCCAGCCGAGATAGGCGATGACCGAGCCGGCGAAGAGGGCGAAGATGAACAGATAGGCCGCGAGCAGCTTGAACGCGGTGGTGCGGAGGAGCTTACCGAGCGCCGTCACGAATGATGTATCCTGCGCCGCGAACCGTGTGGAGCAGCGGCGGATCGAAGCCCTTGTCGATCTTCGCTCGCAGCCGCGAGACGTGAACGTCGATCACGTTGGTCTGCGGGTCGAAATGATAGTCCCACACATTTTCCAGCAGCATGGTGCGCGTCACCACCTGCCCGGCATGGCGCATGAGATATTCCAGCAGCCGGAATTCGCGCGGCTGCAGCACGATTTCCTGACCGCCACGGGTGCAGCTATGCGCCAGCCGGTCGAGTTCGAGATCGGCGACGCGGTAGACCGTATCGGCCGCCTGCGGCCCGCCACGCCGGGCCAGCGCCTCGACGCGGGCGAGCAGTTCGGTGAAGGCGTAGGGCTTGGGCAGGTAGTCGTCGCCGCCAGCGCGCAGGCCGGTCACGCGGTCGTCGACCTGGCCGAGGGCGGAGAGGATCAGCGCCGGCGTCTTGTCGCCGCGCCCGCGCAGATCGGCGATCACGGAGAGGCCGTCGCGGCGCGGCAGCATGCGGTCGACGATGAGGACGTCATAGCCACCCTCGCGGGCGAGCACGAGCCCCTCCTCGCCGTCCGAGGCCACGTCCACCACATGGCCCGCCTCGCGGAACGCCTTGCGCAGATAATCGGCGGCGTCGCGGTCGTCCTCGACGATAAGCAGGCGCATGGGCGACTCTTCGGCGCTCTTTCGGGCTGCCCTCCGGATGTCCGCGAGCTCGATGAACGGGTCATCTCGGCCCCGCGCGGAATCGGAGGCGGCGGTAAGATTCGAATTCGTCTCCATGTACGTCATTTCGAGCCTCGCGCCTATATTGCCATCCCCCGGCGCCAACGCCGGAAGGCCCCTGAAATAGATGACGCGGGGAATCCTTTCGGACTCCCCGCGCCACCGAACCGGCCGCAGCCCAAGGGGCGACGGAACGAGCCGCAACCGGAACTCTTGGAGTGCGATCCGATCAGATGGCACATCTGATCGGCAAATCGCCCTCTGCGTTACACTGGAGGCCGCGTGATCCGATCCGCTTGCGGTGCAGGCGGATCGGCGCGCGCTCCAGGTCAGCCCTTCTGGTCACCCAGCGAGATGGCGACGAAACGGGTGCCCTGCTCGGACTTGATCCGCATCAGCACGGCCTTGCGGTTATCCTTCTTGGCGGTGGCGAGGCCCTCGCGCACATCGGCGGGGGTCATCACCGGCTTGCCACCCACGTCGAGGATGACATCGCCTTCCTTGATGCCGCGCTCGGCACCGGGGCCGCTCGGATCGACCTCGGTGACGACGACGCCGATGTCACCGGCGCCGGCGACGCCCTTGGCCGGAGCGAGCGACAGGCCGAGGCGCGGAATGCCCTTGCCGTCCTCTTCGCCCTGATCCGCCTTGGCCTTGTCGGCCGAAGCGACGTCGGTCGGCAGCTGCTCCAGCGTGACCGGGATGGTCATCGACTTGCCGTCGCGCAGCACGCTCAGCTTCACCGTGGTGCCGGGCTTCTTGCGGGCGATCTCGCGCGACATCTCGCGGGAGTCCTTCACGGTCTCGCCGTCGATCTGCGTGACGACATCGCCGGGCTTGAGGCCGGCCTTCTCGCCGGGAGTGCCGGGCTGCACCTGGGCGATGAGGGCGCCCTCGGCCGACTTGAGTTCCAGCGCCTCGGCGACCTCGTCGCTGACCGGCTGGATCTGCACGCCGACATAGCCGCGGGCCACCTCGCCGCCATCCTTCAGCGCCTCGACCACCTCGGAGACGGTCTCGGAGGGAATGGCGAAGGCGATGCCGACATTGCCGCCCGAGGGGGAGACGATGGCGGTGTTCATGCCGATCACGTCGCCGTCGAGGCCGAAGGTCGGGCCGCCGGAATTGCCGCGGTTGATCGGGGCGTCGATCTGGATGAAGTCGTCATAGGGACCCGAGCCGATGTCACGGCCGCGCGCCGAGACGATACCGGCCGTCACCGTGCCGCCGAGGCCGAACGGGTTGCCGACCGCGACCACCCAGTCGCCGACGCGCGGCGCCTTGGCGGCGAGCTTCACCCAGGGGAAGTCCGACTTGCCGTCGACCTTGAGCAGCGCCACGTCGGTGCGTGGATCGGTGCCGATCACCTTGGCGGTGTAGCTCTTGCCGTCAGTGGTGGTGACATCGACCTCGGAAGCGCCGTCGACGACGTGGTTGTTGGTGACGACATAGCCGTCATTGGAGATGAAGAAGCCGGAGCCCTGGCCGACGACGCCGCGATGACCGGGACCGCGACGCGGGCCCATGTCCGGGCCGCCGGGGCCGCCCGGGCCGAAGCCGAAGCGGCGCATGAAGCGCTCAATCTGCGGGGGCACGTTCTGGCCGCCCATGCCTTCCTCGTCATTCGAGGCGACCTTGTCCTCGGCCTTCTTCACCTTCACGCTGACGACGGCGGGGGAGACCTTCTCGACGATGTCGGCGAAGGAGAAGGTGCCGGCGGGCTGGTTGGTGGTCAGCTGCGCCTGGGCGGGGGTGATGATCTCGGGCAGCACGAAAGCGCCGACGGTGCCACCGGCCAGGGCCAGGGTGAACACGCCGGCGAGCAGCCGGGAACGGCTCTTGCGCAGCGTGGACGAAGGGGTGCGGGTCGGATTGGGCGCGGTGCGCGACATGTATCGTTCCTCGTTCGAAATCACTCTCCCCACCGGGAGCGTTGAACGAGAAACTAGAGGCCGTCGCCTTAACGCAGTCTGGCGGCGGCGTTAAACTTTTGTAACGTCGCCCGGTTGCTCCGGCGACGCGGGATCGCCCAGCGCGGCGCGCAGGCGCGTCTCCTCTTCGGGCGTCAGCGGCTCCGGCGCCGCCGCCGGGCGCAGACCCTCCGACGCGGCGCGGCGGCGATAGGCGACGAACAGGCCGATGCCGCCGACGACGAGCACGGCAAAGGGCGCCAGCCACAGGATCGCGTTCGCGCCGTGCCAGGTCGGGCGCAGCAGCACGAACTCGCCATAGCGCGCCACCAGATAATCCATCACCTCCCGGTCGGACTCGCCCTGCTGGATCCGCTCGCGCACCAGCAGCCGCAGGTCGCGCGCCAGCGGCGCATCCGAATCGTCGATGGACTGGTTCTGGCAGACCATGCAGCGCAGCTCTTTCGAGAGCTCGCGCGCCCGCGCCTCCTGCGCCGGATCGGGCAGCACCTCGTCCGGCTGCACGGCGGCGGCGGGGCTGATGAAAGCGAGGCAGAGCAGGGCGGCGGCAAGCATCACCCGCCAGCGCGCGCTTCCCTCATGCCCGGGCGCTGCCCGGGCACCCAGAAGGCCGGCCGCCACGCGGCTGGATCCCCGGGTCACGCCCGGGCATGAGCGGCGGAAAAGGCGTGCACGCATCCCCCTCACTCCGCCGGCACGGGCGAAGCGCCGTCCGCCTTCGCTTTCGGCTTCTTCGCCGGCTTGGGCGCGCCGACGCGTAGGCGCCGGTCGGTGAGCGAGAGCGCGCCGCCGAGCGCCATGATGATCGAGCCGATCCAGATCAGCGTCACGAACGGCTTCCAATAGGCCCGCACGCCCACGCCGCCGCCCGGCAGCTCGTCGCCCAGGCTCACATAGAGCTGGCTGAACCACATGGTGCGGATGCCCGATTCGGTGGTCGGCATGTTGCGGGCGGTGAACAGGCGCTTGGCGGATTCGATGGTGCCCATCGCGACCCCGCCCTGGCGGACCGTGAACACCCCGACGAGATCGCGGTAGTTCGGCCCGTTGCGCGGTTCCAGCCGGTCGAGGGTCAGCTCATAGCCGCCGACCTCGAAGCTGCCGCCGACCTTGACGCCGGCGATGCGCTCGGCGTTCCAGCTGGTCTCGGCGATGATGCCGAACAGGCAGACGCCGACGCCGGCATGGGCCAGCGCGCCGCCGAACACCGAGCGCGGCAGGCCGCGCAGCCGCGCGAAGGCGGTCGCGCGCGGCACCCGGCCGAAGCCGGCGCGCTCGATCACCTCGGCCATCGCGCCGATCACCACGAAGGCGGCCAGCCCCATGCCGAACGGCGCCAGCACCGGCCCGCCGCCCTGCGCATAGGCGGCCAGAGCGGCGATGACGATGGCGGCCCCGAAGGCGGCCATCAGCCGCTGCGCCGCCCCGGCGAGATCGCCGCGCTTCCAGGCCAGCAGTGGCCCGAACGGCATGGCGAAGGCCACCGGCAGCATCAGCGCCCCGACCGTCAGGTTGAAATAGGGCGGCCCGACGGTGATCTTGGCGCCGTTATAGGCCTCCAGCGCCAGCGGGTAGAGCGTGCCGACCAGCACGGCGGCGGAGGCGGCGGTGAGCAGCAGGTTGTTCAGCACCAGCGCGCCCTCGCGCGAGACCGGGGCGAAGATGCCGCCCTGCCGCAGCATCGGTGCGCGCAGCGCATAGAGCGCCAGCGATCCGCCGATGAAGAACACCAGGATGGCGAGGATGAACACGCCGCGCGAGGGATCGGTGGCGAAGGTGTGCACCGAGGTGAGCACGCCCGAGCGCACGAGGAAGGTGCCGAGCAGCGACAGCGAGAAGGCGAGGATGGCGAGCAGCACCGTCCACACCTTCAGCGCGTCGCGCTTTTCCATCACCACGGCGGAATGGATCAGCGCCGTGCCGGCGAACCACGGCATCAGCGAAGCGTTCTCCACCGGGTCCCAGAACCACCAGCCGCCCCAGCCGAGCTCGTAATAGGCCCAGTAGGACCCCATGGCGATGCCCAGCGTCAGAAAGGCCCAGGCGGTCAGCGCCCAGGGCCGCACCCAGCGCGCCCAGGCGGCGTCGATCCGCCCCTCGATAAGCGCGGCGACGGCGAAGGCGAAGGTGATGGAGAAGCCGACATAGCCGAGATAAAGCAGCGGCGGATGGATGGCGAGGCCGATATCCTGCAGGATCGGGTTGAGGTCCTGCCCTTCCGCCGGGGGCGGAATCACCCGTGTGAACGGGTTCGAGGTGAACAGGATGAACAGCAGGAAGGCGCTCGCCACCGAGCCCTGCACGGCGAGCACATTGGCCTTCAGCCGCGCCGGCAGATTGGCGCCGAACAGCGGCACCATCGCCGCGAAGATCGCCAGCACCAGCACCCAGAGCAGCATGGAACCCTCATGGTTCCCCCACGTCCCGGTGATGCGGTAGAGCAGCGGCTTGGCCGAGTGCGAGTTCTCGACCACGTTCAGCACCGAGAAATCGGACTGGACATAGGCCACGACCAGCGTGGCGAAGGACAGGCCGGTAAAGCCGGCCAGCACCAGCGCCAGCGTCGAGCCCACCCGCATCAGCGCCGCGTCGCCGGTGCGCGCGCCCCAGGCCGGGATCACCGTCATCAGCAGGGCGACGGCAAGCGAGAGCACCAGCGCGTAATGGCCGATTTCCGGGTTCATGGGCGGTTATCCCAACAACAAGCATCCTTCGAGGCCGCTTCGCGGCACCTCAGGATGACGGCGCACCGAGAAAGAAAACGAGAGGGAACAGCGTCATCCTGAGGTGCTCGGGCAAGGCCCGAGCCTCGAAGGATGGTCGTCGCGAAGCGGTGGGCACCATCCCTCACGGCGTCCCCTCCCCTTCCTTCCACACGCCCTGCTTCTTCAGCGCGTCGGCGACTTCCTTCGGCATATAGGTTTCGTCGTGCTTGGCCAGCACGCTGTCGGCGGAGAAGCTGCCGTCCGGTGCCAGCACGCCCTCGGCGATCACGCCCTGGCCTTCGCGAAACAGGTCGGGCAGCAGGCCGACATAGGTCACGCCCATATCGGCGCCGCCATCGGTAACGACGAAGCGCACATGGGTGCCGTCGGTGTGCTGCACACTGCCGTCCTTCACCAGCCCGCCCAGCCGCAGCCTTGTGCCCGGCCGTGTGCCCTCGGCGGCGATCTCGCTGGGCGAGCGGAAGAACACGATGGTGTCGTTCAGCGCGAACAGCACCAGCCCGGCGGCGACGAACAGCACGCCGGCGGCGCAGGAAATGACCAGTAGGCGACGTCCCTTGCGGGTCATGGCGTCAGCTCCCGAGCCCGAGTTCGCGCGCCAGCGCGTCGATGCGCCCAAGCGCGCCGCTGTCGCTGGCGAAATGGGTGCGCGCCTGTCCGGCGGCGGTCTTGGCCTTGTCCTGCTGGCCGAGCACGGTCCAGGCCCGCATCAGCCGCAGCCAGCCCTCGATGTCGCCGCCCTCCTGCGCCAGCCGCGCCTCCAGCCGCTCGACCATGCCGCGCACCATCGCGTCGCGCTGCTCGGGGGTGAGGCTTTGCGCCGCCGCCACATCGGCCGCGCCGGGGCCGGAGGCGGCGTCCGGAATCGGCGCGCCGATGCGGGTCAGCGCCTCGCGCAGCAGCCCGAGCCAGGGCGCGTCGGGTGGCGACTGGGCCACCAGTGTGCTCCAGCGCTGCGCCGCCTCGGCGGTCTGGCCATCCTGCTCGGCGGCGAGGCCGAGGAAATACTGCGCCTTGGGGTCGTTCGGATCGGCGGCGAGCGCCGCCTGGAACGCCGTCTTGGCCTCGACCGTCACCACGCCGCCGGCCTGTGCGGTCAGCGCCTCGCCGAGGCCGGTCTCACGCTGGGCGTTGGGGCCGAGCAGGCGGATGGCATTGCTCCAGGCCCGCGCCGCGTCGTCGAGCCGGCCGATACGGGCATAGATCGGCGCCACCACCTCATAGCCGCGCCCGTCATTCGGGTTGGCTTCGAGATGGGTTTCGACCTTGCGGATCAGGATGGCGATGTCGGAGGGGTTGGGCTGGCCTTCCAGCCGCTGCGCCAGCGGCTGCGGCGGGTAGAGCGGCGAGCCGAGGGAGAGGTAGAGCCCGCCGGCCAGCAGCGGCACGCCAAGCAGCCCCACCACCGCGACGATGCGCCGGCGCCGGTCGTCGCCGAAGGAGGCGCCCTCCCGGCCGCTCTCGGCGGAGGCGCGCAGGATGCGCCGCGCCACCTCGGTGCGCGCCGCCTCGCCCTCGGCCGGCGCGATCAGGCCGGAGGCGCGGTCGCGCTCGATTTCCGCCAGCTGGTCGCGATAGACGGCGAGATCGGCTTCGGCGGTACTGGCGGCAGGCATGGCCGCGCCGGTGCGCAACGGCCAGAGCACCGCCAGAATGGCGGCGCCGGTCATCAGCGAGAAGGCGATCCACAGCAACATTAGTTTTCCTCTAATGCGCTGAGGGGTAGCCGACCCGGCCCCTGTCGCCAATCCGTAACACCCTCAGTCCGATCGCCGCAGGCTCACAGTCGCGCGAGCGAGTGCCCGCCTGAACCAAGGCCCGGCGCCGGGCGGCGGGCGCCTGCGTCACCCCGTCACGGGGCGCCGCAACCTGGCTCGGCCGGGCGCGTGCTCAGCCCGCCACCGGCGACCAGGTGCCGTCAGGGTTGCGGCAGGCGGTGCCGCGCGCGGTCTGCGGCTGGCCGTTGATGTAGATGGTATGGGTGAATTCGCGGCATTTGGGCGAGCCGCCGCGGGCATAGGTCGGGCCGGGGACGATGGTGCCATAGGCGCCGCTGTCGCCGCGCCAGCTCACCGGCGCGCCGGGATTGCCATATTCCAGCGCCTGAATCTGCGCCTGCTGCGCCCGCTGCCGGTCGGCCTGGTCGAGCGCATTGCCGATCGAGCCGCCGATCAGGCCGCCCACCGCCGCGCCGACCAGCGTGCTGGCGGTGTTATGCCCGACGACCTGTCCGATGACGCCGCCCGCCACCGCGCCGATGGCCGCGCCGCCGACGGTGTTCGGGTTCTCCTGCGCGGTGCTGCAGCCCGCGAGGGCGCCGGCAACAAGGCCCACGGCCACGAATTGGTATGCGCGCATGAAATTGCTTCCTCCAGCCTGGACACGGCACGTTCCGCACGGAACATGTCCACCTAAGGAAGAGGAATAGGGCGAAAGCGCGGCCCCGTCACCTCTACCCCTGCACCTCACGCCGCCGGCAGCCGCACCACGCAGCGCAGCCCGCCAAAGGGCGAGCGGTCGAAGGCCAGCCGGCCGCCATAGAGCCCGACCAGTTCGGAAACGATGGACAGACCCAGCCCGGAACCCGGCTGGGTCTCGTCCAGCCGCTTGCCGCGTTTGAGCGCCTCGCGCTGCTCCTCGGCCGTCAGGCCCGGCCCGTCATCGTCGATGGTGATCTCGAAATAATCCCGCTCTCCGGCCCCGCCGGGCACCGGCGCCACCGCGATTTCCACCAGCGTGCGCGCCCATTTGCAGCCATTGTCGACGAGATTGCCGAGGATCTCCTCCAGATCCTGCCGCTCGCCGCGAAAGCGCAGGCCGCCCGCGACCTCCACCTCCACCGCCACCCCCTTGGCGCGGTGCACCTTGGCCAGCGTCGCGGCGATGCGGGCGACGATCGGCTCGACCTCCTCCACCGTGGTGACGACGGAGGCGCGCGCCGCCATGCGGGCCCGCTCCAGGTGATGCGCCACCTGGTCCTTCATGATCTGCGCCTGCGTCGTCACCTTGGCGCCCAGCGCGGCATCGGCCTCGCCGGCGCGCGCCGCCTCGTTCTGCAGCACGGAAATCGGCGTCTTGAGGGCATGGGCGAGATTGCCGACATGGGTGCGGGCGCGCTCGACAATCTCGCGATTGGTGTCGATCAGCGCATTGACCTCGGCGGCGAGCGGGGCGAGCTCCACCGGATAGGCGCCCTCGATGCGGTCGGCGCGGCCGGTGCGCACCTCGTGCAGCGCCGCGAGCATGCGCTTGAGCGGGCGCAGGCCGAACAGCACCTGGAACACCAGCGTGAGCAGGAAGGCGCATCCCAGCACCGCCAGCGTCACCAGCAGCGCCTGGTCGAAGCCGGCGACCTCCTCCGCGATCTCCCCGGCATCCGCCGCCACCGCCACCGCATAGCGCCCGTCCTCGCCGAGATCGACCACCCGCTCGACAATGCGCAACCTTTGGCCGGACGGGCCGTCGGCATAGGCCTCGCGCAGTCCCGAGACATCGGCGTCGGGCTGGCGCTCGAACAGCAGCGGCAGCTTGCCCTCGGGCAGCGAGCGCGAGGTCTTCACCTGCGCGGCCGGCCCGTCGGTGCGGGTGATCTGCCAGTACCAGCCGGAAATGGGGAAGTTGAACAAAGGGTCGCCCAGCGTCGTCGGCTCCGGCATGGTGCCGGAGGGCGAATTGGCGACATCGGCGACGATGGTCTTGAGATAGACGTCGAGCCGCTGGTCGAAGGACCGCTCCACCGCCGCGCGATAGACCTCATGCAGCGCGAAGCCGGTTATCGCCAGCACGGCGACGCTGACCACCGTCGCCGAGACGAACAGGCGCAGCGCCAGCGAGCCAGCGCGCATCAGCGCGGTGTCTCGGTGCGCGCGCTGTCGGCGCGGGGCGCCTCGGGCGGAACGAGGAGATAGCCGAGCCCGCGCACGGTCTGGATCACGTCGACCTCCAGCTTCTTGCGCAGCCGGCCGACAAACACCTCGATCGTATTGGAATCGCGGTCGAAATCCTGGTCGTAGAGATGCTCGACCAGTTCGGTGCGCGACACCACCCGGCCGCCATGGTGCATGAGATAGGCCAGCAGCCGGTGCTCATGCGAGGTCAGCTTCACCTGCCGCCCGTTCACCGTCACCCGGCCCGAGCGGGTGTCGAGCATGACCGGCCCGCAGGTAAGCTCGCTCGCCGCATGGCCGGCGGCGCGGCGCAGCAGCGCGCGGATGCGCGCCAGCACCTCCTCCATGTGGAAGGGCTTGGCCACATAGTCGTCGGCGCCGGCATCGAAGCCCTGCACCTTGTCGCTCCAGCGGTCGCGCGCGGTGAGAATCAGCACCGGCATCTTGCGCCCCTCGCGCCGCCAGGCCTCCAGCACCGAGAGCCCGTCCATCTTCGGCAGGCCGATATCGAGCACGACCGCGTCATAGGGCTCGGTCTCGCCGAGGAAATGGCCCTCCTCGCCGTCATGGGCGCGGTCGACGGCATAGCCGGCCTCGACCAGCGCCTCCACCATCTGGCGGTTCAGATCGGGATCATCCTCGACGACAAGCAGGCGCACGGCGGTTCCTCACGCACACCGCGCGGGGGGCACGCGGCGGCCTGAGCATGCCACCGCGCGGGCCGGATGTCAGGTGCGGGGTGGGGGCGCCTTGCCGCGCTCGTCATCCCGGAGGGCTGCACGCCGATCCGGGATCGCGTGACATGAGGCGGACGATCCCGGCTCTCCGCTACACTGCGGCCGGGAGGACGGGGCCCCCGCAGGGACGCCCTCCCTCACCTTCCCCGCCAGCCGCACAGTTCCCGACCCACCGCGTTGTGTGCCTTCACCTGGCGCAGGGTGGGGTCGGTGTCCTCACTCGCCCAGCTGATTGGCCGGAAGGCGCCGCAGGCGCCCCTCGTCGCGGCGGAAGGTGTCGTCGTCGCGCAGCCGGCGCTCATCAGCGTTGCGGCGATCAGCATCAGCCCGCGCGCCGTTCGCGCGCTCGATCGTGTCCAGCACATCCCGTTCTCCTTGCGCGATGCAGGCGGCCCGGCCTTCCGAGCGGCCCTTGAGATAGATGCCGCCGGCCAGCGCGAGGGCGGCGAGCAGCAGCGCCGCGCCGCGCCCGAGCGGGCTCGCCAGCAGGCCCAGCAGCGCGGTCACGATGCCGCCTCGCCGGCGCCGATCCGCGCCAGCGCCCCGCGCAGGGTGAGCGCCACCCCGGCCAGCATCAGCGCCGCGAACAGCCATTTCAGCGGTTCGGCGAGGCCGGCGAGCGGCGCCAGCCGGTCGGCCTGCTCGGCCACGACAGCGCCGAGCACGCCGGCGCCGCTGATCAGGCCACCGGCGCCCTCCGGGGTGCGCGAGAGCCGCGTGTCGGCCGGCCGCGCACGGGCGGCACCGGCGCTGTCCGGCGCGTCCTCCGCCACCGGCGCGGCCGCGCCGGCCATCCGCCGGGCCGTGGCCCGCACCTCCGTGACGCGGCGGGTCCAGCCGGCGCCGAAAGTGGAAAAGGTCCGCAGGCGGCGCAGCATGGCCAGGCGCCGGTCGCACACGCCGTCGACCAGCGCGCCGGTCTCGTGATCGGCCAGCGCCGCCAGCGTCGCCTCGCCCACCTGCCCGTCCACTGTCACCTTGAGCGTGCGCTGCAGCCATTTGCCCGCCTGGGCCGGGCCGGAATTCACCGCCGCGTCGAACAGCGCATAGTCGAGCCCGGCCGGCAGGTCGTCGGCGCGCACCGCGTCCCAGTACTGGCGCCGGTAGATCGCCGCCACCTCGTCCGGCGCGATGCGCCGCACGCTGCGCACCGTCTGGCCATGGCGCCGGCGCCAGCCATCATAGACACGCTGGGTGATCCCCTGCATGGTCGCGCCGCCGGGATCGGCGGGGTGGTCGGCATAGCCGCCCTCATGGACGAGCACGCGCCTCAGCGCCTCGTCGAAGCTCGACGCGGTCATTGCATGGCTCCGCTGCAAGATTTTGGGGGTGTTTTCTGGGGATTAACGCTATGTTAACCGTTCCACTACCCTGGCACGGTTGCAAAAATACCGGGATTCCAAGAGTCTTTTTGAGATAGCTGGCTACGGACAAGGGGCTCCGCTCGTCATGGCAAGAGAAGATCGACTTGTCGAAGATCTGCGCAGCATTTTCGATGAAGCCCGCCGCAGCTCCGGACAGGTGCAGGCGGAAGCGCTTCTGGCTGTCGCCCCGGTGGTGCTGAAGAGCACGGAATCGGAACGCGAGCGCGGCGTCGCCTATATGCGCGACCGTCTGGCGCCCGAGAGCTATCGGGCCATCTGCCGCGCCATTGGCGACGAGCTGGACCGGCTGAACAACGAGATCGACCGGCTGAAGCGATTCGAAAAAATCGCCACCGTGGTCGAAACCGCCAAGCGCCGCATCGTCGCCCGGCCGATGATGGTGGCAAAGCCCACCGCGACGGCAGCGGCCAAGGCCGCCGCCTCGGGCGCGGCCGCGGCTGGTTCAGCCGCCGCCCCCGCGCCTTCTGCGGCGGCTCCGGCCGCCGGGCCCCGGCCGCAAGGTGGCAGCGTGCCGGTAGCGGCCGAATAGGCGCGCCGCCTCAGACATTGGCGACGCTCCAGCCCTCCCCGGGCAAGGTTTCCACCCGCGCCGCGCGCTCCTCGGGCGTGAGCAGGCTTTCATAGCTCGCCTGCGGCAGGTCGATCTGTGCCTCACCCGCCGTCGGCGGGATGCGCAGCGCCGCCCTTCCATCGGCCGGGTGTTCCTGCCAGGCCCAGAGATAGCGCGTCGTGCCGGCGGGCGTGCCGAGCGCCTGCCACGCCTGCGCGCTGCGGGTCGTCGCCTCGACGGCCGAGGCGAAGATCAGATAGCTCATGGCAATGTTCCCTGCAGGGCAGCATCGAGCGCCGCGATAGCGAGCGGCGCGCGCGCCAGCACCAGGGTCGACATCTGGCCGGTAAGCGGAGCGCCGCCGTTGGGGGAAACGCCGATCCGCACCAGGCTGTCGCTGTCGACCGATGCCGTCGCGGTGCCGAGGGCCGCCATTGTCGTTTCCCCATTGATGGCGAAGTCGATGCCACCTTCGAGGAACCTCGCCCGGCCGATGAACCGGCCCCAGGCCCCGGTCGTGTAGGCCCGGGACGCGAGCGGCGGGTTGTCGATGTCGTTGGCCGATGCGGCGAAGCGGGCGGCGTTCAGCGTCGGCGTGTGGACAAGCCCGACGCGATACCAGGACAGGTTCACCCCCTTCGAGGCGGTGAAGAAGGCGGCGGAGCCCGCCACGATCGTGGACTGCCCGACGACGCCGACCGTCACGCTGTCCGCCCCGCGCGCAAAATCCGCCGCGCCGGCAATGCCGAAGTTCTGGCTGCCGGAAAAGGCCAGGGCCGGCCGGCCATTCGGGCCGGTGTCGAGCGCCCCGGCCGAGACCAACCTCGGCTGCGAGGCGGTCACGCTCTGCGTCGCGTGGCGGCCATTCCCGCTCTGGTCGTACCAGGCGACGACGAAGGCGCTGGCGGTGCCGGCGAAGGCGAGCAGCCCCGTAACATCCAGCGCACCGAGGAAGGTGAAGCCGAACTCCGCCTCCGTGCCGTCGCTGGAGCGGCGGACCCGCACGCCGGGGCCGGAATAGGAGGACCGCAGTCGGGAGAGCCCGTAGGCGGCATAGAGTTGGCTGGCAAAGGCGTCGAGCGAGGGCCGCGCCGGCGGGCTGCTGGCGCGGCGCGCGAGATCGAGGGCGAAGCCGAAGGCCGCCATCTCAATCGACCCGATGAATGACGAGGCCGGCCGTGCTGCCCGTGGCCAGCACGCGCCGCACCAGGAATTCCAGCACGCTCACCTGGCCGGGCGGCAGCGGCAGGGTCAGCGGCGCGTCGTCGGCGGCATCGACCGGCAGGATGCGGATTTCCGCGCTCGCCAGCACCGCCGGCACGAACACCCGCAGCCTCGCATAGCGCGGCAGGTCGGCGGCGTCGTTCGGCGTCACCAGCGCGCCGGCGCGGCCGAGCGCGCCGGGCGAGAGGGCGCGGCGGTGCCAGGGGTCCCTGGCGGCATCATAGGGCATGGGTTCGCTCCCGGAGATCAGAGGGTGAAGGCGAGGTAGGACAGGACGAGGCGCACCCGCCCGCCGGTGAAGCTGCCGCCCAGCGCGGTGATGCGCAGCGGCGTGTCGGCATAGAAGGCCTGCGGCCCAATCACGCCGATATTGCTCGCCCCGGCGGCAATGCTCAGCAGGCCGCCGAATTTCGCGGTCTCGCCTGAAATGCCGACCTCATAGGCGGTGGCCCCCGTCACCGCCGTCACGGTGCGGCTGGCAACCGCGAGGCAGATCGCCCGGCTGGGAATGAGCAGGGTCGCGGCGACGAAGGCGCCGGTGAGGGTCAGTTCCTCCTCCACCGTGCGCAGCGTGGCGCTGGCGCCGGAGGGGGTGAGCGCGAGCGCCTCGCGCCAGGCGCTGCCATCGAAGAGCAGCGCCCGCGCCTCCGCCACCACATAGGCGCGCCAGCCCGGGCGGGGGGTGAGGAAATGCCACCCCGCATCATAGAGCGCGATCTCGCCCGCATGGCCGGCAAAGGCGCCGCTGGCGCCGGCCGCCACCAGATGCCGGTCGCCCGGCAGCGAGGTGGCGGGCGGCGCCGTGCGGGTGCGGTCGAGCACGGCGAGCTGCACCGCCGCGTCGAGCCGCACCAGCGCTTCATTATGGGTCACATGTTTCTGCGCCTGCGCCGCCGCCAGCAGCGGCAGCGCAAGAAGGGGCGTGGTTTCGCTCATGGGATGATCCTGTCGGGAGGAACGGTCAGGGCCGCAGCCGGGCGGTCAGCGCCGCGCCGGGACCGATCTCGGCGGAAAGCTGGGCGATGCGGACATCGAGGAAGGTCTGCGCCGCGCCGAAATCGGCGATCTCATCGGCCGCCGCATAGGTCAGTGCGGGCGCGGTGGCGGTGAGGCGGCGCTTCACGCTGGCCCCGCTCAGGATCTCCACCGCATAGGCCTCGCGGGTCTCGCCCAGCGGCACCTCGGCCAGATCCCAGGAATCGCCGTCGCTCCTGGTGCGCCGGGTCCAGCTCAGCGCCACCCCGGCGGCGCTGCGCCGGGCGCGGGCATGCACCGGCGCGAAGGGGCGCAACGCCTCAGGCCCCAGCGTGGCGGCGATCTCGGTGACAGCGGCGTCGCCATGGTCGCGATCGGCGCGGCCGATGCGGTAGGTGACGGCGCGCCCGATCATGTCGAGCCCGCTCGCGGCCGGCACCAGATTGGCGTCGATCTTCATCAGCCGCGTGCCGGCCGGCCAGTCGGTGGTGGCGCGCGCCTCGCTGCCGAGCTGGCCGCGCAGCAGGCCGGACAGCCGCCAGGTCGACGTGCCGATCAGCTCGGCCTGCGCGAACTGGATCACCTCCACCGCGCCTGAAGGGTCGATCAGCGCCAGCGCATTGGTCCCGCCCAGCACCGCCTCCTCGCTCGCCGCCGCCAGCAGGCCGCCATCGAGCGCGACATCGAGGCTGGCGCGCTGCCAGCGCCAGAGCGGGCCGGCCGGCAGCACGCCCAGCGTCTCGCCCGTCACCGCCGCCGCCGCCAGCGTCGCGACCGGCTCGAAGCTGCCCCCGTCCACCGCCCGCCAGACGTTAAGGCTCCCCGGCCAGGGGGTGACGAAGGCGCCGAGCCAGGCGAGGACCGGCGTCCCCTCGCCGCGCGCCAGCGGCGCCTGGAGCAGATGGACCAGCGCCGGCCCCTCGCCCCCCGGCAATTCGACCGCGCCGGCCCGACCCTCGCGCACGGCAAGGGCGAACACCGCCGGGTCGATGCTGCGCGCGTTCACACTGCGCGCGCCCCGGTCCTCGATCGAGACGATCTCCAGCAGCCGCGCGCCCCCGTCGCGCTCCAGCCGCACCAGGTCGCCCGGCTCCAGCGCGATCTGCGAGGGCGGCAGCGTCAGGCTCACGCTGTCGCGCCCGGCCCAGGCATCCTGCAGCCACATGTCGGCGAGGCCGGCGGCAAGGCCCGGATCGGCCACCATCGCCACGTCCAGCCCGGTTTCCGCCCGCGCCGCCCCGGCCAGACGGCGCGAGACGGCGGTGGCGCGGCGGTAGTCATTGGTGCCATCGGTAAAGCCGAGCGTGGCGGACAGCGGCAACTCGCCCTCCGCCGCCCGCACCAGCGAGGGCGCGGCGATCCCCTCGCCGGTGGCGATGTCCTCGTCGGTAATCACCGCCCGCACCCGCCCGCCGCGCGGGGCGAGCACCAGACCACCGCCGCGCTCGACAAGGTCGAAGGCGAAGGCCCGCGCCAGCGGCTCCAGCGCCGCCCGCGCCGTCATCGGCCGGTCGACGACATAGCCATCGACAATGCCGCGCAAGTCGCCCGTCGCCATATCCGGCACGCCAAAATCCGCCGCCAGCGCCTGCGTCAGCTCAGCCAGCGGCGCGGCGCCCAGCCGGCCATTGAGCCAGTGCCCGGTCTGCCAGTTGGCGCCGTCCGCCCAGACATCGCTGGCGCGCGGAAACACCGGAAAGGGCCGCGCGTCCCAGGTCCAGAGCGTGAGCGCCGCCGGGTCGATCATCCGCCCGCCCGGCAGCGACGGCGCCACCGGGTTCAGCGCCGTGGAGGCGGAGAAGCCGGCGAGACTCACCTCCAGATGCCGGCGCTGGATCAGGTCGTCGCGCGCGCCGCTCGAAAAGGGCGGCAGCACGCCCTCGGTCGATTTCGGGTCGGGAAAGGCGCTCGGCCGGTTGGCGCCCTTGTCCACCGCCGGGCAGCCGATCTCGGCGAGGCGCACCGGCTTGGAACCCGGCACCCACGCCGTCGGGCTCGCCTGCCGCACGCCGCCGACGCGCTCGTGATGCGCATGGCTCCACCAGCCGGCGAGGTCCTTTTGGCGGAAGATCCACGGCTCGGCATAGGCGCCGTCGGTGATCGGGGCGCGCGCCTGCGCGGCGCGGGCGGCGTCATCGGGGTAATACCAGTCGAACGCCTCGCCGCCATTGAGATTGCCGGCGAGATAGGCGCGGTCATGGCCGCTCTCGAACGCTTCCGCGTCGAGATGGGCATCGCCCTCGCGCCAGTCGGCCAGCGGCGGGTACCAGTCGATGCCGATGAAATCGATTCCCGGCGCCGCCCAGAGCGGATCGAGGGGAAAGCGCACCTCCGCCCCGCCGTCCCGTACATGGGCGCCATATTCGGTCCAGTCGGCGCCATAGCCGATCTGCGTGCCCGGCCCCAGCATCGCCCGCACCTCGCCGGCCAGCGCGGCGAAGGCGCTGACGGCCGGGTAGACGCCCGGCGCGGAACGCACCCGGGTCAGCGCCGCCATTTCCGAACCGATCAGGATCGCCTCCACCCCGCCGGCGATCTCAGCCAGCTTGGCGTAGTGCAGCACCATCCGCCGCAGCGTCCACTCGGCCGGGCCGGCATAGGTGACGCGCCCCGAGGCGACGCCGAACTGCGCCGCGCTCGCAGTGCCGAACAGCGCCGCCACCTGCGCCCCCGCCGCCGCCGTGCCGTCGGGCGAGCCGGCGACACCGGGGGCGGGATGGCAGGTGACGCGCCCGCGCCAGGGATGCGCCGGCTGCATCGCGCCCGGCGCATAGGGGTCCGGCAGGGCGTTGCCGGCGGGAATGTCCATCATCACGAACGGGTTGAGCGTCACCTTCAGCCCGCGCGCCTTCAAGGCCGCGATCGCCGCGATCACGCTGGCGTCGGACGGCGTGCCGCCATAGGCCGGCTTGCCCTCAAATTGGCTCACCAGCGCGGCGCTGGCGCGGCTCTGGCCGGCCACCTCCCACGCCAGGGGAAAAATCCCGATCTGCGTCGGCTTGTTCCGCCGCTCCACCGCCGGGCGGACCAGGCACTGGCCGGCGCGCAGATCGCTGCCGAACCAGGCCACGACGAGCGCCACCCGCTGCAGATTCGGGCAGGTGGCGAGCAGCTGGTCGAGCGCGGCGGAAAAATCGCTGGCATGGGTGGTCACATGGCGGTTTTCCAGCTGGTAGACGCCCGGCCGGTCGACCCGCAGCACCTCGCGCGGCTCATAGCCGAACTCGGTGGCGCCGGGGATCAGCGTCACCGCCCGCACCGCGTTCTCCAGCGCCCCCACCGCCCGCTCGACCTCGACCGAAATCTGCGGCAGCCGGTTGCCGAAGCGCGCCAGCGGCAGGCGCTCGAAGACGAGATAGGCGAGGCCGCGATAGGCCGGCGCCCCCGGCTCGCGCGCCTCGATCAGCGGGTCGGGCAGCTGGTCCTCGCCGCCCTTGTGCAGCCGCACGTTCAGCGCGCGGGTGTCGAGCAGCCGCCCATCGGCCCAGATCCGCCCGAGCCGCGTCACCGGCCCCTCGCACAGGCCGACGGCGAAGCTGCCGAAATAGCTGTAGGTGGTCGTGCTGGTGCCGCCCGCGATTCCGCCCTTGCCGCCCGAGGCCTGCGTCTGGGTCGACACCACCTCCTGCACCGGCGCCGCCCAGATCACCTGGCCGGACAGCCGCGCCCGGCCATAAAGCCGGGGCAGCGCCGCCCCTTCCGTGGACGTCATGGTGCCGAACTCGGCGAGGCGCGGGCCCTCCACCCGCTGGCCGGGGTTCAGCACCAGCGAATCGATCGCCGAGCCGCCGAGCGCCCCCAGCGCCCGCCCGGCCAGCGCCCCCACCGGCCCGAACAGCGCCCCGCCGATCGTCCCGCCCAGCGCGCCGAGAATGAGTGTGGCCATGATCGCTCCGCTTGTTGAAGGCGCGTTACGCGGGAGTCGTCATCCCGGCCGAGCGCCGGGATCGCCGGGCTCCCCGGGATCGCCGGCGAATGTGGAGAGCGACACCGGAGGACGATCCCGGATCGGCCTGCGGCCGTCCGGGAAGACGCTTCTTGAGTAGAAATGCCCTCATCCCGGGTCTGCCCCGGGGACCCAGCCCAACCGCGCGCATCCGGCGCTAAGGCTGGGTGGCCGGGTCACGCCCGGCCATGAGGGCGCTGGAGGGCGGCATTCCCTCACGCGCCGGGAAAAGCGAAAGCGAAGGCCAGCCGGCGGCGCCACCAGGGGGCGAGATAGACTTCCGCCACCGCCGCCCCGTCATGGGCGTGCACCATGCGCGTCGGGCTCACCAGCAGCGCCGCGTGCTTGGCGGGAAAGCCCGCACGCCAGCGGAACAGCAGTATGTCGCCCGGCGCGATCGCCTCCAGCTTCACGGCGCGCATGTGCCGCCCCGCCGCATCGGCCATCTGCTCGGCCTTGGTCGCTTCCGCCCAGTCTGGCGCATAGGCCGGCAGGTCCTGCGGCTCCGGCCCCACGACCTTCCGCCACACCCCGCGAATGAGGCCGAGGCAGTCCGCCCCCTGCCCCTTCAGCGAGGCACGGTGCAGATAGGGCGTGCCGATCCAGTCCCGCGCCTCGGCGATCGCCTGCGCGCGCAAATCCGCCGGTTCCATCACGGCCTCCCCGGCGTGGCGACGCGCAGCACCGCGTCATTGCCCGGCATGTGGGGAAAGCCGCGAAAATTCAGCGTGTTGGCGAAGCGGTCGCGGCAGGTGGCGAAGCTCTTGTCGCAGCCGGCCGTCACGGTGAACGCCTCGCCCGGCACCGGCAGTACCGGCGGGCGCTGCCACAGCTCCAGCCGCGCCACGCCGCCGCTCACCGTGTGGGCTTTCACCTCGGTAGCGAAGCCCTCATTGGCCCCGCTCGTGAACGCCAGCCGCCCCTGCGCGAACCCGCCGGCGGCATAGGCGCCGAGCCCCGCCGCCAGGATCAGCCCCGGCCCTTCCGCCGCGCTCACCGTGCCGTGGCCGGTATAGGTCGGCGCGGCCAGCGCGATCCTGCAGCGGCCATCGCCGAGATCGGCGTCGCAGCCGGCGGTGAACAGCCGCCCGCGCACCATGTTGAGCGCGCTGGAGAGCCCGCGCAGTTCGGCGGTGAAGCTGCCCTCGCTGCGCCGCACCTCGCCCAGAGTGGCCCGGCGCAGCCGCAGGAAATGTTCCGGTGCCGACCAGTCGGCGAACAGCAGTTCGATCCCCGCCCCGTCATAGCGCCCAGCGTCGAGATCGGCCGCGTCGATCAGCTCCGAGGTCAGGGCGGCGGACATCTCGCCCCCGCCCACCGCGAAGCCGAGCGCGGAGGCATCCTCGCTGCCGGCGGCACCGGAGGCGGCGCGGAACAGCGTGCCGTCCACCGTGAGGTCGTCATCATGCTCGGTGAGGCCGATCACCACGCCATCGCGGCGGGTGAGCCGCCAGCAGCGCGCCAGCGTCGTCACCCCGCTGGCGAGCGACGCGGCAAGGGCGGGGGGGATGTCTTTCACGGCCGTATCTCCAGGATCGGGATGCGCGGGATCGCCCCCGCCTCGAAGGCGGTGAGGTTCACCTCGAGAAAGTCGGTGTCGAAGCGCACCGGCACGTCGAACAGGAAGCCCGCCGTCACGCTCGCCCCGCTTGCGGGCACATGGCCGGGCAGGAAGCTGACGAGCCCGGCCGCCGCGTCGAGGCTGAAATGCGTGCCCGACGCCCGTTCCACCCCGTTCACCGCCACCCGCACCGAGCCGGCGACCGGCTTGGCGATGGGGCGCCGATAGGGCGCGTGGGCGCCGCCATAGGTCTTGGCGAGGGCGAACTGCGTCTGGGCGCCGGTGCCGGTGCCCAGCTCCTGGTCGAGCGGCGTCACCGCCGCGCCCGGCGCGCACGAGGCATGGTCGAGCCGGTCGCGCCAGCGAAAGCCGTGCAGCCGCCCGCGCCGCTCCTCGAAGAACGCGACCACGGTTGAGAGCTGCGCCAGCGAGGTCACCCCATAGCCGGCATCCCAGCGCCGGCGCGAATGGGCGAGCCGCGTGTTGCGCTCCTCCCGTCCGGTCAGCGTGGTGACGATCTCGGTCGCCCGCTCCGGCCCGCCCGCCGCGCCGAGCGCGATGTCGAGCGGGAACAGCGTTTCATGAAAGGCGGGCATCTAGAGGCTCCTTTCCCCGCGCGCCACGGCGCGGGCGATCAGGCCGGCGAGATAGGCGTCGGAGCGGCGGAAGGCGCTCGGGTCGGGAGTGGCGACGTTCACCGTCACCTGGCTCGCGCGCCCCCCGCCCTGCGCGGCGACGCCGAGCCGGCCATCCGCGCCGCGCGCCAGCGGCAAAATCGCCTCCGCCCCGCGCTCGCCCATCAGCCCGAGCTGGCCACCGGCCATCGGGAAATAGGTCGGCGCCGCCACCACCCCGCCCTGGGCGAACGGGATGACGCGGCCGCTCTGGAAGGCACCACCGCTGGCGAAGCCGGAAATCCCACCGAGCGCGCCCTGAAGAAGACCGGAAAGCCCCTGTTCCAGCGGCTTGAAGGCGATATCGAGCGCCAGCGAGGACAGCCGGCCGGCGAGAGAGCGCAGCACGTCGTCGGCCTCGCGGCCCTTGAGCGTGGCGCCGGTCAGCGCATCGCCCACCGCCCGGCCAAAGCCCCGCGCCAGCCGCTCCGCCTCCGCGATCTCGCGCCGGAAGGCGCTGGTATCGGCTGTGATTTCCACCGTCAGCCCGTCGTCGTCGAACTCGTCCATGTCGTCGCCCTTCCCTGCCGCGTCGCCGTCAGATGTTGCGCGTGTCCCGGCCCAGCGGAGCCGCAGGCGGAGCGCCGCGCCGGGACCCAGCGCAAAACCCTTCAGCGAAAACCCTGCCGCGAAACCCTGCAGGCATGGCCCTTGGCCGATGCCGCCGCGCCAGTCCCCTGGGTCCCGGATCAGCGCCGCGCAAGGCGCGGCTTGTCCGAGAAACGCCTCCGCCCTTCGTGTCCCGGCCCAGCGGAGCCGAAGGCGTCGCGCCGCGCCGGGACCCCGCGCAAAACCCTTCAGCGAAAACCCCGCCGCGAAACCCTGCAGGCATGGCCCTTAGGCGATGCCGCCGCGCCAGTCCCCCTGGGTCCCGGATCAGCGCCGCGCGATGCGCGGCTTGTCCGAGAAACGCCTCCGCCCTTCGTGTCCCGGCCCAGCGGAGCCGAAGGCGCAGCGCCGCGCCGGGACCCAGCGAAAGACTCTTCCGCCATGGCCCTTGGCCGATGCCGCCGCGCCCGTCCCCCTGGGTCCCGGATCAGCGCCGCGCGATGCGCGGCTTGTCCGGGAAACGAAGAGAGCCGCGCCGTCTCAGTCCGGAAACCGCGCCATCAGCGCGGCGAGGCCCGTCTGGTCGAGCGGCGCCCGCGCCGGGCCCGAAAAGGCGCGCAGCGCGGCGGCGAGTTCGCGCGGCGTCAGCGCCCAGAACGCCTGCGAGGACAGCCGCAGCCGGCCGAAGCCGAGCGCCATCGCCGCCTCCCAGGGGAAGGGCGGCGGACCGCCCTGCCCGGAAAGCGGCGGTGGACCGCCTATCCCGTCGTCTCCGGAGGATCGGGCAAAGGGCGGGCGGCCCGCTCCCCGCCCTCCCCGCCGCCGAACGTCGCCGCGATCAGCTCGCCGACGAGCCGGGCGAAGCCTGCCGCGCCGCCCGGCGTGGTCATGCGCGCCACCTCGTCCTCGGTGACGGCCTCGCCCGCCCCGCGCAGCCCGGCGGCGAGCAGGCGGATGGCGTCGCGCGCGGCGAGCCGGCCGGTGGAAAAGCGCCCGGTCAGCGCCACCAGGTCGTCGGCGCCGAAGGCGTCTTCCAGCTCGGCCAGCGCGCCCAGCGTGAGCACCAGCGTGCGTCGGCGCCCGTCGAGCTCGGCGGATATCTCGCCGCGATGGCGGTTGGCCATGATGGGGGTCCCTTCTTGTCGTGGATGACCGTCATCCTGAGGTGCGCGCACCGCGCGCCTCGAAGGATGGTTCGTATGCGCGCCCGGACAACCATCCTTCGAGGCCCGGCCACGGCCCGGCACCTCAGGATGACGGTCTTCTAAAGGCCCGCGCCCCCTCACAGCGCGGCGAAGGTGATCTCGCCGGCGCTCTCCAGCGCGATGTCGAACGTCACCTCGCGATCGTGCTCGGCGGCGAATTCGAGCGCGGTGATCTGGAACGGCCCGGTGAGGGTGCCGAAGTCAGGCACCACGATCTGCGCGTTGCGGATCGTGCCGTCGAAGAAGCTCTGGCGGATCAGCGCGTCCGACGCGCCGTCCTTGAACACGCCCGAGCCCGCCACCGCCGCCCGCTTCACCCCCGCCCCGGCGAGCAGCTCGCGCCAGCGGCCGGCGCTCTCGGCATGGGTCACGTCCACCGGCTCGGCATTGAAGGCGATCTGCCGCGACCGCAGCCCGGCCACCGTGGCATAGGCGGTGCCGTCATGGATCTTCAGCAGGAGGTCCTTGCCCTTTTGCGCCGCCATCGGCCGCTCCTTTGCTTGCCCCTGCCGTCGCAGGACGGTATTCAGAGACGGTTAACCCTTGGGAACTACACTGCATCCCGGTCGGCCACGGCGAGACAGCTTGCCGCCTTCACCGTTTGATTCCGCAAACGCCGCCAAGTGACTTCATCTTCTGAATCAACTTCACGCGGATTTATGAGTCCGCGGAATCGCTTGCGCGGCTTTCCTGACAGGTTCGGAAATCCTCAACCTGTTTCCGCGCGTGCCCGGCGGCGAAGACCGCGCCGATTCCGTCCCGGTTCTGAGGTGGTGATTCAAGGCGGCGCCGATTCACGAGTCGGCAGAATCATTTGCACGCCAATGTTGCCATCGCGCCTGGAGCGTTTTCGAGCGAAGCGGATGCCGGTTCGCGTGAAGAAAACGCGACCAAACAAAGGATCTAACTCGCCGCCGGCTCCGTCACCGCCCGGAAGCGCAGCAGCGCGCGATAGGTCCGCCCGCCCGGCTCGCGCCGGATCTCGGCCGAACTCAGGCGCAGATTCACCAGGCGGTGCCCCTGCAGCGCCAGCGGCGCGTCGTGCAGCGCCTGCTGCACCAGATGGGCGAGTTGGTGCGCTTCGCCATGCCCGCCCTGGCGCGACCAGCAGGCCAGCGTCAGCCGATGCTCGGCCCCTGCCTCGGTGGCGGTGGACCAGTCCAGCACCTGCGCCTCGCCGAGCGTGACATAGGGAAATTCCGGCGCGGCGGGCGGCACGTCGTGGATGCGCGGGCCGCCCAGCGCGGCGATCAGCGCCGCGTCGGTGGTAAGGGCCGCATGGATCGCCCGGCGCAGCGTCACCGCTGCCGCCGCGCTCATCGCGGCCTCCCCGGTCGCGGCGTCTCGGCGCGCTGCGCGAAGCGCCGGCGCAGGGCCTCCAGCCCCTTCAGCCGCGTGGCGAATTTCATGGCGTCTCCTCCCGGCAGTCGCAAATGAGAAAGCGGCCGCGCCCGTCCGGGTCGCTCACCGCCTCGACCAGGAAGCGCCGCGCCCCCAGCCGCAGCCGGTCGCCCGGCTGCACCGTGGCGGGCGCGCGCACCGTGATGGCGTGGGCCAGCACCGCGCCGGGCCGGTCGGCGATCTCCGCCGCCGCGCCGCGCGTCGCCAGCGCGCCCCAGAGGGCATCGACGGCGATGAAGCCGCGCGTCACCCCGCCGAGCCCGTCCGGGGTCTCGACCGGGGTCTCCTGCACCAGCCGGTGCCGCAGGGCGCCGATCGCGCTCATAGCCGCGTCACCCGGAACGGCGCCACCAGCGCGTCGAGCCGGGCGGGAAAGGCCGCGCCCGGCCCGGCCACGTCGCGGTGCTCGTAGAAATGGGCAAGAACCACCCGCACCGCCTCGATCAGCGGCGAGGGCACATGGTCGGGCCCCGGCCCGTGGCCGGCGGTGATGTCGAGCGCGATGCCGGCCAGAGGGCGGCCGGGCGCCGGCACCGCGCCGCGCGCGACCCGGATCAGCCCCGGCAGCCGCGCCGTGTCGAGGCTGAAGGCGTCGAGCGGCAGGGCGGTCGCCGTGCCTGCGCCGTCCAGCACCCGGGCGGCGGTCAGCGCCTTCAGCGGGTTCACCGGCAGCGCGATCAGCCCGGAGGCCGGCCAGGCATCGCGCACGATCCGCCAGCTCTGGTCGATCAGCACCCGCCGCGTTAGCGCCTCGACGGTCGCCCGCGCGGCGGTGATGAGCGAGGAAATCAGCGCGTCCTCGGCGGCGTGGTCGATGCGCAGATAGGTCTTGGCCTCGGCGAGCGTCAGCGGCTCGACCGTCGGCCCGGCGAGAAGGATCGCGGGCATGGTGCCTCCCTGTGTGAAGATGCGGGCGAGCGCGGCGCCTGGGTCCCGGACGAAGGACGCGTGTCCGGGAAGCGAGGAGACGCGTGTCCCGGACGAGTGACGCCGCAGGCGGAACGACGATCCGGGACCCAGCGAAGACTCCTCCGCCCAATCCCCCCGCACCGCCGCGCCGATTGACGTTGCGGCCGGGCGCCGCCACAACGGCCCGTCCCCTTCTGGAACCTGCCGATGCGCCTGCTGCTGCCTGCCCTGCTCGTCGCCCTCGCCCTCGCCACCCCCGCCCGCGCCATTGTCGGCGGCGGGCCGGCGGACCCGGCGTTGACGGCGGAGACGGCGATGATCGTGTCGACGCGCGGCGCCACCTGCACCGGCGTGGTGCTGGGCGAGAGGGTGCTGCTCACCGCCGCCCATTGCGTGCAGCCGGCGGCCGATTATGCGGTGGTGGTGTTCGAGGGCGGCGCGCCCCGGCTGATCCCGGTCAACCGCATCGCCCTCCACCCCTCCTTCGATCCGAACTCCTTCGCCACGCGGCGCCCGACGCCGGACCTCGCCCTGGTACGGCTCAGCGAGGCGCTGCCCGCCGCCTTCCGCCCCGCCGCGCTCACCACCGAGGTGGCGCTGCCGCCGAAGCGCACCGCCTTCACCGTCGCCGGCTATGGCGTGACCCGGGACGGCGACGGCAAGAGCGCCGGCACGCTGCGCACGGTGTCCCTGCCGAGCATCGGCACCACGGGCGGCATCATGGTGCGGCTGTCGGACGGCGCGGCGAAAGGCGCCTGCACCGGCGACAGCGGCGGCCCGGTGCTGATCGAGGGCGTGGTCGCCGGCATCATCGGCTGGTCGACGGCGGCAGGCGGGGCGCGCGGCTGCGGCGGCGTCACCGGCGCCACGCTGATCGGCCCGCAGCGCGCCTGGATCGACGCCACCCTGCGCGGCATCGGACGCTAGGGAACTCTAGCGCGCGCGATCTAATCGCTTTCGTTTTTCTCCTAGGCGCTCGAATTAGCTTTCGCCAGAGGGCGAACACGCAGATGTTATTGCGTCAGCGCAAAGTTCCGAGCGCCAAAACACAAGTGGCGATGCGCCAACGCCGAGACTAGCTTCTCTCCATGAACGGCGCGGCCGACACGGGCCGCCCACCCACACTTCGGAGAAGCCAAGATGAACAAGATCCTCCTCGCCGCCGTCGCCCTCGCCTCGTTCGGTTCGGTCGCCGCCAGCGCCGCCGATGGCCGCGACGCCAGCCTCTATGAGCGCGCCGTCCCGGCGCAGGCCGAGGCCGCCCAGGCTCCCGTCGTCGAAGGCCGCAACGCCGCTGTGGCGCTGCCGACCGTCTCCGACGCCTACATCAACCAGTCGGTCGAGGCGAACGCCCGTTCGACCCGCTGATCCCCTCTCTTTCCCTCAAGGCCGGCGCCCCGTTTGAGCGCGCGCCGGCCGCCTTTCAAGGAGTTTCACCATGAACAAGATCCTCATCGCCGCCGTCGCCCTCGCCACCCTCGGTGCCGCCGGCGCCCAGGCCGCCGGCCGTGACGGCACGCTCTACACCCGCGTCACCGCCCCGCAGGCCCAGCCCGCGCAGGCGCAGGCCCAGCGCAACGTCGTCGAAGGTCGCAACGCCACTGTCACGCTGCCGACCGTATCCGACGCCTATATCAACCAGGCGGTCGAGGCGAACGCCCGCTCGACCCACTGAGCGTGCCGGACCAACCTTCCCGAGACTGACCGTCTCATCTGGGGCGCCCCTCACCGGGCGCCCCTTTTTTGTGTCCGGAGGCCGGCGCGGCTCAGGCGGCGAATTTCAGCAGCTTGATGGCGTCGAAATCCTGCACCCCGCCGCCGACCCGCTTGGTGGTGTAGAACAGCACATAGGGCTTGGCGGAATAGGGGTCGCGCAGCACCCGCACCCCGGCGCGGTCGACCACCAGATAGCCGCGGCGGAAATCGCCGAAGGCGATCGAGAGGCTGTTCGCGCCGATGCCCGGCATCTCCTCCGCCTCGTGCACGGGAAAGCCCATCAGGCTGGGCGGCGCGCCCGGGCCGGTGGGCGGCGCCCACAGATACTGGCCGTTCTCGTCCTTCAGCTTGCGCACCGCGCCCTGCGTGCGCCGGCTCATCAGGAAGGAGCCGTTCTGCCGGTAGCCGGCCTTCACCGCATAGACGAGGTCGACCAGCGGGTCGGAAGGGCTCGCGGCAGGAAAATCGCCGGCGGCGCCGGTGGCGAGGAAGCCGAGCTTGCCCCAGGCCCAGGCGCTTTCCGCCACCGTGTCATAGGCGAGCAGCCCCTTCGGCTTGCCCACCCCGTCGCCGGTCACAAAAGCCGTGCCCTCCTGCGCCGCAAAGGCGGCTTCCACCTCGATGGCGAGCCACTCGTCGATATTGACCGCCGAATCGTCCAGCAGCGTCTGCGTCGCCGCCGGCATGGCGTAGAGCTCCATCGCCGGGAAGGCGATCTCATCCAGCACCGGGCTGGCGGTCTGGGCGCGGGCGCCGGTCTCGGCCACCCAGCCGACCGCCGGACCTGAGGTCATGAACGGCTTCTTGTAGGTGCCGGCCGAAATCACCCGCACATCGGCGATGGCGCGGATCGGCGAGAGCGCGGCGAGCCGCTTGCCGATTTCGCGTTCGGTCTCGCTCGGCACGGTATAGCCGCCCTCCGCGCCGACGCCGGCAGAGAGCGCCTTGGCCTCCAGCCGCTTCAGCCCCGCCGCCTCGCCGGTGCGGACATAGGAATCAAACGCCGCCTTGTGCTCGCGCGCGGCGAGGTCGGTCACGAGGTCGCCCCCGCCCAGTGCCGGCCGGCGGGCTTTGAGCACCAGCTCGTCGATCAGCGCCTTCTGGGTGTCGAGCGCGGCATTGATCCGCGCCACCCGGTCATCGGCGACGACATCGCCGCCGCGCCGCTCCAGCGCGCCGAGCCGCTGGTCATTGGCGTCCTTGAACGCCTCGAAGGCGCTCATGAACTCCTCGAAGGCGGCGGAGACTTCCGGGCCGGCGGACTTGCATTCCGGTGCGGTCATGCTCGGTTCCATGGGGTTGATGTCCTGTTCAAGAAGAGCGTCGTCCTCCCGGCCGCCGGCGCCGCCGGAGAGCCGGGATGGTGACACGGGTTGGCGATGCCGGATCGGTCCTGCGGACCGTCCGGGATGACGGCGGAAGCGGCGGGGATGGCGGCCGCAACTCCCGTTCCCCGGGCCCGCCGCGCGCCGCGCGGTGCCGATCCGGGGCCCAGGGAAAACTCTTCGGCCGAAATCCTTCTCCTGGGTCCCGGCTCGGCGTTCCGCCTACGGCGTCGCTTGGCCGAGATACGGGCGCTCCCGGGCGACCATCCTTCGAGGCTCGCTACGCTCGCACCTCAGGATGACGGCGCTCGTGATGCAGACGCCGCGTCAT
>JAESFV010000185.1_pt1 | contig 81885 bp, 73 predicted proteins | sample 9269471 | NCBI WGS metagenome assembly JAESFV01 (sample SAMN14502647, study PRJNA617108) | algae metagenome | isolation source: Symplocastrum torsivum CPER-KK1 and co-occurring heterotrophs from... | place: USA: Central Plains Experimental Range, Colorado | collected 2001-01-01
GACGGCGCCGGGCTTGACGCCCAGCACCTCTTCCAGCAGCTCGGCGCTGCCGAAGGAGAGCTTGCTGGCCGCGCCCAGCGGCCCGTGCAGGTTCTTGAGGTCGACCCGCGTCTCCTCCTCGACCACGACGAGGAACAGGTTCCCCTTCTTGTCCTTCAGGAACAGGTTCTTGGTGTGGCCGCCGGCAATGTCGCCGCGCAGCGCCTGCGAATCCTCCACCGTGAACAGCGGCGGATGCTCCACCGTGCGCGTGGGAATTCCGAGTTCGGCGAGCCGGGCGAGGAGGTCGTCGCGGGAGAAGGGCATGGCGGTGATCCGGCCTGAAAAGCTGCGGCGTTTTAGAGCCGGGCGGCGCGAAGAGGCAAGGGTGAGGGGCAGCGTTGGAGGCAAGGGCTGGAGGCAAGGGCGGGCGGCGGCTCAGCCGCCCGGTGGCGCAGCGGCCGGCAGCTTTGTGCGGCTCCAGTTCTTGCAGGTGAGGAAGCGTTCGGTCGGGGCGTAGATCAATATGTCCGGCTTGAAGCGGTCGATGATGCCCTGGTCGAACTCGCAGGCGGCATGGTGGATCCAGACCGCCGCCGAGGCGCGATAGACCAGCGGATTGTACCAGAAGCCCTGGGTGAAGGAATCGCCCACCACCATGATGCGCGGCCCTGCATGGCCGGTGGCGAAGGCGTGGAAGCCGTAATCGTCCTTTGCCGGCGGCGGCGCGGTGACGATGCCGGTCAGCGGCGTGGTCTCATGCGGGCCGGCCAGCGGCGGCTTCCAGACATAGTCGACATCGGGCGGCTCGCGGCTGGTGATGCCGGCGACGGTGAGCAGATCGCCGCTCGTGCGGATCCGGGTGGCGCCGAAGGCTTCCGATTCCGGGATGGCCAGCTGCGGCTGTCCCGCCGCCGCCATGACGGCGTTGAACGCTGCCAGCGCCGCGCGCGCGTTCCAATGGGTGTCGTAGCGATAATAGATCGGGCCCTGCGTCGCGGCCTCGGCGAGAAAGGGGCGCAGATCGACAAAGGTGACGCCGTCCTGCTTCATCCGCGCGGCGACGAGATCATATTCGCTGCGCGCCTGCCGCTGCTGGCGGATATAGTCGGGCAGCATCTCGAAGCGGGCGGTGTGCGCGTTGGGCGCCAAAGTGAGAACGAAGGTGCCGCCGATGGCCGCCATCTTCGCCTTCAGCTCGCGGGCGAGAATGGCCAGCCGTTCCACCGCCTGCGGGCGCACCAGCTGGCCGATGGACTGCTCCAGCGCATTGTCGTCGCGCAGGAACAGGCTGCCATCGGTGCCATCAAGCACCCGCGCCCCCGGCGCCGAGCCGATGAAGCGCAGATAGCGGCGATGCGCGGCCAGCACCGGGCCGCGGAAGCCGAAGGAATTGTTGATGTAGGGATCGAGCCGCTCGGAGGCGTGCACCCACCAGCGCGCTTCCGGCGCAAGCACGGTGCGGATCGGCCCCGGCAGGTCCGGCAGCAGCAGGCCGAGCGCCGGCAGGGACAGGAGGGCGACGAAAACGAACGCCCACCAGCGGCGGAAGGCCATGAGCAGCGCCATCGCTCAGCTCCCCTCAGAACCGGAAATACAGGAAGGGCGAATAGGTCGCCGCCCCCACCGACAGGATGCACAGCACGAACAGCAGCGCCATCAGCACCGTGTCGGTGACGCCGAACAGGGTGCGGCGGGCGCGCTCGGAAAGCCGCGTCGGGCGCGGCTGCGGCAGGCCGAACATGGCGAGCGGCCAGGCCAGCACCATGATGACGATCGTCACCGGCTCCAGATCGGCCAGCAGATTGACCGAGAGCGGGCCGACCCCGTTCAGCCCGGCGAGGCCGGCGAACAGGTCGAGCGCCTGCGGCAGGCTGTCGGCGCGGAACCAGACCCAGCCGGTGAGCACCACCAGCAGCACATAGGCATGGTTCACCAGGCGCGGCGCGGCGCGCAGCGCGGCGCCGAGGCGGGTGCGCTCCAGCACCAGGAAGGTGCCGTGATGGACGCCCCAGATGACGAAGGTCCAGCTTGCCCCGTGCCACAGGCCGCAGAGCAGGAACACGGTCCACAGATTCAGCGCGGTATAGACATGGCCCCGCCGGTTGCCGCCGAGCGGGATGTAGACATAGTCGCGGAACCAGCTCGACAGGCTCATATGCCAGCGGCGCCAGAAATCGGTGATCGACAGCGCGCCATAGGGCAGGTTGAAGTTGCGCGGGAATTTCAGCCCCATGGCCAGCGCAAGGCCGATCGCCATGTTGGAATAGCCGCCGAAGTCGAAATAGATCTGCAGCGCATAGGCGCAGACGCCGATCCAGGCCTCGCCCAAGCTCGGGGCGGTGGTGTTGTCGAACACCACGGCGACCAGCGGCGCCACCTCGTCGGCGATCAGCACCTTCCAGGACAGGCCGATGACGAAGATGCGCAGCCCCGCCGACACCCGCCCGAGCGTGGTGCGGCGCGCGCGGATGCGGTGGGCGATGGTGGAGTAGCGCACGATCGGGCCGGCCACCAGCTGCGGGAACATGGTGATGTAGACCGCGATCTCCTCGAACCGGCCATTGGCCCGCGCCTTCCCGCGATAGATGTCGACGAGATAGGAGATGGCGTGGAAGGTGAAGAAGGAGATGCCGAGCGGCAGCGGCAGATGCACCACCGGCAGCTGGGCGCCGGCCGGCAGCAGCAGGTTGATGTTCTCGGCGAGGAAGCCGGCATATTTGAAGGCGATCAGGCCGGACAGGTTCAGCGCCACCGCCAGCCCCAGCATGCGCAGCCGCCACGGCCCGGTGCGGGTGTCGATCAGCAGGGCGAAGGCGTAGTTGGCGACGATGGAGACCGCCAGCACCACGACATTGGCCAGCCCGCCCCAGGCATAGAACACCAGCGAGAAGGCCAGCAGCACGAGGTTGCGCGCCCGCAGCCCCGGTGTCGCGAAGTAGCAGATCAGGAACGCCGGCAGGAAATAGAAGAGGAAGGTAACGGACGAAAAAACCATGAGCTTCCGGCGGCGGCCTGCGGGCGGAGGGGTGGCCCTTCATACACGAAGAATCATCCGCGGAAACGCTCGGCGATGGGAAGCCCCGGCGGCAGCGGCGATCGGGCGCAAGGAGGGCGCGCAGGAGGGCGCGCAAGGAGCGGGCACCCGCGCGGCCTGCGCGCCCGCTGCAAGGCGGTCCTGCGCCGGTGGACCGTTGACAGCCGGCAGGGGCGGGCGCCACATCTGGCGAGCAGAGCGCAGGAGACAGCATGCGTCCGGTCATCGGAGTGATCAGCGACGTGAAGGCCAAGGACGGGCAGGTCGTCCACGGCGTCACGGAAAAATACATCTACGCGGTGGCGCGCGGCGCCCAGGCCATGCCGGTGCTCATTCCCGGCACGATTTCGGCGGTGGATGCCGAGATGGCGCCGGAGCGGGCGACGATCGACGAGATTCTCGATTTCGTCGATGCGCTGTTCCTGCCGGGCAGCCCGTCCAATGTCGGGCCGCAGCATTATGGCGACGTGCCGCACGACCCGCCGCTGCCGGCCGACCCGCACCGCGACGACATTTCGCTGCCGCTGATCCGCGCGGCGCTGGAGCGCGGCGTGCCGCTGTTCGGCGTCTGCCGGGGTTTTCAGGAAATGAATGTCGCGCTCGGCGGTACGCTGTTCCAGAAGCTCTACCAGCAGCCCGGCCGCTTCGACCATCGCGAGGATTCCAGCCTCGCGCTTGAGGGCCAGTACGCCCCGGTGCACGAGGTGAGCCTCGCCGAGGGCGGCCTGCTGGCGAGCCTCGCCGGCGCGACCAGCTGGCGGGTGAACTCGCTGCACGGGCAGGGCGTGGCGACGCTGGCGCCGGGCGTGGTGGTGGAGGCGCAGGCCGAGGACGGCACCATCGAGGCTTTCCGCGTGCCGGACGCGCCGGGCTTCAACCTGGCGATCCAGTGGCACCCGGAATGGCGCTTCTGGCAGGACAAGCTCTCCAGCGGCGTCTTCACCGCCTTCGGCACGGCGGCGCGCCTGGCGGCCGAGCGCCGGCGGGCCGGGGCGAAGCTGAAGGCGGTGGGCTGATTTAGATCGTCATCCCGGACGGCCGCAGGCCGATCCGGGATTGCGTGCCCGACGGAGAGCGACCCCGGCGCTGCGGCTTCACCTTCGGACGGGAGGACGCTTGCGGAGCGCTCTAGCCCAGCTGCGCCAGCAGATGGCCGATGCCGTCGCGGATATCGGCCTCGATAGCGCGGCGCAGCGCCGCCTCGTCGCGGGCCCGCAGGGCGGCGAGGGCCTGGGCGTGGCGGTCGACGGGATAGTGGGTCTCCAAATCGGCCAGCGCCATCCGCATGAACGGGCCGATCTGCAGCCAGACCGATTCGATCAGCGGCAGCAGCACATTGTCCGCCCGCCCGCCATAGAGCGCGCCATGGAAGGCGAGGTTGGTCTCGATCATCGCCTCGGTGTCGCTGGCCGCCACGGCGGCATCGGAATCGGCATTGAGCGCGTCGAGCCGGGCGATGAAGGCGGCATCGGCGCCCGCCAGCGCCCGCGCGGCGGCCTCGCATTCCAGCAAAGTGCGCGCCGTCATCAGTTCCTCGAACCGGCGGGCGGTCATCTCAGGCACGCGGACGCGGCGATTGTCGAGCAGCACCAGCGCCCGCTCGGCCACCAGCCGGCGCAGCGCCTCGCGCACCGGCATGGAGGACACGCCGAGCGCATCCGCCAATCCGCGGATCGTCACCGCCTTGCCGGGCGGAAAGCGGCCGGCCATGACCGAGCGCCGCAGCCGGCGAAACACCCATTGCTGCAAGGTCTCGCCATCGAGGCGCGGTTCCTGGGCGAGATCGAGCGTGGGAGAATCCATCGGTCCGTGCGACTGGCGGGTGAGAGGCGGCGACGTGAGACTGTCAGCTTGCTGCGCTATATAGCCGGAATACGATTCCATCGTTCGCGTAGATCGAGAGAACCTTGCCCATGGCCACCACCCCCGAATTTCCCGCCGCGCGCTCGGGCTATGAGATCGACCCGAAGCTGCTCGAACTGCTGGTCTGCCCCGTCACCAAGGGGCCGCTGGACTATGACCGCGCCGCCCATGAGCTGGTGTCGCGCGCGGCCCGTCTGGCCTACCCGATTCGCGACGGCATCCCCATCCTGCTCGCCGACGAGGCGCGCCAGCTGACCGAGGACGAGGCGGCGCGCTGACGTTCAGAGCGCCTCGCCGCGCAGCAGCCGGGGCGACGTCCCGCCAATGCCGGCGGCGTCGCGGATGAAAAAGCCCTTCAGGACCGGCATCCGCTCGACGAGGCCGAGGCCGACATCGCGCACCAGCCGCACCGCGTCCGAGCGCAGGCCGAACAGCCGGTTGAGCCCGTCGGTGGCCGCGCCCATGGCCAGCGTGTCGAAGCGGCGCCAGCGCTGGTAGCGCTCCAGCACGCCTTCGCCCCCAATATCGAGGCCGAGCCGGGCGGCGTCGGTGATCGCCTCGGCCAGCGCCGCCACGTCGCGCAGGCCCATATTGATGCCCTGCCCGGCAATGGGGTGGATGGTGTGGGCGGCGTCGCCCACCAGCGCGAGGCGCTCACCGATAAAGGAACGCGCCATCTGGAAGCCGAGCGGAAACGCCTTCGGCTCGTCGAGGATCTCGATCTCGCCCAGCTCCAGCCCGAAGCGCTGTTCCAGCTCGTCCTGCAGCAGCACGCGCGGCAGCTTGAGCAGGCGCGCGGCGGTCTCGGTGGATTCGGTCCAGACGATGGAGCAGCGATTGCCGGTGAGCGGCAGCATGGCGAAGGGCCCGGCGGGTAGGAAATGCTCGATCGCCTTGCCGCCATGCGGGCGCTCATGGCCGACCGTCATCACGATGGCGGACTGGTGGTAGGGCCAGCCGGTGACGCCGATGCCGGCCAGCGCCCGCAGCTTCGAGCGGCCGCCATCGCAGGCGGCGAGCAGCGAGGCGGCAGCGTCCTCACCATTGGCAAGCCGCAGCGCAATGCGCGCCGGGCCGGGGGTGAAGCCGGCGATGCGGGTCGGCAGCAGAGCGATGCCGCGTTCGCGCGCCAGCTCGGTCATCGCGTCCTGCAGCACCGCATTGGGCAGCATATGGGCGAAAGGCTCGCCCGGCTCGACCTCGCCGTCGAAGGACAGGAACACCGGGCGGGCGGCGTCGCCGAGCTTGGAATCGGTGATTTCCATCGCGAGGATCGGCTGGGCTTCCGCTTCCACCCGCTCCCACACGCCCAGCGCCTCGAACAGGCGGCGGGCGCCGGCGGCGATGGCGGAGGCGCGCAGATCGGTGCTCGCCGGGCGGGGGGCGGCAAAGGCGGGATCGGCCACCGCGAGGCGGGCGCTCTCTCCCAGCCCCTGCCGCAGCGCCAAGGCGAGGGAAAGCCCGGCGAGCCCGCCGCCCGCCATCACCGCATCATATCGCTGGCCCTGTTGCATGGCTTGCTGCTGCATGGCTCGCCGCCTCCGCTCTCGACCATCCGCGCATTGTGCGCGCTCCATCCTATGCCTTAGCTAGGCACCCCGGACAATGCGCCGCCTCAAGGCCGCGTTACTTCGACGCTTTCGACCCGATGTGGAGCCGCCCGCCGATGACCAACAGCGCCGCCGAACTCGTCGCCCTGCTCGATCTGGAACGGCTGGAGGACAACCTCTTCCGCGGCGACAACCCGCCGGAATCCTGGCCGTTCCGGACGCGCGTGTTCGGCGGGCAGGTGCTGGCACAGGCGCTGGTGGCGGCACAGCGCACGGTGGAGGCGGCGGGCGCCCATTCCATGCACGCCTATTTCCTGCTCGCCGGCGATCCGCGCGTGCCGATCGTCTATGATGTCGAGCGGGTGCGCGACGGGCGCAGCTTCGCCACAAGGCGCACGGTGGCGATCCAGCACGGGCGGCCGATCTTCATCATGTCGGTGTCGTTCCATCGCGAGGAGCCGGGGCTGGAGCACCAGCTCGACCTCGACATGGTGGTGCCGGCGCCCGAGGAGGTGCCGGGCATCGGCGAATTGCCGGCCGACGTGCTCGCCAAGCTGCCGGCGCCGGTGCTGAACTACTGGAAGCGGCCGCGCCCGATCGAACTGAAGCCGATCGGCCTCGGCGAGACGGTGGCGGCGCCGCGCCGGGCAGTGTGGTTCCGCGCCAATGGGGCGCTGCCGGACGAGGCGGGCCTGCACCGGGCGGTGCTCGCCTATGCCAGCGACATGACGCTGCTGGAGGCGACGACGCTGCTGCACGGCACCAGCGTGCTCGGCGAGAGCCTGCAGGTCGCCAGCCTTGACCACGCGCTGTGGCTGCACCGGCCCTTCCGCGCCGATGACTGGCTGCTCTATGCGCAGGACAGCCCGAGTGCCGCCGGGGCGCGCGGGCTGGCGCGGGGGCTGATCTACGACCGGGCCGGGCGGCTGGTGGCCTCGGTGGCGCAGGAAGGGCTGATCCGGCCGGTACGGCCTGCTGGGCCGCCTGCTGCGCAGGCATCTGCCTAAAAATTAGACTTCATATGGCGATTATGCGGCGGTGACTCAGGAAGGGTCATCGTCGCGATCAAGAATTGAGCAAGCGGGCCGTGTCGCACCGGCAGGACGCAGCGCCCGCGTGCGCCCGGCCATGGCGCGCGCGGCGCGGGCATTTGTGCCGAAAGCGTTGATTCATCTCGGTTGGCACGCGAATTGATTCTCTCTTCGCGGCTTGACCGGGAGGCTGAAGGAATCAGCCTGGCCGAGTCCGACATGAAACGCCCAGAACCCCGCCAGCGGTTCGGGGCCAAGCGGGGACAGGAACCATGAAGATCGTCATGGCTATCATCAAGCCTTTCAAGCTTGAGGAAGTCCGGGATGCGCTCACTGGCATTGGTGTGCACGGACTGACCGTCACGGAGGTCAAGGGATATGGCCGGCAGAAGGGCCACACCGAGATCTACCGCGGCGCGGAATACGCGGTGAGCTTCCTGCCGAAGCTCAAGATCGAGGTCGCCGTGCCTTCCGATCAGGTTTCCAAGGTCATCGACGCGATTACCACCTCGGCCAAGACCGGCCAGATCGGTGACGGCAAGATCTTCGTCTACGCGATCGACCAGGCCGTGCGCATCCGCACCGGCGAAACCGACGCCGACGCGCTCTAAGCCCGCGACACAGATCCCGACATTTTCCGATTGCGACGGAGCATTGAACCCATGACGACCAAGAATTGGATACGCGCGGGCCTGCCTGCGCTGGCGACGACGGCGCTGTTCGCGGCCGCCGCTTTCGCCCAGGACAACCCGGCCACCGGCGCGGAAGCCACCGCCGAGGCCGCCGCTGCGGTCGCCACCGTGGACAAGGGCGACGTCACCTGGATGATGGTCTCCTCCATCCTCGTGCTGTTCATGACCGTGCCGGGCCTGGCGCTGTTCTATGGCGGCCTCGTGCGCGCCAAGAACATGCTCTCCGTGCTGATGCAGGTCACGGTGATCGCCGCCGTGATGATGCTGATCTGGGTGTTCTACGGCTACTCGCTCGCCTTCACCCCCGGCAACGCCTTCATCGGCGGCTTCGATAAGGCCTTCCTCGCCGGCGTGACGACGGAGAGCCTGGCCGATACCTTCTCGGCCAACGTCAAGATTCCGGAATACATCTTCATCGTGTTCCAGATGACCTTCTCGGCCATCACCCCCGCGCTGATCATCGGCGCCTTCGCCGAGCGGATGAAGTTCTCGGCCATCGTGCTGTTCAGCATCCTCTGGGTGACGTTCGTCTACTACCCGATCGCCCACATGGTGTGGTTCTCGGAAGGCTACCTGTTCGCCATGGGCGCGCTGGACTTCGCCGGCGGCACGGTGGTGCACATCAATGCCGGTATTGCGGGCCTCGTCGGCTGCATCATCATCGGCAAGCGCACCGGCTACGGCAAGGAACTGATGCCTCCCCACTCGCTGCCCTTCGCCATGGTCGGCGCCAGCGTGCTGTGGGTCGGCTGGTTCGGCTTCAATGCCGGCTCCAACCTTGAAGCCAATGCCGGCACCACCCTCGCCGTGATGAACACCTTCGTCGCCACCGCCGGCGCGATCGTCGGCTGGACGCTCATCGAGTGGCTGGCCAAGGGCAAGCCCTCCATGCTCGGCGCGATCTCCGGCATGGTTGCCGGCCTCGTCGCCATCACCCCGGCCGCCGGCCTCTCGGGTCCGCTCGGCGCGATCGTGCTCGGCTTCGTCGCCTCGATCATCTGCTTCTTCTTCTGCACCACCATCAAGAACGCGCTCGGCTATGACGACAGCCTCGACGTGTTCGGCGTCCATGGCGTCGGCGGCATCGTCGGCGCCCTCGGCACCGGCATCGTCGTCGCCCCGGCGCTCGGCGGCCCCGGCATCGCCGATTACGAGATGGGCCACCAGCTCTGGGTGCAGTTCCAGGCGGTGGCGCTGACCATCGTGTGGTGCGGTGTCGTCTCGGCGATCCTCTACTACATCGTCAATGTCATCGTCGGCCTGCGTCCGTCGGTGGAGAAGGAGCGCGAGGGTCTCGACATCGTCGAGCACGGCGAGCGCGCCTACCACAGCTGATCGCGGCCTCGGCCTCGATCCGGCGCGCGGGCCTGCCCCGCGCGCCGATCCTGCCAGGAGCGGTGCCGCCTTGGTGCCGTTCTCCCCGGGCCTGCACGCAGGCTTCCCGTTCCGCAGCCTCCCGCTGCCTCAAGGCCCCGGCATCGCCCGGGGCCTTTTCTTTTGATGACTGGGTTCAATCCTGGCCGCGCCCCATTCGCGCATGGTTAAGAACGCCTTTACCGCAGCCGGGCTATTCTGGTGCAGGAGGCCGCATCCCGTGGCCGAGGCGAGACCTTCCCCGTGCCTGACGCCCCCTCTCCCGCCGCCGTCGCGACCCCGGCGGCCGCCGTCCCCGATCCCGGGCCGGCGGCGCGCTCGCCCTTCGTGCGGCTGACCGAGCTTCTCGCCGATCTCGCCCCGGGCAAGCCGGCGCTGAGTCTGGCGGTCGGGGAACCGCGCCATGCCATGCCGGGCTTTGTCGGCGCCGTGCTGGCCGGCCATCTCGACGGCTTCGGCCGCTACCCCGCCGGCAAGGGCCTGCCGGAATTCCGCCGCGCCGCCAGCGACTGGTTCGCCCGCCGCTACACGCTGGCGCGCACGCCCGACCCGGAGCGCGAGGTGCTTGTTCTCAACGGCTCGCGCGAGGGGCTGTTCTTCGCCGCGCTGATGGCGCGCCGGCTGCTCTCGCCGCACAAGCGCGCCCGCATGGGCGAGCGTGCCCCGGCGGTGCTGCTGCCCAACCCGTTCTATGCCGCCTATGGCGCCGGGGCCGAGGCCGCCGGCTGCGAGAGCGTCGACCTGCCTCTGCCGGCGGGTGGCGGCTGGCTGCCCGACCTCGACGCGCTGACGCCGGAACTGCTCGACCGTTCGGTCGCGCTCTATTTCGCCTCGCCCGCCAACCCGCAGGGCACCATCGCCCCGCGCGCCTATCTGGAACGGCTGGTGGCGCTGTGCCGGGCGCATGAGGTGATGGTGTTCGCCGATGAATGCTATTCCGAGATCTGGCTGGGCGAGGCCTCGCCGACCGGCATTCTTGAGGTGGCGGGGCCGGATTTCGCCGGCGTGGTGGCGTTCAACTCGCTCTCCAAGCGCTCCAGCCTGGCGGGCCTGCGCTGCGGCTTCTGCGCCGGCGAGGCCCGCTTCATCGAGGCCTTCGCCGATTTCCGCAATGTCGCCGCGCCGCAGGTGCCCGAGCCGCTGCAATGGGTCGGCATCGCCGCCCTGGGCGATGAGGCGCATGTGGCGGAGAGCCGCGACCTCTACAAGGCGAAGTTCGACGTCGCCGACCAGGTCCTCGGCGGGCATTTCGGCTACCAGCGGCCCGATGGCGGCTTCTTCCTCTGGCTGAACGTCACCGGGCTGCGGACGGATGAATTCAGCGCCGGCGAAGAGGCGGCGCGGCGGCTGTGGCGGCGCGAGGGGCTGCGCACCGTGCCGGGCGGCTATCTCTGCCGCAGCGGCGCGGACGGGCGCAATCCCGGCGCGGACTATCTGCGCATCGCGCTGGTGCAGGATCTGGCGACCACGCAGGAGGCGCTGCCGCGCCTTCTGGCCGGTCTGTCCTGAGCGGGGCGGGGCGTTTGGCGAGGCGGGGCAAGGAAACGGGGCGCGATATGGGGACGCAGACATCGATGCGGACGCCTCGGTTGGAGGCCTCCCCGTCCCGTGCCGCCCGGCCAAGGCTGCGGGTCGACCCCGCCAGCAAGGGGGCCGGCGCGGCCGGCCCGGGCGGGCGGGCGCACCGGGCGGGCAAGAGCGCGCCGGGCGGCTTCCTGCCGGAAGAGGTGCGGGGCGTGCTCTCGCGCCGCACGGCGGAGCTGGTCGGCCTCGCTTTGCTGGGCCTGTGCGCAATGATGCTGCTGGCGCTGGCCACCTGGTCCGCCGACGATCCCAGTCTCAGCCGCTCCAGCGCGGCGCCGCCGTCCAATCTCCTGAGTGTGCCCGGCGCGGTGTTCGCCGATGTGATGATGCAGCTTTTCGGCGTCGCCGCGCTGGCGGTGGTGCTGCCGGTCGGCATCTGGGGCTGGCTCATCCTGACCCATCGTCATCCCGGGCGGCTGCGGGCGCGGATGATCGCGCTGCTGGCCGGCATGGTGTTCGCCGCCGGCTTCGCCGCCTGCCTGCCGCGCTTCGGCGGCTGGCCGCTGCCGAGCGGGCTCGGCGGCGTGCTGGGCGAGTTTGTGCTGGCGATACCCGGCGCGCTGCGCACCGGCTGGCTGACCAGCGCCGATTATGCGGTGGCCGGCATCGTCTGCCTCATCGGCGCCGCGCTCACCCTGCCGCTGGCGGTCGGGTTCGGCCTGCGCGCCGACGCGGAGGAAGAGCCGGACGAGGCGCGCCGCGCCCCCGCCGGCTTCGAGGATGACGAACCGGGCTGGCTCGCCTTCCTGCTCGGCATGATGACCCACGCCGTGCTGTCGCTGAAGGCGCGTCTGGCCCCCGGCGGCGCCCGTCGCGCCCGCCAGCCCCGCCCCGCGCGCGCTCTGTCGGAGCGGCTGCGCGAGAGCGTCGGCTTTGGTGGGGCGGAGGAGGACGATCTCGCTTCCCTGCGCGAGGGCCGGCACGAGCCGAGCTTTGGCCGGCGCGAGGCGTTTGACGACGAGGAGGATGTCGCCGGCTTCGAGAGCGCCGATGACGAGCTGCCCGACACGCTGGACGAGGATTTCGCCGCGCCGCCGCCGCCCCCGGCGCCGCGCGCGGCCAAGCGGCCGCCGCCGCTGCGCTCGATCCGCGGCGGGCGTGCCGCGCTGGAGGAACAGCGCCGGCGCTATGCCCTGCCCGGGCTCGACCTGCTGGCACCGCCGCCGCCGCGCAGCGGGCCGGCCCTGTCGCGCGAGACGCTGGAGCAGAACGCCCGTGATCTTGAAGGCGTGCTCGACGATTTCGGCGTGCGCGGCGCCATCGTCAATTCCCGCCCCGGCCCGGTGGTGACGCTCTATGAGCTGGAGCCGGCGCCCGGCATCAAGTCGAGCCGGGTGATCGGCCTTGCCGACGACATCGCCCGCTCGATGAGCGCGATCTCGGCCCGCGTGGCGGTGATCCCCGGCAAGAACGCCATCGGCATCGAACTGCCCAACCCCAAGCGCGACAAGGTGCTGCTGCGCGAAATTCTCGCCGCGCGCGACTTCGGCGAGGCGGCGCACAAGCTCGCCATCGCCCTCGGCAAGACCATTGGCGGCGAGCCTGTCATCGTCGACCTTGCCCGCATGCCGCATCTCTTGGTCGCCGGCACCACAGGGTCGGGCAAGTCGGTGGCGATCAACACCATGATCCTGAGCCTGCTCTACCGCATGCGGCCGGAACAGTGCCGGTTGATCATGATCGACCCGAAAATGCTGGAACTCTCGACCTATGACGGCATCCCGCATCTGCTCACCCCCGTCGTCACCGACCCGAAGAAGGCGGTGGTGGCGCTGAAATGGGCGGTGCGCGAGATGGAGGAGCGCTACCGCAAGATGTCGAAAGTCGGCGTGCGCAGCATTGACGGCTTCAATGCCCGCATCGCCGAGGCGCAGGTCAAGGGCGAGCAGATCGTGCGGACCGTGCAGACCGGCTTCGACAAGGAGACCGGCGAGGCGATCTATGAGCGCGAGGAAATGGACCTCTCGCCGATCCCCTATATCGTGGTGGTGGTCGACGAGATGGCCGACCTGATGATGGTCGCCGGCAAGGAGATCGAAGGCGCGATCCAGCGGCTCGCCCAGATGGCCCGCGCCGCCGGCATCCACCTGATCATGGCGACCCAGCGCCCGAGCGTCGACGTCATCACCGGCACCATCAAGGCGAACTTCCCGACCCGGATTTCCTTCCAGGTGACCAGCAAGATCGACAGCCGCACCATTCTCGGCGAGATGGGCGCCGAGCAGCTGCTGGGCCAGGGCGACATGCTCTACATGGCCGGCGGCGGGCGTATCTCGCGCGTCCACGGCCCCTTCGTCTCCGACCAGGAGGTCGAGCGCGTGGTCGAGCACCTGAAGGCGCAGGGCGCGCCCGACTATCTCGACGAGGTGACGACCGACCTCGACGGCGAGGGCGAGGACGGCGCGGTGTTCGACAAGAGCGGCATGGGCGGCGAGGAAGGCGGCGACCTCTATTCCCAGGCGGTGGCGGTGGTGCTGCGCGACAAGAAGTGCTCCACCTCCTACATCCAGCGCCGGCTGCAGATCGGCTATAACCGCGCCGCCTCGCTGGTCGAGCGGATGGAGCGCGAGGGGCTGGTCGGCCCGGCCAACCATGCCGGCAAGCGCGAGATTCTGGTCGAGGGCGGCGGGGAGGGCTACTGAGCCGATGACGGCCTCTCACCCCATTTCCTTGCCCCCGGCGGTTGCTGACGCAGCGTCGGGGCCACAGGATCGCCACAGCGGCGCGCTACCCGCCTTAATGACATCGCCCCGCGCCCCCCGGTCGCTTCTGCGCCGCGCGCCAGCCGAGACGTGCCCCATCATGCGCCACCTGTTCCGAACCTGCGCCGCCGCCCTCCTGCTTCTGCCCGCGGGCCTCGCGCTGGCGCAGGTGCCGCCGCCCTCCTTCGTGCCGGTGCCACCGAAGAAGCCGGCCGCGCTGATGCGCACCGCCCAGGCCGGCCCCGTCGCCGCGCCGGCCGCCGCGACCGCCGCGCCTGCCGCCAGCCCCGACATTCAGGTCGCCGCCGCGGCGAACCAGCGCGCGGCCAATGAGACGGTCCAGCGCATCAACGATTATTTCAACAGCTTCAAGACGATGATCGGCGATTTCGTGCAGGTCGACCCCAATGGCGACCGCCAGCAGGGGCAGTTCTACATCCTGAAGCCGGGCCGGGTGCTGTTCGAGTATGAGGCGCCGAGCCGGATCGAGCTGGTGGCCGACGGCCGCTCGGTGGCGGTGCGCGACAAGAAGCTGAAGACGCAGGACATTTCCCCGCTTTCCGCCACGCCGCTGCGCTTCCTGCTGTCGGAGAACTTCAACCTCGCCCGCAACACCAACGTGACCGGCGTCTACCAGGACGACATCTTCGCCACGGTGGTGATCGAGGAGAAGCAGCCCATGGTCGGCACCTACCGGCTGATGATCATGTTCGACGCCAAGACCATGCAGCTGAAGCAGTGGACCGTCACCGACCCGCAGGGCTACGACACCACGGTCGCGGTCTCCAACCTCGACACCTCGCAGCGACCGGACCCGATGCTGTTCGTCATCAACCGGAATTGAGGGGGCTGCCCGTGTCCCGGACAAGCCGCGCGAGGCGCGGCGCCGATCCGAGACCCAGCGTGAGACTCTTCGGCTCAAGCCTATTGAGCTGGTAGTAGCGGGCTGAACGGCTTTTGAGCCGGTGCCTTCGGCGGGTTTTTGCGCTGGGTCCCGGCTCGGCGCTTCGGCTTCGCCTGCGCGTGGCCGGGACACGCGCGCGCGGCGCCGTTCACCTTCGGCGGAACATGCTCTAGTGTCGCGGCCGATTCCCGCCCGCGAAGGTCCCCCCGCTTTGCCGCTCTCCATCGCCACCTGGAACATCAATTCGGTGCGCCTGCGCATCGGGCTCGTCGCCAAGCTCGCCGAGGAGCACCAGCCGGACGTCATCTGCCTGCAGGAAACCAAGACGCCGGATGACCGCTTTCCGCTGAAGGAGGCGGCCAAGTTCGGCTATCCCCACGCCGCGATCCATGGCCAGAAGGGCTATCACGGCGTCGCCATCCTCTCGAAGCGGCCGTTCGACGATGTGAGCCGGCAGGGCTTCTGCGACATGGGCGATGCACGGCACATTTCGGTGGTGCTCGGCCGCGAGGCGGGTCTCACCGCGCCGCTGACCATCCATAATTTCTACATTCCGGCCGGCGGCGACGTTCCCGACCCTGAGGTGAACGAGAAGTTCCGCCACAAGCTCGCCTTTCTCGACGAGGCCACCGCCTGGGAACACCTGCACCCGCAGGACCCCACCGCCCGCTCGGTGCTGGTGGGCGATCTCAACATCGCCCCGCTGGAGGCCGATGTGTGGAGCCACAAGCAGCTGCTCGACGTGGTCAGCCACACGCCGGTTGAGGTCGATAAGCTGGCCAAGCTGCAGGCGGCCGGCCAGTGGGTGGACGTGATGCGCAATTTCATCCCGCCGCAGGAGAAGCTCTATACGTGGTGGAGCTACCGCGCCGCCGACTGGGCGGCCTCCAATCGCGGCCGGCGGCTCGACCATGTGTGGGCGACCCCGGCGCTGGCGCCGACGGCGCGCGCGCTGTCCGTGCTGCGCGAGGCGCGCGGCTGGGAGCGGCCCTCCGACCATGTGCCTGTGATCGCCACCTTCGACGCCTAGACACGACGCCAGCCCTGCGGGGCAGAAGCCTTCCTGCGGGCTCGCCTTTCCGAAAGCGCCGTTATAGGTTGCGCCTGTTCATCACCTGACCCAGCCGAGGAAGCCTCCTTGTCCCGCGCTCTCTCCCGCCTGTGCCGCACCCTTGCCCTCTCGCTCGCGCTCGGTGGCGCGCTGGCGCTGGGCGGCTGCGGCGTGAAAGGCCCGCTGGAGCCGCCGCCCGGTTCGCCGCAGGCGCAGCCCGGTCCGGACGGCAAGGTGCCGAAGGATACCGGCCCGGTGAAGCCGAACACGCCTTTCATCCTCGACGGCCTGCTCTGACCACCGAAGCGCCATGCATCATTTCGCCTATCGTGACGGCATCCTCCACGCCGAGGATGTAAGCCTTGTCGACATCGCCCGCGCGGTCGGCACCCCCTTCTATGCCTATTCCACCGCGACGCTGGAGCGGCACCACCGGGTGTTCACCGACGCCTTCGCCGACATGCGCACCACACTGTGCTACGCGGTGAAGGCCAATTCCAACCAGGCGGTGATCCGCACCTTCGCCAAGCTGGGCGCGGGAGCCGACATCGTCTCCGGCGGCGAATTGAAGCGGGCGCTGGCGGCGGGGGTCGAACCGCGCAAGATCGTGTTCTCCGGCGTCGGCAAGACGCGCGAGGAAATGGCGGCGGCGCTCGATGCCGGCATCATGTGCTTCAATGTCGAGAGCGAGCCGGAACTGCTGACCCTCTCCGAGGTGGCGGTGAGCCATGGGGTGGCGGCGCCGATCTCGATCCGCGTCAATCCGGATGTCGACGCCAAGACCCACCACAAGATCTCGACCGGCAAGTCCGACAACAAGTTCGGCATTCCGGTGTCGCGGGCGCGCGAGGTCTATCGCCATGCCGCCGCCCTGCCGGGGCTGCGCATCACCGGCGTCGACATGCATATCGGCAGCCAGATCACCGATCTCGGCCCGTTCGACAACGCCACCGCGCTGCTGGTGGAACTCGCCCGCGACCTGATGGCGGACGGGCATGCGCTGACCCATCTCGATCTCGGCGGCGGGCTCGGCGTGCCCTATGTCGCCGGCGAGAGCGAGCCGCCGCTGCCTTCCGCCTATGCGGCGCTGGTGAAGCGGCACACGCATAATCTCGGCCTCGGCCTCGTCTTCGAGGTTGGGCGCATGCTGGTGGCCAATGCCGGCATCCTCGTCACCCGCGTGCTCTATGTGAAGGAAGGCGAGGGCAAGCACTTCGTCATCGTCGACGCGGCGATGAACGATCTGATCCGCCCGACTCTGTACGACGCCCATCACGAAATCTTGCCCGTGCGCGAGGCGGTGCCCGGCGAGGGGCAGATGGTCGCGGATGTGGTCGGGCCGGTGTGCGAAACCGGCGATTTCCTGGCGCTGGGTCGGCGGCTGCCGGGGCTGAAGGCCGGCGATCTCATCGCCGTGATGACCGCCGGCGCCTATGGCGCGGTGCAGGCCTCCACCTACAATACGCGCCCGCTGATCCCGGAAGTGCTGGCCAGGGGTGGGGAATTCGCGATTGTACGGCCGCGTGTCGAGGTCGACGAGCTGATCGCGCTCGACCGGATTCCCGGCTGGCTGGCCTGAGGCGACGCGGTCGCGGCCGCCTTCCGCGCGGCCGGCGCGCGCTCACGAGGTGATGATGCGTTGAGCCTGCCCGTTCCGGCGGCAGGGCTGGCGCGCGGGTTTGCCCATGTTAAGGTGACGCTGGGGCTGGTGTGGACCTGAGAGCGTCGGAGGTCAGCCGCGTGACGGCAACACCGGATGGAACGGAAGGCGAGGGCCGCCCGGCTGCGGCCGCTGGCGTGCGCGCCGAGACAGCGCGGGCCGGCGAGCGCCGGGCTGCCGAGCACCAAATGAGCGCCGCGCTGCAGCGGGCCTGGGGCGTGCTGCTGTGGGAGCGCGTCTGGCCCGCCATGGTGGCGCTCGGCGCCGCGCTCGGCGTTTTCCTGATCGCCTCCTGGCTCGGCCTGTGGCTGTCGCTGCCGCCCTATGGCCGCATCCTCGGGCTTGTGCTCTTTGCCGCGCTGTTCGCGCTGGCGCTGGTGCCGGCTTTCCGCATTCGGCCGCCTTCGGCCGGCGAGGCGCTGGCGCGGCTCGACCGCGAGAGCCATCTGCCGCACCGTCCGGCCACCGCGCTGTCCGACCATCTCGCCTCCAAGCCCGACGATCCCATCGGCGCCGCGCTGTGGCGGGCGCATCTGGCGCGGATGTCGGCGCAGATCGGCAGCTTCAAGGTGGGACTGCCGGCGCCGGGCGTCGCCGCCAAGGATGGGCAGGCGCTGCGGGCGCTGGTTCTGCTGGGTGTGATCGCCACCTTCTTCATGGTGCCGGGCGAGCATCTGCGCCGCATCGCCGCCGCCTTCGACTGGGCCGAGCTGGTGCCGCCGAAGCCCTACCGGGTCGATGCCTGGGTGACGCCGCCCGGCTATACCGGCCGCGCGCCGATCATGCTGCCGGGCCTGCGCTCGCAGGAACTGGCGCAGGCCGATGCCACCGGCGCGTCCGATCCCGCCGCCGTCTCGTCCTATGAGGCGAGCGCGATGACCGTGCCGGCCGGCAGCGAGCTGGTGGTGCGGATCATCGGGCTGGAGGATGCCAGGTTGGTGACGCAGGGCGGCATCGCCGCCGCGCCGCCCAAGGAGGGTGAGGCGACGGCGGGTGCGCCGGCGCCTGCGGCCACCGCCGCCACCGGCGACGAGCGCCGCTTTGTTATCGCCACCGATGGCGCGGCCCGCATCGAAGGGCCGGACGGGCGCTTCGTGTCCTGGCATTTCCGCGCGCAGCCGGACAGCCCGCCGACCATCGAGCTGACCAAGGAGCCGCAGGCCTCGGGTAATAACGCGCTGGCGTTGAGCTACAGGGCCGAGGACGATTACGGCATTGCCGGCGCCGAGGCGCGCTTTGCGGCGCTGCCGCCGCCCCCGCCGCTGCACGGGCTGAAGAACGCGCCGAAGCCCGCCGAGCCCCGCCCGCTGGTGGAAGCGCCGAACTTCCCGCTGCCGCTGGTCGGCGGCCGCTCCAAGGCGGCGAGCGGGCAGACGACGAAGGACTTCACGGAAAATCCCTGGGCCGGCACGCGGGTGACGCTGACGCTGGTGGCGCGCGACCAGGCCGGCAATGTCGGCCAGTCCGTGCCGCGCAGCCTCACCCTGCCGCAGCGCAGCTTCTCCAACCCGCTGGCGCGGGCGCTGATCGAGGAGCGGCGCATCCTCGCGCTCGACGCCAACAAGCGCGAGCGGGTGCAGGCGGGGCTCGACGCGCTGTCGATCGCGCCTGAGGCCTTCACCCCCGATTCCTCGCACTATATCGGCCTGCGCACCGCCTCGTTCCGGCTGGCCAATGCCCGCAGCGACGAGGATCTGCGCGGCGTGGTCGACTATCTCTGGGAAGTGGCGGTCCGCATCGAGGATGGCGACCTCTCCGATGTCGAGAAGCGGCTGCGCGATGCCCAGCAGGCGCTGCAGAACGCGCTGGAGAATGACGCCTCCGATGAGGAGATCGCGCGGCTGACGCAGGAACTGCGCGAGGCGATGAACGAGTTCATGCAGGCGCTGGCGCAGGAGGCGCAGCGCAACCAGAACCGCGCCGACGCCAACCAGCCGATGGACCCCAACACCCGCACGGTCCGTCCGCAGGACCTGCAGAAGATGCTCGACCGTATCGAGGACATGGCGAAAAACGGCGCCCGCGACGCGGCGCGGCAGATGCTGAGCGAGCTGCAGAACATGCTGAACGGCCTGCAGGCCGGCCGGCAACAGCAGCGCCAGCAGGGCCAGAGCCAGATGTCGCAGTCGATGGACCAGCTCGGCGACATGATCCGCCGCCAGCAGCAGCTGCGCGACCGCACGTTCAAGGAAGGGCGCGAGGGCCAGCAGGACCAGGCGTTCAACGAGCTGAAGCAGAACCAGGAGCAACTGCGCGAGCAGCTGCGCCAGCTGCGCGAGAAGATGCAGCAGGCCATGCGCGAGCAGGGCCAGCAAGGCCAGCAAGGGCAGCAAGGGCAGCAGGGTCAGCAAGGCGAGAATGGCGAGGGCCAGCAGGGCCAGGGTCAGCAGGGACAGCAAGGGCAGGGCCAGGGCCAGCAGCAGGGCCAGGGACGCGGCCAGGGCCAGGGCATGCCGGGCGAGGGCGGCTTCGCCCAGGCCGAACAGGCGATGCGCGAGGCCGAGCAGGCGCTGGGCGAGGGCGATGGCACCGGCGCGGTCGATGCGCAGAGCGAGGCGCTGCAGGCGCTGCGCCGCGGCGCCCAGCAGATGGCCGAGGCGATGCAGCAACAGCAGGGCCAGCCCGGCGGCGAGGGGCCGGGCGGCCCCTCCGGCCAGACCGCCGAGCGCACCGATCCGCTCGGCCGGCCGATGCGTTCACGCGACTATGGCGACGACTACACGGTGAAGGTGCCGGAAGAGATCGACATGCAGCGCGCCCGGCGGGTGCTGGAGGAACTGCGCCGCCGCTTCGGCGAGCCCGACCGGCCGCGCCTCGAACTCGACTATCTCGAGCGTCTGCTGCGCGATTTCTGATCCGGCCCGCCGGCTCGCCGAAATGTCATCCCGGCCGGCCACACCGTGCCGGGATGACGACGGATCCAGCGTTGAGGTAGGCGCCGGCGCCTATTTCTCCGCCTCGGGGATGTAGCCGATGAAGGGCAGCTGGCGGAACGCATGCGAGACGTCCATCCCATAGCCGACGACGAAATAGTCCGGGCAGGGAAAGCCGACGAAATCCGCCGTGATCTGCACGGCGCGCTTGTGCGGCTTTTCCAGCAGCACGGCGACCATCACCCGCCGGGCGCCGCGCGCGGCCAGCAGGTCCTTGGCGAAGGCGAGGGTGCGGCCGGATTCGAGAATGTCGTCGATCAGCAGCACGTCGCGCCCGCGCACATCGGTCTCGATGTCGCGCAGCACCGTCACCTGCCCGGACGAGACGCGCGCGTCGCGATAGCTCGACAGAGTGATGAACTCCACCTCCGGCGCCAGCCCGGCATGGTGCATGGCGCGGATGAGATCGGCGGCGAAGACGAAGCTGCCCTTCAGCACCGCGATGACCACCAGCTTCTCCGGTGCGGCGGCGACGATCTCCTCCACCAGCTCGCGGTTGCGGGCGGCGATGGTCTCGGCGTCGAACAGCACCTCGATACGGGCGTCGCGATAGGAGGGGGCGACGTCGGTGGTGGTCGGGGCGGCATTTTCTTCAGTCATCGGCTTCCTCTCGCGCCGCGCATGGCGCACCCTGTACTTCACCGGCAGGATGAACGGGCCGCCCCCGCGCGTCCAGCGGGGTTTCCCGCTACCGGCGGGGCTTGCCCGTCTTTTGCGACGGCGCGCACACGCTATGTTAGAGGTGGCGGCATCAGAATCAGCGGGGGACGCTCCGCCGAAGGATTGAGTCTTGGTTCGCTTCGAAAATGTCGGCCTGCGCTACGGCATGGGCCCGGAGGTGCTGCGGGATGTCACTTTCGGCATTCCCCCGCACTCCTTCCAGTTCCTCACCGGGCCCTCCGGTGCGGGAAAGACCACGTTGCTGCGGCTGCTGTTCCTGTCGCTGCGGCCGACGCGCGGCCTGGTCACCGTCTTCGGCCGCGATGCTGCCAAGCTCGCCCCCGACGAGACGGCGGCGCTGCGCCAGCGCATCGGCATCGTTTTTCAGGATTTCCGCCTGCTCGATCATCTCAGCACCTATGAGAATGTCGCCCTGCCGCTGCGGGTGCAGGGGCGCGAGGAGGCGACCTATCGCGCCGAAGTGACCGAGCTGCTGCAATGGGTGGGGCTGGGCGAGCGCATGCATGTGTTGCCCCCCGTGCTGTCGGGCGGCGAGAAGCAGCGCGCCGCCATTGCCCGGGCGCTGATCAGCCGGCCGGAAATCCTGCTGGCGGACGAGCCGACCGGCAATGTCGATCCCAGCCTGGCGCGGCGCTTGCTGCGCCTGTTCCTCGAACTGCACAAGAGCGGCACCTCGGTTCTGATCGCCACCCATGACATCGGGCTGATGGACCAGTTCGACGCGCGCCGGCTCGTCATCAATCAGGGACGCCTGACCGTCTATGACTGAACATCGATCCACGGCATCGGGACGGCTGGCGGCGATGGCGGGGCGTCTGCGCGCGCCGGCGGCCGCAAGCGCCGAGCCGGCGGCCAAGCCCGCCTCGCAGGCCGCGCGTGCCGCGCACGCCGCGCCGACCAAATCGGCGGCGCAGCGCCCCATCGTGCCCAGCGCGACGGTGACGGGGCGGGCGCTGATCGCGGTGATCGCGATCATGACGTTCCTCGCCGGCATCACCATCGGCGCGGTCTCGGCGGTGAGCAATGTCGCGGCGGAATGGACGGCCGACATCGCCCGCGAGGTGACGATCGAGATCAAGCCGGGCGACGGGCTGGATATCGAGGCCGCGCTCGCCAAGGCGGTGGAACGGGCCAAGGCGACGCCTGGCGTGGCGGACGCGCAGGCGCTCGACCCCGCCGCGACCTCCAAGCTGCTGGAGCCGTGGCTCGGCACCGGGCTCGACCTCGCCAACCTGCCGGTGCCGCGGCTGGTCACGGTGACGCTCGCCGGCACGGCCGATGCCCAGACGCTGCCGGCCCTGCGCGCCGACCTCGCAAGGCAGGTGCCTTCGGCAACGCTCGACGACCACCGGGTTTGGGCCGAGCGGCTGGCCACCACCACGCGCACGGCGATGGCGATCGGGCTCGCCGTGCTGGCGCTGGTCGCCACCGCCACCGTGCTGTGCGTGACGGTGGCTACCCGCGCGGCGGTGGATGCGGCCCGCTTCGTGGTGGAGGTGCTGCATTTCGTCGGCGCCCGCGACACCTTCATCGTGTCGGAGTTTCAGCGCCATTTCCTCACCGTCGGGCTCAAGGGCGCGGCGATCGGCGGCGGGGCGGCGATCGCGCTGTTCTTCCTCGGCTCGACCCTGCCGTCCTGGCTGAGCTTCGACCAGCAGATCGACACGCTTGTCGGGGTGATGACCATCGATGCGCGCGGCTATGGCGGCATAGTGGGCGTCGCGGTGCTGGTGGCGCTGGTGACGACGCTCACCTCGCGCCTCACCGTCTACCGCACCTTGCGCGGCATCAGCTAGGCAGCGCCGTGGCCACCCTCTCCCCTTCCGATCCTGCCCAGGCGCCGACTCGGCCGGCCCGCCGCCGGATGGCCCGCCTGCTGTGGATCCTCGCCGCCCTGCCGCTGGCGGTGTTGCTCGCTTTGCTGACCGGCTTCGGCCTGTTCGTCGCCGGGATCGAGGGGCGCGAGGCGCAGGCCGGCCGGCACGCCGACGGCATCGTGGTGCTGACCGGCGGGTCCGAGCGCATCGTCGACGCCACCAACCTCCTGCTTGAGGGCCGGGGCAAGCGCCTGCTCATCACCGGCGTGCACCCCGACACCACGCTCGACGAGATCGTGCGGACGGTGCCGGCGACGCGCGAGGCGCTGGAATGCTGCGTCGAGCTTGGCCGCTCGGCACTCAACACCCAGGGCAACGCCATCGAGACCGGCGAATGGGCGCGGGCCAACCATTTCCGCTCGCTGCTGGTGGTGACGTCGGCCTGGCACATGCCGCGGGCGCTGGTGGAGCTGCGTCGCACCACGGCCGGAATCACCCTCGTGCCCTATCCGGTGGTGCCGCGGCGGACGGAGGGCAGCGGCCCGACGCCGCTCGCCAGCCTGCGGCTGCTGGCGGTCGAGTATGTGAAGTTCCTCGCCGCCTCGCTCGGGGTGCGGGCCTGGCCGGCGGTGACATCGCAATTGCGTGAGGCGGGGCGGTCGCCAGCGCCGTGAGCGGGGTTGTCAAGGGAACCTTCAGCATCTTTGCGGATTCCTCCACAGGCAGAGTTGACGCCGCAACCAGATGTTCTAGATTTGTTCCCATGATGACACGCGACACGCACCGCTTTGATTCGTTCGAGGACGCCGGGCCGCTCAGCGCCAGCGGTTTGCTGGCGCGACGCTTCCGGCTCTGGCGCGGCACGGATGGCCGCCGGCAGATGTATTCCGTCTATGCCGCCGAGGAGGCGCCCGACTATCCCGCCGCCGTCGCCATCGCGGTGCGTATGGAAGGCACGCGCCGGATTCCGGTATGGTCCGGGCCGGCCGGGGCCAAGGCCCGCAGCGCCGCCATGGCTACCGGGGCGCAGGAAATCCACCTGCGCATCCTGCCCGACGCCGAAAGCGGCGCGCTCGCCCCGATGTGAGCGGCCGGCGCGGGCACCGCGCTCAGAGTCGCTCGACCAGCCAGTTGAGTTCCGGATCGCGGATGCCGAGCTCGGCCAGATGCCGGGCGGTGGCGGTGACGTAATCGGCATTGGGCCCGCCCATGCCGTGGCCCTGCCGGATCAGATGCAGCCGCTCCTCGGCCTTGAGCTGCCCGGCATATTGGGCATGGCCGCGATCGACCAGAAACACCACGGCCGGCACGGCGCGTTCGCTTCCATCCTTCAGCCACACCCGCCGCACCGCCTCGCGGTAGATGTTCGTCACCTGCTCGCGCTCGCGCAGATAGGTGAGGGTGGCCTCCGCCGCGTCCGGCGCCACACGGAAGGCGATGCCAATGCAGGCGCCGCCGCGATCGAGGCCGAGCACCAGGCCGGGCTTTTCCGGCGTTCCCCGCCAGTGCACGGATTTGACGCAGAAGGAGCGGTGGGCGCCGATCAGCTTGCCCGGCACCCGTTCCTCATAGGTAAAGCCCGGATTCCACATCAGCGAGCCATAGCCGAACACCCAGAGCGGTTCGCCGGGGGCGGGAGGATGGGCGAGGAGGCCGGCGGCGGGCATGGCGGGCACCTGCAGGAGGGTGGAATCGGGCAAGGCGGCAACGGGCTTTTGCTTGCGCGAGCGGGCGACATGGCGCAAGGGGCGTCGCTGGCCTAAAGAAGGGGTGCTGTCCCCGGCCGTGTCCACCCCGCCCGGCGCCCCGCCTTACGCTCGCCGCATCGACGGCCGAGCGTGCGCCGCCCGTGATCCCTGGAGTTGCCGCATGAGCGTGTCCGACGCCCCCTCCGATCCTGCCGCCGCCCGGCGCCGCCGGTGGCTGATCGCGCTGCCTTTCGCGCTCATCGTCGTGCTCGGCATCGGCTGGTCGTTCGCCTGGACCTGGAGCGCTGAGCGGGCATCAGCGGAGATCGACGCCTGGATCGCGCGCGAGGCCGCCGAAGGGCGGACGTGGAACTGCGCCAACCGCGAGCTTGGCGGCTTTCCCTTCCGCTTCGAGCTGATCTGCACCGCGCCCACCGTGACCTTTGCCGGCCCCGCCGCGTGGACCGCCCGCATGAGCCGCGCCCATGCGGTGGCGCAGGTGTGGAACCCGCGCCACATCATCGCCGAGTTCGAGGGCCCCTCCGTGCTGACGGAGACGGCGACCGGCCGCGAGATCACCGCCAACTGGTCGCTGTTGCAGGTGAGTGGCGTTGGCCGCGGTGGGCAGGCCGAGCGCGTTTCCATCGCCGCCAATGACTACACGCTGGCCGAGGGCGGCACGACGGTGTTTTCCGCCCGGCATGCGGAACTGCATGTGCGCCACCATCCCGGCGAGGCCCTGGGCACGCTGGACATCGCTCTCGGCTTCACCGGCGCCAGCGGCATGGCACTGAGCACCCCGCAGGCCCGCACCTCCGGCGTGGCGATGGCGCAGGCGGCGGCCCTGGCGGCGAAGTCGATCGACGGCGAAATGCAGGCGACGCTGACGCAGGTGCCGCCCTTCCGCACCATGCCGGCGGCCGAGCGGCTGGCGCTGTGGCAGCAGGCCGGGGGGCGGGTCAACCTGCAATTGGCGCGCGTGACCGGTGGCGGGGGTGCGCTCAGCGCCTCGGGCGAACTCGGCCTCGACGCGCAGCACCGCCCGGATGGCCGGCTCGACCTCGCCGTGGTGAAGGCGCAGCCGTTGTTCGCGGCGATGGCGGAGGCAGGGCTGATGCCCGATTTCCTCGCCAATCTCGCCCCGGCGATGATGATGGCGGGGATGCCGACCACGGTGGACGGACAGAGGGCGAGTTCCTTCCCCTTCGCCTTCCGCGACGGGCGGGTGATGCTCGGCGTGCTGCCGCTCGGCAAGATCGGCCCGCTTTACTGAGGGGGCTGGCGGCACCTCAATTGAGAGCAGCCGTCATCCTGAGGTGCCGCCGAAGGCGGCCTCGAAGGATGGGTCCGAACCGCCAGCATGCCCATCCTTCGAGGCCCGGCCAATGGCCGGGCACCTCAGGATGATGGCGCTCTGTGGCGCCGGGGACTCGCTCAGGCCCCCGCCTGCGCTCACACCGCGAAGATGCTGGCCCCGGTGTCGGCGGTGCCGACAGCGGCGCGGAAGGCGGCGAACAATTCGCGCCCGACGCCGACATGCGAGGGAGCGAGATTGGCGGAGGCCGGCGCCCGCTCGGCCCAGATTTCCGGCTCGACCAAAATCCTTAGCGTGCCGCTGACGGCGTCGAGGCGGATCATGTCGCCATTGCGGATCAGCGCGATGGCGCCGCCATCGGCGGCCTCCGGAGTGACGTGGATCGCCGCCGGCACCTTGCCGGAGGCGCCCGACAGTCGGCCATCGGTGACGAGCGCGACCTTGTGGCCACGGTCCTGCAGCACGCCGAGCGGCGGCATCAGCTTGTGCAGTTCCGGCATGCCATTGGCCTTCGGGCCCTGGAAGCGCACCACGGCAATGAAATCGCCGGTGAGCGAGCCGGCCTTGAACGCCGCCTGAAGCTCCTCCTGGCTGTGGAAGACGCGGGCGGGGGCCTCGATGATATGGCGCTCGCGCGCAATGGCGGAGGTCTTGATGACAGCCCGGCCAAGCTCGCCGGCGAGCAGCTTCAGCCCGCCGGTTTCCTGGAACGGCGCCTTGGCGCCGCGCAGCACCGCCTCGTCGCCGCTCGCCGTGGTGCCTTCGCGCCAGCCGAGCGTGCCGTCGGGGTTCAGCATCGGCTCCTGCGTGTAGGCGTCGAGCCCGCCGCCCCACACGGTTTCCACATCGGCGTGCAGCTTGCCGTCGGCGAGAAGCTCGCCGATGACGAAGCCCATGCCGCCGGCGGCGTGGAAATGGTTCACGTCGGCCTTGCCATTGGGGTAGACGCGGCAGAGCAGCGGGGTGACGTCGGCGAGATCGGAGAAATCGTCCCAGGTGAGGCGGATGCCCGCCGCTGCCGCCATGGCGACGATGTGCAGCGTGTGGTTGGTGGAGCCGCCGGTGGCGTGCAGGCCGACAATGCCGTTGACGAACGCCTTCTCGTCCAGCATGCGGCCGACCGGCACATAGTCATTGCCGAGCGCGGTCATCGCCATGGCCCGCTCCGCCGCCGCCGTGGTCAGGGCGTCACGCAAAGGCGTGTTGGGGTTGACGAAGGAGGCGCCGGGCAGATGCAGGCCCATGATCTCCATCATCATCTGGTTGGTGTTGGCGGTGCCGTAGAAGGTGCAGGTGCCCGGCCCGTGATAGGATTGGCTCTCGGCCTCCATCAGCGCGTCGCGGCCGACCTTCCCCTCGGCGAAGAGCTGGCGGATCTTCGCCTTCTCGTCGTTCGGCAGGCCCGAGGTCATCGGCCCGGCCGGGATGAACACCGCCGGCAGATGGCCGAAGGACAGCGCGCCGATGACAAGGCCGGGCACGATCTTGTCGCAGATGCCCAGGAACACGGCGGCATCGAAGGTCTGGTGCGAGAGGGCGACGGCGGTGGAGAGCGCGATGACGTCGCGCGAGAACAGCGACAATTCCATGCCGGCCTCGCCCTGGGTGACGCCGTCGCACATGGCGGGGACGCCGCCCGCCACCTGGGCGGTGCCGCCGGCGCGGCGCGCCGCCGCCCGGATCAGCTCGGGATAGCCTTCATAGGGCTGGTGGGCGGAGAGCATGTCGTTATAGGCGGTGACGATGCCGAGATTGGCGCCGGCGCCCTCGCGCAGCATCGCCTTGTCGGAAGGGCCGCAGGCGGCGAAGCCGTGCGCCTGGTTGGCGCAGCCGAGCTTTGCCCGGGTCGGCCCGCGCTCGGCCGCCTGAGCGATCCGCTCCAGATACCGCGCGCGGGCGTCGCGCGAGCGCATCGCGATGCGCTCGGTGACTTCGCCGATGCGGGCATTCACGCTGGACGGGATGGCATGGGCCATGCGGCTCTCCTCAGAAGCGTCAGCGGCCGGCGATTCCGGCCGCTCAGTGGTGGCCGGCGGCCCGGGCGGGTCGCCGGAGGGGGCGGTGCCGGCGTCAGGGGCACCAGAAGATGTCGAGCCCGGGCTTGGCCCGCAGCACGGCGCGAATGGGCATCTCGGTCGCCGGGCCCTCGCCCAGCGCCTTTTCCAGCACCGGCTTCTTCGCCTCGCCCTCAATGTGCAGGGCGAGCGCGTCGGCGCCCAGCAGCACCGGCAGGGTGAGGGTGATGCGTGGTTCGCCGGCATCGGGGGCGCGCATCGGAATGAGGCCGAGCGCCGCGTCGGGGTCGATCGCCTCTTCCAGATGATCGCCATTGGGGAAGAAGGAGGCGGTGTGGCCGTCATCGCCCATGCCGAGAATGGCGCAGGCGAGCGGCCAGGACATTTCCTCCAGCGCCTCGTTGACGGCGAAGAGGCCGTCCTCCGGCGTCGGCGCGTCATTGGCGAGCGGCACGAACTTGGCGGCGGCCGCCTTGTTCTGCATGAGGTGCTGGCGCACCAGCCGGGCATTGGAGCGGTCCGAGGTCTCGCGCACCCAGCGCTCGTCCACCAGGGTGATGGCGATCTTGTCCCAGGGCAGGTCGCGGGTGGAGAGTTCCTCGAAGAAGCGGGTGGGGGTGCGCCCGCCGGAAACCGCGAGGCTGGCCATGCCGCTGCGGGCGACGCGCGCGGCGAGCGCCGCGCTGACGAAATCGGCCACGGCGCGCGCCACCTCGGCGCTGTCCTTCAATTCGTGCAGTTCCGGCATGCGTCTGCGTGCTCCCTCTCGTGCCGGCCTTAAAGCCGGCTCCTGTACCCATGGCGGCGCGGTGCGCCGTCCGCCCGAGTATAGGGCAGTTGTGCGACGACCGGAGGCCGGTCGCCACACGTCTGATTGAGCGCCCACACGTCCCGGCGGGGCGCTGTCTTTCAGCCCGAAGGCGCCGTCGCGCGCCGTCTTCCAGCCATAGGCGCGGACAGGCGCCGTCTTCCAGCCACAGGCGCGGTCAGGCGCCGTCTTCCAACCATAGGCGCCCTTAGGCGCCGTCTTCCAACCATAGGCGCCCTTAGGCGCCGTCTTCCAACCACGTGCGGCCGTCGCGCTCGATCAGGGCGATGGCGGCCGAGGGGCCCCAGGTGCCGGCGGTGTAGGGGCGCGGCGGCTCCTTGGCGCTGCGCCAGGCCTGCAGGATCGGGTCCACCCATTTCCAGGCGGCCTCGACCTCGTCGCGGCGCATGAACAGGGTCTGGTTGCCGCGCACCACGTCGAGGATCAGGCGCTCATAGGCGTCCGGGTTGCGGACCTTGAACGCCTTGGCGAAGCTCATGTCGAGCGGCACATGGGTGAGGCGGATGCCGCCGGGGCCGGGATCCTTGATCATCAGCCACAGCTTCACGCCCTCGTCCGGCTGCAGGCGGATGACGAGGCGGTTCGATTCGATCGGCCCGACATTGGCGTCGAACACCGAATGGGGCACCGGCTTGAAGCCGACGACGATTTCCGAGACGCGCGAGGCGAGCCGCTTGCCGGTGCGCAGATAGAAGGGCACGCCGGCCCAGCGCCAGTTCTCCACCTCCGCCTTCACGGCGACGAAGGTTTCGGTGCTGCTGGTGGAGGAGCCGAGCTCGTCGAGATAGCCGGCCACCGCCCCGCCCGCCGAGGCGCCGGCGCGGTACTGGCCGCGCACGGTGACGGCGGCCATGTTCTGGTCGTCGATCGGCTTGAGGGCGCGCAGCACCTTCAGCTTCTCGTCGCGCACCGCATCGGCGTCGAGCGAGGCGGGCGGCTCCATCGCCACGAGACAGAGCAGCTGGAGGATATGGTTCTGCACCATGTCGCGCATCGCGCCGGCGGTGTCGTAATAGCCGGCGCGCTCCTCGACGCCGAGCGCCTCGGCGACCGTGATCTGCACATGGTCGATATGGGCGTTGTTCCACAAGGGCTCGAACAGGGCATTGGCGAAGCGCAGCGCCATCAGGTTCTGCACCGTCTCCTTCCCCAGATAATGGTCGATGCGGTAGACGCGCTCTTCCGGGAAGATGCGGCCGATCTGCTCGTTGAGAGCGACGGCCGACTTCAGATCTTTGCCGATCGGCTTCTCGATGACCACGCGGCCATTCTCGGCGAGGCCGTATTTGCCGAGGCGCTCGCAGATCGGTCCGAACAGATGCGGGGCGGTGGCGAGATAATAGACCGGGATATGCTCCGGAAACGCGCTCACGCGCTGCGCCAGCTCGGCCCATCCGGCCTCGGCGTCGGCATCGGCGGCGACATAGGAGAGGCGGGCGAGGAATCGCTCCACTTCCGGCCCTTCCAGCTCGCTGGCCGGGATGTGGTCGCTGAGCGCCTGGCGGGCGAAGGCGCGGAACTGGTCATCGCTCAGCGCGCGGCGCGAGACGCCGATGATGGTGGCATCGTCGGGGATCTGGCCGTCGAGGTCGCGGTGAAAGAGCGCCGGAATGAGCTTGCGGCGGGCAAGGTCTCCGGTCGCCCCGAAGACGGTGAGGGTGAAGGGCGCCACCGGAATCACGCGGCTGGTCATTTGGGCAATGTCTCCTTGGTGTCCCGTGGCCGGGACGGGAGGTGGGTCGCTCCGTTTCGCGCCGTCGCAGGCGCGGGAGCCATTCGGGTGACTCCTAGCAAAAACGATTCCGCGCCGCGACCCGGCGCGGGCGGCAGGGGAGGGCGTTGTCCCGATCTCGCGTGCGGAACCGGGCGGAGGGGTGGGTCAGGGGCGCCGGAATCCACAGCAAGCTTCCGCACGCCCGTGTTGCACCGCAACAATATGGCAACAAAGTGGGCGGTTTCGGGGCGAAATCGGGCGAAGTACGTATGCCCATGTATTCGTCGCGCCCGCCCTGCGCCGGCCGCACGCGCCGCATTGGCTGAGCCCCGCACGCTGACAGGCCCGATCCGATGGGTGGAAGTCGGCCGGACGGGCGGGAGAAAAGGCTTTGTGCCCAACGGTTTGATTAATAACGTATGCCGCTGCACATTATGAAGTATTAAGTATACCAGAAAAGGTATGCCAAATACAAAATAATTGGAATACGTAATACCAGTTGACCTTGCGTCGCAACATTGAACTTTAGAATTAGCGCTTGGCTTCGGCTTATTCTTGGTACAAGTTATTCCACAGAATATCCGGCGGAGAGACACAACAAAGTCCCCGGCTATCGAGGTCTCGCCCCGTCTCTGGACGCGAGGAGAGGCCCAAGCAAAGAGCCGACCATCCAATGAGTCGGCCGTTCGCTAAACCCTTTGGGAAGGAAACGCCAAATGAAACATCTGCATGCTCTCGGCCTCGGTGCCGTGACCGCTCTTGGCATGACGGCCCTGTCCATGCTGCCCGCCGCGGCCGCCTGGGAACCCACCAAGCCGGTCGAATTCATCGTTCCGGCCGGTACCGGCGGCGGCGCCGACCAGATGGCCCGTACGCTCCAGGGCATCATCGCCAAGCATGACCTGATGTCGACCCAGCTGGTCGTCATCAACAAGTCCGGCGGCGCCGGCGGCGAGGGCTTCCTCGACGTGAAGAGCAACAAGGGCAATCCGCACAAGATCGTCATCTCGCTCTCCAACCTGTTCACCACCCCGCTCGCCACTGGCATTCCCTTCAACTGGAAGGACCTGACCCCGGTCGCGATGCTGGCGCTGGACGAGTTCGTGCTCTGGGTGAACGCCGATTCGCCCTACAAGACCGCGCAGGAATACGAGGCCGCGATCAAGGCGGCGCCGGACAACACCTTCAAGATGGGTGGCACCGGCTCCAAGCAGGAAGACCAGATCATCACCGTCGCCATCCAGAAGGTGCTCGGCAAGAAGCTGACCTACATCCCGTACAAGGGCGGTGGCGAGGTCGCGGTGCAGCTGGTCGGCGGTCATGTCAACTCGACCGTCAACAACCCGATCGAGGCTGTCTCGCAGTGGCGCGGCAACAAGGTGCGCCCGCTCTGCGTGTTTGACTCCAAGACGCTGCCCTATACCGACAAGATTCAGGGCGACCTGTCCTGGTCCTCGGTGCCGACCTGCAAGGATTCCGGCCTTGACGTCGAGTATCTGATGCTGCGCGGCGTCTTCATGCCCCCGGGCGTGACCGACGAGCAGGTCGCCTACTTCGTCGATCTGTTCAAGAAGGTCCGCGAGACCCCCGAGTGGAAGCAGCTGATGAAGGACGGCGCCTTCAATCAGACCTTCATGGCCGGCGACGAGTTCAAGGCCTGGCTCGACCAGTCCGAGGCGACCCACAAGGGTCTGATGCAGGAAGCCGGCTTCATCGCCGGCAACTGATGCGCCCCGACCGGCGCACACGCCCGAGAACAGCCGGCCGATAGCCGACTGCGGAATCTGCGACATCGTGGAAACACGGCGAAGGGCGGGGGATCGAAGGATCCTCCGCCTGGCCGCCCCCGGGCCTGCAACTAACACTTCAACAGCGATAGAGCCTCAAACGTGCCGCCGACGGGGTTGTCCCGCCGGGTGGTTCTTTGCGCGGAATTTTTCGGAGAATCTTGATGGAACAGGCTCATCACGGAGCCGCAGCGGGACCCAGGCAACGTGCCGTCGAGATCGGCACGGCACTGCTGACCATGCTGTTCGGCCTCATTGTCATCTATGGCAGTGTCATCGTCGGCTATGGCTGGGGTTCGGATGGCCCCCAGGCCGGCTTCTTTCCCTTCTATGTCGGGCTCATCATCTGCATCTGCAGCCTGATCAACCTGGTCATGGCGCTTCGCGAGGCCGATTCAGGCCTGTTCGCCGAATGGGGCCAGCTCGGCCAGGTGCTGCGGGTGCTCATTCCTGCGACGATCTATGTCGCGCTGATCCCGTTTCTCGGCATCTACCTTCCGTCGTTCCTGCTCATCGTCGTGTTCATGACCTGGCTGGGCAAATACGGCTTCCCGCTCTCGCTGGCGGTGGCTGTCGGTGTGCCGGCGTTCTTCTACCTGACGCTTGAGCGCTGGTTCCTGATCCCCCTTCCCAAGGGGCCGATCGAGGCGATGCTCGGACTCTGAACGCCAACAGATAAGATGGGGCCGGTTGCGGCCGCTCCTAGGGAAACGCGCCCATGATCATCGACAATTTCATCAACCTCTATCACGGCTTCTACATAGCCGGCGATCCGTTCAACATTCTCCTGATGGTGATCGGCATCCTGCTCGGCGTGATCATCGGCGTGCTGCCGGGCCTTGGTGGCGCCAATGGCGTCGCCATCCTGCTGCCGCTGACCTTCTCGATGTCGCCGACCTCGGCGATCATCCTGCTGACCTGCATCTACTGGGGCGCGCTGTTCGGTGGCGCCATCACCTCGGTCCTGTTCAACATTCCGGGCGAACCCTGGTCCGTGGCGACGACCTTCGACGGTCATCCCATGGCACGCTCGGGCCGGGCAGGCGAGGCACTCACCGCCGCCTTCACCTCGTCCTTCGTCGGCGCCTTCTTCGCCATCGTGATGATCACGCTGATCGCGCCGCTGGTCGCCCAGTTCGCGCTGCAGTTCGGTCCAGCCGAGAAGTTCGCGGTCTACTTCCTCGCCTTCGCGTCCTTCGTCGGCATGAGCAAGGAACCGCCGGCCAAGACCATCGTGTCGATGATGATCGGCTTCGCCCTGGCGGCGGTGGGCCTCGACATGGTGACGGGCCAGCTGCGCCTGACCTTCGGCGTCACCGAGCTGCTCAACGGCTTCGACTTCCTGATCGCGGTCATCGGCCTGTTCGGCATCGGTGAAATCCTGCTCACCATGGAAGAAGGCCTGGAGTTCCGCGGCAAGGCGGCGAAGATCGATCCGAAGATCGTGTGGAAGACATGGAAGACGCTGCCCAAATACTGGGCGACGTCGCTTCGCTCCTGCATCATCGGCTGCTGGATGGGCATCACGCCCGCCGGTGCCACCCCGGCCTCCTTCATGGCCTATGGCATCGCCAAGCGCGTGTCGAAGAACGGCAAGAACTTCGGCAATGGCGAGATCGAGGGCGTCGTGGCCCCCGAGACCGCCGCGCATGCCGCCGGCACCGCCGCCATGCTCCCGATGCTGGCGCTGGGCGTTCCCGGTTCGCCGACCGCCGCGGTTCTGCTCGGCGGCCTGCTGATCTGGGGTCTGCAGCCCGGCCCGATGCTGTTCGTCGAGCAGGCTGAATTCGTGTGGGGCCTTATCGCCTCCATGTATCTCGGCAACATCGTCGGCCTCATCCTGGTGCTGACCACGGTGCCGCTGTTCGCCTCGATCCTGCGCATTCCGTTCTCGATCATCGCCCCGGTGATCCTGGTGATCTGCGCCATCGGTGCCTACACGGTGAACAACAACGTGTTCGACGTCATCATGATGATGGTGTTCGGCGTCCTCGGCTACCTGCTGAAGAAGACGAACTACCCGCTGGCGCCGCTGGTGCTGGCCATCGTTCTCGGCGACAGCGCCGAGGAAGCCTTCCGCCAGTCCCTGCTCGGCTCGGGTGGTTCCATCGCGGTGTTCTGGTCGAACCCGCTGGTGTCGTCCATCATGGGTCTCGGCCTGGTCGCCGGCCTGTGGCCGCTGATCGCCATGGGCTTCAGCAAGCTGCGCGGCACCTCCGCCCAGCCGGCCTGAGCCCGGCACACGAATGGCCCGCCGCGCGCTTGTCGTGCGGCGGGCTCTGCCACGAGATGGATGACGCAACGTCACACGTCTCGGGGCGCCCAGGCGAAGGGCGGGGCCAATCGCTCTTCCGCCGAGTCCCTCGCCCCCGGAGAGGGAAATCGGGCCATCAACGGTCGCGGTACACTCCGCCGCCCGAGCCACGCAGCAGAAGGTGGCCAGCGGACGGAAGCGCGAACCGGCGTTTCGGGGGACGGGAGGCAACGCCAATGATCTACGCCGATACGGAGCTTCATCGCCGATGCCATGGGCCGGTGCCCGGCAGCTGGCTCGGGACGGAAGCATCATGATGAGCGTCGAAAGCACTATTCGCCGGGTCAATGGAGGAGCGGCCAAGCTCTCCGTGGCGCCGCTGGAAGACACCTCCACCTTCAAGAACCGCGCCTATACCGCGCTGAAGGAGGTGATCGTCTCGCTCAACATCTACGACCAGTCGAACGAGGTGCGCCTCGACGAACGCCAGCTCGCCCAGAGCCTCGGGGTCAGCCGCACCCCGGTACGCGAGGCGATGGCCCAGCTCGAGCGCGAGGGCTTCGTGCATTCGGTGCCCCGGCGCGGCATCTATGTGGTGCGCAAGACCCGGCGCGAAGTGATCGAGATGATCCAGGTCTGGGCGGCGCTGGAAAGCCTCGCGGCGCGGCTGATCACCGTCCACGCCAGCGACGAGGAGATCGGCCGGCTGCGGGAGATGTTCGCCTCCTTCGACGAGGCCGGCGGGCCCCATGCCAAGCTCGACGAATATTCGGAGGTGAACATCCAGTTTCACCAGACGATCATCGCCATGGGCGGCAACGGCATATTGGTCAATCTGGCGGAAAACCTGTTCACCCATATGCGGATGATCCGTCGCAAGACCATCGGCGAGGAGAACCGGGCCGATCGCTCGATCCAGGATCACCTCGCCATCATCCAGGCGCTGGAAGCACGCGATACTGATGCGGCGGAGGTGCTGGTGCGCAACCATGCGCTGGGTCTCGCCGACCACGTCTCGCGCTACGCCGACTATCTCGAATAGGGCGGCGCCGGCACGCCTCACAGGCACACTCGACCCGGCGGGTTCCTCGACCCCGCCGGGCTTTTTTGCTTGGTGGGGAGCGAAGTGTGGCCCGGCTGCACCGACGCCGCGCCTTCGGTCGTGCGCGGCCGACCGGCCGTTGCGCCCCCGCAATGATTGCGTTACCCACGGTTCAGGTCCGCTGCCGGACCCCATCCCATTGCTGAACCGATCGACCCGCCGCAGGAGGAGCCGTCCGGCATGCTGCGCTCGCTGACCGATTTCATCGCCGAGATTGCCGGGGGCGGTCGCGAGACCTCCGCCTTTGCCGAGAACGACTACCGGCTGGCCGCCGCCGCGCTGCTGGTGCATGTGGTGACGATCGACGGCGTGATCGGCGCCGACGAGATGGACAAGCTGCGCCGCCTCCTCGCCGCGCGCTTCACCCTGTCCGAAGACGACGCGGAAAAGCTGCTCGAGGCCGCCATCGCTCGCGACGCCGAGGCGGTCGACCTCTACGCCTTCACCAGCGTGCTCAACCGCGCCATGGACGAAGAGGGCCGCCGGCGGGTGGTGGAGATGATGTTCGAGGTCGCCTATGCCGATGGCGGATTGACCGAATTCGAGGACAATCTGGTCTGGCGCGCCGCTGAACTGCTCAACATCACCTCCCGCGACCGGGTGGATATTCGCAAGCGCGTGCGCGACGCCTTCGAGGGCTGATCGCCCACCCTGCCCGTGTGCGGGGTTGAGGCGCGGGGCGAATCGTGGCGTCATCCTTGCTTGGGTGGGGGCCCAGCGTTCCAACCCGGCTCGTGCCGCACCGAGATCATGGCTGTCGCAGAAACCCCGCTTCCCGTTCTCATCGTGCTCCACCAGGAGCACTCCTCTCCCGGCCGCGTCGGGCGGCTGCTGGCCGAGCGGGGGCACCGGCTCGACATCAGGCGGCCCTGCCTTGGCGAGGCCTTGCCCGCCACCCTCGCCGACCATGCCGGGGCGGTGGTGTTCGGCGGCCCGCAAAGCGCCAATGACTGCCATGACTATGTGCGGGCCGAGATCGACTGGATCGGCGTGCCGCTGCGCGAGGGCAAGCCCTATCTCGGCATCTGCCTCGGCGCGCAGATGCTGGCGCGCCATCTCGGCGCGCGCGTCGCACCGCACCCGGAAGGACTGGTCGAGATCGGTTACTACCCGATCCGCGCCACCGATGCCGGAACGCAACTGCTGCAGGACCCGGCCGCGCGAGCGCCCGCCGGCCCGGCGCACTGGCCCGATCATGTCTATCACTGGCATCGCGAAGGCTTCGACCTCGCCGCGGGAGCGGAACTGCTCGCCGAGGGTCCGACCTTTCCCAACCAGGCCTTCCGCTACGGCGCCAGCGCCTATGGCATCCAGTTCCACCCGGAGGTGACGCATCACATGATGTGCCGCTGGACGGTGCGGGGCGGGGAGAGGTTGGATCTGCCGGGCGCCCGCCCGCGCCGGGCGCATTTCACCGACCGGCTGCAGCATGATGCCCGGATCCGGCTCTGGCTGGAGGCCTTCGTCGAGCGCTGGCTGGCGGGGGCCGGCCTGCCGGCGGCGGCCAGCCAGAGCTGAGCCTAGCGGGCGCGCGGGACGACAGGCGGGTGGGCGAAAACGAAAAAGGCCGCACCGACATCGCCGGCGCGGCCTTTTCATGATGAAAGCGTCGAAGCTGCCGAAGGCTCAGGCGACCTTCTTGGCGCGGCCGCGCGGCTTGGCGACGGGAGCGGGGACCGGCTTCTTGCGCTGCTGGCCGAGGCCCATCTTCTTCGCGAGGTTGGAGCGCGCTTCAGCATAGCTGGGGGCGACCATCGGATAGTCGTTCGGCAGGCCCCACTTGGCGCGGTATTCCTCGGGCGTCATGTTGTACTTCGTGCGCAGATGACGCTTCAGCGACTTGAACTTGAGGCCGTCTTCCAGGCAGATGATAAATTCCGGCGTCACCGACTTCTTCACCGGGACCGCAGGCTTCAAAACCTCTTCGACAACGGCCGGAGCGGGAGTGGAGAGACGAAGCAGGGCGCCATGCACCTTGGCGATCAGATCCGGAAGTTCGGCGGCGGGCACCGAGTTGTTGCCGACAAAAGCCGCAACGACATCCGCGGTGAGGCCAAGATAGTCGGCCGACACGCTTTCCTGCTCAGACATTTATTTTCTCCATTGAATCTGACATCGATTTAACATCAACCGTAGAAACGTCAATAAGCAATCGACAAGCAAAGCGGCAGGGTTGTGGCAGTTTCTATGCCTCGAACTAAAAACTACCGTGCGCGCACCTCCATCTTTGGAGGCTTCCTGCGGCACGGTGAGTTGTTGCGGCGGCCCTTGGGTTAAGTCGAATGAAGTCCTGCGGCGGCAAAGGTTTTTTGGTTCGCCCGATCGCGGCATTTCGTACGGCGGCTGAGGTGGCCATGTATTGGCATTCGGCCATTGTCGTGCGCCAGGAAAGGCGGCGGGAAATAAACGATAGTCTGAGCCGTGCGCACAAGTTCTTGATGAGCCTTGCCTCAAAGTACAATCCCTGGGCGTCCCGGGTTGCGTGTCGAGCTTTGTCGAATCACTCGTAGATGTGATCGAAGAAAGCCCGCTCCAGCGTCACCGCCCGGCGGAAGAAGGCGGCGGCATCGGCGCGGGCGGCGGGGTCGGCAGCCGCACCGATGCGATCCAACTCGCCGCGCAACCAGGTGACGAAGCTTCGGAACCCGTCATTATTGTGCAGGGTGATCCATTCCGCATGCACGAAGTCGGGCGGAAGCTCTTCACCCGGGCGATCGGCCCAGCTCAAGTAAAGCCATTCGGCCACAGTGAGAACCGCCAGGCAACTGGCGTAGTCCCGGCTGGCGGCAGCGTCTTTCATCAAAGCCTGGAAGCCGGCGGTCGGCGCCGTCAGCACGGGATGGGCGCGCTCGGCCTCCGGCACGCCAAGCGCGACGAAGGCGCGCTGGAAATAGGTGTTCTCGTCGCTGGTGATCATCGCCGCGAACTGCGCGAAGCGGATGCGCGAGTCGAAACGGTCGGCGGTGGCGATCGCCATGCCGAGAAGGGCGACGAAGCCGTCGATGAACTGGTAGTCCTGCGCCAGATAGCGGCGCATCACATCAGGCGGCACCGCGCCGGCGAAGATCTCCCGGACAAAACGGTGATCGACGCAGGCCTGCCAGTCCTGCGCATTCTCCTGCCGCAGTTCATTGCTGAAGCTCATCGGTTCCTCTCCGCCTGCCCAGATCCTGCGCGGCTATCTAGAGCGTTTTACGTGGGAGAGGAATCGTCCGGCGCGAAAGTTGTTGGGGGCGGTCAGTTACATCCTGACCGACTGGCCGCCATCGACGACGAGGACATGGCCATTGACGAAGGAGGCTTCGTCGGAAGCCAGGAACACGGCGGCGGCACCGATTTCCTCCGGCCGGCCCCAGCGGCCGAGCGGCACGCGGATATCGACAAAGGCCGAGAAGGTGGCGTCGGCGACCAGTCCGGCATTGGTTTCGGTGGCGAACATGCCGGGGGCGATGGCGTTGCTGGTGATGCCTGCCCGGGCATAGTCGACCGCCAGCGCCCGCATCAGCCCGCCAAGGCCCGCCTTGGCGGCGGTGTAGACCGGGTCGTGGCGGTTGGCGATGTGGGCGGCGATCGAGGTGACGGTGATCAGCCGGCCATGCCGGTGCGCGGCCATATGCTCGGCCGCCTCACGCGCCAGCAGCATCGGCCCGACGAGATCGGCGGCAAGAAGGGCCTCCACCTCGCCCGGCACGAAATCCTTCAGCGGCCGACGATCACGGGCACCGACATTGTTGACCAGGATGTCGAGCCGGCCATGTTCCGCGACGATGGAAGCGATCGCCGCGCGCCCGGCGGCCGGGTCGGCGACGTCGAAGGGCGCGATGGCGACGGGACGGCCGGTGGCGCTGGTGAGGGCGGCGGCCGCCGCCTGCAGGCGCCCGGCGTGCCGACCATTGATCACCACATGGGCGCCGGCGGCGGAAAGCGCCTTCGCCATTTCGAAGCCGAGCCCGCGCCCCGCCCCGGTGACGAGGGCGACGCGGCCGTCGAGGCGGAAGGCACGCGCGAGGGGCTCGGAGGCGTCGGCGGGAGCGGAAGAGGTGGTCATGCTGGACTCGGGTGGGGGGCGTCGGAGGCGCATGTTGGCCCGGTCGGCCGACCGGCGCCACCCGCTTCCGCGCTGGACAGGGCCGGGCGCCGTCTGTGCTATTGGGTAAGCAATAGGCCGAGTGGTACATCGATAAGCGTCATTCTCTCCGCCGCCATCAGCCGCCGCACACGCCACGAGCCGCCCTGTTCGCTGACCTTGGCGCGAGGAGCGCCGGCGGGGCCACCAGCGTGCTGCTGGTCTCGTGCCCAACAGCCCGCTCTCGCAGCCGGCCAATGGGGTGGCGGGCCCTTCGTGCGACGGCCTCGGCGATGGCGCTCCACATGGTGCTGCCGGGAAGCTGCGGCGTTTCGGTCCCATTAGTCCGGGTGGCTTTCGCACGGCGCGCGGCGGTGCCAGACTGGCATCGGTTTCGCATGCGCAACCGTTAGCCGACCGATCCGCTGACCCATCCGCACCCTGGGGGACCGTGCCCATGCCGCTCATTTCCAACAGCTATGGCAAGGGCCGCGTGCGTATCATGCGCGTACAGCGCGAGAGCGCCCGCCACGAGGTGCGCGAGCTTTCCGTGCAGGCGATGCTGACCGGTGATTTCGCGGCGGCCTATACGCAGGGCGACAACCGGCAGGTGATCGCCACCGATTCGATCAAGAACATCGTCAACATCGTCGCCCGCGACCATGTCGGGGCGGAGAATGAGGTGTTCGCCGGCGCGCTGGCGCAGTATTTCCTCGACCGCTACCCCCATGTCACCGGCGTCGATATTTCGGCGTCCGAGACGAAATGGCGGCGGATCGAGGTCGAAGGCGCCCCGCACGACCATGCCTTCGTGCTCGACGGCAATGGCAAGGCCACCGTGACGCTCGCCGCGACCCGCGAGGGCACCCGCCTCGCCTCCGGGGTCGACGGATTCACCTTCCTCAAGACCACCCAGTCGGGCTGGGAGGATTACTGGTTCGACGAGGCGACGACGCTGAAGCCGACCGCCGACCGGCTGTTCGCCACCGCCATGGAGGCGCAATGGCTGTGGAGCGGCGTGCCGGCCAGCTATGAAGCCGCTAATGCGGCGGTGCTGGCGGCGGCGCTGAAGGTGTTCGCCACCACCTACAGCCCCGGCGTGCAGGCGACGCTGTACCAGATGGGCGAGGCGGTGTTGGCGGCGGTGCCGGAGGTGGCGGAAATCTCCATGGCCTGCCCGAACAAGCACTACCTGCCCATCGACCTCTCGCCCTTCGGCCGCGCCTTTGACGGGCAGGTGTTCACCCCGACCGACGAGCCGCACGGCCAGATCGTCTGCACCGTGGGACGCGGCTGAGCGGGCGGCGGGGAACGGCGACAGGAATCGGCGACAGGGATCGGCTCATGGACCTCAACGCGGTCACGGACGTGCTGCGCCCATGCGGGCGGGCGGAGCTGCCGATCGCGCGCGAGGGCGACGCCGTGCTCGGCGGCGGCACCTGGCTGTTCTCCGAGCCGCAGCCCGCCATCCGCCGGCTGGTCGACCTCGCCGGCTTCGGCTGGGAGCCGCTGCGCGCCGGGCCGGATGGACTCTCCATCTCCGCCACCTGCACGATCGCCGAACTGAACGGCTTCGAGGCCCCGCCGGAGTGGCGGGCGGCCTTCCTCATCCGCGAATGCTGCCGCGCCTTCCTCGCCTCGTTCAAGATCTGGAACATGGCGACGGTGGGCGGCAATATCTGCCTCGGCCTGCCGGCGGGGCCGATGATCTCGCTCGCCGCCGCGCTCGAGGGCGAGGGCGTGTTGTGGGCGCCGGATGGCGGCGAGAGGCGGGTCAGCATCGCCGATTTCGTGCGCGGACCGCGCGAGGTGGCGCTGGCGCCCGGCGAGGTGCTGCGGGCGGTTCATCTTCCCGCTGCGGCGCTGCGCCGCCGCGCTGCCTTCCGCCGCGCGTCGCTCACCCCGCTCGGCCGTTCTGGCGTGCTGCTGATCGGCACGCGCGACGGCGACGGCACGTTCGCCCTTGCCATCACCGCCGCGACCCGCCGGCCGGTGCAACTCGCTTTCCCCGCTATGCCGATGTCCGGTGAACTCGCCGCGCAGCTGGCGGCAGCCATTCCCGACGCCCTCTATTACGACGACATGCATGGACGGCCCGACTGGCGCCGCCACATGACCCAGCTGCTGGCGCAGGAGATTCGCGACGAGCTGGACGAACGGGCGGAGGCGCGCCGGTGAGGCTCACCGTCAATGGCCGCCCCCTCACAGCCGAGGTCCGGCCCGGCCAGTGCCTGCGCACCCTGTTGCGCGAGCTGGGCTGGTTCGGGGTGAAAAAGGGCTGCGATGCCGGCGATTGCGGCGCCTGCACCGTGCATCTCGACGGGCGGCCGGTGCATAGCTGCATCACCCCCGCCTTCCGCGCCGAGGGGCGCCGTGTCACCACCATCGAGGGGCTGGCGGAGACGGCCGAGGGCGAGGGGCTGCACCCGATGCAGGACGCCTTCCTCAAGGCGCAGGGCTTCCAGTGCGGCTTCTGCACCGCCGGCATGGTGATGACTTCAGCCGCGCTCGACCAGGGCCAGCGGGCGGACCTGCCGGATGCGCTGAAGGGAAATCTCTGCCGCTGCACCGGCTATGCCGCCATCGCCGACGCGGTGGGCGGCGTGGCGACTGTTGAGGCCGACCCAACCGAGGCGCGCATCGGCTGCAACCTCGCCGCGCCGGCCGGGCCCGCCATCGTGACCGGCGCCGCGCGCTACACCATGGATGTGGCGCCGGAGGGCGAACTGGCGGGGCTGCTGCACATGAAGCTGCTGCGCGCGCCCCATCCCCATGCCCGCATCCGCGCCATCGACACGGCGGCGGCGCTGGCCCTGCCGGGCGTGGTGGCGGTGCTGACCCATGAGGATGCGCCTTCCCGGCTGTTCTCCACCGCGCGTCACCACCACGCCACCGACGATGTCGACGACACTCGCGTGCTCGACGCTTTGGTGCGCCATATCGGCCAGCGCGTGGCGGCTGTCGTGGCGGTGAGCGAGGCCGTTGCGGAGGCCGGCTGCGCGGCGATCCGGATCGACTACGAGCTTCTGCCGGGGGTGTTCGACCCCGAGGCCGCGATGGCGCCTGGTGCGCTGCTGGTGCATGGGGAGAAGGGGCCGGACAGCCGCATCGCCGACCCCTCCCGCAATATCGTCGCGGCGCTGGCCGGCGAGGTGGGGGACATCGCCGCCGGCTTCGACGCGGCCGATGTGATCCATGAGGCGACCTATGAGAGCCAGCGGGTCCAGCACGCGCATCTGGAGACGCATGGCTGCATCGGCTGGCGCGATGCCGAGGGGCGGCTGGTGATCCGCAGCTCCACCCAGACGCCCTTTCTCACCCGCGACGCGCTGGCCGCGCTCTACGATCTGCCGCGCGAGGGCGTGCGCGTCTTCGCCGCGCGGGTCGGCGGCGGCTTCGGCGGCAAACAGGAAATGCTCACCGAGGATATCGTCGCGCTGGCCGTGCTGAAGATCGGGCGGCCGGTGAAGCTGGAATATACCCGCGAGGAGCAGTTCGCCGCCTCCACCAGCCGCCACCCGATGAAGGTGACGGTGAAGCTGGGCGCGACGCGGGACGGGCGGCTGACCGCCTTTTCCATGCGGATGCTGCTGAACACCGGCGCCTATGGCAACCATGCGCCCGGCGTGCTGTTCCACGGCTCGGGCGAGAGCGTCGCGCTCTATCGCTGCCCGAACAAGCGGGTTGAGGGCTGGTCGGTCTATACACACTCCCTGCCGAGCGGCGCCTTTCGCGGCTATGGGCTGAGCCAGACCATCTTCGCGGTGGAATCGGCGATGGACGAACTGGCGCACAGGCTCGGGATCGACCCGGTGGCGCTGCGGCGACTGAACATGGTGCGGCCGGGCGATGCGATGGTGTCGTCCTCCGCGCCGCACCACGATGTGAAGATGGGCAGCTACGGGCTCGACCAGTGCCTCGACCGGGTGGAGGCGGAACTGGCCAAGCCCTCGCCAGCGCGGCTATCCGCCGACTGGCATGTCGGGCGCGGCCTCGCGGCGGCGATGATCGACACCATTCCCCCGCGCGGGCATGTGGCGCAGACGCGGCTGGCGCTGACCCCGGAAGGGACTTACGAGCTGCACACCGGCACGGCGGAATTCGGCAACGGCACCACCACCGTGCATGTGCAGATCGCCGCGACGGTGCTTGGCGCCCGGCCGGGGCAGATAGTCGTGCGCCAGTCCGACACCGCTCATGTCGACCACGACACCGGCGCCTATGGCTCGACCGGCACGGTGGTGGCCGGCACCGCCACGCAGGCGGCAGCCGAGGTGCTGGCGGACAAGATCCGCGCCGCTGCGGCCGCGCGGTTGGGCGTGGCGCTGGGGCAATGCCGGATAGAGGGCGAGGCGGTGGTGGCGGGGGAGAGGCGGATCGCGCTCGCCGCTCTCGCCCCGCTGGAAGCGGTGGGTGATGCCTCCGGCACGCCGCGCTCGGTCGCCTTCAACGTGCAGGGCTTCGAGGTCGCGGTGCATTCCCGCACCGGGGAGATCCGCATCCTGCGCTCCGTCCACGCCGCCGACGCCGGCACGGTGGTGAACCCGATGCAGTGCCGGGGACAGGTGGAGGGCGGCGTCGCCCAGGCGATCGGCGCCGCGCTGTATGAGCGGCTGATGATGGATGACGAGGGCGCGGTGACCAATGCCAGCTTTCGCGGCTACCACATTCCCGCCTTCGCCGATGTGCCGCGCACGGAAGTGTTTTTTGCCGATACGCATGATGCCATCGGTCCGATGGGGGCGAAGTCGATGAGCGAGAGCCCGTTCAACCCGGTGGCGGCGGCGCTCGCCAACGCGATCTTCGATGCCACCGGGGTGCGGCTGCGGGCGACGCCGTTCATGCCGGATGAACTCTACGCGCTGCTGCCGTCTCAAGCTGCAAAGGACGCCGCCGAATGAGCGAACCCGGCCGAACGAGAGTCCTGCGCGGGCCGGCGGCGACGCTGACCGGCAACCCGTTCGAGCAGCCCTCGCGCGGCTGCCTCGCCTATCACGACGACGCGCTTGTCGTGATCGAGGACGGGATCATCACCGCCTTCGGGCCCTATGGCGAGCTGAAGGACGCGCTGCCCGCCGGCAGCGAGGTCACGCATTATCCCGACCATCTGATCGTGCCCGGTTTCATCGACGCGCATGTGCATTACCCGCAGATGCAGGTGATCGGCGCCTATGGCACGCAATTGCTGGAATGGCTGGAGACCTACACCTTTCCCGCCGAGATGAGTTTTTCCGATGCCGGCCATGCCCGCCGGGTGGCGCATCTGTTCCTGCGCGAATTGCTGCGCGCCGGCACCACCACGGCGATGGTGTACTGCACCGTTCACCCGCAATCGGTGGACGCCTTCTTCCAGGAGGCGGCGCGGTTCGACGCCCGGATGATCGCCGGCAAAGTTTTGATGGACCGGCACGCGCCTGCGGGCCTGCTCGACACCGCCCAGCGCGGCTATGATGAAAGCCTCGCGCTTATCGAGCGCTGGCACGGGCGCGGGCGGGCGCTCTACTGCGTCACGCCCCGCTTCGCGCCGACCTCCACCGAGGCCCAGCTCGATGCCGCCGGGGCGCTGCTGAAGACACGAGACGGGCTCTTCCTGCAGACGCATCTGTGCGAGAATCCGGCCGAGATCGAGTGGGTGCGCGAACTCTTCCCCGCCCGCGCTTCCTATCTCGATGTCTACGCCCATGCCGGTCTGGTGGGGCCGCGCTCCATGTTCGGTCATGGCATCCATTTGCATGAGGGCGATTTCTGCACCTGCCATCAGGCGGGGGCGGCGCTGGCGCACTGCCCGACCTCGAACCTCTTCCTCGGCAGCGGCCTGTTTCGGCTGTTCGACGCGGTCGACCCGCGCCGGCCGGTGATGGTGGGGCTCGGTACCGATGTGGGCGGCGGCACCTCGCTCTCCCAGCTCCAGACCCTGAACGAGGCCTACAAGGTCGCGGCGATGGTTGGCCACAAGCTCGACGCGGTGCAGGGCTTCTATCTCGCCACGCTGGGCGGGGCGCGGGCGCTGGGGCTGGACGGCAAGATCGGCCGGCTGGCGCCGGGAATGGAGGCCGATCTCTGCGTGCTCGACCCCAGGGCGACGCCGTTCATGGAATTCCGCGCCGGCTATTGCGCCTCGATCGAGGAGGTGCTGTTCATGCTGATGACGCTGGGCGACGACCGGGCGGTGCACGCCACCTATGTCGCCGGCCGCTGCGTCTATGACCGCGCCCGCGCCGGCGACCCGTTCCGGCCAGCGGTGGCAAGCGAGGAGTGACCGTGCCCCACCCCGTCTCCCTCGACACGCTCAACACCCTTGACCGCGAGAGCTTCATTGCCGTGCTGGACGGCGTGTTCGAGCATGCGCCCTGGGTGGCGCAAGCCGCTTTCGCCCATGCACCGTTCGACACGGTCTCAGCGCTGCATGAGGGGTTGATGGCGGCGGTATGGGCGCGGCCGGAGGCGGAGCGGATCGCCTTCGTCGCGGCCCATCCCGACCTCGCCGGCAAGGCGGCGCGGGCCGGCGATATCGCTCCCGCCTCAGTGGCGGAGCAGGCGGGGCTGGGGCTTGACCGGCTGTCGGACGAGGAATTCGCGCGCTTCGAGCGGCTGAATGCCGCCTATCGCGCCCGCTTCGGCTTTCCCTTCGTCATCTGCGTGCGGCGGCAGACGCGCGACGCGCTGCTCGACGCCTTCGAGGCGCGGCTGCTACAGGGGCGGGAGGCGGAACTCGCCACCGCGCTGGTCGAGATCGGCCATATCACCGCGCTGCGGCTGGTGGAGCGGGTGGAGGGGCCGGGCCAGCCGAAGGTGCACGGGCGACTTTCCACCCATGTGCTCGACACCCATAAGGGCGGGCCGGCGCAGGGCGTGCGGGTGGAGCTGTTCGAGGTGGGCGCCACCGCGCGGGCACTGCTGGCCGAGGCGGTGACGAATGAAGACGGGCGCACCGACGCGCCGCTGATCTCAGGCGCGCCGCTGCGGGTGGGGCGTTATGAGCTGGTGTTCCATATCGGCGCCTATTTCACCGCGCGCGGCCTCGACCTGCCGGGGACGGCCTTCCTCGACACGGTGCCCCTCCGCTTCGGCATCGCCGAGCCGGAAGGGCACTATCATGTGCCGCTGGTGGTGACGCCGTGGAGCTATTCCACCTATCGCGGCAGCTGATCGGCCCGGGCGGCGCCCGCCTCAGTCGTCGGTCGGGCCGGACAGCGTGTGGTAGCGGCGGCTGTAATAGATCAGGCTCTCATGCGAGCCGCCCTCGGCGACGCCGACCACCTCGCAGAACAGCACATTATGGGTGCCGACCTCGACCGTGCGGACGATGCGGCAGTCGAAGGCGACCACGGCCCCGACCAGCATCGGCGCGCCGGTGGCGGCCACGCGCCAGGCGCCGCTGGCAAAGCGCTCCTCCGGCGGGGTGCGGCCGCCGAACAGGTTGGACAGCGGCTCGTGCCCCGCCGCCAGCGTGTTGATGCAGACGACGCCATTGGCATGGACCGGGCCGGACGCCGAGGAGCCCTTGTTGAGGCAGACCAGAAGCGTTGGCGGGCTGTCGGTGACCGAGCACACGGCCGAGGCGGTGAAGCCGTGGCGCCCGCCCGGCCCGTCTGTCGTGACGATGTTCACCGCCGCGCCCAGCCGCGCCATGGCGTTGCGAAAGCCCTCCCGCGTGACCGCGGGAGGGGTGGTGTCGGGAGCGCCGTCGAGCGGCGAGCACGGGGGGGACATGCCCATCTCCTTCTGCCGGAGCCTTGCCGGCGCTGGTGCAGGGTGCGGCGCGGCCGCAACCCCGGGTCGCGATGTCGGGTCGCGGATCAGAACTCGCGCAGATTGTCGCGCAGCAGCTGGTGCTTGTATTCGGTGCGGGTGAGGCCGCGCCGCTGCAGTTCCGGCACCAGCCCGTCGCAGATCTCGGTGATGTAGCGGCGGGAGACGCGCAGCACCGGCGTGGTGATGAGGAAGCCGTCGCCGCCGACCTCCTCCATCGCCTCGCCCATCTTCTGCGCCACCTGCGCCGGCGTGCCGATGAGTTCCAGCGAGGAGACGAGGCCGCCGCCGCCATCGGCCGCCAGCTGGCGCAGCGTCTTGCCCGAGCCCCATTGCTGGAACTTGTCGAGCGTGCCGGATTCGCCATTGGTGACGAGCTTTTCCGGCAGGGGCTGGTCGAGGTCGAACTGGGCGAAGTCGATCTCGGTGATGGCCGAGATGGAGATCAGCACGTCATTGGCGAAGTTGTCGGACAAGGTCACCCGGTCGAAGCGGGCGCGGGCCTCCTCTTCGGTCTCGCCCAGGCTTGGCGTGATGCAGAAGAACACCTTGATCTCGTCCGGGTCGCGGCCGATGGCGGCAGCGCGGGCGCGGATGTCGGCACGGAACGCCTTCATGCCCTCGACGCCATTGGCCACCGAGACGATGGCGTCGGCGTAGCGAGCGGCGAAGTCGCGCCCGCGCGGCGAGGCGCCGGCCTGCAGATAGACCGGGCGGCGCTGCGGCGAGGGCACGGTGTTGAGCGGGCCGCGCACCTGGTAATAGGTGCCCTTGTGGTCGATGGTGTGGACCTTGGAGCCGTCGGCATAGATGCCGTTGGCGCGGTCGAGCACCACGGCGTCCGGCTCCCAGCTGTTGAACAGCTTGTCGCAGACTTCCATGTATTCCTCGGCCATGGCGTAGCGGTCCTCGCGCGGAGGCAGCTTGTCCATGCCGAAATTCTTCGCCATCAGGTCCTCGGCCGAGGTGACGACGTTCCAGCCGAAGCGGCCCTTGGTGAGGCTGTCGATGGTCGAGCACAGCCGCGCCAGCATGAAGGGCGGATAGGCCATGGTGGAGAGCGTCGCCACCACGCCGAGATGCTTGGTCGCCATGCCCATGGCCACCGCCAGCGGGGCGGGATCGGCCTTCGGCACCATCATGGCGTGCTTGAGCGAGAGGTCGCGCGAGCCGCCGAAGGTTTCGGGCACCATCAGCTTGTCCTCGATCATGATGAGATCGAAGCAGGCACGCTCCATGGCCTGGGCCATTTCGATGTAGAACTGGCCGTCCCACGGATTGCCGCCCTGGCCGAAGGGTTCGCGCCATTCGTCGGGCGTGAAGTTCATGAACCAGGCGAGATGGAAGCGCTTGTCGGCCATTGCTGTCAGTCCTTCACTAAAGCGGTCTCGAATGCCGGGACGGCCGGAGCGTCCACGGCGGGGGATGTGCCGGAGAGGAGGGCGAGGCGGACCCTTTCGCGCTCCGCCTCGAAGGCCCTGGATTCGCGCACGCTGCGGCACTTGGCTTCAAAATCGGAGACGATGGTGGCGCCGAAGCGCTCGGGCGCCTGCGGGTCGTTGCGCCGCTTGTCGACGGCGATGACGCGGGTGCCGAGCAGGAAGGCCTCGGGCAGGTCATGCGTGACCATGACGATGGTCATGCGGTTCTCTTCCCACAATTCGCCGACCAACTCGTGCATGGAGCGGCGCGTGCCGGGGTCGAGCGCGCCGAAGGGTTCGTCGAGCAGCAGCACTTTCGGCTTCATGATCAGCGCCTGCGCCAGAGCGAGGCGCTGCTGCATGCCGCCCGAGAGCTGGGCGGGGTATTTATGCGCGTGCTCGCCGAGGCCGACGCGGGTGAGCAGCGCCATGGCGCGCTCTTCCAGCGCCGTGCGGCGGGCGCCGAAGAAGCGGCCGAGAAAAGGCGCGCCGGCCCATTGCGGTCCCATCATCACATTGCCGAGCACGGTGCGGTGCGGAAACACCGAATAGCGCTGGAACACGACGCCGCGATCGGCGGTGGGTTCGGTGGCGATCGGCTCGCCGTCGAGGAGGATTCGCCCGCGCGTCGGCTGTTCCTGCGAGAGCAACATGCGCAGCAGCGTGGTCTTGCCGACGCCGGAGGGGCCGATGATGACGAGGAATTCGTGGTCGGCCAGCGACAGGTTCACCTGTTCGAGCACGACCCGCTCGTCATATTCCTTCCAGACATTCTCGAAACGGATGGTGGTCATGTCAGGCCGCCTTTATCTGGTCCCAGGGATAGGCGGCGACGGCGAGGCGGCGCAGCGCGTAATCCATGAGAAAGGCGAGCAGGGTGATCCAGATCACGTAGGGAAGGATCACGTCCATGGCGAGGTAGCGCCGCACCAGGAAGATGCGGTAGCCAAGGCCGCCCTCGGAGGTGATGGCCTCGGCGGCGATGACGAACAGCCAGGCGGCGCCGAGCGAGAGCCGCACCGAATCGATCAGGCGCGGCATCACCTGCGGCAGCACCACCCCCGCGATCATCTGCCAGGTGGAGGCGCCGAGCGTCTGCGCCTTGATGATCTGCTCGGCCGGGATCGCGGCGACCCGCAGCATCACGTCGCGGATGATGAAGGGCGCGATGCCGAACACGATCAGCACGATCTTCGAGGCTTCGCCGAGGCCGAACAGGATGAACAGGATCGGCAGCACGGCGAGCGGCGGGATCAGCGAGAAGGCGGCGAAGAAGGGCTCGAAGGTGGCGCGCAGATAGGGCACGAAGCCGACGATGATGCCGAGCACCAGGCCGAGCAGGGCGGAGATGCCGAGCCCCAGGAACAGGCGCTGCAGGCTGAGCCAGGTGTCCCACCACAGCAGATACTGGCTGGTGGCCCGATCAATCGTCGTCGCCATCCGCACCATGGTGGTCCAGAAGCTGGCGAAGCTCGGCATCAGCTTGTCCGCCGGCTCCACCGCGAGGCGCGCATTGGAGGCGAGGATGTAGATCGCCAGCACCGCAACGAAGGGCAGCAAGGCGAGGATCAGCCGGACGCCGGGACGTGGCGCGTAATTGATGATGCGGCGCATGGGGGGCCTTTCGGTTGCGATCGTCATCCTGAGGTGCCTACCCGGAGGGCGGACCTCGAAGGATGTTCAGGCACGTCACATCCCATCCTTCGAGGCTCGCTCCGCTCGCACCGCGGGATGACGCGCTTTGGAGCAGTCTCTCAGGCTTCGTCGACGTATCCCCTGGGCCACCGGACCGGCGCTGCGCGGGGGCAGCTGGCCCGGGGGAACGGAGCGAGGCGTCGCCCCTCACCCCAACCCTCTCCCCGTCGGGGAGAGGGAGGCGTCACCGCTCACAGCTTTCCGTCGACCGCGTCCTTGGTGAAGCTGGCATTGACCCGCATCTTGATGTTGGCCTTGTCGCCGAGCACCGTGCCGTCGGCGACTTCGATGCCGATGGTGTCGACGCTGGTGGCGCCCTGGCCGAACAGGCCCTGCTGGAAGCAGAAGGTGCGGATATTGTCCCAGATCTTGGCGTTGTCGGCCGAGGTGAGGAAGGCCAGCGCCTCGGGGGCGGTGTAGAAGAAGTGGGTGGTGTCGAGCTGCGCCTGCAGGCCGCCGGCATCGGTGCCCATGGCGCTGGTCATCACCGCGCGCATCTCCTCGGCGGGGGCGCCGCCGGCCTTGAGGATGCCGAGCGCCTCATACCAGGCGCCGACCACGGCCTTGGCGAAATCGGGATTGTCCTTGAGGTTCTGCGTGTTGCCGATGAACACGTCCATGATCTCGCCGGGGATCTTGGAACTGTCGAACAGGTTGGCGGCGCCCTTGACCTTGAGCATGTCCTCGGTCAGCGGCTTCCACGAGACGGCGTGCTTCATGTCGGCCTGCGAGATGAAGGCGGCGGAGATTTCCGCGTCGGAGATGTTCACCGTCTTGGCGGCGGTGGGATCATCGATGCCGGCGAGCTGCAGGCCGCGGTTCAGCAGATAGTGCGAGACGCTGTACTGCAGCAGGTACACGTCCTGGCCGGCCAGTTCCTTCACGTCCTTGGCGGTCTTGGAGACGACGATGTCGTTGCCGTCGGAATAGTCGGTGATCAGCAGGATCGAGGTGTCGACGCCGCCGGCCGCCGGCATGGTGAGGCCGTCCATCGAGGCGACGCCGACCGCGTCGATCTCGCCGGCGATGAACTGGTTGATGGAGCCGACATAATCATTGGCCTGGATGACCTCGACCTCGATGCCGTATTTGTCGGCCCATTTCTTCATGATGCCGGAGGTCTTCATGTAGGCGAAGGGCATGAAGCCGATATAGACGGTGTAGGCGACCTTGAAACTCTTCTTCGGCGCGGCGTGCGCTGCGGGCGCTCCCGCAAGGACGACGGCGGTAAGGCTGGCGAAGACGGCTGCAGCCCTGATTATGCGCTTCATGAGGGGTGGCTCCGGTCGCTGAAATGGCTGGACCGGGCTATTAAACGGTGACTTAATATCGTGTGCAAGCCCAACAAATGGGCACGCCTAGCATATGAGCAAGGCAGAAAATTCCGTAAAAATACGGAGGAAACCGATGACGGCCCGAACCGCGCGCAAGCGCCTGCAGCCCGCCGAGCGGCGGGGGATGATCCTGGAAGAAGCCTTGCGGCTGTTCGCCCAGCGGCATTTTTCGGTGGTGACGGTGCGCGATATCGCGCTGGTCTGCGATATCAATGTCGGGCTGCTCTACCACTATTTCGACAACAAGGACGATCTGGTGCGGCGCGCCCTTGGGCACGCAATCGAGCAGCTCGTGGCCGGCTACGAGGCGCGCCGCGCCGCCGGCGCGGAGCCGCTGGCGGAGATTCTCGCCTGGCTCGACATCCATATGGAGCTGGCCCCCACCTTGGCGCAGATGGTGAAGCTGATGGCGGACTATGCCAGCTCCGGCCTGCGCGATGACGAACTCGACGCCCTGATCGCCGGCTTCTACGCCCGCGAGAAGGAGTTGCTGGAGGGCGCGCTGGCGCGTGGGGTCGCGGGCGGGCAGTTCGCTCCCGTCGACGTTCCCCGCACCGCCCGCCGCATCGGCCTGATGCTGGACGGCATCTTCTATGCCTCCGCCAGCCGGGGCGACGATCGCATCGTCGACGACATCGCCGATCTCGCCGATTTCGTGCGTGACCTGCTGGGCCAACAGGCCGAGGCGGCGGCCTGAGTTCCGCACCGTCACAGGCTACCGGCCGGCAGTCACGGAACGGTGATTAGATGATGACCATCATGAAGCGTTAGCCTCCCGACGGGAGCGCAGTCATCATGGCTGGCCGCCGCCGCGCGGTGGCGGCGGGCTCTTGGCGTTGCGCGTCCTCATCCCCGGGAAGGAGAGGGCGAACTGATGAAATTCACACTCAACGGACGCGAGCAGACCCTTGAGGCCGACGGCGACATGCCGCTGCTCTGGGCGCTGCGCGACATTGCCGGGCTGACCGGCACCAAGTTCGGCTGCGGCGCCGCCCTGTGTGGCGCCTGCACGGTTCATATCGACGGCGCGCCGGTGCGTTCGTGCCAGACGTCTCTCTCCGATGCCGAGGGCAAGAGCGTCACTACCATTGAGGGCGTCGCCGCCACCGGCAAGGTGGGACAGGCGGTGGTGGAGGCTTGGCGCACGCTCGACGTGGTGCAGTGCGGCTATTGCCAGCCCGGCCAGATCATGTCGGCGGTGGGTCTGCTCAGCGAGAACCGTACGCCGACCGATGACGATATCGACGCCGCCATGGACGGCAATGTGTGCCGCTGCGCCACCTATCAGCGCATCCGCGCCGCCATCCACGAAGCCGCCTCCAACCTCGCGTGAGCGCCATGCACCTCATCACACCCGACCACTACCGGCAGATGCTGGCGGGCATGGGCACGCCGCTGGCCGCCTCCCGCCGCAATTTCCTCAAGGGCCTCGGTGTCGCTGGCGGCGCATTGGTGATCGGCCTCCATCTCGGCCCGCGCCTGGCGCTGGCGGAAGAGGCCGCTGCCGTCCCGCCCGCCCCGCCGATGCCGAACGCCTTCGTGCGCATCGCCCCCGACAACACGGTGACGGTGCTGATCAAGCATGTCGACATGGGGCAGGGCGTCACCACCGGCCTGCCGACCATCGTGGCGGAAGAACTGGACGCCGACTGGAGCCAGATGCGGACCGCCTTCGCCCCGGCCGACGCCAAGCTCTACAACAACCTCGCCTTCGGCCCGGTGCAGGGCACGGGCGGCTCCACCTCCATCGCCAATAGCTGGGACCAGCTGCGCCGGGCCGGCGCGGCGGCGCGAGCCATGCTGGTGGCGGCGGCGGCGCAGAAATGGGGCGTGCCGGCGGACAGCATCACGGTCGCCAAGGGCGTGCTGACCAGCGGCAGCCATTCCGGCACGTTTGGCGAGTTCGCGGAAGCGGCGGCCAAGCTGCCGGTGCCGGCCGAGGTGACGCTGAAGCAGCCGAAGGACTTCACGCTGATCGGCACAAGGCTGCCGCGCCTTGATTCCACGGTGAAGACCGACGGCACCGCGACCTATGCGCTCGACATGCGCCGGCCGGGCATGCTGACCGCCGTGGTCCGCCGCCCCGATCGCTTCGGGGCCACGGTGAAGAGCTTCGACGCGGCGGCGGCGAAGAAGGTGCCGGGCGTGGTCGATGTGGTGGCGGTGCCCTCCGGCGTCGCCGTGCTGGCCACCAACACCTGGGCGGCGATCCAGGGCCGCGAGGCGCTGGCCGCGCTCGAATGGGACGAGGCCAAGGCCGAGAAACGCGGCACGGCCGAACTGTTCGACGAATACGCCAAGCTGGCGGCGACGCCGGGGCTTCCCGCCGCGCGCCGGGGCGACGCCGCCAAGGGACTGGACGGCGCGGCCAAGATCCTTGAGGCCGAGTTCAGCTTCCCCTATCTCGCCCATGCGCCGATGGAGCCGCTGAACTGCGTGATCGAGAAGACCGGCGATGGCGTCACCATCTGGACCGGCTCGCAGTTCCAGACCATCGAGCAGGCGGTCACCGCCGGCATTCTCGGCCTGAAGCCGGAGCAGGTGAAGATCGAGTCGCTCTATGCCGGGGGCTCCTTCGGCCGTCGTGCCACCGTCACGGCAGACTATGTCGCCGAGGCCGCCACCATTCTGAAGGCCATTGACCGCCGTGCGCCGGTGCACCTCGTCTGGACCCGCGAGGACGACATCAAGGGCGGCTATTACCGCCCGATGTTCTACCACAAGGTCCGCGCCGGGCTGACGGCTGACGGCAAGATCGCCGGCTGGCAGCAGCAGATCGTTGGCCAGTCTTTCATGGCCGGCACGCCTTTCGAGGCCTTCGCGATCAAGGAGGGGGTGGACGGCACCTCGGTGGAAGGCGCCTCCGACACCAATTACGACATCGGCAATTTCGCGGTGGACCTGCACTCGCCCAAAGTCGCGGTGCCGACCCTGTGGTGGCGCTCGGTCGGCCACACCCACACCGCCCATGTGGTGGAGGTGATGATCGACGAGCTCGCCCGCGGCGGCGGGCGCGATCCCGTCGAGTTCCGGTTGGAGCTGCTGAAGAACAAGCCGCGCCATGCCGCCGTGCTGAAGCTGCTGACGGAGAAGGCGAACTGGGGCCCGAAGGCCGGGCCCGGCAAGGGGCGCGGCGTGGCGCTGCATGAGAGCTTCAACACCGTGGTCGGCAGCGTGATCGACATTTCGGTGGTGGACGGCAAGATCAAGGTCGACCGCGTCATCTGCGCCGTCGATTGCGGCATCGCCATCAACCCGGACGTGATCGCGGCGCAGATCGAGGGCGGCGTCGGCTTCGGCCTCGGCGCGGCGCTGCACGACGAGATCACGCTGGACGGCGGCGTGGTCGAGCAGGCCAATTTCGACACCTATGTGCCGCTGCGCATGTCGGAAATGCCCGTGGTCGAGGTGCATATCCTGCCCTCCGCCAATGCACCGACCGGCATTGGCGAGCCGGGCGTGCCCGGGGTGGCACCGGCGCTCTCCAATGCCATCTTCGATGCCACCGGCCAGAGGCTGCGCTCGCTGCCCTTCCGGCTGGAGGACTTCAAGGCCTGAGGGGCGCGCCCTTTCGACATATGAAAAGGCCGGTCGCGAGACCGGCCTTTTTGCTGGTGCGTTAGTTTGCCGGCTTACAGACCGCCGACGCAGACATATTTCACGTCGAGATATTCCTCGATGCCGTATTTCGAGCCTTCGCGGCCGATGCCGGATTCCTTCACCCCGCCGAAAGGCGCCACTTCCGTGGTGATGACGCCGGCATTGATGCCGACCTGGCCGTAGCGCAGGTTTTCCGAGACGCGGAAGGCGCGGGCGAGGTCGCGCGTGTAGAAATAGCAGGCGAGGCCGAACTCGGTGTCGTTGGCGAGACGCACGGCCTCTTCCTCGGTCTCGAAGCGGAACACCGGGGCGACCGGGCCGAAGATTTCCTCGCGGGCGAAGTTCATCTCGGACGTCGCGTCGGCGATGACGGTGGGCTCGAAGAACTGGCCGCCCAGATCATGGCGCTTGCCGCCGGTGACGAGCTTTCCGCCCTTGGCCAGCGCGTCGGCAACGAAGCTCGCCGTCTTGGCCACAGCCTTGTCGTCAATCAGCGGGCCCTGCACCACGCCCTCCTCGAGCCCCGGCCCGACCTTGAGCTTGGCCGAGGCGGCGGCGAGCTTCTCGACGAAGGCGTCATAGATGCCGGCCTGGGCATAGAAGCGGTTGGCGCAGACGCAGGTCTGGCCGGAATTGCGGTATTTCGAGCCGATGGCACCCTCAACCGCCTTGTCGAGATCGGCGTCGTCAAAGATGAGGAAGGGCGCGTTGCCGCCCAGTTCCATCGAGACGCGCTTCACCGTGTCGGCGGCCTGCTTGATCAGCATCTTGCCGATGGGGGTCGAGCCGGTGAAGGTGATCTTGCGGACAGTGGGGTTGGAGGTCATCTCGCCGCCAATGGCCGAGGCCGAGCCGGTGAGAATGTTGACGACGCCCTTGGGATAGCCCGCCTGCTCGCACAGCACGCCCCAGGCGAGGCCGGAATAGGGGGTCTGCGTCGCCGGCTTCATTACCGAGGTGCAGCCGGTGGCGAGCGCCGGGCCGATCTTGCGGGCCGCCATGGAGGAGGGGAAGTTCCACGGTGTGATGGCGGCCACCACGCCCACCGCCTGCTTGGTGACGAGAATGCGCCGCTCGCCCCAGGGCGAGGGAATGACATCGCCATAGACCCGCCGGGCTTCTTCCGAGAACCACAGCACATAGGCGGCGCTGGCGCCGACCTCGCCCATCGATTCCGCCAGCGGCTTGCCCTGCTCGATGGTGAGGAGTTCCGCCAGCGCCCGCTGATTGTCCATGATGGCGGCGTGCAGGCGCCGCAGCAGCTTGGCGCGCTCATCCGCCGTGGTGCGCGAGAAGGTCTCGAACGCCTTCTCGGCGGCGGCGATGGCGCGGCGCGTCTCGTCGGTGCCGGCATTCGGCACGGTGCCGATCACCTCGCCGGTGGCGGGGTTGGTGACGTCAATCGTGCCGCCGCCATCGGCGCCCACCCATTCGCCGCCAATGAGGTTCGCGTCGCGCTTGAAATCCGCCCAGTTCATGGGTTCCGTTTCTCCATCAGGGGGAGACTGATTCTCCGATCAGGCGGACGACCTGACCGGACCAGGCTCCCGGGGCGCGGCCCTCCTGGCCGGCGCCGGCCAAGGCTATGTAGCGCCCGGCCGGCATGGCGACAATCGCCGGGACGGTCACATCGGTTGTGAGGTGGCGGGCAGAGAGCGGTTCAGCCCTTTTTCTGGTCCAGCAGCGGGGCGAAGCCGCCGAAGATCATGCGCTGCCCGTCAAAGGGCATGTCGGTCATCCCCGCGAGGCGCGGATCGGCCATGAATTTCTCCATGCCGGCGTCGCGCGCTTCGCGCGAGGGCCACTCGATCCAGGAGAACACCACGGTCTCCTCCGGGGTCGCCTGCACCGCTTTGCGGAAATCGGTGACCTTGCCAGCCGGCACATTGTCGCCCCAGGCCTCGACCGTGCGCAGCGCGCCATGCTCCAGGAAGATCGGCGCCGCCTTCTCGGCCATGGCGCGGTAGGCATCCTTCTTGTCGGTCGGCACGGCGACGACGAACCCGTCGATATAGCTCATGGCTTCCTCCTCGTTCCGCCGGGGCAGGCTGGCAGTCTAGCCCCATTCCCGAGCGGAAGGGCGGTAGGCTGCGCGGGAGGGGAAACGAAAAAGCCCCGGCCGGGGCCGGGGCTTTTCCTGTCAGCGAAGCCTTGGGGTGGCTCAGTTGTTCCGGTTGCCGAACAGCTGCAGCAGCATCAGGAACATGTTGATGAAGTCGAGATAGAGCGTCAGCGCGCCCATGATCGCCTTGCGCCCGGCCACCACGTCGTCGTCACCGGCGAAGTACATCTCCTTGATGCGCTGGGTGTCGTAGGCGGTGAGGCCCGCGAACACCAGCACGCCCACCACCGAGATGATGAACTGCAGCATGGAGGAGGCGAGGAAGATGTTCACCACCATGGCGACCAGAATGCCGATCAGGCCCATGACGAGGAACGAGCCGAGGCCCGAGAGGCTGCGCGAGGTGGTGTAGCCATAGAGGCTGAGGCCACCGAACGCCGCTGCGGTGATGAAGAACACCCGGACGATGCTCTCATGCGTGTAGACCAGGAAGATGCTGGCGAGCGACACGCCGACGAGCGCGGCATAGACCCAGAAGATGGTCTGCGCCACGGGGACGCTCAGCCGGTCGACCCGGAAGCTGAGGAACAGCACGGCGGCGAGCGGCGCGAACATCACCACATAGCGCAGCGGGCTGCCGAACAGCGTGGCGCCGAACTCGGTGAGGTAGATGCCGGCGAACTGGTAGGGGGTCGCCACATCGGAGACGGCGAGCATGTAGATGCCCAGCGCCGCCGCGCCTGTGATGGCGAGGCCGAGCGTCATGTAGTTGTAGACGCGCAGCATATAGGCGCGCAGGCCCTGGTCGATGTCGGCCTGCGTCCGGGCCGCGGTCGCCCCGAAGCGCGGCACGGAGACGTTGCGGTTAAAGTCGGACATGGTCGAATCCTCTCGCGAAATCCCGTCACCCACTCCGCCACCGGCGCTCCGCCGGGCGGCGTGGATCATTGCGCTGAATATGAGGGCGCGACCTTCCTGCCGCAAGTGAAGTTTGCGACAGGAATGACGCTTCGGCAGAAGGTTCTGCCGCAGCGTGCGTTGAGTGAGAGGGGTTGGCGGCGCCGGTATCGGTGCCCCGGCGCCTCCCGGGATCAGCGCGCCGGCGCCTCCCGGGATCAGCGCCCCGGCGCCTCACAGATTGCGCAGGATGCGCGCCGGCTTCTGCCCCAGGGCCCGCCAGGTGCCGATCAGGCCGAAGCCGACCGTGAGCACCAGCGCCACCGCCACCGCGCCGAGCGCCGCGCCGGCGGACCAGGCGAAGCCGAGCTTCATCACATAGACCACCACCACATAGGCCGCCGCCGTGCCGGCGCCGACCGCGACCACCGCCGTGACGAGGCCGAGCGCGGCATATTCCAGCGCATAGGCCGCCACCAGCCGCGCCCGCGTGGCGCCGAGCGTCTTCAGGATCACCGCGTCATAGACCCGGTGATGCTGGCCTGCCGCCAGCGCTCCGGCGAGCACCAGCACACTGGAGAGCAGGGTGACGAGGCTGGCGCCGCGTATGGCGATGAGCAGATTGCCGACGATCTCGCCGATCTGGGTCAGCGCCTCCTTCACCCGCACGGCGGTGACGGCGGGGAAATCCGCCGCCACGGCGCGGCCGAGGCTGCGCTCGGTGGCGACATCGCCGCCTTCCGGAAGGATCAGCGTCGCCAGCGAGGTGTGCGGCGCGCCGGCGAAGGTGTTGGGCGAATAGACCATGACGAAATTGATCGCGAGCCGCTCCCACTCCACGTCGCGCAGATTGGCGATGGTGGCGGTGATGGAGCGACCGAGCACGTTCACCGTCACCTCGTCGCCGATCTTGAGGCCGAAGGCGTCGGCGATCTCGCGCTCGAAAGACACCAGCGGCGGGCCGGCATAGTCGGCCGGCCACCATTCCCCGCTGGCGAGGATGGAGCCCTCGGGCAGGTCCTGCGCATAGGTGATGCCGCGATCGGAGGAGAGCACCCAGGCGAATTCCGCCGGCGGATCGAGGCTCTCCGCCGGGCGACCGCCCAGTGTGAGGATGCGCCCGCGCAGCATCGGCACCACTTCCACCTCGCCCTCCGGCGCCTTCTCGCGCAGGAAGCGGGTGAACGCCTCGGTTTCGGTGTTCTGGATGTCGAGGAAGAAGAAGCTCGGCGCCTCGGTCGGCAGGCGCGAGGTGAGTTCGCGCGTCAGGCTGCGGTCGATCAGCGCCAACGTCACCAGCAGCGTCAGGCCGAGGCCGAGCGACAGCACGATGGTGGGAGTGAGCGCCGCCGGCCGGTGGATATTGGCCAGCGCGAGGCGCAGCGCGGTGGAGCGCGGGCGCGGCAGCCGGCGCGCCACCGCCATGATGCCGACGGCGACGAGGCGCAGCGTCACCAGCACGCTCGCCGCCGCCGCGAGATAGATCATCGCGATGTGTCGCTGTTCGGAGGCGTAGACGGCGAGACCCGCCAAAGCGGCCACCGCCAGGGCGGTGAGGACGACATAGACGAGGCGCGGGCGGTGCCGGGCGCCTTCCACATGCTCGCGGAACAGCGCCGACACCGGCACGTCATGGGCAAGGCCGAGCGGCCACAGCGCGAAGGCCAGCGCGATCAGCGCACCATAGGCCAGCGCCAGCAGGATCGCGCCGGGCTGCAGGCTGGGCTCGATGGCGACGGGAAGCAGATGGCCGAAGGCGGCATCGGCGAGGAAGGGCAGGGCGGAACCGACCGTGATGCCGATGGCGATGCCGATCAGCGCGATCAGCCCGACCTCAGCGAGATAGATGCCGAACACCGTCACCCCCGGCGCGCCGAGGCTCTTGAAGGTGGCGATGACGCCGCGCTTGGCGTCGAGATGGCTCTTCACCGCATTGGCGACGCCGACGCCGCCGACCAGCAAAGCGGTGAGGCCGACGAGGGTGAGATATTCGGTAAAGCGGCGGACGTTGTTTTCCAGCCGCGGGGCGGCGGCGTCGCGGGTGCGGGCCTCGAAGCCGGCCTCCGGCGCGCCTTTCTGCACCTCCTCGACGAAGGCGGCGAGTTCGCCCGGGCGGTCCATCTTCACCCGGTAGTGCCAGCGCACGAGGCTGCCGGGCTGCAGCAGGTCGCTTGCCCGTAGCGCCTCGACCGACACCATGAGGCGCGGGCCGAAGCCAATGCCTGTCGAGAGCAGGTCCGGCTCGCGATCGAGGGTGCCCTTGAGGATGAGCGTCGCCGCGCCGAGCTCGAAGCGATCGCCGGTCTTCAGCTGCAGCCGGTCGGCGAGGGAAGGATCGACCAGCGCGCCATAGGCGTCGCCCGTGCGGGCGAGGGCCTCGGCCAGCGGCTGCGGCGGGGTGATGCCGAGCGTGCCGACCATGGGGTAGACGCCGTCCACCGCCTTCACTTCCGCCAGCGTGGCGTCGAGCGCCTCGCCGCTGCCAGCCCGGGCCATGGCCCGCAGCGTGGCGATGGTGGAGACCCGCCCGCCCGCCTCGATCAGCCGGTATTCTTCCGGGCTGGCCTCGCGCTGGACCAGGGTGAAGGCGGCATCGCCGCCGAGCAGCGTGGTGCCCTCGCGCGCCAGCCCATCGGTCAGGGCGCGCGAGAAGGCGCCGACGCCGGCGATGGCGGCGACACCGAGCGCGAGGCAGGCGAGGAAGACGGCGAAGCCGCGCAGGCCGCCGCGCAGTTCGCGCAGGGCGAAGCGCAGCGGCAGGGTGCGGCGGCTGGGCGCGCGCAGCGGGGCGGCCCGGCCGGCATCCGCCGCCGAGGTGGAAACCTGATCCGTGCTCATGCGCGGCTCTCTTCGCCGGCCCCGGCCAGCGCGTCCGCCGTCTCGACCGCGCCCGAGCGCAGCCGCACCGTGCGGTCGCAGCGGGCGGCGAGCGTCGCGTCATGGGTGACGATGACCAGCGTGGCACCGCGCCGCGCCTGCGCCTCGAACAGCAGGTCCATGATCTGCTTGCCGGTCGCCTCGTCGAGATTGCCGGTCGGCTCGTCGGCGACGAGGATGCGCGGCTCCGGCGCCAAAGCGCGGGCCACCGCCACGCGCTGCTGCTCGCCGCCGGAGAGCTGCGAGGGATAATGGTCGAGCCGGTGGCCGAGGCCGACGGCGGTCAGTTCGGCGGCGGCGCGGGCGAAGGCGTCCGCCCGGCCGGCAAGTTCCAGCGGCACGGCGACATTCTCCACCGCCGTCATGGTGGGGATGAGGTGGAAGGCCTGGAACACGATGCCGACATGGCGGCCGCGAAAGCGGGCGAGAGAATCCTCGTCGAGGCCGGTGAGCTGCTGCCCCGCCACCTCGACCCGGCCGGCATCGGCGCGCTCCAGCCCGGCCAGCACCATCAGCAGGCTCGACTTGCCCGAGCCGGAAGGCCCGACCAAGCCGACGGCCTCGCCCTGTTGAATCGCGAGCGAGATGCCCTTGAGAATGTGGACGCGCGCCGCGCCGCTGCCGAGGGAGAGATCCACCCCGTCGAGGCGGATGGCGGTGGCGGTGGTCGTGTCAGAAGGCATGGGGCTCTTTTCGCGTCTGTTCGGGCCGGTGAAGGCCTCGTCCTCTGGAGGCCGACATCTCCCGCACCATATGTTGCGCTGCACCGTTTCCGAAAGGGTAGGCCCTTGTCACGATTGCTCCATCGGCTCTTTGCTCTCTGCGGCCTTGTCCTTGTTGGCGGGGCGGGCCTCGCCACGCCTGTTCTGGCCGAACCGCTGCGGATCGTGGCGTTTGGCGACAGCCTCACCGCCGGCTATGGCCTGCCGGCCAGCCAGGCCTTCCCGGTACGGCTGCAGGCGGCGCTCAGGGCCAAGGGACACGAGGTTGTGATCGAGAATGCCGGCGTCTCCGGCGACACCACCAGCGCAGGTCTCGCCCGGCTCGACTGGTCGATCCCCGAAGGCACGGACGGGGTGATCCTGGAACTCGGCGCCAATGACGCGCTGCGTGGGCTCGATCCGGCCATCCCTGAGAAATCGCTCGATGCCATTCTGGCGCGGCTGAAGGCGAGCGGCATTCCGGTGCTGCTGGCCGGCATGCAGGCGCCGCCCAATCTCGGCGCCGCCTATCAGAAGCGCTTCGATGGCCTCTATGCGCGGCTGGCGCAGAAATACGACGTGCCGCTCTACCCGTTCTTTCTCGATGGGGTGGCGGGCAATACGGCGGTGAACCAGCCCGACGGCATTCATCCCACCGCTGCGGGCGTCGACATCATCGTCGAGCGCATGCTGCCGGCGGTGGAGGCGTTCCTTGCCACGCTGAAGGCGGGAGTGCCGGCGGCGGGCGCCGGCGGGGCCTCGGGCGGGCCCAATCCCGGCTGACACCACCCCCGCCACGCGCGCGGGTAATGGCAAAATTGTGACGACGTGTGGCCGGGCGGTCCTCGACGCATGGGGATGGCTGCGCTATCGCTCGCCCTCGGGGCCGTGTCGTGCCGAAGTCTGCCTGTGCGGGGGCACATGAAATACCGAAGCGAGATCGATGGCTTGCGGGCCGTCGCCGTCGTTCCTGTGATCCTGTTCCATGCCGGCTTCGGGGCGTTTTCCGGCGGTTATGTCGGCGTCGACGTCTTCTTCGTCATCAGCGGCTACCTGATCACCATCATCCTGCTCACCGAGATCGAGAGCGGCGCCTTCTCCATCGCCCGGTTCTACGAGCGGCGGGCCCGGCGCATCGTGCCGGCGCTGACCGTGGTGATGCTGGCGTGCCTGCCCTTCGCCTGGCTATGGATGATCCCCGACCAGCTGCGCGAGTTCGGCGCCAGCCTCATGGCGGTGGTGTTCTTCGTCTCCAACTTCCTGTTCTGGAGCGAGGAAGGCAGCTATTTCGCCGCCGCTGCCGAACTGAAGCCGCTGCTGCACACCTGGAGCCTGGCGGTCGAGGAACAGTATTACCTGTTCGCGCCGCTGAGCCTGGCGCTGCTCTGGCGCTTCGGCCGGCGCACCCTGTTCTGGCTGGTGGTGGCGTCGGCGGTGCTCGGCCTTCTCGCCACCGAGTGGGGCTGGCGTTATGCGCCGCGGGCGAACTTCTACCTGCCGCAGTTCCGCATCTGGGAACTTCTCGCCGGCTCGATCTGCGGCTTCATCGCCACCAGACACCCGCCAGGCGCCAAAAATCTGCCGCGCGCCAGCAATGGTCTGAGCGCGCTCGGGCTGGGGATGATCCTGTTCGCGATCTTCGCGTTCGACGAGAACACGCCGTTCCCGAGCCTCTATGCGCTGGTGCCGGTGGGCGGGGCGGCGCTGGTGGTGCTGTTCGCCCATAAGGGCACATGGGTGGCCCGCCTGCTCTCGGCGCGGGCGCTGGTCGGCATCGGGCTCATCAGCTACAGCGCCTATCTCTGGCACCAGCCGCTGTTCGCCTTTGCCCGCATCCGCTCGCTGGTAGAGCCGGCGCCGACACTGATGATGGGCCTCGCGCTGCTGTCGATGGTGCTGGCCTATGTCAGCTGGCGCTTTGTCGAGCAGCCCTTCCGCCGGCGGCCACTGCCGCTGCTGGCCTCGCGCCGCGCGCTGTTCGCGCTGTGCGCGGGGGTGGGCGCGGGTTTTGTCGGCTTCGGCCTTTATGCCTACCTCTCCGCCGGCGTTCCGAGCCGGCTCGCCGGCGTCGAGCCCGGCAGCTACGCCGAAAGGCTGCTCGCCTCGACGCGCGGGGCAGGGCTACGTGTCGATTGCACGCCGGTGCCGCCGGGCGAGAACCGCGCGCCCCTGTGCGCGGTCTTCACCCCGGAGAACCCGAAGCTGCGCATCCTGATCATCGGCGACAGCCATGCCGGCTCGCTCCTGCGGGCCTTTGCCGGCGTCGGGCGTGACAATGCGGTGTACCAGATGGCGCTCGCCAGCTGCCCGCCGATCAACCGCACCTCGCTGCACCGGGCGATTTTCGATATCGGGGTGTGCGAGCAGGCCACCCGCGACCAGGTGCAGGCGGTGCGCGAGGGGCAGTTCGACGTGGTGGTGCTGGCCGCCCGGTGGTCGGTCTATGCCGGCCGCGAGGGCCGCCGCTCCTTCGCGCTGGGGCCGGAGGGCGACCCGTATTTCCCCTCCCTCGCCACCTCTCGCGCCACCTTCTCCAGCCATCTCGCGGCGACGGTGAAGGAGTATCGCGATCTCGGTGTCGCCGTGGTGCTGATCGACCAGGTGCCCGAGCACCGCGTGCTGCCGCGCAAGGTGATCGAGCAGGCGATCCTGCTCGATCTGGACCAGGGACAGGGCGAGGCGCAGTTCGAGCAGGCGGTCAGGGAGAGCTCCGTCACCGTCGAGGAGGACGGCCGGCTGCAGGCGTTCACCGAGGCGGAGCTGGACAAGCTGCGGGGCGAGAAGGTGTGGGTGCTGTCGTTCGATGAGCTGTTCGCGCGCGACGGGCGCTATCTCTGGGGCGACCGCGACGGCACCTTTTATCTCGATGGCGACCACCTCTCCGCCCATGGCGCGGCGCTGCTGGCGCCGGCGATGACGGCGGCCTTCGAGGAGATCGCGGACGAAGTGCGGGCGGGCCGGCCGCAGGGCGCCGCCCCGCCCTGACGGGGGCTGCTGCCGGCCGCCGACGGGCGGGCGGCTTGCCGGGCGGCGCGTGGCTACCTATCTTGCCCGCATCTCCCGCCCCTTTTTTCCGAAAAGCGACCGACATGAAGTATCGCCCGCTGGGCCGCACCGGCCTTGAGGTGTCCACGATCTGTCTCGGCACCATGACCTATGGCCAGCAGAACACCGAAGCCGAAGGCCACGCGCAGATGGACGCCGCGCTCGAGCGCGGCATCAACTTCTTCGACACCGCCGAACTCTATTCCATCCCGCCCAAGCCCGAGACGCAGGGTTCGACCGAGCGCATCATCGGCAGCTGGTTCAAGGCGCGCGGCACCCGCGACAAGGTGATCCTCGCCACCAAGGTGTGCGGCCTCTCGCAGATGACCTGGTTCCGCGACGACGGCGCCCCGGCGCGCCCGACGCGCGGGCAGATCCGCGAGGCGGTGGAGAAGAGCCTTGTCAGGCTTCAGACCGACTATATCGACCTCTACCAGCTGCACTGGCCGGGCCGTCCGGTGGCGCTGTTCGGCGCGAACCCGACCCGGTGGGAGAGCGCACCGGGCGAGGAAACGCCGATCGCCGAGACGCTCGATGCCTTCGGCGAACTGGTGAAGGAAGGCAAGATCCGCCATGTCGGCCTCTCCAATGAGAGCGCCTGGGGCACGATGACGTTCCTCCATGAGGCGGAGCGCCGTGGCGGCCCGCGCGTGGCCTCGGTGCAGAACGCCTATAATTTGCTGAACCGCACCTATGAGACGGCGCTGGCCGAGGTGAGCCTGCGCGAGAATGTGGGTCTTCTCGCCTATTCCGCCCTGGGCCAGGGCTATCTCACCGGCAAGTACCAGAAGGGTGCGTTGCCCGAGGGCTCGCGCACGGCCCTGTTCCAGCGGGCGTCCCGCTACCAGGTGCCGGGGGCGGAAGAGGCGATCGAGGACTACCTCACGATCGCCCGCGAGGCCGGGCTCGACCCGTCGCAGATGGCCATCGCCTTCTGCCTCACGCGCGACTTCATGACCTCGGTCATCATCGGCGCGACGACGATGGAACAGCTCGCCATGGACATCGGCGCGGTGGACGTGACGCTGTCGCCGGAGGTGCTGGCGCGCATCGACGCCGTGCACCAGCTTCGCGGCAATCCCTGCCCTTGAGAGGCGCCGGGCGGCGGGCCGAAAGCGCGCCGCCCTCCCTCAGCCTTCGCCCTTGCTCTCGGGCGGGGCGTGGCGGGTCATCAGCGGCACCTGCGCCATGGCGAAAACGAGCGTCAGCGGGAGATAGCCGAAGGTCTTGAACGCCACCCAGGTGTCGGTCGAGACGTTGCGCCAGACGATCTCGTTCAGCACCGCCATCACCAGGAAGAACACGCCCCAGCGAATGGTGAGCTCGCGCCAGCCCTGGTCGGTCAGCACGAAGACGTCGCCCAGCACATAGGGCAGCAGCGGCTTGCGCAGCCACAGGCCGGCGAGCAGGGCGCCGCCGAACAGCGCATTGACCAGGGTCGGCTTCATCTTGATGAAATGGTCGTCCTGCAGCACCAGGGTCAGCGTGCCGAACACCAGCACCACGCCGGCCGAGACCAGCGGCATGACTGCGATCTTGCGGGCGATGATCCACATGACCGCCAGCGCGGCGAAGGTGGCGACCATGAAGGCGCCGGTGGCGAGATAGATGCCGCCGCGCCCGTTGGCGACGAAGAACACGACCAGCGGGCCCAGCTCCAGCGCGAATTTGAGCAGCGGGTGCATGGTGCGCAGGCGCGCGGCGGACGGCGCATCGGACGGTGAATCGCTCATGGTCAGTTCTCCAGTCCGACGATGGCGCGGGCGAAATCGCGCGCCGCGAAGGGTTGCAGGTCATCAATGCCTTCGCCGACGCCGATAAGATGAATGGGAAGGCCATGCTTGGCGGCGAGGGCGACCAGGATGCCGCCACGCGCGGTGCCGTCCAGCTTGGTCATGACGAGGCCGGTGACGCCGGCCACCCGCTTGAACGCCTCCACCTGCTGAAGGGCGTTCTGGCCAACGGTGGCGTCCAGCGTCAGCACCACGGCGTGCGGGGCGGTGGGGTCCTGCTTCTTGATGACGCGGACGATCTTCTCCAGCTCCGCCATCAGCTCGACGCGGTTCTGCAGCCGGCCGGCGGTGTCGATGATGAGCACGTCGGCGCCCTCGGCGCGGGCCTGCTGCAGCCCGTCAAAGGCAACGCCGGCGGCGTCGGCGCCGGGCGCGCGGGAGACGACGGTGGCGCCGGTGCGATCGGCCCAGACCTTCAGCTGCTCGATGGCGGCGGCGCGGAACGTGTCGCCGGCGGCGAGCACGACCTTTTTGCCCTGCGCCTTCAGCGTGGCGGCGAGCTTGCCGATGGTGGTGGTCTTGCCAGAGCCGTTGACGCCGACCATCAGCAGGATGAACGGCTTGATCTCGCTGGCGAAAACCAGCGGCACGGCGACCGGGTCCAGCACGGTCTCGATCTCGGCGGCGACGAGGGCGCGCACCTCCTCCGGCTCGATGGTCTTGTCGTAGCGCCCCTTGCCGACGGCGGCGGCGATGCGGGCGGCGGTGTCCACGCCGAGATCGGCACGGATCAGCACGTCCTCCAGATCCTCCAGCGTGTCGGCGTCGAGCTTGCGCTTGGTGAACAGGTCGGTGATGCCGGTGGACAGGCCGGTGGCGGTGCGGGTGAGGCCCTGCGTCAGGCGTTTCCAGAAGCCGGGGCGGGTGGTGGTGTCGTCGTTCATGTCGTTCATGCCGCGATCAGCCGAACGCCGTCATGGCCGGCGATGCGGATATGGGTGAGCGTGCCGGGCGCCAGCGGAGTGGGCAGGCGCACCGGGGTGAAACTCTTGGTGCGGGCCAGGCCGCCGCGCTCGGCCAAGACCTCGCGCCGCCCGCCGATTTCCCCGGCGAGATGGCGCAGCAGGGCGTGAGCGCCCTTCTCGCGCAGCCGCCGCGCCCGCTCGCGGGCAAGTTCCGGGGGAAGCTGCGGCATGCGGGCGGCCGGTGTGCCGGGGCGGGGCGAGAAGGGGAAGACGTGCAGATGCGTCAGCCCGCAGGCATCGACGAGGTCGAGCGAGGCGCGGAACGCCGTCTCGGTCTCGGTGGGGAAGCCGGCGATGAGATCGGCGCCGAACACCATGTCCGGCCGCGCCCGCCGCAGCGCCGTGCAGAGGGCGATGGCGTCGGCCCGCGCATGGCGGCGCTTCATGCGCTTGAGGATGAGGTCGTCGCCGGCCTGCAGCGAGAGGTGCAGATGCGGCATCAGCCGCTCTTCCTCGGCCAGCGCCCGCATCAACTCGGCGTCGATCTCTATCGAATCGACCGATGAGAGCCGCAGCCGCGGCAATTCCGGCACATGGCGCAGCAGGGCGCGCACCAGCGTGCCGAGCCTGGGCGCGCCCGGAAGGTCGGCGCCATAGGAGGTGAGGTCGACCCCGGTGAGCACAATTTCGCGGGCGCCTTCCGCCACCAGCTCGCGCACCCGCGCCACCACGGCGCCCATCGGCACCGAGCGGGAATTTCCCCTTCCATAGGGGATGATGCAGAAGGTGCAGCGGTGGTCGCAGCCATCCTGCACCTGCACGAAGGCGCGGGTGTGCCCCTCTATGGTGTCGGCGGGCCCGTCGAGGAGGTGGGAGGCGGTCTCGCGCACGGTCATGATGTCGCCGACCACGACCTTCGCCGCGTCGCCGAGGCCGAAATCGAGCGCGGCGCGGGTGGCCTGCCATGTCGCCGGGGCGGTTTTCTCGGCATTGCCGAGCACGCGATCGACCTCGTCCATCGCGGCAAACCGCTCGGGCTCGGTCTGGGCGGCGCAGCCGGTCACAACGATACGGCGGGCGGGAGATTCACGCTTCAGCCGGCGAATGGCCTGGCGGGCCTGCTTCACCGCCTCGGCGGTGACGGCGCAGGTGTTGACGATGACCACGTTCTCCAGCCCCGCCGCACCCGCCATGGCCTTCGCCGTGGCGGAATCGAGCGCGTTCAACCGACAGCCGAAGGTGACGACCTCGACCGGGGAGGCGGGAGCACGGGAGGCGAGAGTCATGGTCACTCGGCGCCGGCGTCGCGTCGGGCGATGCTGAGTTCCGCTTCGCCGAGCATGGCGGCGGTGAGCCGGCCGTCGAACTCGATTTCGGCCGGGCCGGTCATCAGGATGTGGTCGTCGCTTTCACGCCAGTCGATGACGAGATCGCCGCCTGGCAGCGTGACGGTGACGCGCCGCCCGGTGAGGCCGAGGCGCGCGGCACAGACGGCGGCGGCGCAGGCGCCGGTGCCGCAGGCGCGGGTGAGGCCGACGCCGCGCTCCCACACCCTGAGGATGATGTGCTCGGGCGAGACGATCTGCGCGGCGGAGATGTTGGCGCGCTCGGGAAAGATCGGGTGGTGTTCCAGCTCCGGCCCGAGGCGGGCGAGGTCGATGGCCTCGACATCATCGACCCAGAAGATGGCGTGCGGGTTGCCGACATTCACCACGGCGGGCGCGCGCAGCACCGGAGCTTCCGCCGGGCCGGCCTGCAATTCGATGGCGCGGGTGTCGGCGACCGGGCCGGCGAGCGGAATGTCGTGCCAGCCGAAGCGCGGCACGCCCATGTCCACCGTGATGCCCTCGGGCCCTATGGAGCAGGCGAGCGGGCCGGCGACGCTCTCGAACAGCAGATGGTCGGCGCCGGTGCGGCCGGATTCATAGAGCGCGATGCAGCGCGTGCCATTGCCGCAGGCGCCGGATTCCGAGCCGTCGGCATTGATGATGCGGACAAAGGCGTGGGTGCCCTCGCTCTGCGGCGGGTACAGCGCCATGATCTGGTCGAAGGGCAGCACGCCGTCGCGGGCGAGGGCGCGCGCCTCTTCCGGCGGCACCATGAGCGGTGCCTCGCGCAGATCCAGCACGACGATCTCGTTGCCGAGGCCGTTCATCTTCACGAAAGGGCGGTTTTCCAGCGCGGCCATTGACCCGGTTTCACAGCGTGCGGCGGCAGGGCCACCGAATGTGAGGGAAGAGGGTGCGGTCCTTATATGGCGAAGCGCGGAGGATTGGCCAGACCTATCGGCCGCACCGGCGGGCCTGCGGCGCACCTGCCGCGCAGCTGCCGGGAGACGTGTCGCGGGCGGGCGACAGGCGCGCGCAAACACCTCAGCGTGTTCCACGCGGCGTCGCGGGCGGCGGGCGGGAGTGCTAGAAGTCTCGGCCCACGCCCTTTCCGGTGAACCGACGATGATGGTGATTTCGTCCTGCCGCGCGCTGCCGCGCCGGCTCCTTCTCCTGCTGGCGCTACTGGCCGTGCTGGCACTGCCCGCGCCGCTGCGGGCGCAGGGCGAGGCCACCCCGGCCGCGCCCGGCGTGGCGGCGCCCGAGACCGCGCCGGATCCGGCGCCGCTCGATGAGGACGACATGATCGCGCCGCCCATGGTGGACCCGCGTTCGGTGGAGACGCAGAACGTCGCCCCCGCGCCCGATCCGCTGACCCGGCCCGATGGCTTTGGCGACCCAGCGGGGATGCAGCCGGTGCCGGTGCTGATGAAAAAAGCGCATGCCAAGTGGGACGACGCCTTCACGACCATCGTCGCCACGCTGAAGCAGATCGACGCCGAGATGGCCCGGCTGAAGCTCAAGGCCAATGGGGCGTCCTTCATCATCTACACCTCGACCGACGATCTCGGCTTCGACTTCGAGGCGGCGGTGCCGTTCGAGGGGGCGACCGCCGAGAAGCCGAAGGACGGCATGGAATTCTCCGCCTCGCCGGCGGGCAAGGCGCTGCGCTTCACCCATCGCGGCCCCTATGACGCGATGGACCCGACCTATGAGCAGATCGCCAATCTGCTCGACGCCAAGGACCTGGAGGCGCAGGACGTCTATGTCGAGGAATACCGCTCCGACCCGCGCAGCACGCCGGAGGACGAGCTCGTGATCGACATCTGGGTGCCGCTGAAGTGATTTAACGAGCCGGGATGACGGCGGCCGCAGCCCTATATTCGCCTCGCTCGCCGCTCTGTGCTATGAGGCGCGCAAACGGACATCATCGATAGCGACATGAACCTGATCGATACCACTGCGGCTCCTGCCGCCGGGGCGCGCGCGCCCGTAGAGATCGCCGCCCCGCTCGCGGCGCGGCGGGCGGACGCGAAGCGCTCCCTTGCCGGGCTCGACCGCGCCGGGCTGGCCGCCGCGCTGGCTGAGATCGGCGTTTCCGAGCGCGAGCAGCGCATGCGCGTCGCCCAGCTCTGGCACTGGATCTATCTGCGCGGGGCGCTGTCCTTCGACGAGATGACCAATGTCGGCAAGGGCCTGCGCGAAAAGCTCGGTGCCGCCTTCACGCTCGACCGCCCCGAGGTGGTGGTGGAGCAGGTGTCGAATGACGGCACCCGCAAATGGCTGCTGCGCCTGCCGCCCGATATTGACGGCGACAAGCCGCACGATGTCGAGATGGTCTATATCCCCGAGAGCGACCGCGGCACGCTGTGCGTCTCTTCCCAGGTCGGTTGCACGCTGAACTGCTCGTTCTGCCACACCGGCACCCAGCGCCTGGTGCGCAACCTCACGGCGGCCGAGATCGTGCTGCAGGTGATGGTGGCGCGCGACCGGCTCGGCGACTATCCCGGCCGCGACCGTGCTGTCGGCCCCGGCCTGCCCACCGAGGGCGACCGGCTGGTGACCAACATCGTGTTCATGGGCATGGGCGAGCCGCTCTATGCCTATGACTCGGTGGCGAAGTCCATCGAGGTGCTGGCCGATGGCGAAGGCCTCGGCATCGGCAAGAGGCGCATCACCGTCTCCACCTCGGGCGTGGTGCCGGAGATCGAGAAGCTCGGCCGCGAGGTCGGGCCGATGCTCGCCATCTCGCTGCATGCGGTGCGCGACGAACTGCGCGACGAACTGGTGCCGATCAACAAGAAATACCCGCTGAAAGTGCTGCTGGAGGCCTGCCGCACCTACCCGCCGGCCTCCAACGCCAAGCGCATCACCTTCGAATACGTCATGCTCAAGGGGGTGAATGACAGCCCCGCCGACGCCAAGGCGCTGGTGAAGCTGCTGGCCGGCATTCCCGCCAAGATCAACCTGATCCCGTTCAATCCCTGGCCGGGCACGAAATATGAGTGCTCGGACTGGGAGACGATCGAGCAGTTCTCCGACATCGTGTTTCGCGCCGGCTATTCCAGCCCGGTGCGCACGCCGCGCGGGCGCGACATCCTCGCCGCCTGCGGCCAGCTGAAGAGCGAGACGGAAAAGCTCTCCGCCCGCGAGCGGCTGGCACTGCGGGCGATGGCGGCGGCGGCGGAATAGGCGGGGACGATGGACAATCTGCTGCGCCTGCTGCTGCGCTTCATCATCGTGCCGCTCGGCATGATCTGCGGCTTCATCGCCTCCTTCCTGGTGATCCTGTTCGGCTATTGGCGGGTCGGCGACCTTCTCGCCGGCAATGTCGATGTCGAGGCGATCGCGCTCTATGACGCGTTGGCGGCGGCGAGCTACCTGTTGATGATGGTGGTGCTGGCGATGTGGGCGGTGGCGCTGATCGGCATCCTGTTCGCCGAAGCCTTCGCCGTGCGCTCCTGGATGTTCCATGTGGCGAACGGAGCGGTATCGGCCTGGCTCGCCGCCTCGGTCTTCGCGCCTTATGCGCAGGTGCCGGTGCCCTTCGACGGCGATCTCTACGTGATCGCGGCCGGCTTTGCCGGCGGGCTCGCCTATTGGCTGGTGGCCGGGTGGAATGCCGGCTTCTGGAAGCCGCTGCGGGCCGAGATGGTGGCGCGGCCGCTGCCGCCCGCCCAGCCGGCGCCGCCCCCGGCCCCCTAGCCATCGTGCAGAGCTTGCACCGGCGCGCGCCATGCCTATAGTCCGCGCGCCCTTTCGGGCTCGGCCTCTTTCCTGCGCAACATGACTTTTTCGGAATCTGACATGGCGAACGATGTGAAGAAGGTGGTGCTCGCCTATTCCGGCGGTCTCGACACCTCGGTGATCCTCAAATGGCTGCAGACTACCTATGGCTGCGAGGTGGTGACCTTCACCGCCGATCTCGGCCAGGGCGAGGAGCTGGAGCCGGCGCGCAAGAAGGCCGAGCTGCTCGGCATCAAGCCGGAAAACATCTTCATCGAGGATGTGCGCGAGGAGTTCGTTTCCGAATACGTCTTCCCGATGTTCCGGGCGAATGCGCTGTATGAAGGGCTGTACCTGCTCGGCACCTCCATCGCCCGGCCGCTGATCTCGAAGAAGCAGATCGAGATCGCCCGCAAGGTCGGCGCCGACGCCGTGGCCCATGGCGCCACCGGCAAGGGCAACGACCAGGTGCGCTTCGAACTCGCCTATTACGCGCTGGAGCCGGAGATCAAGGTGATCGCGCCCTGGCGCGAATGGGACCTGACCTCGCGCACCCGCCTGCTGGAATTCGCCGAGACCCACCAGATTCCGATCGCCAAGGACAAGCGCGGCGAGGCGCCGTTCTCGGTCGATGCCAACCTGCTGCACTCCTCCTCGGAAGGAAAAGTGCTGGAAGACCCGGCCGATGAAGCGCCGGAATATGTCTACCAGCGCACCATCTCGCCCGAAGCGGCGCCCGACAAGGCGACCTACATCACGGTGGGCTTCGAAAAGGGCGACGCCGTCTCCATCGACGGGGAAAAGCTCTCGCCCGCCACGCTGCTGACCCGCCTGAACGAACTCGGCAAGGCCAATGGCATCGGCCGGCTCGACCTCGTCGAGAACCGCTTTGTCGGCATGAAGTCGCGCGGCGTCTACGAGACGCCCGGCGGCACGATCCTGCTGCAGGCGCATCGCGGCATTGAGAGCATCACGCTCGACCGTGGCGCGGCGCATCTGAAGGACGACATCATGCCCCGCTATGCGGAGCTGATCTATTACGGCTTCTGGTTCTCGCCCGAGCGCGAGATGCTGCAGGCGCTGATCGACAAGAGCCAGGAATTCGTCAGCGGCGAGGTCCGGCTCAAGCTCTACAAGGGCAATGTCGAGGTGGTCGGCCGCTCCTCGCCCTATTCGCTCTACAATCAGGACCTCGTGACCTTCGAGGAAGGCGCGGTGGCCTATGACCACCGCGACGCCGCCGGCTTCATCAAGCTGAACGCGCTGCGCCTGCGCACCCTGGCCAATCGCGACCGCAAGGTCCGGGGCTGAGACAACAGACGGGCGGGAGGGTTTGCGCGCGCTTGACCCGCAAGCTCTGCCCGCCTCCCTGTGCAACCTTCCTCATCCCCGGGCTTGACCCGGGGATCCAGACCTTCCAGTGCGCCCCCCCCCTCATGCCCGGGTCAAGCCCGGGCATGAGGGGGTGCGAGTTTCCCCAGCACACCGCTTTTCCTCAGATCGCCTGGCCGCCTGACACCTCGATGCGCTGGGCGTTGATCCAGCGATTGTCCGGCGCGAGCAGGCTGGCCACCATCGGGCCGATATCATCCGGCACGCCGACGCGGCCCAGCGCGGTGATGCCGGCAAGGTGCTTGTTGATCTCGGGATTGTCGCGCACCGCACCACCGCCGAAATCGGTCTCGATCGCCCCCGGCGCCACCGTGTTGACGGCGATGCCGCGCGCGCCGAATTCCTTGGCCATGTAGTGGGTGAGCACTTCCACCGCGCCCTTCATCGCCGCATAGGCGGCGTAGCCGGGATAGGCGAAGCGGGTGAGGCCGGAGGAGAAATTGACGATGCGCCCGCCGTCAGTGATCAGCGGCAGCAGCGCCTGGGTGAGGAAGAACACGCCCTTCAGATGCACGTCGACCAGCCGGTCGAACTGCGCCTCGGTGGTCTCGGCAATCGAGGCATAGTCGCCATGGCCGGCATTGTTGACGAGATGGTCGAAGCTCTCGCGGCCCCAGACCTCGGAAAGCACGGCGCGCAGGCGCTCGGCGAAGGCGGGGAAATCGGTGACCTTGCCCGTGTCCAGCTGCAGCGCCACCGCCTTGCGGCCCAGCGCCTCAATTTCGGCCACCACCGCCTGCGCGTCCTCCGCGCGGCTGTGATAGGTGAGCACAACATCGCCGCCGCGACGGGCGACGCTGAGGGCGGTGTTGCGGCCAAGGCCACGGCTGCCGCCGGTGATGAGGGTGATGGTGGTCATCGCAGGTCTCCTGTCAGTGGGGTGAGCCAGATATGACGTGCGACGCCGGCCTGCGCTTGCCGGATGGGCGCGAGTTCTTGCCTGATCCTCCGAAGGTGCTTTCCTTCCCAGGTGAGCGGGGTAGGATGCCGGCATGACAACACTGCTCGACATCATGGACCGGCACGGCCGGCGGCACGCCGACGCGAACGGGATCGCGGCGACCCCGATTCCGGGGCTCATGTTCTTTCGCGTCGCCACACCGTCGGGCGTCACCCACGCCATTGCCCGGCCGCTGGTCTGTCTGGTGGTGCAGGGCGCCAAGCAGGTGACGATGGGCGCGCGGGATTTTCAGCTCGGCTCCGGCGACTCGCTGCTCATTACCGCCGATGTGCCGATCGTCAGCCAGATCACAAGGGCGAGCCACGCCGCGCCCTATGTCTCGCTGGTGCTGGAGTTGGACCTCGGGGTGGTGGCCGAGCTCGTGCGCGAGATGGGTCCGGCGCTGGCGGGCGATGCCGATCCGGTGCGGGTCGACCCTACGGATGGCGAGGTGGCGGCCGCGGCGCTGCGGCTGCTGCAATTGCTCGATCGTCCGGCGGCGCTGCCGGTGCTGCAGGCGCCGCTGATCCGCGAGCTGCATTACTGGCTGCTCGCGGGCCGCCATGGTGCCGCGATACGCCGGCTCGGCTGGCCGGACGGCCATGCCCAGCGCATCGGCCGTGCCGTGGCGCTGCTGCGGGCCGAGTTCGCCAAGCCTTTGCCGGTCAGCCGGTTGGCGGAGGCCGCGGGGATGAGCCCGTCCACCTTCCACCAGCATTTTCGCAGCGCGACGTCGCTCTCGCCGCTGCAGTTCCAGAAGCAACTGCGGCTGATCGAGGCGCGGCGGCTGATGGCGGCGGAAGGCGCTTCCGCCAGCACGGCGGCCTATGCCGTCGGCTATGAGAGCGTGCAGCAGTTTACCCGCGAATATGGACGGCTGTTCGGCGTCCCGCCGGTGCGGGACGCCAAGGCCGCCCGCGAAAAGGCGCGCGCGGCTTGAGTGCCAGCGCGGGCGTTCAGTCCAGCGGCACCTTGCGGTTATCGCCGAGATCGGTGGTCGAGCCGGAGAGGCGGGCGGACATCATCTTGAACAGCACGCCGATGGAGCTCGACGGGCCGTCCCAATATTCGGCCTGGTCGGGCAGGAAGCGCAGGACGCAGATGTTCGGGTCGGTCTTGCCCTCGGGCCAGAACGCCTTGTTCATGTCGCTCCACAGCGCGTCGATCTTGGTGCGGTCATTGGAGACCTCCGCCTGGCCTGACACCGAGAGGTAGTTATTGTTGCCGGGGTGGGCGAAGGTCAGCGCGGCCTGCGGGTCACGGTCCAATTCCTCGTCCTTGTGGCCGCGGCGGTCGGAGAGGAACCAGATGCAGCCTTCCTCGCGGGAGGGATGGGCATCCATCGGGCGGGCGCGCAGGGTCTCGCCCTCGCGGGTGACGAGCATGCAAATCCGCATGTCCTCCATCATCTCCCACACGCGGTCGATGGCCTCGGCAGTGGTCTTGTCGTCCATGTGAATGCCTCCTCGGGTTCGAGGGGAGAACCCGGAGGCGCAGCGGTGGTTCCGTCCCAGGCCGGCCGATGACCCGCCGCCAGGCGTGCTGTCATGCGGCGTCGGTGCCGCTATGGTAGGGAACGGCACCTCAAGGAGAATCTCATGCCCTGGTCGCTCACCGTCGGATATGTCTACGGCACCGCGGTCCGCATCCACGTGACCTTCCTGCTGTTCCTCGCCTGGATCTGGGTTGCTTATTACCAGCGCGGCGGGGCGGGCGCGGCGTGGGAGGGCGTGGCCTTCGTGGCGCTGCTGTTCCTGTGCGTGCTGCTGCACGAATTCGGCCATATCTTCGCGGCGCGGCGCTATGGGGTGAAGACGCCGGAGGTCACGCTCTGGCCGTTCGGCGGCATCGCCCGGCTGGAGCGCATCCCGGAGAAGCCGTCGGAGGAACTTGTCGTCGCGCTGGCCGGGCCGGCGGTGAATGTCGTCATCGCGGCCGTGCTGCTGGTGTTTCTCGGCGGCAATGTCGGGGTGGAGCACATTGAGGCGATCGAGAACCCGCAGGTGAGCCTGCTGGCCAAGCTGGCGGCGGCGAACATCTTCCTCGTGGTGTTCAACCTCATTCCCGCCTTTCCCATGGATGGCGGCCGGGTGCTGCGGGCGCTGCTGGCGATGAAGATGAGCCATGCCCAGGCGACGCAGATGGCGGCCTCGATCGGCCAGGGCCTCGCCATCGGTCTCGGCGTGCTCGGTATTTTCGGCAACCCGATGCTGATCATCATCGCCGTTTTCGTCTTCCTCGCCGCCTCCGGCGAGGCCGGGCAGGTGCAGATGAAGCAGGCGGCGCAGGGGCTGCTGGTCGAGGACGCGATGATCACCCAGTTCGAGACGCTGGGGCCGACGGCGAGCGTGGGCGACGCCGCGGAGGCGCTGATCCGCACCACGCAGAAGGATTTTCCCATCGTCGACGGCGCCGAGCATCTGCGCGGCGTGCTGACCCGCGACGCGATGATCGCGGCGCTGCAGGCGCAGGGGCCGGGCGCCTCGGTGCTGGAGGCGATGCAGGCGGATGTGCCGACCGTGGGCACCCGCACGCCGCTGGACCGGGCACTGGTGCTGATTACCCAGCGCGGCGCGCCTGTCGTCGGGGTGGTGGATGCGGGCGGCCGGCTGGTCGGCCTGCTTTCGCCGGAGAATGTCGGCGAGATGATGATGCTGCGCGCCGCCCAGCCCGAGGCCCGCTTCGGGCCGTGGGCCAAGCGGCAGGCGCCCACGCGCCCGGTCTGACGGGCCGGGGGCGTTCGCTCAGCTGCCTTCCTTCACGCCGGTGACGGCGGTGAAGGCAGGCGGGTCGCTGGCGGGGAAGCTCTCCTCCAGCGCCTCGTCGATCTCGGCCTCGGTGGGGGCGTCGTTGTCGGACTTGGCGCCGGGCGGGGGAATGACCTGCGTCCCGCCCGGCACGCCGCCATCGGAGGGCGGCACATCGCCGGTGATACCGCCAAGCGCCGGCGGATCGCTGGCGGGGAAGCTCTCCTCGACGCTCTCGTCGATCTCCTTTTCGGTATAGTCGGGATTCTGCGGCTTGCCGTTGTTCGGAACCATGACCCACTCCTTGCCTGTCGACCCTTCTGAAGTGGGCGGTATGGCGGGCGCTTCAAGGGCGGGGCGAGCGCCACCGTTTCAGTGTTTTCAACGGGTGGCGGGCATTATGCCTCACGGGCAGAGGCGCGGGAACTTTCCGCCCGGCGGCGCGTTATCATGACCGTCTCGCCTCGTTCCAGCGCGCGCGGGCGCGGCGGCTTGTCGATCCCTGGCGCGCCGAGGAGAAGGTTCATGACCCCCGATCACGAGCCCGTCCGGCTGCAATACTGGCCGCCTTCGCACACCGTCGACGCCCCCGATACCTGGCCGGAGGCCTATGAGTTCGGCACGGTGGACGACGCGGTGGCCTTCGCCATGACCCAGTCGCCGGCCAATCGCGAGGTGGCGTGGCTGCGCACGGCCGAGGGGGAGATCCTGAAGCCGGCCCAGATCCGCCGCCTGTGGGAGCTGCGCCGCGACCATTAGGCGCCGCGGCGGGGCGGCTGTCGTGGCGTGCCAGAGGGGCTTTTTCGCGCCTTTGCGGGCCGCTTCGGGCTTCCGGCGTTGATCTCGCGGGCGTTGTGAGTATAGTGCGCCGCAAAATTCATGCGGGTCCGAAACCGTTTCGGGCCCGCTTTTTGGTGTTTTCATATGAAGCTGCGCAACATCGCCATCATCGCCCACGTCGACCACGGCAAGACCACGCTGGTGGACGAGCTGCTGAAGCAGTCCGGCTCCTATCGTGAGAACCAGCGCGTCGCCGAGCGTGTGATGGATTCGAACGACCTCGAAAAGGAGCGCGGCATCACCATCCTCGCCAAGGCCACCTCGGTGGTCTGGAAGGATACCCGGATCAACATTGTCGACACCCCCGGCCATGCCGATTTCGGCGGCGAGGTGGAGCGCATCCTCAACATGGTGGACGGCGCCATCGTGCTGGTCGACGCCGCCGAGGGCCCGATGCCGCAGACCAAGTTCGTGGTCGGCAAGGCGCTGAAGGTGGGGCTGCGTCCGATCGTGGCGATCAACAAGGTCGACCGCCAGGACGCCCGCTCGCAGGAAGTCATCAACGAGGTGTTCGACCTGTTCGCGGCGCTGGACGCCAGCGACGAGCAGCTCGACTTCCCGATCCTCTACGGGTCCGGCCGCAATGGCTGGATGGCCGCGAGCGCCGAAGGCCCGCAGGACCAGGGCATGGCGCCGCTGTTCGACCTGGTGCTCAAGCACGTTCCCGAGCCCACGGTCGATGACGGCCCGTTCAGCATGATCGGCACCCTGCTGGAAGCCAATCCCTTCCTCGGCCGCATGATCACCGGGCGCATCACCTCCGGTTCGATCAAGCCGAACCAGTCGATCAAGGTTCTGGCGCAGGACGGCTCGCTGGTCGAGCAGGGCCGCGTCTCCAAGATCCTGGCCTTCCGTGGCATCGAGCGCCAGCCGATCGAGGAAGGCGTCCAGGGCGACATCATCGCCATTGCCGGCCTTTCCAAGGGCACGGTGGCCGACACCTTCTGCGCGCTTGAGGTGACCGAGCCGCTGAAGGCGCAGCCGATCGACCCGCCGACCGTCACCATGTCCTTCATCGTCAACGATTCGCCGCTGGCCGGCACCGAGGGCGACAAGGTGACGAGCCGCGTCATCCGCGACCGCCTGCTGCGCGAGGCGGAAGGCAATGTGGCGCTGAAGATCGAGGAATCCTCCGACAAGGATTCGTTCTTCGTCTCCGGCCGCGGCGAACTCCAGCTCTCCGTGCTGATCGAGACCATGCGCCGCGAGGGCTTCGAGATCGCCGTCTCGCGTCCGCGCGTGGTGTTCTCCAAGGACGAGGCCACCGGCGAGATTCTTGAGCCGGTCGAGGAAGTGCTGATCGACGTCGACGAGGAATATTCCGGCGTCGTCGTCCAGAAGATGTCCGAGCGCCGGGCCGAGATGGTGGAGATGAAGCCCTCGGGCGGCAGCCGCCAGCGCTTGGTGTTCTACGCACCGACCCGTGGCCTCATCGGCTATCAGGGCGAGCTGATGACCGATACGCGCGGCACCGCCATCATGAACCGGCTGTTCCACGCCTATCAGCCGCATCGCGGCGAGATCCCCGGCCGCCGCAACGGCGTGCTGATCTCCAACGAGGCCGGCGAGGCGGTGGCCTATGCGCTGTGGAACCTCGAAGATCGCGGCCCGATGATGATCGAGCCCGGCTGGAAGGTCTATCAGGGCATGATCGTGGGTGAGCACAACCGCGAGAACGACCTGGAAGTGAACGTTCTCAAGGGCAAGAAGCTCACCAACATCCGCACCACCTCGAAGGATGAGGCGGTGCGCCTCACCCCGCCGATCCGCATGACCCTGGAGCGCTCGCTGGCCTGGATTCAGGACGACGAGCTGGTCGAGGTGACGCCGAAGTCGATCCGCATCCGCAAGCGCTTCCTCGACCCGAACGAGCGCAAGCGCGAGGAGCGCCGCAAGGAGACCGAGGGCGTCTGACGCCTTCACCTTCCAATTCGATACAGGAAAAGGCCTGTCCGCATGCGCGGGCAGGCCTTTCTTGTTGGCAAGAGAGCGTGGCGTTCGCGCCACGCCCCGGTGGAACGTTGGCGCCGTGGGTGCGGAAAGCCCTTGATCCCGCCGGGCGCATTTGCTCCCATCGGGCCATGAGCACGCTTCTCGTCGAGACACGCCGGGCTCGGCCGGCCGATGCAGGCGACATTGCCGATATCCATGATTCGGCATGGCGGTTTGCCTATCGCGGCCTCATTCCCGGCGCCGAGCTGGAAAAGATGATCCTGCGGCGCGGTCCCGCCTGGTGGCAGACCGCGCTCAAGCGCGGCTCGCGCGTCATGGTGCTGACCTTCGGCGATGCGGTGGCCGGCTATGCCAATGTCGGGCGCAACCGCGCCAAGGGCCTGCCCTTCGAGGGCGAGATCTACGAGCTTTACCTTCGGCCGGAATATCAGGGGCTGGGCTTCGGCCGCCGCCTGTTCGAGGATGCCCGCAAGGAACTCGCCAGTGCCGGCTTCGACGGGCTGGCGGTATGGGCGCTGGCGGCCAATGAGCCGGCGCTGGGCTTCTATCGCGCCATGGGCGGCCTCGGCGTCGCCCGCTCTACCGAAACCTTCGGTGGCCGCGCGCTGGAGAAGCTGGCTTTCGGCTGGAACGCCTGAGGCCTGACGCCGAACCAGACTCTACCGGCGGCCCTCTCCTGCCGTGGCCTAGGTGGGGGCGGCCTCGCTTCCGCCAGTGAGGCCCGCCAGCCGGGCGGCAATCACCTGCGCATCGCCGTTGAGGCGGAAGCTCTTGGTTCGCCCGGTCGCCCCCGACAGCAGCTCGACGCGCGAGGGGGCGATGCCGGCGGCCTTGGCCAGCAGCTTTGCCAGTGCGGTATTGGCCTTGCCATCCACGGCGGCGACGCTGACCCGCGCCTTCAGGGCGCGGCGCCCGTCGCCCAGGGCGACGATGCCGTCAATGGCGTCGCGCCCACCCCGCGGGGTGGCGCGCACCGTCACCGTCACGCCATCGGCCGTGAGCGTCCACGGCAGGGCGGCAAGCCCGGCGCTCACGAGCCGGCGACGAGCTCGAACACCAGATTGCGGATGAAGTAGAGCAGGATGATGAGGATCACCGGCGAGACGTCGATGCCGCCGAGATTGGGCAGCACGCGCCGCAGTGGCGCCAGCACCGGCTCCGTCACCCGCCAGAGGAATTCGCCGACGCTGCGCACGATGGGGTTGTGCGCGTTGACCACATTGAACACCACCAGCCAGGACAGGATGGC